>Ga0265313_10002443_pt1 | contig 16038 bp, 10 predicted proteins | sample 4123metaG_FD_203122 | JGI IMG/M metagenome (GOLD analysis project Ga0265313, IMG submission 203122) | Rhizosphere microbial communities from Carex aquatilis grown in University of Washington, Seatle, WA, United States - 4-1-23 metaG | ecosystem: Host-associated > Plants > Roots > Rhizosphere >...
CGGTCTGGCGACCGGCTGGCTCGTGGCATTCTTCTTGCCCGCGCACTATACTTCCGAATCGACCTTGCGCCTGGTGCCCGCGATGATGTCTCAGGATCTCCTACCGCACGACACCCTCGACGTCGATCGTCTGCTGGCTACTGAGCGGGCGATGGCGCTTTCCCGCAATGTAATCACGACCATCGTCAACCAATTGGAACTTTATCCCAACTCCCGGCAGGGTAACTCGATGGATGAAGTTACCGAGAAGTTTCGGAAGTCGGTCCGAATCGAACGCAATGGAGGAGATCTCATCCGGGTCGCCTTCACATACGGCGATTCGTCGAACGGAGAATCCGACCGCCTGCTCGCAAACAGGGTGATGCAGGATCTGGATTCAAGGCTAATCTCAGAAATGCTCACGCTGAGAGCTGACTTGGCCAGCGCAACCGTGGGGTTCTTTCAAGACCAGGTCGATAAGGTTGGCCAGTCCTGGTTGGAGGCGAGCGCCAACGTGAGAGCCACGCCTGCTTCCGACCCTCGTTATGAACTCCTTATGCTGGTTCGTGACCAGAAGCGCAAGGAATACGAATCCGCGGCCCAGAAACTTGGAACCGCCGAAACGTTGAAGGACTTGGCGAATAGAGGGCAGGATATTCAGCTCCAGTTACTCGACGCGCCAACCCTGCCGCAGCAACCTGATACTCCGCCCTCATTCATCTGGTTGGCGGGGCTCGGATGCGGATTGGCCGGAGGGCTCTTGACCGCAATTTGGCGAAACTTCCGCCGGACGACGCCGGACTTCGAGGTTCCCAGCGGCGTGGAACCCGCATAGTTTAGGAGGACACCATGCTTTCTTTCTTCCGCCGTCAGTTCAGCACAGTGCCCGCCGTGCAGCGATGGTTGCTGCGGACCGCCGGTTGGGGTCTCTCCGGTCTGGCGGCCGGCTGGCTCGTATCCTTCGTCCTGCCCGAGCCCTATACTTCCGAAGCGACGTTGCAAGTTGTTCCCGCCACGGTGTTCCAGGACCTCCTGCCGCACGAGAGCGTTGATGTCCAGAATCTGCTGGATAGGGAGAAGCCGATGGTGCTTTCCCGTAATGTGCTCACTACCATCGTGAACAACTTCGACCTCTATCGCAGCGAGCGGCGACGTGAACCGATGGAGGACGTCATCGACGAGTTCCGGAAATCGGTCCGCATCGAACTCTCCGGGGCGAAACTCATCCGGGTTGCCTTCACATATCCCGATCGCCTTCTTGCAAACAAGGTAACCCAGGACCTGGCATCCAGGATTATCTCCGAGAACCTCATGTCGAATATGAGGAGCGAGAACTCCCAGTTCCTCAAAGATGAGGTCGATAGTCTTGGCAAGTCCTGGTTACAGGCAAGCGCCAGCGTAAAAGCCACGCCCGCGACCGACCCGCGCTATGAGCTCCTCATTCTCGAGCGCGATCAGAAGCGCAAGGAATACGAATCGATGGCCCAGAAGCTAGGAACCGCCAAAATATTGAACGACTTGGCCAGCAGAGGGCAGGATACGAGGCTCGAGTTGCTCGACGCGGCTACCATGCCGCAGGAGCCTGACACGCCACCATGGGTCATTGGGCTTATCGGGCTTGGATGCGGATTGGCCGTAGGACTCTTGACCGCATTGTGGCGAGCCTTGCGCCGGACGAAGCCGGAAATCGGCGTTCCGAGTGCGTGAAACCGGCGTAGACACATCTCGATCAGACGAGTTCGCGGCCTGAGACTACAATGCTGGGGCTACAATGAGGACACGAGATGAGAATCGGTCGTATCCGAGTTGCCCTGGTGGCGACGGGCCTTTTAGGGCTGGCCGCGGTGGCCTTTTCTCAGCGCTTCGGCGGCGGCTTCGGCGGTTTTGGCGGCTTTGAGCGCTCCGACGCTCCCGAATCGGAATTCTCGCCCAACGCCGAATTTCACTTCCTGCGCATGGAGTATACCGACTACATGCGGCGCGGATTCGGAAATGTCTCGCGCCGGGGAAGGGCCTCGGGCTGGTGGGCGCAGGATTGGCCGGACGCCGACGAGCACTTCACGAAAGGCGTCCAGCGGCTCACCCGGATCGACGCGGGAGATCCACAGCACGTGTCCCTGACGGATCCTAAGCTTTTCGATTATCCGTGGATCTACGCGACGCAGGTCGGTTACTGGGTGCTCTCCGACGAGGAGACTTCCCGGCTGCGCGAATACCTGCTGCGCGGTGGCTTCATCATGGTTGACGATTTCTGGGATCAGAACGGACAGCAGGAATGGAACGTGTTCATGGAGGCCATGAACCGCGCGCTTCCCGGCCAGCCCGTTACCGATATCGGTCTGGACGATTCGGTCATGCACGTTCTTTACGACATCCAAGCGAAGGATCTGATGTTCATTCCCGGGTCACGCCATCTGGATCGCGACGGAAGGGTCTATCAACCGCCGGGCACCAAGTCCGCGTGGCGCGCCATGTACGACCCTAAAGGCCGCATGGTGGTCTCCATCAATTTCGACACCGACATCGGCGATGCCTGGGAGTTCGCCGACGTGCCATATTACCCTGAGGCGATGACCACGCTGGCGTATCGCTACGGGATCAATTACTTGATGTACTCTATTACGCACTAGGCTCCTGTTTGAAATACGGGGGGCATCCGATAGTACGATTACCGCGTCATGGGCGCCTGTTCCTTAGTCATCAAAGAGCCTGACGGCAAGAAGCGAGTGGTGCCGATCGAGCGGCCGACCCTATCGCTCGGCCGGTCCAGCGACAATGACGTAGTTCTCACCGATAGCGAACTGCGAGTATCCCGCCGTCATGCGGTGATCGAGTGGGATCCCGAACGGGGCGCCACGCTTCGCGACGGCGGCGCGGTAAACGGGACCTTCGTCAACAAACAAAAAGTCGCGGCGCCCGTCGCCCTGCACGGCGGCGATGTAATCACCATTGGCCCGCACGAGATCGTCTTCAAGGAAGAAAAGCCGGGCGGCTTGCCCTGGAAAATTCAATCCGGCGCGGTCGACCTCCGGTCGTTGCAAAAACCGCAAGAGGCCGAATTATCCAAGTCGGAAGTAAAGAGTCCTGAAGCACCCCGCCTTAAAGCACTGGAGCTGTTGAATGAGGTCGGCTTAAAGCTGGCCGGGACGCATACGCCGTCGGAGGTGGTGAAGGAATCCATCCAGTTGCTCTTCAGGATCGAAGGCGTGCAGCGCGCTACGCTGTGGCCGTGGGATGAGAAGGAGCGCTGCTTTCACCAGATGCCGCTCGAGACGCGCGCCGGTTTGGATCAGCTTGCCGCGCCGATGTTCGATCCGCAGAATCTGGTCTTGAGCAGCACTATTCTAAATCAGGTACGGCGCGACAACCGGCCGCTGCTGATCCGCGATATGAAGTCTTCGGAGTTTAATCTTTCGAAGAGCATCGTCCGCGCCGGCATTCAGGCTGCGTTCTGCTCGCCGGTCACCTCACAAGGACGCATGCTGGGCGTGCTCTATGCCGACAATGTGATGCGGTCCGACGCGTTTTCACAAGAAGATTTTCAGACCTTCACGATCATTGCGGCGCAAGCCGGAATGGCGCTGGCGAATAGCCTGGCTCGGCAGGAGATCTCGCGGCAGGACGTGGAGCGGGCGAACCTCAGCCGCTACCTGCCGCCGCAGGTGGTCGACTTGATCACCTCCAAGGGCGGGTCGGTGGAACTGGGCGGCGTGTTGCAGCCCGTCACGGTACTGTTCGCCGACATTCGGGGTTTCACGTCCCTTTCCGAGCAAATGGACGCACGCGAAGTAGTGGATCTGCTCAACGACTTTTTCGGCGTGATGACGGCAGCGATCTTCCAGTCGAATGGAACGCTCGACAAATTCATCGGCGATTGCGTGATGGCGCTGTTCGGTGCGCCGATCCCCTCCGAACGCAGTCCGAGAAACGCGCTGGTGGCCGCGGTGCGCATGCAGCAACAAGTGGCGCGGCTGGGCGCGGAGCGGGTCCAGCGCGGCCTGGCTCCCATGAGGATCGGTATCGGGCTGCACCACGGCCCGGCTGTGGTCGGCAACATCGGATCGGCCGAGCGGATGCAATACACCGCCATCGGCGATACCGTCAACATCGCGGCAAGACTGGTGAGCCGGGCGGAGCCGGGCCAGATTCTGGTTTCAGAAGCGATGTATAAGGCCGCGGGCGGCAGCGATCTTTTCCACGACCTGGGTCAGGTCAGCGTCAAAGGGCGCGACGCGCAGGTGCAGGTTTACTCGGTGGACTGGGAACGTATCGTGCAGCAGACGCCGGTCGCCAGCTCCACTTCGTGAGTCAAATGCAGGCCGAACACAAATTGCAATTGCGGTTCTGGGGCGTGCGCGGGTCCACGCCGGCGCCCGGTAAGGACACCGTGGTATACGGCGGCAACACTCCCTGCGTCGAAATCCGAACCGCGTCCAACCAGGTTCTGGTGTTCGACGCAGGATCCGGAATCCGCGCGCTGGGATATCAATTGAAAGCTGAATTCGCCGGGCGGGAGCTTTCGCTGAACCTGTTTCTTACGCATTTCCACTGGGATCACATTCAAGGCATTCCGTATTTCCAGCCGCTGTTCTCGCCGGCCACCCGGCTCGACGTGCACTCGTGGACTTCAATCCAGGAAACGCGGCAGGTGCTGGAAGGTCAAATGCAAGCCCCGACTTTCCCCTTGAGCTTGGCTGAAGCCGGGGCGCGAGTAAGCTTCGCCCGATTAAAATCCGAGCGCGTCAAGATCGGCGAGGTCTCGGTCGAGTCTTTCCCGCTCAATCATCCCCAGGGAGCGTACGGATACCGCATTGAGGCCGATGGCAAAAGCATCGTCTATGCCACGGATCTGGAGCATGGCGATTTTCAGCTCGACCGCGTATTACGCGACTACGCGTCGGGAGCCGATGTGTTGATTTACGACGCGCAGTACAACGACGAAGAATATGCCTCGCATCGCGGATGGGGCCACAGTACCTGGCACGAGGCCACGCGTGTCGCGCGGGACGCCGGCATCCGCAAGTTGATCCTGTTCCACTTCGATCCGGCTCACACGGACGCCCGTGTGGCAGAATCCGAGCGGCTGGCCGCAGCGGAATTTGAGGAAACGTGCGCCGCTCGCGAAGGGTCAGTGATTCTGCTCTGACTACTGGTTTGATTATTGGGTCGGGTTGCGCGGGAATTTCAGGTACGGCATCCGCACGCCGTCAATGAACACACGGTCGGCGCGAGAATTCGCAGGTGCTTCGAAGCCCACCGCGGCGCCCGAGGTTACGTAATCGTCCTGGTCCACCCCGTCGCCGCTGACGCCGAGCCCGCCCACCAAAACTCCGTTCCTGTATAGAGGCAAAGCTCCGGGGAAAAATACGATCCCGTTCTGATTGGAATTGGCTGGCTGTGATCCCTGCGTGCACGCGTTGTTGGTGTCCTGCACATACAGATCGAAAAATGGTCCGTGACCGGAGCCGTCGATACCCGGCGGAAAGAACGGCTGCGCTCCGAACCCAATCGTCCGATTCGTAACGGCTGTACCGGCGGGGATTCCGGGCAGATCGACGGAGCCGCCCGGACCGCTGAAGTACACCATATTCCGAGCCTTGGCCACGGCCACGTCGATGCTGAAGAAGGTCGCGTCCGGCATGCGATGCAGGCCGAGTACGGTTCCATCGATATCCGTCACCGCGATCACCATGCGCGTTCGGGAACCAATCGGCAGCCGAATCATCGCGCGAGTTTGATTGGCGGTCGCGATGGCCCGATTCAGGATTTGCTGGACATCCGCTGCCGAGAGCTTCGATCCGTCTTGGGGCGCGACCAGATCGCCGTCCGGTGCCGATCCCGGACTATCAAGAGGCCCGATGAGATAGTCTCCCTGAACATCACCTGATGCGATGCCATCCGGCGCTGTGATTTGATTCACGAACGGCAGCTGGATTCCGTCGATGAAAATCACGCCGGGAGCCGCGGGGGTCGGAACGAATCCAGCACCGATGGCGCCCTGAAACGCCGCATACTCGTCCACCGCGGCCGACGCACCTGCTAAGCCAATACCGCCGACCACCACACCGTTCCGGAACAGCGGCACGCCACCCGGATTCACCGCATCGGGCTTGCTGTCGAGCAGATCCGCTTTGCCGGTCTGGATGCCAAGACCGGGCTGCGTCCCGTCGATGGAGCGCGCCGGCGGAATTTCCTGGCCCGGAATGAATCTCGTATTGAACCCGCATCCCCGATTGCTGTTTTCGATTCCATACAGCGCCGCGTTGGGAGTGAAGCGGATACCAGGCGGGAAATGCACACCGCTGATGAAGCGGACGGTGCGGCTGGAAAGCGGTGCCTGATTGTTACTGAAGAACGACGCTGTCCGCGCCAGAGCAACCGCCAATTCGTTGGTGTCCACGCTTGCACTGAAATTTCCGATGGCGGTATCGGGCGCATTCGGAGCTCGAAACAGCGCCAGTATGTCGCCCCGGCGATTCGTGACCGCGATCGCCACTCCCCGGGAGCCTATAGAAGAAGCAGCGTGTTCCACCACCGAGCGAACCTCGTCGGCGGTGAGCTCCTGGCCAAAGGTAACACCTGCACCGAGCGCCAGCAACAAAACTATGGGAAGCCGTCTCACGGAAGCACCTGCCTAAGCGCGCGCATTTGCTCGGCGAACTTGGGACCATTGTAGGCCGACGGATTCTCCACCTGCTGAAACAGCGCCTTGATGGCAGCGCGGATCTGAATATCGTTACCCGGGTGCGCCTGAGAAGCGTACGCCAGATAGAGCGACTGAAGCGCCATAGCCGCTTGCTCCGCCGACCGTTCGCCTTGCTGTGAGATAAAGTTGTCATCACGCGCAATGTCCTGGAGCAATCGCAGGGTGCGCGCCTGATCAAACGACATGGTCGCTGCCTGCTGGACCACGCGGTCAGCCATATCGGCAGTGACTCGCGCTTGTGCGGCAGCCTTGGTTCTGTCGGGGCTCACCGTGCTCATGATCGCGTACAGTTTTTCAACCTCCGCCAGCAACAGGCGCTCGCCCGCCAAATCAGTGTGAGAGAGTACCGCATATCGCGACAAGTTCCACGGCGGACTGCCGGCGATTCTTCCCGGGTATCCTTGCTCCTGGCGCCAGCTGTTTTCGGGGTTCGTCAGACTATGATGGCAAGCGAAGCAATCCAGATCGGCAAATTCGGGCCACGAGTTCCCTTGGGCGTTGCGTATGACACGACGCAACTGCTCACGGAATTGCACGGCCTGCCCGACAACCAACATGCGAACGTCGGCGAAGGGGTCTTCCTTGCTGTGATCGTCGCTCGCGTGTTCATTCCAGTGTCGCGGCATCGCGGCGGTGAACGACGCCAATTCGAAATACAAATCCGGATGCCCGGCGGCGATCATTTCATGGTCCACCGCTTTGTCGGCAGTTCCCAAGTGACACGTCAGGCAATTCTCGGCGCGGCGCACGGGATCGCGCAGGTCGCGCATGCCGGCCGCGACCGAACGTTCGTGCGTCCAGCCTTTCGTGGTGTGCGGACCCAGCCAGTTCGACGCCGGCCCGTGGCACGACTCGCAACTCACGCCATCCGTGGAATCGAAGGTTCTGGCCCGGTCCGCCTCCGGCACGCTCAACGCGTGACACGCGAGGCACTTCGGTGCCGTATCGGCCTTGACTGATCCCAGCTTATCGGGCCCCAGGATCTTGGCCATGCGCGTGGCCACGGGATTCGCGAGTACGGCGAATGCGTGCGCATGTTTGTCCTTGACCACCCACGTGCTGTACTCGTTCTGCTGCACGGAAGTGGTGGTCCGAACCTGCACTCCGCCGTGGCAGCTGGGCGAAGCGCACGATCCGGGGCCGGTATATTTGGGCGTCTCCGCAGTCTGAGCTAACAGCGCGCCAGACCACAACACTAGCGAAACACCTAGGCGCATGCTTCTATTCACCATACTCGATGGCCGGGCACCAGTACAATGATCGGGGGGTCCAGCCGATATAATTACGGTTTGATCTTCGACGACCTGAGGGAGATTCAGCGCCAGTACGGCTATTTGCCTGCCGATCAACTGGAGGCCCTTTCGCGCCGTTCGCAGATTCCGTTGCCGCATATCCACGGCGTCGCCGATTTCTTTCCGCACTTTCATCTTTCGCCCCCGCCTCGCGTCACCGTTCAGGTTTGCGCGGATATGTCGTGTCATCTACGGGGAGCCGACGAACTACGCGAGACATTGTCGCGGCGCTTCGGTGCGATGAACAACCGCGAGATCGCCATCACTGACGTTTCCTGCCTGGGCCAATGCGATGGCGCGCCCGCTGTGCGTATCAACGACCACTCTTTCCGGCATGTAACCGCACCGCAAGCGGAAGCGATCGCCATCAGCGCGCTGGGCGGCAGTGAAATTCCAACCCTTGCGGCCGAGCCAAGGCGGACCGGCCTGAAGGCCGATCCCTACCAGAACTCTGAACCCTACGGAGCACTACGGAAACTCGCCGAGTCGCGCGACTTCGACGGCGTGATCGCGCAGCTCAAGGCTGCAGGATTATCGGGACTCGGCGGCGCGGGATTCCCTACCGGCGTCAAATGGGAAGCGGTGCGCAAGACTCCCGCGACAGAAAAGTTCGTCGTCTGCAATGCCGATGAGAGCGAGCCGGGCACCATCAAAGACCGCTTCATCCTGGGCAATCTGACGCAGCTTGTGATCGAGGGCATGATTATCGCCGGCCTGGTGACCGGGGCGCGCAAGGGGATTCTCTATATTCGCCACGAATACGAGCCGCAGGAACATCTCATCGCGGAAGAGATTCGGCGCTGTTATGAGAGCGGACTGCTCGGTTCGCACGTGTGCGGCACGGATCTGCAATTCGATCTGGAACTCTTCGTCAGCCCCGGCGGATATATCTGCGGAGAAGAGACCGCGCTGATGGAAGCCATCGAAGGCAAGCGGGCCGAGCCGCGCAACAAACCGCCATTCCCCGTCTACGAAGGGCTGTGGGGCAAACCGACCGCGCTCAACAACGTCGAAACGTTCGCAAACGTGCCACAGATTCTGGTGAACGGCATCGACTGGTACAAATCGCAGGGCGTGAACGGATGCGCCGGGCTGAAATTCGTCGGCGTGAGCGGCGACGTCCGGAAGCCGGGCGTCTATCTCATCCCGATGGGGACGCCGATGGAAGAGGTGATCTTTCAGCACGGCGGCGGCATCGAAGGTGGAAAACTTTTGAAGGCATTCGCGCCATCCGGCCCGTCATCGGGCTATCTGCCCGCTTCCATGGTCGACGTTCGCATCGACTTTAAGTCGTTGGCTGCAGCGGGTTCCATGATGGGATCAGCCGCCATCGTGGTGTGCGCCGAGGGCCGCTGCATGCTCGACATGGCGCTGAACGCGGTGCGTTTCTTTCGCAACGAATCGTGCGGGAAGTGCGTTCCATGCCGCAATGGGTCGCAGAAGATGACCGACATCCTGATGGGCTGGACGCAGGGCAAGGGAACCGCCGCCGACATGGATTTGCTTGACGAGCTGTCTGAAGCCATGAAGCTCGCGTCTATCTGCGGTTTGGGCCAGTTCGCGCACTCGCCCATCACGTCGGTGATCAAACATTTCAGGCCGGAAGTGGAAGCGCACATTTTGGACCATCGCTGCCCGGAGGGTGTCTGTCCGATGCGAGAACTCGTATGAGCGATCTTCATTTAACGATCGATGGCCAAGCGGTTACCGTGCCTAGTGGCACGACGGTGTTCGACGCCGCGCGCCTCCAGGGCATCGCTATCCCGACACTGTGTCATCAGCAGAATGAAACCCCCGTAGGCGTCTGCCGACTGTGTGTTGTCGAAGCGGGCGGACGAGTTCTAAGTGCCTCCTGCATTCGGCCCGCCGAAGAAGGCATGACGGTGGCCACTAATTCCGACAAAGTTCGGAGCGTGCGCCGTACGCTGCTCGAGCTGTTGATGGCCGACCATCCTTCGCCTTGCGCCCGCCAAAGCCAATCGGGCGACTGCGAGCTCGAAACGCTGGCCCGTCAGGAAGGTCTCAGCGGATCGCGCTTCTCGAAGCGCCTCTCGCCCCGCGGCCAGGACGATTCATCACTGGCCATTGCAGTGGATCACGAGGCTTGCATCCTGTGCGACCGCTGCATTCGCGGCTGCGGCGAGATCCGCAACAACTTCGTGCTGGGCCGGCGCGGCAAGGGTTTCAACGCGGGTATCGCCTTCGATCTGAACAAGCCGATGGGCAATTCGACCTGCGTTTCCTGCGGCGAATGCGTGGTCTCTTGCCCTACCGGCGCGCTCACGAATAAGTTTGTAGTGCAGACGGAACTCGGCGGCGAACCGGCTGAGGTCGAGGATCTGCTGAAGCTTCCCTACTTCCAGAAAGTGTCGGGCACGTTCCTGGAGCTGAACCGGAATGCCGTGGTGAAGCGGACTTTTCGCGCGGGCGATATCATTTGCCGCGAAGGCGAGTACGGATCCACCGCGTTCTACATCCTGGAAGGCACTGCCCAAGTGTTCCTCTCCACGCCGATCGCGCACGTCCACACCGAGGGCGGCGCTCACGGATTCTTCCAGCGCCTGGGCAGCCGGCTGCTTGGCCGCAAGCAGGACCGGCGCGAGGGAGAAGTCAATCGTCGCACCATACCGATCGATGCTTCGGTGGATCTACCGTATGACGATCCCGTTGCGAATCTCGGTCCGGGCGATTTGTTCGGCGAGATGACCTGTATGAGTCTCTACCCGCGCTCGGCTACAGTTCGCGCGGCCACGGACTGCACGATGTATGAGATGTTGCGTAACGTGCTCGACATCATGCAGCGCAACAAGAACATCAAGGGCCGTTTGGATGAGAATTACAAGCGGCGCGCGCTGGAGGATCACCTCAAGAACGTTCCGCTTTTCGCTTCTCTCACTACCGAGTTCATCGATTCGCTGCGCGATCGCGTGGAACTCGTGCGATTCGGCAAGGGCGACATAATTTGCCGCCAAGGCGACCTAGCCGACAGCTTCTACCTGATCCGCATCGGCTTCGTGAAGGTAGCCGAGGACCATCCGCAGGGTGAACTGGTACTCAATTATCTCGGCCGCGGCGGGTATTTCGGTGAGATCGGCCTGTTGGGCATGGGAGCCGGGGGCGGCGGCCGGCGCACGGCCACATGTTCCGCGCTCGATCACGTGGAGGTGGTCCGCATCGGAGCTGAGGATTTCCAACGCATGGTGGATTCCTTCCCAGAGATCCGCCGCAGCCTGGAAGAGGTCGCCGGCCGGCATCTGGAACAGAATCGCCAGCGCCTGAAGCAATCCACCGACATCCCGCTCGACCAGTTCCTGGCCCAAGGGCTGATGGAGGCGCAGAGCCTGCTGGTTCTGGATCTGGAGAAGTGCACGCGCTGCGACTCCTGCGTGCGCGCTTGCGCCGATGCGCACGACGGCGTCACACGCTTGATCCGCGAGGGCCTACGGTTCGAGAACTACCTTGTCGCGACCTCCTGCCGCCAGTGCCGCGACCCGCTGTGCATGGTGGGATGTCCGGTGGGCTCTATTCGGCGCCGGCAGTCGCTCGAAGTCATCATCGAAGACTGGTGCATCGGCTGCGGACTTTGCGCGAAGAACTGCCCCTATGGCAATATCACGCTGCATCCATTCGAGGTGAACATCGATAATCCCGACGCGCCGGGCAAACGGGCCGTGGTGACCAAGCAAAAAGCGACTTCCTGCGATCTCTGCACGGATCACGCCGAGCCAAGCTGCGTATACGCCTGCCCCCACGATGCAGCACATCGCGTGGATCCGAATCAGTTTTTCAAGCACGTGATCTCGGGCCAGTCCGTTTCAGACCAGCCCGTTTCAGAGTAGACCGATGCGTATCGATCGCACACATAGGCCGTGGCTGACAGGAACCATCGTGGCGTTCCTTGCAGCGACGATCGTTTATGTGGCATACGCTTTGCGAATGCCGGGCGGCCCACGCGGCGGCACGGCTATCGGCCTGGCGTTCGGAATCGCCGGGTATGCGGTGATGTTATTTGAGGGCTTGCTGGGAGCCCGCAAGAAGTTCCCGGTGTGGCGGCTGGGCCGCGCTTCAACGTGGATGCGCGGGCATTTGTGGCTGGGCGTGCTGACGCTGCCGCTCATCATATTCCATGCAGGCTTTGCTTATCGCGGCGCACTTACCGCCGTGCTGATGGTGCTTTTGGTGATCGTCGTGTTAAGCGGAATTCTTGGTGCGATTCTGCAACACTATCTTCCCCGCATGATCACCACGCGCGTGCCGATGGAGACCATCTATGAAGAAATCCCGCACGTCCGCGCACAGCTTCGCGAGGAGGCGGAGCAATTAGTGGGCGCGCTTGCGGTCGAAGCTGAGCACGATGACAAGATGCGCTTTCGCGAAATCTACGCGACTTCCATCCGTCCTTATCTCGAAGCTCCCGAGACGGCAGCGTCCCCGCTCTTTCCGTCACTTCGCAGAGCAACGCCGGAAGCGTTTCATCCAGCTCTCGAGGATCTGGAGAACATCTGCGAGGAGGAGCGCCAGCTTAGCCGCCAGCGCCGTCTGTACCATTGGCTCCATGCCTGGTTGTTGGTACATGTTCCGCTGTCGATCGCATTATTGGTCCTCGGCGGGATCCACGCCGTGATGGCGATGAGGTATTAGTTCATGGCGGGACGAACCAGAACCACCAAGAAACTCGCGCAGCGCATCGATCTGAATTATTTCAAGCGAGCGTATCCCATTCCCCGCTGGAAGCGCGCGCTGAGCATCGCAGCCGTGGGCGGAGGCGTGGCGTGGCTGGGCTGGGGCGCACTAACCGGTAAGCAAAGCGCGTTCAACGCGGGCCCCTTGGCTCACGGGCATTTGATCCTGACAAACAATTGCTCGTCCTGTCACGTGCCCGCAGGCGACTTCGGAACGAAAGTAACCGAGACCGCTTGCCAGGCCTGCCACAACGCGCCGATGCATCAGGCCAAGCAGACATTCACGCCAGCCTGTACGTCCTGTCACATCGAACATCAGGGAGCCATTCGTCTGGCGGCTACCAGCGAGACATCTTGCACACAATGCCACAGCAGCCTGAAAACCACCGATGGGAAAACGAGGTTCGCCGCCAGCATCTCTTCATTTAATAGCGGCCATCCGGAGTTCGCCGCCGTGCGTTCGGGGCACGCACCCGATCCTGGAACTATCAAACTCAGCCACCAGGTGCACATGAAGGCGGATCTGAAGGGACCCAACGGGACTGTGCAGCAGCTTCAATGTGTCGATTGCCACCAGCCGGTTTTGCATTCGCCGAACGCCCCGATGGCTCCGGTGAGTTACACGCAACATTGCGCCAGTTGCCATCCACTGGTGTTCGATAGCCGCTTCAGTGAGCCCGCACCGCATCAGGACACGAAAACTGTCCACGATTTTGTCGTTCGCAATCAAGGAAATCTCGCGCAGACCGTCGAGGAAGCGGAACGGCTCTTATGGCAGAAGACTTGTAAAGAATGCCATGTGCTGACGTACCCCGCTCCGGACGCACGTCCAGAAATTCTGAAATCCGCGATCCCGGTTCGCTGGATGACGCACGCCAAGTTCGATCACAATGCACACCAGCTTGTGACCTGTACCGAGTGTCACGCGCAAGCCAAGACCAGCAACAACACGGCCGATGTTTTGCTCCCCGGCATCACGACCTGCCAGAGATGCCACAGCGGAGCCAAGACTGCAGCGGATACGCGCTGCTCGGAATGCCATGACTATCACGACTGGTCGAAAGCCAAACCTGCATCCAGCGTGCACGCCATCGCGGACTTTGCGCACTAGGACACCTTAACGTGGAGGGCCCGGCGGAGCATCCGTGACCGTGTAAACCTTGCCAGCGCGCATAAACAGCCGCTCGGCTTCCTGCTTGTTCAGCGGGCGCGACCCTCGGCGGTTGAACACCGCAACCTGATTGCCGCTCTCATCCACCGCGCGATCGCGATCGACACCTTTCGAAATCGCCAACGCAGGTCCGCGCGTGCGATACGTCGCGATCAGCTTGGGCGTGGGCCGTGGGCTGAATCCGAGGTAGTTGGGATTGTCGCTGGGCGCGAACAGTTGCACGATGCGCATCCCGCCCGAGCCATCCGCCAGATACGCGAAAGCACTCGCGGCGGTCATGCCGAGCTTTACATCGTTACTGTCATGAATTGCGCCGCCCGCGTTGAATACCTGATCGATCACCGGCTTCTCGGGCTTCTCGACGTCCACGATCACCAGGCCTTGGCTTCCACCGGCCACATAAGCGTACGTTCGCGCGACGTAGAGATTTCGTGCGTCATCTAACGGAAGCTTCGCTCCTCGAACGACCCTGGGACTCGCAGGCGACGTCACATCGAGCACTTTCAGCCCCTCGCGATCCACGATGAAGGCATAGCGGAACTGTACGGCGACGCCGCGCGGATCGACTAAATCCGGAGCGCCGATCTGCGCCGTCACCTTCGGCTGCAGCGGATTCGCAATATCCACGACGACAAGCTCGCGATCCGTCAGAATGTAGGCAAACGTCCCGGCGATAGTGATCCTTCGCGCGCCCGTAAGCACTCCGCCCGGATTGAAGGTCGCCGCGCGCTTCAGGAAATTGTTGCGCGGATTGCCATCGAGCAACGTCAGCACGCCCGGACTACGACTCTTCAGATCCGGATCGCCCACCACAATCAGACCCTCTTCACGATCCGCGACGTACAGGAATCCGTACATCAGCGCGACGCGCTGCTCTTCATTCTCCTGAACGTGTGTTCGGAGAGGATCAACAGCCATGGTCGACGGCGAGGCCACAGCCGTCGCGAACTTCGTCTTCACGTAGAACTGCTGACCCAGAGGTGAAACGGGCGCGGTGGTCATCTTCTCGGAAAAGTTCTTATTGTCGATGTTGGCGACATCGTAAATTCGAAAGCCGCCCTTGCCGAGCGCCGCGTACAGGTACTCTCCCCTCAGTTGAAGATCCAGAACCGTGCCCGTGTGTTGATCGGCTTCGTCAATCTCCCGATCGTGTTTTTCGAACCTAGCGAAATCCGCCGGGTAGGCGATCTTTTGAAGATCGCTGCCGAACACCGCCGGAGGATCGTCGTGCTCGGCGACGGTCACAGCATCAAAACCCTGGGAGCCTTCCGCGACATAGGCGTAACGCCCCATCATGTTCACCAGATTCGTCCCTTGCATGAGAAGCTGGGCCATCCAGGCATTGTTATCGCCATCGCGCGAAACGTGGCAACTAGTACACGTCTTGGTCTCTTTGGCGCGCACGGTATGCGGATAGTAGGAGCTGAAGCCGAATCCGCTGAAGCCCTCCGCGGAAATCGTCTGCTGCTGGTAATACAGCCAGTCGCGATTCGCGTTCTGCGAACTCACCACCACGGCACACGAGGAACGGGTCGGCGCGATGCGATTGCCGGTGACAGTGCCGTCCACGCCCAGCATGTAAATGTCGTCGCGCAGGACCTCGAAGTTGTACGAAGTATAGTTGCGCGTTTCCGTTCGTTCGTTATGCAGCATTGGCGATTTCGCGTTCGCACGCATCGGCAGGTGACAGCCGAAACAGCTCGTGGTCCAGGACGAGTGGCAGGCGTAGCAAGTCATCCGGTCGTTGCCGTGCGCCAGCTGTTTCTCGTCGTCACCATTGCGAGGGGCCGATCCCCATGTGGTTCCGTCCTTCAACAAGGTCTTTGCCAGGCGCGACGCCTCGCTGTAATGCGGATTCCCCGGAGTGATGCTATCGACCACTTGCACCACTTCCCAAGATTGGGCGGGATCGATATTGGAACGCTGGTAGATCTTGCCATTCTCCTGATAAAACCGCCTCTGTCCCGACGCGGTTCGTAGCAACGAAAGATCCGTCCCCCCCACCGGTGCCGCGGCCGCGGACGTCCGTAGATTTGCCTTCGACTTGACCGTCCCGTGGCAATCCACGCAGTCGATCTCCACCGCATTGCGCGTTTCGCCATACAAATTCCCGTTGCCGTGGCTATCGCGCTCGAAGTGGCAGTCCGTGCAGTGCATCCCTTTTTCGAGATGGATGTCCTTGAGGTGCACAGCGTCCTGAAACTTGTT
>Ga0265313_10002444_pt1 | contig 16037 bp, 15 predicted proteins | sample 4123metaG_FD_203122 | JGI IMG/M metagenome (GOLD analysis project Ga0265313, IMG submission 203122) | Rhizosphere microbial communities from Carex aquatilis grown in University of Washington, Seatle, WA, United States - 4-1-23 metaG | ecosystem: Host-associated > Plants > Roots > Rhizosphere >...
GAGCTTTTGCGCTGCCGGCCGGCAGTGCCGATTCGGCGCTCGCGGCCACGCTGCCCGCGGGCGCCTACACGGCCCAAGTTTCCGGAGCAGGCGGGTCGACCGGAGTCGCCCTCCTCGAGGTCTACGAGGTCGGGGCCACGCCGGCAACCGCCCGCCTGGTGAACCTGTCGACGCGGGGCCACGTGGGAACCAGCGGCAATATCATGATTCCCGGCATAAGCATCGGGCCGGGAACGGGAACACGGACGCTCCTCATCCGGGCTGCGGGCCCGGCCCTCTCCGCGCTCGGCGTGCCGGACGCCCTTGCGGACCCCAGCTTCGTGGCCACGGATTCACCAGGCGCCACGATTGCGGGCAACGACAACTGGCAGACTCCCGTCGGAAACGCGCCGGACGCCCCGGCGCTAAGCGCGGCGTTCACGGCCGCGGGGGCGTTCTCGTTCGCGGCCAGAAGCCTGGATTCCGCCACAATCGCCGGCGTGGGGAGCGGATCCTACACGGTGCAGGTCAGCGGCAAAAACGGTTCGACCGGCGTCGCCCTCGTCGAGATCTACGACATCACGCCCTCGGGCCCCGCCGGACCCGAGAGCGTCGTGGTCGCCGCCACGGACCCAAACGCCGACACGAGCGGGGGCAACACCGGGACCTTCACCGTCACGCGGATGGGGAACACGAGCGGCCCCCTCACCGTCGCGTACTCGGTCGGCGGCACGGCGGTGAACGGGATCGATTACTTCCCCCTGCCGGGATCCGTCACCATCCCGGCCTATGATTCAACGGCGACAATCACACTCGCCCCGGCCCCGAGCCTCTCGGAGCAATCTTCGAGCACCGTCGTCCTCACTCTGAACCCCTCCGGCTCGTACACCGTAGGCGCAGCCAGCTCGGCCACGGTCACGATCCAGTACATCGCCCCTACCCTCTTCATCTCCCAGATACGGCCGACAGCGAACGCGCCGGGTTCGACCGGATCCGGTGTCGCGACGATCCTCATCAGCCCAAACGGCACCCTAGCGAGCATCAACCTTTCCTTCAGTAATCTGTCGTCTGACGAGGTCGTCGCCCACCTTGAGATTGGAGGCGACATGAACAACGGGACCTACATCCTAAACCTTCCTAGCGGCCAGGTCAGCAACCTCCCGTGGGCACCCGTCGCGGCGGGGCAGTATTCGGCGGCGCAGGTCGTTTCGGCCCTCATGTCGGGCAATCTTTTTGTCGAGATCGACAGCGCCACCTACCCGGCGGGGGAACTCGGGGGGCGGTTCGTCACCGGCGCCGGTTCGCAGGCTTTCACGCCGCCGCCGCCGCCGCCCTCGATCAACCTGAGCGTCGTCCCGGCGGCGGACGCGCCGCGCCTCCTCACCCAGGCAACGTTCGGCCCCACTGCGGCCGACATTGCCGCTCTTCAGTCCCAGGGCTACGCGGCGTGGATCGCAGGCCAGATGGCCCTCCCGATGACCTCGCATCGAGCCGCGACGGACGCGGACGCCGCGGCATTCCCGCCGTCGGGCCAGTTCGCCGTCACTCAGAACAACAGGCAGGCGGCCTGGTGGCAGATATCCGTTGGCGCACCCGACCAGCTGCGGCAGAGGGTCGCGTTCGCGCTCAGCGAGATCTTTGTGACCTCCGATGTGGCGTCGCAGCTGGCAAACGCGCCCGACGGGCTCGCGACTTACTATGACCTGCTCGCGAACGACGCCTTCGCCAGCTTCCGACAGCTCCTCCAGGACGTGACCCTAAGCCCCGCCATGGGCAACTACCTGAACATGCTCCACAACGCCAAGGCCAACCCCTCGAAGGGCACCAGCGCCGACGAGAACTATGCACGGGAGGTGCAGCAGCTCTTCACCATTGGCCTTAACGAGCTTCAGCCGGACGGGACCCTCGTGCTCGACTCAAGCGGGCTACCGGTGCCCACGTACGACCAGGACGAGATTGTCCAGACCGCCAACGTCTTCACCGGATGGGGATACCATTCCGCCTCGGCGAACCCGAGCTTCTACGGAAGCGCCGCTGACTTCAACGACCCGATGATGCTGTACCCGTCATACCATGACACGACCCAGAAGACCGTCGTGAACGGGATTGTGATTCCCGCGAACCAGGCCGGGGCCTCGGACCTGAAGATGGAGTTGGACGCGCTCTTCAACCATCCGAACACGGGTCCCTTTGTCTGCTCCCAGCTCATCCAGCGCCTCGTGACGAGCAACCCAAGCCCGGCCTACGTCTACCGGGTCGCCCAGGTGTTCGCCGACGACGGCACCGGGACCCGCGGCAACCTGGCGGCCGTGATCAAGGCCATCCTCCTCGACTACGAGGCGCGCTCGCTGACGGTGGCCGCCGACCCGGGCTTCGGGAAGCTGAAGGAGCCGCTCCTTAGGATGACAGCGCTCTACCGGGCGTTTGGCGCCGCGGCCCAGGACGGCCGGTTCGCGATATTCAACCCACAGGTCAACCTCGACGAGGCCGCCCTGCGCTCCCCGACCGTGTTCAACTTCTTTGACCCTGGCTATGTGCAGACCGGAATCCTCGCGAGCGCGGGGCTCCTCGCCCCGGAGTTCCAGATCACGACGGCGAGCACGGCCGTGAGTGTTCCCAACAACATCTATGCGGCGATCTACACGCCGGCGCCCCCTGCATCAGCGACCCTTGTGCTCGACCTCTCGTCTCTGACCGCAAACGCCTCCAATCCCCCCGCCATGGTCGGCACGCTCAACCAGCTCCTGTGTGCGAACGGGATGAGCGCTCAGACGCAGGCGGCGATCGAGACGGCCCTGACCTCGGCCCCGTCCGGGACGTCACCCTCCGCCCTCGCCCAGATGGCGCTCTACTTGGCCTCGACCTCGCCGGACGCGGCGATCCAAAAATGAACTCTCTCAGCGATCTTTCCAGGCGCCGATTCATCGGCAGGGCGTGCGCGGCGGTTGGCGCAACCGGCATGCTCTCGGCACTCGCCCAGCTCCGGATGATCGGCGCGCTTGCCGCAGACTCCACCCCGACCGATTACAAGGCCCTGGTCTGCCTCTTTCTCTACGGCGGGAACGATTCGAATAACCTCCTCGTCCCCGTCGACAACCCTAGCTATCAGCTTTATGCCGCGGATCGAACGGTGCTGGCCCTTCCCCAGGCGGGCCTGCTTCCTGTCGCGCCAAAGACCTACGGCGACGGGCGCACCTGGGGTCTGCACCCCTCCCTCGTCGAGGTCCAGCAGCTCTTTGGGCAGGGCAGCATGGCCCTTCTCGCCAACGCAGGGACGCTCGTGCAGCCGGTCACGCTGGCGCAGTACAACGCGGGAACCGTAGCGCTTCCGCCCCAGCTCTTCTCGCACGCGAACCAGCAGGTTCAGTGGCAGAGCAGCGTGCCCGACCAGCCGTTCACGACGGGATGGGGCGGGCGCCTCGCCGACATCGTGAACGCCCTCAACTCCAATCCGAAGATCTCGATGTCCGTCAGCGTCGCCGGCCAGAATTCCTTCCAGATCGGAAACAGCGTGTCGCAATTCGCCGTCAACTCAACCGGCGCCGTGGTCCTACAGGGGACCGGCTCCTCCGGCGTCACCGGCGTGCGGACCACCGCCCAGCAGAACATCCTGAACCTCCAGGAGCAGAATCTCTTTGAGGCCGCCTTCGGCGGGGTCACCTCGAGCGCCATAGCCGACGGGCAGCTGCTCAACACGATTCTCGCTACCTCCCCTAAGCTCTCCACGGCATTTCCGAGCACGGGCGTCGGAAAGCAGCTGCAGATGATCGCGCGGATGATAGGCGCCGCGCCTCAACTGGGCCTCAGCCGCCAGGTCTTCTTCGCGAGCCTGGGGGGCTTCGACCTCCACTCGGACCAGCTTGCGGCCCACGCAGCCCTCTTGACGCAGCTGAGCCAGGCTCTGAGCGCGTTCTCGGCCGCCACGACGGAGCTTGGGCTTCAGGGCCAGGTGACCACCTTCACCGCCTCGGACTTCAGCAGGACCTTCAACACAAACGGCACGAACGACGGGACCGCGGGTTCGGACCACGGGTGGGGTTCCCACCACTTGATCATGGGTGGCGCGGTCAAGGGCGGCGACATCTACGGACAAGTGCCCCTTCTTGAGCTCGGAGGGCCCGAGGACACCGGCCGCGGCCGCTGGATCCCGACGACCAGCGTGGACGAATATTCGGCGACGCTGGCGACTTGGTTTGGGGTGAGCGCCTCGAATCTTCCGGTCGTGCTCCCGAATATTGGTCGCTTCGCGACTTCCAACCTCGGCTTCATGGGATAAGGCGACCTCCGGCATGGGTTCACCGAGCATCCGCAGCGCCCTGCGCTCGGGGAACCCCGTTGGCGAGAACTCGGAAATCACCCCAGCCCCAATGGCGCGAAACCGACTTGGATACGCGTTCATCCCCGTCGGCACCCCGGAAATCAAGGCGAAGGGCGAGCTCTGCGACCGCTGGGAAACGCCCTACGTCTTCCACCAGCTCTCGGTAGAGCGTATGGAGATACGGTCGACTGGGCCGGACCGCAGGTTGCGGACGGCCGATGGCAAGGTGCTGACGCCCTGATGCCTCCGCACGGCGCTCTCACGGTCGCCGGTTGACGGCGGGTCGCATAAACGTTCATTTCAGGACGGTCCACGACCCTTCCGCATGGATTCAAACCCTATTCCCGTCACTGTTCTCACCGGCTTCCTCGGCTCCGGCAAGACCACGCTCCTGAATCGCATCCTCACCGAGCGCCATGGGCGCAAGCTGGCCGTCATCGAGAACGAGTACGGGGAGGTCGGGGTCGACAACCAGCTGGTGATCCAGAGCGACGAGGAGCTGTTCGAGATGAACAACGGGTGCATCTGCTGCTCGGTGCGTGGCGACCTGATCCGGATCCTGGGGCGCCTCCTCAAGCGAAAGGACCGCCTGGACGGCATCCTGATCGAGACGACCGGGCTCGCCAATCCGGCGCCGGTCGCGCAGACCTTCTTCACGGACGACGAGATGCGCCGCAGCTTCCGGCTCGACGGGATCGTGACCGTGGTGGACGCAAAGCACGTCTCCGCGCACCTCGACCTGGGCGACGAGTCCGTGAAGCAGGTGGCCTTCGCCGACGTGATCCTGCTGAACAAGACCGACCTGGCCTCGCCGGTTGACCTCGACCGGCTCGAGGCCCGCATCCGGGCGATCAACGCCGTCGCCTCGATCTATCGAACCCGTGACTGCGCCGTGCCGCTCGACCGGGTGCTCGACATCGGCGGCTTCAACCTCGGGAGGGCGACAGAAATCGACCCGAAGTTCATGGAGCCCGAGTACCCCTTCGAATGGGCCGGGGCCTACCGCCTGCCGGCGGGGATCCATGACCTGGTGATCGGGCACGCGGATGGCGGCGGGCACGACCATGGCCATGACCACGGGCACGACGGCGGCCACGCCCACCATCACCACGGCAACGAGAACGAGCTCGACGTGGCCGTGATGCCGGTGGCTTCGCTTGGCGAAGGGGACATCGCCGCCGTGCGCGACGCGGCCGTGACCGTCTTCTCGGACTGGGAGAGGCGCGTGAAAGAAGGGGACCGCGTCCTTCCCGGCCGCAGCCTCAACCGGCTGCTCCTGGACGAGGGCAACGGGACCTTCAAGATCGAGGTGGAGCACCCCGGCCATTACCTCGTGTTCGAGGGATGCGGCGAGGACCCGCTCCACGTCCACGTCGGCGGTGAGATCGTCAAGCCGTTGTGGCAGGCCGACTTTCACGCGGCACACGAGCACAGCGAGGGCGTCGCGTCGGTCGGCATCCAGCAGGGGGGGGAGCTCGACGGTGGCCGGCTGAACGCGTGGATCAGCGAACTCCTGCGAACGAAGGGAAACGACATCTACCGCATGAAGGGGGTCCTGAGCGTCCGGGGTGCCGCCAAGCGCCTCGTGTTCCAGGGGATCCACATGCTTTTCGACGCGAAGTTCGACCGCGAGTGGGGCACGGAGCCGCGCGTCAACACGCTCGTCTTCATCGGTAAAAACCTCGATCGGGCCGCGCTGACGCAGGCGTTCAAGGCCTGCCTCTCGGCGTGAGGCGCCCATGCAGCTGACCAAGCACTGGGCCGGGCAGCTGGACGACTACGCGATCGACCTGGCATGGTCGACCGATGGTTCGGTCCTCGCAGCCGCGTCGGCATCCGGGCCGATCACGCTCTTCGGGGCGCCAGACGGGGCCAAGCGCCACGAGCTGCCGGGCCACGAGGGCGGTTCCAACGCGGTCGCGTGGCGGCCGGGCGGGATGCTCCTCGCAAGCGGCGGTCAGGACGGCGCGGTGAAACTCTGGGACGGCTCCGCGGGCCAGCACGTCGCGACGGCGTCGCTTGGCAGCGCCTGGGTCGAGCACCTTTCGTGGCGGCCTGGGGCCCTGGCGCCCCTCCTCGCGGCGGCGGCGGGCCGCAGCTTCCTGCTCCTGAACCCCGACGCGAGCGTGCGCCACAGGTTCAAGGACGCCCCGAAGACGATCTCCGCGCTCGCGTGGCACCCGCAGGGCGGGTGCGTCGCCGTGGCCTATTTCGGGGGCGTGTGCCTCTGGGACGCGGACGACTTCATGGCGCAGAAGGAGTATGCCTACGGCAACGGGATCCACGCCCTCGCCTGGTCGCCGGACGCCCGGTGGCTTGTCTCGGGGAACCAGGACCCGAGCGTGCACCTCTGGATGCCCGAGAGCGACGTGGAGCTGCAGATGAGCGGCTACGAGGGCAAGGTGCGCCACCTCTCGTTTGACCAGGCGAGCCGCTGGCTTGCCACAAGCGGGAGCCAGGACGCCTGCATCTGGGACTGCTCCGGACCGGGCCCGGAGGGCCGCGAGCCCGTGATGCTCCCCCACGAGGCCCCGGTCTGCGGGGTCGCGTTCCAGAGGACCCACGGCCTGCTGGCGACGGCGTCCCAGGACGGGACGCTGGCGCTCTGGAGCCCCGAGCGCCAGCAGCCGCTCCGGGCCACGGTCCGGATGCCGGCGGCCGCGGCCTGCCTGGCCTGGTCCCCCGACGACGCGCTCCTCGCGATTGGCTCAGAGAAGGGATTCGTGTACGTCCTTCGCTGCCAGCAATGAACCCGCCCGAATTCCTCGGACTGCCCGGGCCCCTCTGGCAGTCGCTCGGCCTGACCTTCGAGCTGGCCGCCGTCACGACGGTTATCCTGGGGTTCGTCGGCCTCCCGCTGGCCCACTGGCTGAACACCTCGCGCCGCGGGCTGGCCCCCATCGTCGAGACGCTCGTCGCCCTGCCGCTCGTGCTGCCGCCCACCGTCATCGGCTTCTACCTGCTCATCGGGTTCTCGCCGGACCACCCCCCCGGCAGCTGGTGGGTCGCGCTGACGGGCCACTCCCTCGCCTTCACGTTCGCCGGGCTCGTCATCGGCTCCGTCATCTATTCGCTGCCCTTCGCGGTCCAGCCCTTCCAGGTCGCCCTCAGGGGCGTTCCCCAGGAGCAGCTGGACGCCTGCGCGGCGCACGGGGCCCCGCCCTGGCGCGTCTGGACGCGCGTGCACCTGCCGCTGGCCGCTCGCGGGATCGCGGCCGGCCTCACGCTCGGGTTTGCCCACACGCTGGGGGAATTCGGCGTCGTGTTGATGATCGGCGGGGCGATACCCGGCGTCACCAAGGTCGCCAGCATCGCCCTCTATGACGAGGTCCAGAACTTGGACTACCCCCGGGCGCACGCCTTCGCCGCGATCCTCCTGGTCCTCTCCTTCGTGCTCATCCTGACCGCGACACTCCTGAGGCGGCGCGAGCAGCGGCGCTAGGCCATCAGTCGGCCTCGCGCTCCACGCCGAACACCGCGGCGGCGTAGTTCTCGGCGCTGAAGGCCTGCAGGTCCTCGGGGGCCTCGCCAAGCCCCACAAAGAAGATGGGCAGCCGCAGCTGGCGCCAGATCCCGACGATCGCCCCGCCCCGGCTCGTGCCGTCGAGCTTCGTGACGACGAGGCCCGTCAGGCCGAAGCTCTTGTGAAATGCCTTTGCCTGCTCGATCGAGTTCGCGCCGAGCGAGCCGTCCACGACAAGCCAGGAGTGGTGCGGCGCGGTCGGGTCGAGCTTGGACACCACCTTCCTGATCTTCGAGAGCTCGACCATCAGGTTGCCCTTGGTGTGGAGGCGGCCGGCCGTGTCGATGATGACCCAGTCCCGCTTCCGGCTCCTGGCCGCCTGGACCGCGTCGAACGCGACCGCCGCCGGGTCCGCCCCCGGCTTGTTCGCCACCACCTCGAGGTCGAGCCGCGCGGCCCACGACTTGAGCTGATCGATCGCCGCCGCGCGAAAGGTGTCGCACGCGGCGAGGAGCACGGTCCCGCCCTCCTGCCTGAGGCGCCAGGCGAGCTTCGCCGCGGTCGTGGTCTTGCCCGACCCGTTGACCCCGATGAGGACGATCACGGTCGGGGGCGACGCGGCCCGGCTGACCGTGCCCTCGGAGCCCGCGAGGGCGCGCCGCAGCACCTCCGCCCCGATGGCCGCGGCCTGCCGGCCCTCGAGGCCCTTCTCGCTTCGGGCGGCCTGCTGGATCTCCCCCAGGATCTCGGCCGTGGTCTCGACGCCGAAGTCCGCGGCGAAGAGCGCCTCCTCCAGGCCCTCGAGCGACGAGGCGTCGATCCGGCGCCCCCCGAAGAGCCCGTGCGTCTTCGACGAGATCGCCGACACGGTCTTGGCGAGGCCCTCCCTGAACTTCTTGAGCAGCGATAGCACGTTGCGCCGGTTCCACCCCGTCCCCTAGTCGGAGGCCTTGCGGGCGTCCCGGCCGAGGTGGTCCTTCATGCGGTCGAGGATCCCGTTGATGAAGCGCTTCGAGTCGGCGTTCGAGAACTCCTTGGAGATGTCGATCGCCTCGTTGATCGAGACGACCGGCGGGATATCCTTGCGGTGGAGCATCTCAAACATCGCGATCCTCAGGATCGCCAGGTCAATCTTGGCGATGCGCTCGAACTCCCAGTTCTGGGCGAGCACGCGGATCTGCTGGTCGATCTCCGCGTGGTTCCTGATGACGCCGTCGATCAGCTCCTCGCCGAACGAGTAATGCTCCCTCGGCTTCTCCTGGCCCTCGAAGAACACGCCCAGGTCGTCGGCCAGGACGGCCGGCGGGTTGATGCTCCAGGCGTAGAGGTACTGGACCGCGGCCACCCTGCCGTCGTGGCGCTGCGCGTACTGGGCCTTGCTCATCGTGACAGGCGCCTCCTGAGCGCCGCCATGGCCACCGCCGCGTCCGCGAACTCGGCGCCGCGGTCGATCCTCCCGCGGCAGCGCGCCCGGGCCTGGGCGGCGTTCTCGGCGACGATGACCCCGTTGATCACCGGCACCCGGGCCGCGAGGGCGACGTCCATGAGCCCGCCCGTGGCGGCGTTGGCGACCAGCTCGTAGTGGATCGTGCCGCCCCGGATGATCACGCCGAGCGCCACGACGGCGTCGGGCCGCCCGCGCTCCGCCAGCAGCCTCGCGGCGAGCGGCAGCTCGTTCGAGCCCGGGACCCTGACGACGGTCACGTTCCGGTCCCGGACGCCGGCCGCGGAGAGCCTCCGCAGGACCCGCTCCAGCAGGGAGTCGACCAGCCGCTCGTTGAAGCGCGCGGCCGCGATCGCAATCTTGAGGCCGGAGGCCCCGACGGCCCTGGGAACGGGTGAATCGCCACTCATGGAACGTCGAGAGGAGAACCGGGGGCTGCCAATCCGCAACATGAATTCACGCGGTATCTCACAAGGTCCGCGATCGAGATCATGCGCAGCGCAAACCGGCGCTTGAACTCCACGATCTCCGGCAGGCGGGCGACGGTGCCGTCGTCGTTCATCAGCTCGCAGAGGACGCCGCTCGGGTGCAGGCCGGCCAGGTTCGCGAGGTCGACGGCCGCCTCCGTGTGCCCGGGGCGCTCGAGGACACCGCCGGGCCTCGCCCGGAGCGGGAAGACGTGGCCCGGGCGGGCGAGGCTGCCCGGCCTCGCGTCGGGGTCCGCGAGGATGCGGATGGTCCTCGCCCGGTCGGCGGCGCTGATTCCGGTCGTGACGCCCTGCGCCGCGTCCACGCTGACCGCAAAGTCCGTCCGGTGCCTGTCCCGGTTGTCGACGACCATCGGTCCGAGGCCGAGCCTCGAGAGCACCTCCGCGGTCGTGGCGACGCAGACAATCCCGCTGCAGTGCCGGATCATGATGCCGATCGCCTCCGTCGTCACCTTCGAGGCGCCCATGATCAGGTCGCCCTCGTTCTCGCGCCGCTCGTCGTCGGTGACGATGACCATCCGCCCCGCCGCGATGTCCGCCACGGCCAACTCCACGGAGTCAAAGGGTGAGGGCTGGTTCGAGGGCATCCGGCCAAAATCGCCGCACGGATGCCACCTGTCAATTCGTGGCCACCTCCCGGGGCGCCGGAAGGATCAGCCCGAGAAGTCGATGACGTAGCTCTCCACGTCCGGGGTGCTGGGCGACAGGAGCGAGATGTGCAGCTTGAAGGCGTGCGGGGGCTTGACGGGATAGTCGGACGCCAGCACCGCGGGATCGTCCGTCGGCAGCAGTTCCGTGCGCTCGTTGTTGGGCTGGTAGTGCACCGGCCAGCGAAGGACGGCGGACGCCTTGTCCGCGGGCACGGGCTTCTTCTTCTCGTTGTAGAAGGTCATACGGAACGAGCCGTTCTTGACCTCGATCCCGATGAAGCCGCCCTGCGCGCGGGGGACCGCGGTGCCCGCGATCGTTCCCTCCTTCTCGTCGTCGGCGGGCGCCTTGGGGGCGGCCGGGGCGGCGACGGCGCACACGGCTGAAAGCAGGAGCCCTGAGAAGACCAGAAACACAGCTCGCTTCATCGCCCGGAAGCCTACGTGTGCGGCCCGCCCTCCGCAAGTTTCTTCACGGAACGGACTGAAAGGGAGGCCTTTAGGAAGCCCCATCGCTTGAGCCGCTCCGCAATGGCCGCCTCGGCGCCCGCGGCCTTTGGCGCGTAGAGTTGGACGGGCCGCTCCAAGTAGTCCTGCCCGGACACCCCCTCGGGGAAATCATGCGAATACCGGTAGCCCTTCCCGTGGCCCATCCTCTTGCTCGCCTGGCCCCCCTTGTCGCGAAGGTGCTCCGGCACCGCCTGGACGGGCTCCTGCGCCAGCACGCGGTGGGCCTCCCCGAGGGCCAGCGTGGCCGAGTTGCTCTTGGGGGCCGTCGCGATGTAGAGCGTCGCGTGGGCGAGCGTGAGCTCGGCCTCCGGAAGGCCGACGAAGTCGACGGCGTGGTGGGCGGCGACGGCCAGCGGAAGCGCGTGCGGATCGGCGAGGCCGACGTCCTCGCTGGCCAGGATGACGAGCCTGCGGGCCACGAACCGGGGGTCCTCCCCTCCCGCGAGCATCTTGGCCAGCCAGTACATCGCCGCATCCGGATCGGATCCGCGGCAGCTCTTGATGAAGGCGGAGATCGTGTCGTAGTGCTCGTCCTCGTCGGCATCGTAGCGGATCTTCCTCTCGCGCGCGAACAGCGCGAGGTCCTCAGTCGTGATCGCGGACGGCCCGGCCTTCCCAAGCGCGATGACCTCGAGGGCGTTCAGGGCGCGCCTCAGGTCCCCGTCGCAGAAGACCGCGAGCTCGGAGAGCATCTGCGCGTCGGCCGTGACGCCGAGGCCGCCGAGGCCGCGCTCCGCGTCGCCGAGCGCCACCGCGAGGACGCCCGCGACCGCGGCGGTCGAGAGGGGCTCCAGCCGGAACAGGTGGCTCCGGGAGAGCAGCGGCGGGTTCACGTAGAACCCCGGGTTGTGCGTCGTCGCCCCGATGAGCCGGACGACGCCCTGCTCGACGTCGGGCAGCAGCAGGTCCTGCTGCGTCTTGTTGAACCTGTGGAGCTCGTCGATGAAGAGGATCGTGCGCGCGCCGGGCGCCCTCCGCGCGGCCCCGAGGACCTCCCTGAGCTCGGCCACGTTGGACATGACCGCGTTGACGCGCACGAAGCGGCTTCGCGTCTCCCGGGCGATCGCCTCCGCGATGCTCGTCTTGCCGCTGCCCGGCGGACCGTAGAACAGCAGCGACCCGAAGTTGTTCTGGGCCACGAGGCGGGCGAGCAGGCTGCCCGGACCGAGGATATGGTCCTGGCCGACGACCTCCGAGAGGGCGCGCGGCCGCATCCGCACCGCCAGGGGTCGGGCCGCGGCGCCGGGCGCCGGCCCCTCCGGCGCCGTGGCGTCGGGCTCGGAGAACAGCTCGCTCTGGTCGTCGGGGCTCATGGGTGCGCCAGACCAATCTCCGCCGGTTCCCCGAGGATGAAAAGGCATTTCCTTGCGCTTGGGGCCGGGACGGGCGATCGTGGGCGTCCAATCATGAAGAGCTCCTACGAACTCGCGATGGAACGGCTGTCCAAGTCGGACCCGGACTCGGCAAAGGCCCTCACGGCCGAACAGCGCGCGCGCCTCGCCGAAGTGGACCGGGTCTTCCAGGGGAAGATGGCCGAGCGGGAGATCTTCCTGAAGCAGCGCCTTGAGCAGGCCCTCGCGGGGCAGGATGCCGACCAGGTGGAGAAGATCCGCAAGCAGATCGCGTCCGAAAAGGCTCGCCTCGAGGAGGACCGGGAGTCCGAGAAGGACCGGATCCGCTTGGCTAAGGCCTGACCGGGCAGCCGCTAGAACCCGAAGTCAAAGTCGGCGACCACCGGCAGGTGGTCCGACGCCAGCGTGTGCTCGACCGAGTGGCTGACGCAGCGCAGGCCCGAGTTGTAGAAGACGTGGTCGAGGACGAACGGCCTGCGATGCCACGTCGGGACCTTGTACTGGACCGTCGCGTACCCGAACTCGGCAAACTGCACCACGAGCGAGGCGTGCTGGCTGACATTGAAGTCGCCGCCGAGGATCGTGGGCAGGTCCGACGAGGCCAGCCGATCCGCGACCAGGTCACGCTGCCACGGGAACATCGTGCTGCTCGAGCCCAGCATGAAGAACGCCAGCAGGTGGACGTTGAAGAACTGCACCTCCCTGCCGGCGACGATCGTCTTCGCGCCGATCATGAGCCGGTCGGTCGGGGTCGTCTTCTTGCCGCCAAACTCAAACTCGATCGCGGGCGACGGAACGTCGACGCGGAACTTCTCGAGCAGCGGCGTCCTCGAGAAGATCGCCAGCCCGATCCCGAACGGAAGCTCGCGCGGATCCGCCTTGGGGTACGAGAACCAGCTGTCGTAGTCCGTCAGCGCCTCCTTAATCCGCGTGTAGTTCGGCGGGGGCTCAATCTGGACTCCTCCCACGCAGGCATGCTCGACCTCTTGGAGCAAAACGACATCCGGATTGTGCCTCTTGATCTCGGTGATCGTCCGCTCGATGTCGATGGGCACGTCGTCAGGGGAACTGGCGTTCCAGCCCATTCCAAACTGCATGTTGAACTGTAGGACCCGGAACATGACGGACTAGGAACCCAGGGCGTCGCGCCGAAAGAGTTGAGCCTGATGTACCATGGCTATCGCAGACATTCGTGGCTTCGCCAACAGATTGCAGCAACTCTTTATTGGCCGGTCCCTTCGTTTTGACACACCTATTCCGGCTCGGCCGAACCCTCGACCACCCACTCGCGGGCCTCCGGGACCTGCCCCAGGAACGCGCGAAGCGCCGCCCCAAGGTGTTCAGCGTAACGGAAATGGGCGCCCATGCCCGTCCGCAGTTCCGCCTCGTAGATGAACTTGTCCGCGTGGGTCCCGTGCTCAAAAGGCGTCTGGGCCCCGAGCAGGAGGGAATATACGTACGACGGGGATCCCCGCCTCATGAGTTCCCGCGTAAGTTCACATTGGTCATTGAGAAGGGCGGCATGCCCGGCGCGCGGGATCTCCGGGGGCAGATAGAACCCCGCCTGGATCACCGGCGTGTAGCGGTTGCCGGTCCGGTGCCGGTTCAGGTCCCGAAGCTCCGCGAGGGCCATGTTGTTCCATGCGAAGACCACCCTCATCCGGCGGGTCGCCTGCCCTTGCTGGCCGTAGCGGTTGCCCCGGTGCCTGAGCGCCTCGGGGACCGGCTGGGTCTGCGGGAGCCAGGGCGGAGCGGAGCGGTCCACGCTCACCCACACCTGGTCGGCCAGCGGCTCCGCGCTCAGGCGCTCGAGCCCCAGTCGCAGCGAGACCGCAAGTTCCTGGCGCGCCTGCTCCTCGAACGACCCCTCGGCCGAGCTGTGCCGCATCAGCCGCGGCGATTGCTTGAGCAGCTCGCCGCGGATGAGCGCCGCCGCGGTGCGCGCCTCGGGGTGCGGAAGCGAGTCGAGCTGCTTCACCGTCAGCGCCCACATCCGGGAGGTCTGCACCAGCCCGACGTTCGTCCTCGTCGCGAAAGGGACGAAGTACCGGGCCCGGTCCAGGGCGTAGTTCTTCCGGATCCGGGCGACCACCGCGGGCTTGGCGTCCTTCGGCAGGCGGATGCGCCCGGGCTCCGCCACCGACAGCGCGTCCAGGCGGGCGTATTCGGCATTGTACGCGGCGAAGGCCCGGGCCAGGACCTCGCGCCACCTCGGGGCGAGGTCATCGGGGATCCCGAGCTCGCCCGCCTCCGGGATGTTCTGCGGATCCATGGCGATGTAGCGCGTACTCGACTCCTGCCCGTCGGCCATCTGCGCGATCTCAAAGAGCTTGTACGCAAGCCACATCGACACCCCGTCGAGCGCGACCGCCAGGCCGCCCGTCAGCCCGCCGATCGACGCATGGCCGTAGTCGACGAACTTGAGGATCCGGTCGATCGAGGCCTCGGGGTTCGCGACGTCCACCTTGGCGAGTATGGCCGCGATGCCCTCGTTGCTGCGCGAGTACCGCGCGAGGACCGAGGCGAGCAGTTCGGGGGTGACCTTCGGCAGGTCTGCGGCGCTGGGGGGAGGGACCAATGCGAGGCCGGTAACCTTCATCATTGAAAATGAATCAGGCAGCAATTGCACCCGGAAACAAACTGGAAAAGGCGGGATCGGCGAAAATCTTCGGCGGGCGCCCGCGACGTAACATTTTCCCGCAACCGGCGTCTAATCAGGCAACAGCCCAGTCCTATTCCCATGAAGATCACCCAGGTATCCCTCATCGCCCTTGCGCTTGGCGCGGCACCCGTGGCCGTGCGCGCGGGTCTGGACATCGGCATCAACGTCGGCGGGCCCGAGATCGTCGTCCGCAGCGCGCCGCCTCCCGAGCGCATCGAGGTCGTCCCCCACAATCCGGGCCCCGGCTACATCTGGATCCGCGGCCACTGGGTGTGGCGCCACGAGCGCTGGCAGTGGTTCGACGGACACTGGGACCGCGTGGCCCGACCCGGGTACGCGTGGATCCCCGGCCAGTGGGTCGCCCGCGGCTCGGGCTGGGTCTGGATCGAAGGGCACTATTCCACGCAGATCCCGCCCCCGCCGCCTCCCCCGGGCCAGTCCGTCGAGGTGGTGGCCTCGGAGGCCCCGCCCGCACCCATTGCCGAGGACGTACCCGTCGCCCCGGGCCCCGAATTCTTCTGGATCGGCGGGCACTGGCACTGGAACGGAGGATGGGTCTGGATCCGCGGGCATTACGACCGCCACCCCCATTTCCATCCCGGCGCCTCTTGGGAGGCCGGCCACTGGGACCGGAGGGGCGGATCCTGGGTTTGGCACGAGGGGCACTGGCGGTAGGCCGCCGCGCTCCGGCATCCGACGGACCCCGGGGCCCCAACCCGTGCCTCTTCAGCGTCCGGAGACCAGGCGGCCCAGCGGCCCCTGGTACACCCCAAGGACCACGGTCGCCGCGGCGAGCACCGCGAGCACGATGCGCAGGGCCGTGCCGCCTGCCGCACGCGCCCGATGCGCCACCTCGGGGGAGATCGCGGAATCGTCGCTGAAGTAGGCCGCCCGGATCCAGCCAAAGTAGTAGTAGATCGAGATCACCACGCCGGCGATCGCCACCACGAGCAGCCCGAAATGGCCGGCCTTGAAGGCGGCGACGAAGACAAAGAGCTTCGCGGCAAACCCGGCGAGCGGCGGGATGCCCGCGAGTGAGCCGAGGCCGCAGGCCAGCACGCCCCCAAGGAAGGGGCTCTCCTTGGCGAGGCCGCAGTAGTCGCCCAGCTCCTGGGCCGTGTCATCGGGGCCGGCGAGGATCGTCATGACGCCGAACACGGCAAACGAGGCGATG
>Ga0265313_10002446_pt1 | contig 16034 bp, 12 predicted proteins | sample 4123metaG_FD_203122 | JGI IMG/M metagenome (GOLD analysis project Ga0265313, IMG submission 203122) | Rhizosphere microbial communities from Carex aquatilis grown in University of Washington, Seatle, WA, United States - 4-1-23 metaG | ecosystem: Host-associated > Plants > Roots > Rhizosphere >...
TCCCCATGAACACAAAGTGCCAGAATTCTGCCCGGCCGATAGAGGATTCGGAGGGGCGGATTGTCGTAGGTGGCAGGTGTGAAACCATATCCATCCGTGCCCCTGTCCAGACTGGCTGCCGCAATGCCTGACGAACCTTCAGGTGACCGGGATTTCTCCGCCCTATACCGGGCCACCCTGGCCCCGCTGCGGCGCTACCTGACCCGGCTCCTCGGCAACTCCAGCGAGGCCCAGGACGTGGCCCACGACGCCTACATGCGCGTCTATCCCTCGCTGACCGACAAGACGGCCCGGCGGCCCGCGGCGCTCCTCTACACCGCGGCCAGGCGCCTTGCGATCAACCGGCTGAAGCGCCGGAGCATCTCGCCTGTCGCCAGAGACGCCTTCATCCCGGAGATGTCCGCCTCCCAGGAGCCCGGGGTCGAGCAGCAGGTCATGGCGCGCCAGGAGCTGAAGCTCCTGGAGGAGGCGATCACCCAGCTGCCCGAGGGCTGCCGCAACGTCCTTCTTTTGCGCAAGATTGAACAGCTGTCACACCGGGAGATCGCCGAACGGCTCTCCATTGCCGTAAGCACCGTCGAAAAACAGCACGCGCGGGCCCTTCGGCTTCTGCGCGCCGCATTGCAAGGGAGACTCGAATCATGAACCGGCCTATACACATTTTCGATCCGTCAGCCGAGGAACAGGCATCCCTTTGGGCCGCCCGCCTCGAGGGCTCCGAGCTTGCCCCGGCAGACCGCGCCGAGCTCGACGCGTGGCTGGCCGGCGACGCCGGGCGCCGCGAGCTGCTTTCCAACTACTGCCAGCTGTCGGCCAGGCTCGACCGGCTCGTGCCGCAGCTTGTGGACGCGGGGTCGGTCGCGATGCCGCCCGAACCCGTCCGGGGCGCATGGGCTCCGTGGAAGGTGGCCGCCGCCGGCCTGCTGGCGGCGTCCCTGGCCGTCGCGGCGGTCTGGATCGCCCGCCCGGGCGACCGGATGGAGAACCTCTCCACGCCGGTCGGCAAGCGGGGCGCGTTCACGCTCGCCGACGGCACCCGCGTCGAGCTCAACGCGAACACGAGCATCTTCGTCGAAAACAGCAGTGCCGCGCGGCGGGTCCGGCTCTCCAACGGCGAGGCGTTCTTCGTCGTGAGCAAGGACAAGGCTCGGCCCTTCACGGTCGAAACCCCGGCCGGCTCCGTCCGCGTGACGGGCACCATCTTCAACGTGTTCACCGAGGCCTCATCCCAGCTCGAGGTGACGGTGGTCGAGGGCTCGGTGCAGGTGCGCCCGGGCGAGGCCGCGGGCAGCCAGGCGCAGGGCCCGATCGTGCTCGGCGCGGGCGACCGGCTGACGGACCAGGGCGGCGCGGTGTCGCTGAGCGCGCTCTCTGGCGCCGAGATGCAGGACACCCTCGCGTGGCGCAAGGGCCAGATCGTGTGCGTCGGCATGCCGCTGTCGGAGGCCCTCGCCCGCTACGCCCATTACCACGGCCGACGGATCACGGTGAGCGCCGCCGCGGGGAAGGTCCCGGTCGGGGGCGTGTACGGCCTCGGCGACCTCGATGAGTTTCTTGCCTATGTCAGGCAGGGACTCAATCTGCGGGTGGAGCAGGGCGCGGACGGCTTGGTCAGGGTGAGTCTGCCCACCGAGCCCTGATGTCCCGGTTTTCGTTGACCAACACCCATTCTCCCCGTCCAAGAGCAACTCGATTCGCAGTCCGTCTTCTGTTGGCGGCAGTCACCGCGCTGATTCCCCCAACGGTCCTGGCCGAGCCGGCTGAGTTCAACCTCCCGGCGCAGCCTGCCGACGGAGCGTTGATGGCGTTTTGCAAGCAGGCCAAGGTCGAGCTGCTCTTCTCTTTCGCCGAGCTGCACAGGACCCTGTCCACGGCGGTGAAGGGGCGCCTTGAGCCCGAGGAGGCCCTCAACCGGCTCCTCCAGGGAACGGGCTACTCCGCGGTGCGCAACGCCCGGGGGAAGTTCGTTGTGGTGCACCTGGTCCAGAAGGGGTCGATCCGCGGCAGCATCCAGACGCCGGACGGCAGCGCGGCCGAGAGAATCCGGGTGACGATCCCCGTCATCGGGCTGTCGGCCGCGACGGACAAGCTGGGATGCTTCGAGTTTCCCTCGATCCCGCCGGGCACCTACTCGCTCGAGGTCGAGGGGCCGGGGCTGCAGCCGATGGAGATCACCGACGTCCGCGTGACCGCGGGCCGGGCGATGCTCCTGGAGGCCCTCGCCATGCAGACCCTCAGCTTCCCCGCGAAGCTCGAGCCCTTTGTCGTCGAGGCGAAGTCGGTCAGGACGGGGCCGCTCTCCGACGAGGACACGCCCCCCGTGCCGCGGACGGCGATCGGCGACTTGGACCAGCCCCGCTCGGAGAACGACGCGCTCGACTACTCCATCTTCACCCGCGACCAGATATCCCGGAGCGGCGTCGTGAACGTGAACGAGTTCCTGCAGCGGGAGATCCTCGACAGCTCGGCGACGCTGCCGCCGGAGCAGAACGGGACGGCGCTGAGCTTCTCGTCGGGGAGCAGCAATCTGGCGCTCAGGGGGTACGGGGCGGATGCGACCATCATCCTTGTCGACGGGCGGCGCCTGCCCGAGGTCGTCACGGCTCTCCCGGCGAACGCCACGACCGGCCCGGTTGCGCCGCAGTCCGACGTCAACGTGATTCCCCTCAACCTGATCGAGCGCGTGGAGGTGCTCCCGGTCAGCGCCTCCGCGATCTACAGCGGCAGCCCGATCGGAGGGGTGATCAACATCGTGCTGCGCCCCAACGTGAACACGACGGAGCTGACGACGACGTACACCAACGCGCTCGAGAATTTCGACGCGGCCCAGTCCACGGTGTCGCTCCTGCACGGCGAGACGCTGCTGGGCGGGAAGCTCCACCTGAGGCTGAACGCCACGTTCACCATGGTGACGCCGCCGACCGAGGCTGAGCTGGGCTACATCCGTGAGAGCCTCCAGGCAAAACCGGAGCCCCAGAGCCAGCTCTTCCGCGCGACGCCGAACGTGAGCAGCGCAAGCCTGGCGCCGCTCTTCGGGCCCGGCACGGCCACCTTCACGTCCGTCGCGCCGGGTGCCGACGGCCAGGGCGGGCTCTCCGCGTTCTCGGGAAGGCAGGGCCTCCAGCAGCTGGCCCTCTTCGAGCCCCCCGGGGGCGGCCTGGCGGACTCGACCAACGCTCTGGACTTCCCGTACGGCAGGAAGGAGCGGAGCGGCTCCGTGTTCGGTTCTGTCACCTATGACGCGTTCCCGTGGCTCCAGGTGGGCCTTGACGCGACCGGGAGCCGCACCGTGAACACCACCGGCTACAGTGTCTTCAACGGGAGTTTGAACCTGCCGGCGACCTCCCCGTTCAACCCCTTCGGGCAGGACGTCCACGTCACCCTCAACGACAGCGCGCCCAGCCTCGGCGAGGCTTACAACGAGGCGCACATCGACTATTACTCCGCCGTGCTCGGGGCGCTCCTGAGGCTGCCGGCGGACTGGGAGGCGTCAATTGACGCCCAGTACGGGCTGAGCGTCACCCGCTACCGGGGCATTGAGGGCGTTGACGCCGCCCGGTGGCAGCAGCTGGTGGACTCCGGGATCTACAACCCCCTGCACGATACCCAGGCGTACGGCCCGCCGAAGGCGTTCTACGACCGGGCCGTCGAGTTCTACGGCGCCGAGGGGAGCTTCGTCACGCTGGGCAACTACGACACCTTCGACTCCTCGCTGCGGGTCGCGAACTCCGCCCTGGCCCTCCCCACCGGCGTCGGCTCAATTACAATTGGCGGGGATTACCGCTACGCCCGCCTGGCAAGCTACGTCGCCCAGCTTCGCTACGGCGACGGCTCGCTGGTGGCGCCGCCGATCACCTGGGTCGGCCGGTCGCTCCAGCGGTTGAGCGGCTTTGGCGAACTGAAGGCCCCACTGGTGCCCACGCGCTGGCTTCCAAGCTGGATCCACAGCGTCGAGACCGACCTGGCGGCCCGCTATACGACCTCGGACCTTGCGAACGAGGCCAACCTTGCCCCGACGGCCGCCGTGAAGGTCGAGTTTGCGGGAGGGCTGTCGGCGCGCGCCTCCTTCGCCACATCGAACACCTTCCCTCCCCCCGTCTTCAGCCGGCCGCATTCGGAGGGAATAAGCACGAGCGGCAGCGGCGTGGTGGTCGCGGAAACGGTCTTTGACCCGAAGCGCGGCCAGGAGCAGGAGACGGTCCAGTCCAGCGACGCGTTCAATCCAAGCCTCGTGCCCGAGGCGGCCGTGACCCAGGCCGCCGGCATCGTCTACCAACGGGGCGTCGTGCACCAGTTCCGCGTTTCGCTGGACTTTGTGAACACGGTGACGTCCGGCGAGGAGGTCTACCTCAACACCCAGCAGGTGGTCGACCTGGAGTCCATCTTCCCGAAGCGGGTGATCCGGGCCCCGGTCCCGCCGGGCGACCCGTTCGGCGCCGGGCCGATCGCCGATGTGCTCACGGGGAACTTCAACCTCGCATGGCGTCATTCCTACGAGTGGAGCGCATCCGTCGACTACGCGTGGAACAAGTGCATGGGCGGCTCCCTCGAACTGTACTGCCGGTGGATCTACTTCAAGCGTTACGACCTCGAGAACTTCCCGGGGTCGGACCCTGTCGACGAGCTGCACACACCGGACGGCAACGTCTTGGGGCTCCTCCCGCTGCGCACCAACTTCGGCGCCGGCTGGTCCAACCGGGCCTACGGCTTCGGGGTCGACGGTCACTACTACAGCGCGCAGATCCTGCCCGCGATCGAGCAGGAGGTCCAGCGCAGCGACAGGATCGACCCCTACTGGCAGTTCGACGCGTACCTGCAGGGCGACCTCGCAAGGTGGATCCCGTGGAAGTCGCGGCACTACGGCCTGAAGGGCCAGCTGAGGGTGGACAACGTCTTCGGTGAAAGGCCGCCCAGGTACGCCGAGGGCCCCACCGGCGTGCAGTCCTACACCGACTGGAGGGGCCGGGTGTATTCGCTGTCGATGACGGTGACTTTCTGAGGGGCGGCGCCGCATTTGGGTAGTGGGTATGTCCGGCTGGATTGTCGTAGGGGGTGGATGCCGTTGGCACCCGATCCACTGCCGTGAAACCGTCCCCTTCCCAGGAATGTGAGCTCTTCGGGTCCGCAAGCCGTGTCGCAGGATTCGTGTCTGTGGGGGGCGGGTGGGGAACGCCTCCTGCTACAGGTTGCAGATTGCACACCGAACCCGTGGCCAAAATCCGGATGCCCGGGCCGAACCAATCCCGGTGGCTGCAGTCAATGAAGGCAGGCAAGCCATGAGCGAAACCTCAAATCCAGACCCCGTGTCGCAGCACCTCATCCTTGGGGGCCAAAGGCCGCCCACGCCGGCCGACGAGAAGTTCGTCATGGACGCGCTCAAGCGCTGCTCGCCGTCGACACGCGAGGCGGCCCGCGAGTTTCGGCGCACGGGAGACCCCGGCCGCCTGCCCGCGATCATCGACGGGCTCATCGAGCACTATGTCGAGCCCGAGGCGCGGGCCAAACTCGCCCGCGGCGACGACACCCTTCGCCTGGTCGAGGACCTGGCGATCGACTCGCTGACGATGCTCGAGATCGTATCCCTCGCGGAGGACGTGCTGCAGGTCACCATCGACAACGGGGAGATCCGCCCCTTCCGGACCGTGGGGGACATCAAGACCTTCATTGGGTCAAAGCTCGGGCGGACCGCACCCCAGGGCTCACGCGCCGGACCGTAGGTGCGCCGCGGGCCGCCTCCGGCAACTTTCGGGTTCTCTTTCTGCCTTGAAGGGGTGAAGGTGTGCGCACCCTTGAACACGTCCACCACGCTGGCACTGCTTGTCCCCGCCGCTATCCTCGGCACCTGCGGTACGGTCGCAGCCCTCGAGACGGGCGGCGGCGCGCCCAGCGCGACCGCGCTCTCGCCCGCGGTCCTGCCCGGCAACGGCCTGGCGCAGCATCCCTTTCTCTACGCGGGCGAATGGGATACGCGCAAAGCCGAGCAGTCGATGTTCCTCGTCCGCGAGGGAAGGATCGCGTGGTCCGCGTCGATCCCGCTCCATCCGTCGCCTGGCTCCAATCAGGAGTTCGACGACGCGACGCTTCTGCCCAACGGAAACATCATCTTCTCGAGGATGTCCGGGGCGGGGGAGATGGGCCCCGACAAGCGGCTTGTCTGGGATTACCCGGCCCCGCCCGGGACGGAGATTCATTCGATCCAGACGCTCGGACACGGCCGCGTCCTGATCATGCGAAATGGGAATCCGGCTCAGGCGATGATCTTCGACACGGCGACGGGCGCCGTGGAGCGGGTGATCCCGATCCCGACGACCGTCGCGGGCACGCACGGGCAGTTCCGCCACATCCGCATGACCCGCGCCCGCACGCTCCTCGTACCCCATCTGGGCGAGGATAAGGTCGTCGAATACGACCTCAACGGGAGGGTGCTATGGTCGGTCCAGGCGAAATCCCCGTGGTCGGCGATTCGGCTCAACAACGGCAACACGCTGGTTGCCGGCGATTGGAGCGGGTACGTGCGCGAAGTGAGCCCTTCCGGAGAAACGGTCTGGGAATTCACCCAAGCCGACGTTCCGGACATCAGGATCTTCAACCTGCAAACCGCCAACAGGTTGGCGAACGGCGACACGGTCATCACCAACTGGTGCGCCGGCGACAAGAACGTGGAGGACTGGCCGAGCACCGTCCAGGTGCTTGAGGTCTCCCCGGACAAGAAGGTCGTCTGGGCGCTTCGCTCCTGGAGGGACCCGGGGGACCTCGGCCCTGCATCCTCCATCCAGCTTCTCGACGAGCCGGGCGACGCGGAGAGCGGCGACCAACAGCGCTAGCCGATGCCGCGAATTTCGATTGATCGCCCTCACACCCCTTTGGCAACCTGATCCCCCCAAAAAGAACCCGACCCCCATGAAACACCGCCATCCCTTTCTGGTCCTGGGGGCGCTCGGCGTCCTCGCCCTAGCCCCCGCCGCACGCCCTGCCGACTCCGTGGTCGCGTCCTCGCCGACGGAGGTCCGATTCCAGATTCCCGCGACCGACGACGGCCTGCTCGGCGCCGGTCCCATTCACCGGGACGACTGGTTCCAGCGCCTCTGGACCGCGAGGCGGGCCGCGTGGGCCTCCCAGGTGAAGCAAGACCAGGGTGCGCTGGTGTTCCTCGGCGACTCGATCACCCAGGGATGGGGCGACGTGGGCAGCAGCTTCCCTGGCGTGCGGACGGCGAACCGCGGGATCAGCGGGGACACCTCGAGGGGCGTTCTCATCCGGCTCCAGGAGGACGTCATCGCCCTCAACCCAAGCGGCGTCGTGCTTCTGATCGGCACGAACGACATCGAGATGAAGGCCGACCCCTCGGTCATCGCCGCCAACGTGAAGCAGATCCTCACGGCGCTTCGCCAGCACAATCCCGCAATGCCCGTCGTCCTGTGCGAGGTCCTCCCGAGTTCCGCCACGAAGAACAGGCCCGCACAGACCATCCGGAAGCTGAATGAGCTCTACATCGAGGCGGCGGCCGACGAGCCGCAGGTCACCGTCCTGGACACCTGGTCCCTCTTTGCCAACGAGCACGGGGACGCGAAGGAGGAGGAGATGCCCGATCTGCTGCACCCCGACATTGTCGGCTACGCCAAGTGGGCCTCGGCCCTCCGCCCGATCCTTGAGACCGTCGGGCTTGCGCCCGCGTGGCCGGATGAGTTCATTCCCGAATCAGGCTATGAAAGCCTGTTTGACGGGCACGACCTTTCTGGCTGGGGCTACCCCCAGGGCTCCAAGTTCTGGGGCAAGGCGGTAAGCGACGACGGCCGCTATGTGGTGAGGAACGGGCGACTGGTCGTGACCGTCTCGCACAAGGGTCAGGAGAACAAGATCCTCTGGACGACGAAGAAGTTCCCGAAGGACTTCGTGCTCAAGCTCGAGTTCAGGGCAAGCCCCAACGCCGACAGCGGGATCTTTGTGCGCGAGCCGCAGCTGCAGTGCAGGGACTTCATTATCGCGGGGCCCTTTGCAACGCTGGCCCATTACCGCCCGCTCGACTGGAACGAGATCGTCGTCTCCGTCAGGGGCGGTCTTGCCCACTGCACCTGCAACGGGGAGGTGCTCGTCGACGCGATGCCAATCCCGCCCACGGGCTCGATAGGATTGGAGAGCGACCACGGCCAGATGGAATACCGGCGCATCCGGATCCACGAGGCACCGCACTGAGCCGCGGCCCGCCCGGCCCCTCGCGAGAACCCAGAGCCTCCCCGGCATGCCCACATCAAAGCATTTCGCCGGCCGCTCGGTCGTGCGCTGGGGCATCATTGGCTGCGGCGACGTCACCGAGGTGAAGAGCGGACCGGGCTTCCAGAGGGCGTCGGGATCCCAGCTCGTGGCGGTCATGCGGCGCAGGGGCGATCTGGCGGCCGACTACGCGAGGCGCCACGGCGTCACGCGCTGGTACGACGACGCACGGGCCCTCATCGACGACCCGGGGGTCGACGCGGTCTACATCGCCACGCCCCCCGACTCGCACGCCGACTACGCGCTTGCGGTGGCCGCCGCCGGGAAGCCCGCCTACGTGGAGAAGCCGATGGCCCGCCACGGCGCCGAATGCGACCGGATGGTGACGGCGTTCGAGGCTGCCGACCTGCCGCTCTTCGTCGCCTATTACCGGCGCCGCCTTCCGTGCTTCCTGAAGGTCGAGGAGCTGCTGAAGTCGGGTGCGATCGGGCGGCTGACCGGCGTGTCCTACAGGCTTGCGGAGCCGCACCACCGCAAGGGCGCAATGTGGCGGACGGACCCCGCGCGGGCGGGAGCCGGGCATTTCCTTGACGTGGGATCGCACGCCCTGGACCTCCTCGACTACCTGCTGGGTCCGCTCGAAGACGTGGTCGGGACGGCGGCCAATGTCGCTTCGGGCTATTCGGTCGAGGATTCGGTGGCGCTCAGCTTCCGGACCGGTGGGGGCGCGCTGGGCTCGATGGTCTGGAACTTTGCAGGCGCCGTCAGCGACGACACGATGCGTCTCTCAGGCACGGACGGGGAGATCACGTTCACCATGTTTCAGTCGCGCGCGGTGAGGCTGGAGAACGCGTCCGGGACGCAGCTGTTCGACCTGCCCTATCCCCCCCACGTCGCCCAGCCGCTCATCCAGACGGTCGTCGATGACCTGCTCGGCAGGGGCGAGTGCCCGAGCACGGGGGTGTCAGCGCGCCGCACGTCGCGGGTCATGGACCAGGTCCTGGAGGGATACTACGGGGGCCGCGGGGACAGGTTCTGGACCCGCCCGGAGACGTGGCCCGGGCGAAGGAAGGACTGAGAAAGGCCCGCCCCGAAGCGGCGGGGCGGACCGCATTGTCGGGACGCCGCGGGCCCTAGGATAGCGACGTTGAGGCGGAGCGCATAAGGCTGCCGATCGGAAGCCTCCGCGGGCACGCTCGCTCGGCGGCGGAGTAGTCGAGGCGCGGAAGCGCCGAGCGCACCTCCGGGGCGAGACCGGCGAACAGCGCTCGCGCGTCGAGTTCGGTGTAGTGGTCCTGGTACATCAGGTACCGGAGCACGTCGCGAACGGGGGCCGCGCCCGCGAGCGCCGACTCGCAAAGATGGCTGCAGCCGCCGCAGTACGCGCTGCAGGTGGCGTCGGCGTGGCGGCGCAGCGCATCTCGCTGGGCGATCGGAAGCGTGGCCTGGTCGAGCGCCGCCGCCACGTTCTGGCGAAACCACTTCAGGTTGGGCATCTGCACGCACGCCACGGCGATCTTCGGGTTGTCCATCACGGCCTTCAGCTTGGCCTGCCCGGGCGTGAAGCCGCGGCCCGCGAGCGAGTCAAGGAGCGCCGCCTGGGCCGGCGTGTCGAACCCTAGGCGGGCGCCCTGCGTCTTCATCGCGGTCAAGCCGATGCCGGCGGCGTGGCACGCGTCGACCGCGGCCTTCATTTCGTCCGTCTCCATCAGGCGGTAGTTGTAGGTGAACATGACGCCGTCGATCCACCCCAGCTTCGCCGCCGCGCCGAGGCAGCGCTCCATGTTGCTGTGCGTGCTGAAGCCAAAGAGCCGTATCTTGCCGCTCTTCTTTGCGGATTCGGCCCATGCCCTGATCTCGGGCCTGTCCACGAGGCTGATGTCGTCCATGCCGTGCATGAAGTAAAGGTCGACATAGTCGGTCTTGAGCCGTTCCAGCGACTGGTTGAGCAGCCGCGTCATGTCGTCCGTGCTGCGCGCGCCCGAGGCCTTGGTGACGAGGAAGATCTGCTTCCTCGCGTCGGAATTGCTTCCGAGAAACGAGCCGATGCCGATCTCGCTTCGACCGTTGGCGTAGACCACCGCCGTGTCCCAGTAGGTGACGCCGTGATCGAGGGCCTTCCGGAGAATGACCAGGTTGTCGGCGATGTCGAACATGCAGCCCAGGCCGAGGGCGGGCACCTCGATGCCGGACCGCCCGAATTTCCGGCGCGGGATCGACGGGGCCGGCGCCTGGGCCCAGCTTATGGCCGGAAGCAGAAGCGCCCCGGCGCCTAGCGCAGCGGAGGCCTTGAGAAACCGTCGGCGGGTGAGTGGAGTTTCGTGCGTATTCATGGGGATAGGGTTAGGTGGCGCGTTCGGAGAGCAGGACGGCGTGCCGCGGGTCGCGCGTCTCGTTGTCGGCGGTGATGCGGATCGCCCGGAGTCCGCTCATCGGGCATTCGTGCTCGCACACGCCGCAGCCGATGCAGAGCGACGGGTCGACGACCGGCCGCTGGAGGCGGACCTGCACCTCCACCGCCGTGCCCGCCTCCACGGAATCCGGCATCCGCTGCGCCGGATCGAGGGTGAGCGTGTCCTCGGTGTTGGCAACGATCGTTCGCCCGCGCTCCTCGCCCGCGAGCCTGCAGGCGTAGTCTCCCGATGCGAAGCGGCCAGGCGCCAGCCTCGCTCCCCGAACCGCCAGCGTCGTCCCCTCTGCCGAGACCACCTGGAACACGCCGTCACGGACGGTCTCGCTGGTCTCCGACACGTAGATGGCCTTGGGCGTGACCGGGCAGTTCTCCTGGCACACGATGCAGGGCCTGTCCATCGCCCACGGCAGGCAGCGGCCGCGGTCGACGGACGCCAGCCCGATCCGCACGGGGCCGGACTTCTCGAAGTCGCCGAGGCCCTGCTTCCGGTCAGGGGTGAGCGGCCGAATGGCGCCGGTCGGGCACGCGTAGCCGCAGGCGACGCAGTTGAGCTGGCAGCCGCTGGTCCCGATACGGTTGTTGAGAACGGGGGTCCAGAGCGCCTCCCAGCCGTGCTCCATCACGGCGGGCTGGAGGACGTTCGTCGGGCAGACCCGGACGCACTCGCAGCACTTGACGCAGCGCGCGAGGAACTCCTCCTCGGCGACCGAGCCGGGCGGGCGGATGAGCGCGGGCGACCACGCCTTCCCGGTCGCGCCGCCGATCCGCGCAAGGGGAACGGCGGCCAGGCCGCTCAGCGCCGCGACGACGAAGCCGCGCCGGCTGACGCCCTGGCCCGCCACCTCGCCGCCGGGCGATGGCCTCGCCACGAAGGCCAGCGGCGAGACGTTGGGGCAGGTGTCGAGGCAGTTCATGCACATCAGGCACTCGCTCACGCGGATGGGGCCCATGGGGTTGCATGCGCCCTCGCAGTCGACGTCGCAGAGCCCGCACTCGTTGCAGTTCGCTCCGGTCTTCCCGATGCTCCACAACGAGGGGCGGGCAATCACCCCGAGCAGCGCTCCCAGCGGGCAGACGAACCGGCAGTAGAAGCGGGGGATCCAGAGGTTCAGCAGGACAAATGCGACAAACAGGCCGCCGACCAGCGCGGCGCCCGAGGCGAATCGGCCGCCGGGGAACATGCGCTCGAACGCAAGGTCCGCCGACGGGAGCACAGCGAGGTTGACGCTCCGGTGCAGGAATGAAATCGGGTCGAGGAGCCCGGTCTGGAGCGATCCCACGAACGTGCCGCCGACCGACAGGGCCGCGGCGGCCAGGAACCCTATGAGCAGGTAGTATTTGACCGACTGGGCGGGGCGGTAGGCGTTGGCGGCCATCTTGTCCTTGGGGCGCCGGACACGCCTGCCGAGCCAGCCGACGAACTGGTGAATCGCTCCGAACGGGCACACAAACCCGCAGAACACGCGGCCGAGGAGGATCGTCAGCGCCACGGTTGCGAGGGCCCAGCCAAACCCCGGTTGCAGCGAGTGGGTCGTCAGGGCCGTGCCGATGGCGGCAAGCGGATCAAGCTGCAGGAACCACGAGATCGGCCATCCGCGCCACTGCATCCATCCGGTGCCGACCGTGGCGACGGCTGCCAGCCAGACAAAGGCGGCAAAGAAGAAGATCTGGGCCACGCGGCGGGCGGTCGTGATCTTCATGACACGTCGGCGCGCACGGGCCGCAGCGCGCCAAAATCGGTCGTCCCGCAGCCGCACTGCGCGGCTCGGGCGAGGTAGGGGAGGTCATGGAAGCTCTTCCCAAGAAGCGTGGCGCCAAACGCGTCGGCGGCGACGGGATCGGTGCTGACGACGAGGGTGTGCGTGGGCTTCAGGTCGGCGAGTGAGCCGCCGGTGGGCCCGTTGGTCAGCATGCTCATCGTCCCGTCCAGAACGACGAAGGTCGGCCTCACCAGTTGGGCGAGCTCGACGATGATTCCATTGATGTCCTGGTGAAACTGGTTCCGCCTGCCGCCGAGCAGCCCGTACCAGTTCTTGATCGTCATGGATGCGCCGGCGCGGGCATGGTGCTTCACCGGGGCGGCGCCGATGAGCTTGGTGACGCCGCGGAACGGCCCGAGCAGCATGGGCCAGTTGCGGATGAGGCGCCCTCCGGGCAGGGAGCCATCGGCGAAATCCGAGGCGCGGGGCAGAACAACCTCGCCGCCTGCGGCGCCGACGGACGCGGCGATCCCCGAAAGGGCGAAGCAGCTCTCGGGGTCATTGATCGGGTTGTCCGTCACGAGCACCTTGGCTGCGCCCGCGCCGAGGCAGAGGCGGACCAGCTCGGCGGCGACGTCGGGATGGGTCGTGGCGCAGAGGATGGAGGGGGCCGCGAACGCCGCGTTGACCTTCACGACCACGCGGTCGCCACGCTTGATGAACCGCTCGATGCCGCCCATCGCCTCGAGGGCGCGTCGAAGCGTCCGCACCCGGTCGGTGCCGGTGACGATGGCCATCCTCCCGCCGCTGTCGGGTAAAGAGAAGTCAGGCAGCGCCGTCGCCGCCGCCCGGACGCCGAGCGAGCCCGGGGGATGGCGGTCCCAGAGCCACGCGGCGAGCCCGCCTGTTGCGGCGATGGCCGCGCCCGCCCTCAGGGCACGGCGCAGAAACACGCGTCGGGTCGCGTCGGGTCCGGAGGGCGGAATGGGGGCGTCCGAGCTCATTTCTTTGCGGCGAGCGACTCGCCGAGCCGCTGAAGCCAGCGCTCGGCAGCCTCGCGACTCGGAGCCTGGTGCACGCCGGCAAGGAAGGCGCCTGTGCTGAATACACCCTCGAACGTTCCGCCGGTTTCTATGATGACGGCCCCGGCGGGCCGTGCGGGACGAGCCACCTCCTTGCCCCCGCAATCGTCGACAAAGAACGTCCGAAGTGCTGCGGCCGCGCCCGTGGCGTCGCTGGCGCCCGTCCTTCGGGCGAGAAACAGCGTGAGCTCGTCCCTTCCGCCGCGAAACCGCGCCACGTACACGTTTCCAAGGCCGTCGAATCCGAAGACGTCCGTGCTCAAGAGCGTCACGCTTCCGGGAATGAGGCCCTCCCGTGGAAACAGCGCCTGGTCAGAACTCACGTCCGCGTGCGCCGAGACCGGGGTCGCGGCGACGTAGGCCCTCGCGAGCGCGCCGGCGGCCTCGATGGTCGCCGGCCTCTCGTCGGTGGCGACGATCTCGACGTAGAACGGCCCGTGAACCAGCGCGATCTCGTTGCCCGCGCGGTACGCGTAATCCGCGAGCTGCAGGTCGGTGACGTCGGAGCGCCTTTGGGAGCTGTAGACCGAGTACGCGTTGGGCGGCTTTCCCATGTCGAATACAAACAGCTCAATCCACGTGGAGGGGGCCGCGGCGAGCGCCATGCGCTGGCATCGCAGGCCGGCCACGCCCGCCGAGAGATACACCTCGGCCTTGCCGTCTATCTTGTCGGACAGGTTCTCCGGGCCGAACGCCTCGGCGGCGCTCATCGGCCGAAGCTCGGCGGGAAGGGTCGAAAAGAGGTCCTGCGCCTTGGCCCGCTTGGGCTCGGCCGCGGCCTTGGATCCGTGGAAGGCGATGTCAACTGCGGGTGAGAACCGCGACTGCGCGCGAACGAGCCAGGCAAGCGTCGCGCACAGCACGAGGCACACGGTCGCGGCGGCTGCACTTTCTCGCGCCGACGGTAGGCGGCTCGACGTTGATATTGCCATGGGTTTGGAGCGGTCCGGCAGGGCGGAAAGGGCGCCGCCGGTGCTACAGGCAGAGATATTGACGGCACCTGCCTGCGCCTACACTGCATCGGTTGGCCAATGCACTGCATTAATTGACATTTGCCATGCGCGGAATTTGTCGTCTGGACCCGGCCCCTACGGGGTATTCCGGCGCGGGACGCCCGCGCAGAAGCCCCATGCAAGCCCGGCCGCGAATCCGGCGGCATGGGCGCCGACGTCGATATGGATCCCACCGGCCCCGAACATCCCAAGGAGCACCACTCCGGCCGCCAGCGACGCGAAGACGGACCTCCAGCTTCGCTCTGGCCGGTGCTGCCCAACGACGCGTACCGCCCGCCCGGTGAGCAGCCCCAGACCCCCGAAGATGGCCGTGGACGCGCCGAGCGAGAGGTAGGGGCCGGGGTAGTTGAGCGCGGCGATCGCCAGGTTCCCGGTGAGCGCGGCGACCGCCAGCAGGAGCCACCCCCGCCGGCGCCCGAGGGTCGAGAGCACGGCGGAGAAGGCGAAGATCCCGCTCAATGCGTTGGAGACCAGGTGCCCGACATCGGCATGCAGGAAGAGGGCGGTGGCGATCCTCCAGTATTCGCCGCGGTCGAAGACGGCCTGCGCGTCCAGGGCGCCCGACTCCTCAAGGAGGCCGGGCCACCGGCCCTGCGCGCCATAGACGGCCATGACCGCGAGGGCCCATAGCAGGGGCGTGGCGATCTCCATCCTCCGCACGGGACCCCTTGCCGGCGGGGGCGGCGGCCATCCGACGCTTTCGCGATCGAAGCAACCAAGCTGCACCCGGACCTCCTCGAGCTCGCCCGGCTCCACCAGCAGGCGGAAACCGTCCCCGCAGGGGAGCAGCCAGTAGGGGCATCCCATGGCGAGCACGACCAGCCCGTGGTCGAACCCGGCCGCCGCCGTCGGGTAGGTCCCGGCTTCGGCGAGGTCCCCGGGGATCCCGTCGCCGGCCGTTTCACCTGGAGGGATCGGGGGCGGCATCGGGGGAATCATGCGGCGCCCGGGCTCCGTATCGAGGGCCAAAGGACCCGGCGGCGGTGCAGGGCGCGCGTCATGTCCAGGCGGCGCGCCGGACCTCGCGCGGCGAGATCCCCTGGCTGCGCTTCACGATGCGGGAGAAATGGAACGGGTTCTTGCAGCCGCAGAGCGAGCTTATCTCGGCGACTGTGAGGCCCGTGTCGCGCAGCATCGATACGCCCCGCTCCACCCGGGTCATCCAGAGGAAGCGCGCTGGGCTCGTGCCGAGATGCCGGCGGAAGCGCTGGTTCAGCCCGCTTGCCGAGCAGCCCGCCGCGAATCGGGCGCGGGCGAGGCAGCCCTCGTCGCCGAAGGACTCCTCGATGCAGGCCATGGCGCGGCTCAGCCCCTCGTCCTGCCTTTCGCGATGCGGCCAGAGCTCGGCCTGATGCAGGAATTCCGCGAAGAGCGTCAGGCCCAGGTGCTCCACCACGCGGCCCGCAGCCGGGCTGCCCACGCGCCGCGTGCCCTGAGCGGCGGAGAAGAGCCGGTGCATCATCTCCGAACAGGGCACCATCCCCGGCGACCGCGCCAGGCGCCAGCGCAGGTCGGCGGGCATGAACCGCGGGCGGATCGAGCACCAGGCGTGGTCCGTCTCCTGTTCGCCCGAGAAGACAAAATGCTCGCGGTGGCCGGGGAGGAAGAGCGCCGC
>Ga0265313_10002447_pt1 | contig 16031 bp, 16 predicted proteins | sample 4123metaG_FD_203122 | JGI IMG/M metagenome (GOLD analysis project Ga0265313, IMG submission 203122) | Rhizosphere microbial communities from Carex aquatilis grown in University of Washington, Seatle, WA, United States - 4-1-23 metaG | ecosystem: Host-associated > Plants > Roots > Rhizosphere >...
AGGCGATCTACACGGACGGCCTGAAGAACGTCACCGCCGGCTCGAATCCGATCTTCCTCAAGCGCGGCATCGACAAGGCCGTCGAGGCTTCCGTCGCCGAGCTAGCGAAAATCTCCAAGAAGGTCAACGACCGCGAAGAAATCCGCCAGGTCGCGACCGTTTCCGCGAATTGGGACGAGACCATCGGCAACATCATCGCCGACGCGATGGACAAGGTCGGCAAGGACGGCACCATCACCGTCGAAGAGGCCAAGTCCATCGAGACCACGCTCGACGTCGTCGAGGGCATGCAGTTCGACAAGGGCTACCTGTCCGCCTACTTCACGACCAACGCCGAAGCGCAGGAAGCCATTCTCGAGGACGCCTACGTGCTCATTCACGAGAAGAAGATCAGCTCCCTCCAGGACCTGCTCCCGCTCCTCCAAACCGTCGCCAAGGGCGGCAAGCCTCTCCTCATCATCGCCGAGGAAGTCGAGGGCGAGGCGCTCGCCGCGCTCGTCGTGAACAAGATTCGCGGCACGCTCAACGTTTGCGCCGTCAAGGCGCCCGGCTTCGGCGATCGCCGCAAGGCCATGCTCGAGGACATCGCCGTTCTCACCGGCGGCCGCCTGCTCTCCGAGGACCTCGGCATCAAGCTCGAGAACGTCCAGGTCAGCGACCTCGGCCGCGCGAAGCGCATCACCGTTGACAAGGAAAACACCACGATCGTCGAAGGCGGTGGCAAGTCGTCCGACATCCAGGGCCGCGTGAAACAAATCCGCCGCCAGATCGACGAAACCACTTCCGACTACGACCGCGAGAAGCTCCAGGAGCGCCTCGCGAAGCTCGCCGGTGGCGTGGCCGTCATCAACGTCGGCGCCGCAACCGAGACCGAGATGAAGGAAAAGAAAGCCCGCGTCGAAGACGCGCTGCACGCGACCCGCGCAGCCGTCGAGGAAGGCATCGTCGCCGGCGGTGGCGTCGCACTGCTCCGCACCGTCAAGGTGATCGAAGCCCTCAAGCTCGAAGGCGACGAAGCGATCGGTGCGCAAATCGTGCGCCGCGCCATCGAGTCGCCGATCCGCATGCTCTGCGCCAACGCTGGCGTCGAGGGTGCCGTGGTCGTCGGCGAGGTGCTCGAGAACAAGGGCAACTACGGTTACAATGTCGCGACTGGCGAATACGAGGACCTCGTGAAGGCCGGTGTCGTCGATCCAACCAAGGTCACCCGCACCGCGCTGCAAAATGCGGCGTCCGTTGCCGGCCTGTTGCTCACGACCGAGTGCATGATCACTGAAATTCCCGAGAAGAAGGAAGCCCTTCCTCCGGGCGGCGGTGGTGGCGGCGGCATGGGTGGCATGGACTACTGAGTCCAGTCCCGCAGCTCAATCCGCACGACAAAACTTCCAAGGCGCTCCGTTTCGACGGAGCGCCTTTTTCTTTCGCTCCATTCCGTTCCGTGCTTCGGTGATCGGTCATGGAAGTGATTTTTCTCGGCACGGGCACGTCGCAGGGTGTGCCGATGATCGCGTGCCACTGCGCGGTTTGCACCTCGCCCGATCCGCGCAACCAGCGCACGCGCGCTTCGATCCACGTCGTGATGGACGGCCTCCATGTGCAGGTGGACGCCGCGCCGGAATTTCGCCTCCAGTGTATCCGGGAAAACGTCGCGCAACTCGACGTTTTCGTCCTCACGCACGGCCACGCCGACCACATCGCGGGCATGGATGACTTGCGGCGATTCTGCGACCTTCACGGTGGCACCGCGCTCACGGTTTATACGACCGACGAAGGCATGACTCGCGTGCTCGCGATGTTCCCCTACGCCATGGCCGAGCGGCCGATCGCGAAGGGCTACGCGGCGTTCAAGCTGGCGATGATGCCGCCCGTGCTCGATCTGCCGCAGGGCACGATTCACTCGACGCTGCTCCCGCACGGCGGCGTCAACACCCTCGGCCTCGTTTTCAGCGAGCGGAGCAGCGGGAAAAAATTCGCCTACTACACCGACTGCAAATGCGTGCTGCGCGAAGCCATCGAACTCGCGCGCGGCGCCGATGCCGTGGTGCTGGATGGCTTGCGCCCGGACCCGCATCCGTCACACCAGAGCATTCCCGAGGCCGTCGCCGTGGCGCGCGAAATCGGCGCGCCGCAAACCTGGCTCACGCATCTCACCCACTTGAGCGACCACGCTGCGACCGACGCTGAACTGCCGCCCGGAGTCCGGCTCGCCTACGATGGGCTCCGCTTGGCGCTCTGAGTTGCGACGAGCTGGGTTCTGGGCCTGAAACTGTCATAATCGAAAATTCCCGAAAAACGCGCTTGCCTTAATCCCTACTAATTTAATCTACATTACTAAAGTCGCCAAATGAAGCTCTCCAAAAAAGGGGAATATGCCCTTCGCTCGCTCATCAACCTCGGCATCGCCGCCGAGGTCGGTCGCTCGTTGGTGCAGGTCTCCGAGCTGGCCGACAATGAGCAGCTTCCGGTGAAATTCCTCGAACAGATCATGCAATCGCTGAAGGACGCCGGCTTGGTCGTCAGCGTTCGCGGGAAGTTCGGCGGCTACCGGCTCGCGAAGCCCGCCCGCCAGATCACGATCGGCGAGGTCGTGCGCCTGATCGACGGTCCGCTGGCACCGATCGGCTGCGTCAGCCAGACCGCCTACGAGAAATGCACGTGCCCGGACGAGACGCATTGCGGCCTGCGGATGCTGATGCTCGATGTGCGCAACGCCATCGCCGGCATCCTCGACCGCTACACGCTCGCCGACGTGGTCGAGGTCACGGTGCGCAAACTGCGCCGCGCCCAGGTTCCGCTCCCGTTTTCCGCCGAAGCCGATGCGGCGGCGGTTTCACCCACCCGCCTGTCCGCCCGGCTCGCCCGCAAACTGGCGCGCCGCGCGACGCCGCCCCGGCTCACCGAGGCCGACGGCGTTCTCCACCAACTGCTCGGTGACTACACGATCTAAACCGAATCCCGCCATGGAACACACGTCCGTTCTTCCGGCCCAATCGAGCGACCTCCCTGACTGGCTCGCCCTCGTGCGCGAAAAAGTTGAGGGCCTGCGCTATGGCGTCGTCCAACTCGTCGTGCACGACGGCCGCGTCACGCAGATCGAACGCACCGAAAAAACCCGCCTGCCCGCCGCGCGCGAGCCGTCCGCCGACTGAATTTTTCCCGCCCACCGGCATACCCGGCGGCGGTTCCTTCAACCCAACGCGCCTCCACTACCTACCCGACCACGGGAAGTTTCCGGCCTGACCACGCAGATCCAAAAAAAGCCTGAAAAAGTCGCCTCTTCGCCCGCTCGTTTCCGGGTTTTGCCCGCGAATGTGCGTCTGAACTGGCGGTGCTTTTCTCCGAGCAGTCAAGAAACTTGCGAGCCGGAAGCCGAACGGCGATCCGGCCGCCCCATACCCATGGCCTCCATGATCAAACACCAACGCACCTTATCCCGCGGAGTTGTCGCTCTGACTCTCCTCACCCTGACCGCGGCCGGCACGAGCCTCGCCGCGGACACCACATCGGCCCTCGCCGCCAGCTGGCAAAAGCCAGCCTGGTTGAGCGACCTCTCGCTTGGCTTCAAAGAGAGTTACGACGACAACGTCCTGCTGGTGTCCGGCAACGGGCTCCTGCCGCAATCTTCCTGGGTCAACGACGTGGCGCTGAAGATCGGCATTAATTTCGCGCCGCTTCTTGGCGACCAGCACGCGGTGCAGACGTTTTCGCTGGTTTACCAGCCCGACTTCGTCACCTATGACAACGCTTCGTCGGAGAATTACAACGCCCACAGGTTCATCGCCGCGCTCAAGGGAAAGTCCGGCGATGTCTCCTTTAGCTTCGACAATTCGTTTCTCTATAACGACGGCAGCAAGGTGGCGCCGACCTATGCTCTAAACCAGCTCGCCGGCACGGTGGCTAATCAGAACGACAAATTCCGCAACAACTACGCGCACGGCGTGGCGCGTGAACGGAGGAATCAGATTCAGGACCGCTATACGGCCACGTTGCAATATACCGCCGGCAGTTTCTTTGTTCGGCCGGTTTCCACGCTGACGTATTACAATCTCAACACCTACCTCTTCAATACAAGTGCTGCCCCTTACAAGGGTTATCAGGATTATATCGACCGCTACGACGTGAATGGTGGCTTGGATGTCGGCTACAAGTTTGCGCCCGATCTGGCGCTTACCCTGGGCTACCGCTATGGCTACCAATATCAGCAGCAATTCGCCCTCGCGATCAACAGCGACCAGCACTACTCGTCCGGTGATTATCAGCGTGTGCTGCTGGGCCTGGAGGGCAAGCTGGATGGCACGGTGACGGTGAAATTGGCCGCCGGTCCTGAATTCCGGGACTACAACCACAATACGCCGATCAGTGATTTGACGACGACGCGGTATTACGCGGAGGCCGCGGTTTCCGCCGCCCTCGCTCCCGATAAGTCGCTGAACTTCAGCTATAAAACATGGCTGTTCGTGGCCAGCACCGGTCTGGCACCCTACGTGGACACCAGCTATTCGCTTACCTACCATTGGAGCGTCAGCAAGCAGCTGGGCATCGACTTGGGCGGCAAGATTCAGGAGGCCAATTACACCCTCGGCAACGACGTCGCCGGGTCTGCGCCGGCGCTGCGCGACGACTTCGACTATGGGGCCGTGGTCACCATCGCTTACGCCTTCACCCCCCACCTGAGCGCCAGTCTGGCCTACAACTATGACGAGGGCCGAAACGGCTATGACAACCTGCCCGCGAACCTCCAGGCCGCCTACCGGGAATTCGAACACAATGTGGTGACGCTCGGAGTGCAGTATAAATTCTGAGCCGTCACGCCGTTTTCAACCAACATCCATTTTCTTCCAACTTTTCACTTCGATGAAATTCAAATCCTTCATTCTCGCTCTCCTCGCGCTGGCCATCGTGGCCGGCGCTTCTGCCCGCACGATCGAGTTGCTCAACGTTTCCTACGACCCGACGCGCGAACTCTACGTCGATTACAACAAGGCTTTCGCCGCCTACTGGAAGGCCAAGACCGGCGACGACGTCGTCGTAAAGCAGTCGCACGGCGGCTCGGGCAAGCAGGCCCGCTCGGTGATCGACGGCCTCCAGGCCGACGTCGTTACGCTCGCGCTGGCCGCCGACGTGGACGCCATCTCCAAGAACGCCAATCTCCTCCCGCCGGATTGGCAGAAGCGCCTGCCGAACAACTCCGCGCCCTACACGAGCACGATCGTTTTCCTCGTGCGCAAAGGCAACCCAAAGGGCATCAAGGATTGGGACGACATTGTGAAGCCGGGCATCGGCGTCATCGTCGCCAATCCCAAGACTTCCGGCGGCGCCCGCTGGGCTTATCTCTCGGCCTGGGGTTACGCGCAGAAGAAATCGGGCAGCGAGGAGCGGGCCCGGACCTTCATCACCGCGCTCTATAAAAATGTGCCGGTGCTCGACTCCGGCGCGCGCGGCGCCACCACGACCTTCGCGCAGCGCGGCATCGGCGATGTGCTGCTCGCTTGGGAAAACGAGGCCTACCTCGCGCTCAAGGAATTCGGCGCTGACAAGTTCGAGATCGTCGTGCCCTCCGTCAGCATCCTCGCCGAACCGACCGTCAGCGTCGTGGACAAGGTTGCGAAAAAGAAAGGCACCGAGGAGGTCGCCAAGGCCTACCTCGAATATCTCTACACTGACGAGGGCCAGGAAATCGCTGCGCGGAATTTCTATCGTCCGCGCAACCAGGCGATCGCCGCCAAATACGCCGCCAATTTCGCCAAGCTCGATCTGTTCACGATCGACGAGGTCTTCGGCGGCTGGACGAAGGCGCAAAAGACCCACTTCGCCGACGGTGGCGTGTTCGACCAAATCTATTCGAAATAACAGGCGTTCGGGCGGCGCGCGCCGGCCGCGCCGCCCTCCGCTCATCGCTCCCACATTTCAATTCGCTTTCGTCATGAGCTCGCTCACGTCCCATCCCGCCGCCGTGGCCCCGGCGCCACCGCCGGCGGCGTCGCCCACGCGGGATGAATTTCAGGCGCGCCTCAGCGCGCTCTACGCGCTCGCCCAGCGCTCGAACCACGTTTTTGCGTCGCCTCTCGGACCGTTTCTTTACCGCCGCCAGTCCGCCTATCTGCCGCGCTTCGTGTTCTTCGGTCCCGGCGCCTCCGACGAATCGTGGCGCGTCGCGTTTCTCGCGGGCTTCGACCATCGCGAACTGCGCGCGTCGCATGCGCTGCTCGGTTTCGTCGAGGATCTCGCGCAAAGCGTCGAGGACGGCCACGGCCTCAACCTCACGTTTTTCCCGATCGCCAACGCCGCCGGGTTTTTCCTCGGCGCGCCGCCGCGCCCGCTCGCTTCGCTGCACTGGGGCCGCGCACACGCGCCCGAACTCGACCTGCTCGAAAAAGACGCGCGCCTGCGTGCGTATCACGGCTTCGTCCGCGTCGAGTCGGCGGCGCCGGGCGATGACGAGGTGAGCATTCGCGTGCGCGCGCCCGCGGCCACGTTCGCCTCGCCGGACGTGGAGCTGATTTCGTCGGAGAACACCGATCCGTTCCCCGTGCGTTTCGAACTCGGTCCCACGCCGGCGGGCGGTCCGCTCTCGATCGCGGACGATCTGCCGTTCGGCCCGTTCGAGCTGACGCTGCGCGTGCCGCCGGCGTGGCCGGCGGAGCGTTACGCCGAGGCGGTGCGCACGATCCTCGGCCGGTTCGTGCTGCGTTACCGCGCGCTCCAAGCCTACGGCCAGCACCTTTGAGGGAAATTTCGTGTCGATGACTTCTCTCCGCTCCCTTTTCGCCGCGTTCGCGTTGTGTGCGTGCACCGCTCTTCCCGCCGCCGAGACGACGCTGCTCAACGTCTCCTACGACGTCACGCGCGAGTTCTACAAGGACTACAACGCCGCCTTCGCCGCCCACTGGAAAGCGACGACTGGCGAGACCGTGACGATCAACCAGTCGCATGGCGGCTCCTCGAAGCAGGCCCGCGCCGTGATCGACGGACTTCAGGCCGATGTCGTCACGATGAACGGCGCGCCGGACATCGACGCCCTGCACACGCAGGCGAATTTAATCCCCGCCGACTGGGCGGCCCGGCTGCCGAATCACAGCGCGCCCTACACCTCCACGATTCTCTTCGTCGTTCGCCAGGGCAACCCGAAGGGCATTCGCGACTGGAGCGATCTCGTGAAGCCCGGCGTCACCGTGATCGTGCCCAACCCGAAAACCTCCGGCAACAGCCGCTACAGCTATCTCGCCGCGTGGGGCTACGCGCTCCGCCAGCCCGGTGGCAGCGAGGCGGCGGCGCGCGAGTTTGTCGCCAAACTTTTCGCCAACGTCCCCGTGCTCGACACCGGCGGCCGCGGCGCAACGACGACTTTTGCGCAACGCGGCATCGGCGACGTGCTGCTCACCTTCGAAAACGAAGTCGCGCTCACGATTCGCGAGTTCGGCGCGGGCAGCCTCGAAGCCGTCGTGCCCTCGACGAGCATCCTCGCTGAGAATCCCGTCGTCTGGGTCGATCAGGTCGTGAAGAAAAAAGGCACCGAAAAAATCGCGCGCGCCTACCTCGAATACCTTTACAGCGACGAAGGCCAGGAACTCGCGGCGAAACACCACTTCCGCCCGCGCAACGCCGCGATCCTCGCGAAATACGCCGACCGCTTTCCGCCGCTGCCGCTTTTCTCGGTCGAGGAAATCGCCGGCGGCTGGGCCGCCGCGCAGAAGACGCACTTCGCCGACGGCGGCGTCTTCGACCAGATTTTTGCTCGGAAATAACCTGGCACACACCCCGCCATGGCGACTGTTTTCCAAACTCCAGTTTCGTGCCCTGCGCACGCCTCGCTCGGTTCACTCAGCGAGCTTACGGGGCTTGGCCGGAGGCTGGAAGTCGCCGTGGCGGGAAAATTTTCCGCGGGTGGACGCGACCACGAAATCCCGCGGCTTCACTTCGCGGGCGACTACGCCGGGCACGACCCGATCCGCCTCGGCCTGTTCGCCGGCGTGCACGGCGACGAGCCGGCGGGCTGCGCGGCGCTCGTGAAATTCGCCGCGGCGCTCGCCGCCGAGCCGGAGCGAGCGGCGGGTTACGAGCTGTTCATTTATCCGATCGTCAATCCCGCCGGCTACGAAAACGGCACGCGCGAGAATCACGCCGGCAAGGACCTCAACCGCGAATTTTGGCGCGACTCCGCCGAGCCCGAAGTGCGCGCGATCGAGGCCGAGCTGCGCGCGCGGCGGTTCGCCGGCATCATCACGCTGCATGCGGACGACACCAGCGAGGGCGTTTACGGCTACGCGCACGGCCGCACGCTGAACGAGGCGCTGCTGAAACCGGCCTTGCGCGCGGCGAGCCGGTTGCTGCCGCTTGACGAACGCGCCGTCATCGACGGCTTCGCCGCGCGCGAGGGCCTGATCTGCGATTGCTTCGAAGGCGTGCTGGCGGCGCCGCCCGAGCAGCAGCCGCAGCCGTTCGATCTGATTTTCGAAACGCCCGCGCGCGCGCCGCTCGACTTGCAAGTGGCCGCGATGGTCGCTGCGTTGGACGCCATCATCGCCGTTTATCCCGGCTTCATCGCCTACGCCCAGGATCTCTGATGGCCACCGCACGCGTCTCACGTTCCGTCATCCCCGGCTTCGGGCTCTCGCTCGGGTTCACGCTCGCGTATCTCGGGCTGATCGTGCTCGTGCCGCTGGCGGCGGCGTTCCTGAAGACGGCGGGGATGAGTTGGAGCGATTTCGTCGCTGCCGTCGCGTCGCCGCGCGTGCTGGCGTCGTATCGCCTGAGTTTCGGGGCATCGGCCGCGGCGGCGTTGGTCAACGCGTTCTTCGGGCTGCTCGTCGCGTGGGTGCTGGTGCGCTACGCGTTTCCCGGCCGGCGGATCGTCGATGCGCTCGTCGATCTGCCGTTCGCGCTGCCGACCGCGGTGGCGGGCATTGCGCTCACGGCGATTTATTCGAAAAACGGCTGGATGGGGCAGTGGCTCGAACCGCTCGGCATCAAGGTCGCGTTCACCGAGCTGGGCGTGTTCGTGGCGCTGACGTTCATCGGGCTGCCGTTCGTCGTGCGCACGCTCCAGCCGGTCCTGGAGGAACTCGAGCCCGAGCTCGAGGAAGCGTCCGCCAGCCTCGGTGCGAACCGCTGGCAAACGATCACGCGAGTGATTTTGCCGGAGCTGATGCCGGCGTTGCTGACAGGCTTCGCGCTGGCTTTTGCGCGCGCGCTGGGCGAATACGGCTCCGTTGTCTTCATCTCGGGCAACATGCCGATGCGCACCGAAATCACCCCGCTCCTCATCATCACGAAGCTCGAGCAATACGACTATCGCGGCGCGACCGCGATCGCCGTCGTGATGCTGGTGGTGTCGTTCGCGCTGCTGCTGCTCATCAACCTGCTCCAGAAATGGAGCCGCCGCCACAACCAGATTTGAGCATGGCTTCCGTGGTCACCAGTTCCCTCGCCACCCTGCACACGCCGCACACCGCGCCGCGCGCGACGCACGATTCCGCGTGGGTGCGCTGGACGCTGACGGGAATCGCGCTGCTGTTCCTCGCGTTTTTCCTCGTGCTGCCGCTCGTCGCGGTTTTCGCCGCGGCGCTGCGCCGCGGCGCCGGCGCGTATTTCGCGGCGTTTCGCGACGAGGATGCGCTTGCGTCGATCAGACTCACGCTGCTCACCGCTGCGATCGCGGTGCCGGCCAACACCCTGTTCGGCGTCGCCGCCGCGTGGCTGATCACGAAATATCAGTTTCGCGGGAAAAGCCTGCTCACGACGCTCATCGATCTGCCGTTTGCGGTCTCGCCCGTGATTTCGGGACTGATCTACGTCCTCGTGTTCGGCCTCCAAGGCTGGTTCGGCCCCTGGCTGCAGGAACACAATATCGCCATCATTTTCGCCGTGCCCGGCATCGTGCTGGCGACGACGTTCGTCACGTTTCCGTTCGTCGCGCGCGAGCTGATCCCGCTGATGCAGGCGCAGGGCGCCGACGAGGAATACGCCGCGATCACGCTCGGCGCGAACGGCTGGCAGACCTTCTGGCGCGTGACGCTGCCGAACATCAAGTGGGGCCTGCTCTACGGCGTGATCCTTTGCAACGCCCGCGCCATGGGTGAATTCGGCGCGGTCTCGGTCGTGAGCGGCCACATTCGCGGCGAGACCAACACGATGCCTCTTCACGTCGAAATCCTCTACAACGAATACAACTTCGTCGGCGCCTTCGCCATCGCGTCGCTGCTCGCGCTGCTCGCGATCGTCACACTCGTGCTGAAAAGCCTCGTCGAGTGGCGCCACGCGCAGTCGCACACATCCTGACGGATCGCATGAGCATTCAGGTTTCCAACATCCGCAAGAAATTCGGCGCGTTCACCGCCCTCGACGGCGTGGACCTGAACGTCCCGCGCGGAAAACTCGTCGCGCTCCTCGGCCCATCCGGTTCCGGCAAGACCACGCTGCTGCGCATCATCGCCGGTCTCGAGCAGGCGGATGAGGGCAGCGGGCGGATCGAATTTCACGGCGAGGACGTGACCAATGTGCCTGCGGGCAAACGCAAGGTCGGCTTTGTCTTTCAGCACTATGCGCTGTTCCGGCACATGACGGTGTTCGAGAACATCGCCTTCGGCCTCAAGGTGCGCCGGCACCGCGAGCGCCCGCCGTCGCGCGAGATTGCCGAGCGCGTGCGGCAGTTGCTCAAGCTCGTGCAGCTCGAAGGGCTCGACCGGCGTTTTCCGACGCAGCTCTCCGGCGGACAGCGGCAGCGCGTCGCGCTCGCCCGCGCGCTTGCGGTCGAGCCGAAGGTGCTGCTGCTCGACGAGCCGTTTGGCGCGCTCGACGCGAAAGTGCGCAAGGAACTCCGCCGCTGGCTGCGCCGTTTTCACGAGGAAATTCACCTCACGACGCTCTTTGTCACGCACGACCAGGAGGAGGCGCTCGAGATCGCCGACGAGGTCGTGATCATGAACCAGGCGCGCGTCGAGCAGGTCGGCACGCCGCAGGAAGTCTATGACCGGCCGGCGTCGCCGTTCGTCTATCAATTTCTCGGCAACGTGAACGTCCTGCGCGCCCAGGCGCTCGCGCACAACGGCGCGCACGCCGCGCGCGCCGTCACGCTCGAGGCCGACGGCCAGGTTTACGTGCGCCCGCACGACATCGAGGTCGTGCCCGACGAGCCGGGCGCGTCCGGTATCGTCGCGGTCGTGCGCTACATCCATGCCGCCGGCCCTCAGGCGCGGCTCTCCCTCGAGCAGGTGCAGACGCGCGAGCTGGTCGAGGCCGAGATTTCGCGCACCGAGCTCGCGAATCTCGACTTGCAGATCAACGACCTTGTCCGCTTGCGTTTGCGGCAGGGCCATTCGTTTGAGCACGATTACACGATTTGATTCCCCAACCAAAACCAAAACCCAGATACGACCATGGCTAAAATCCATAACGACATCACCGAAACCATCGGCAACACGCCGCTCGTGCGTTTGAACCGCACCGCGGCGGCTCACGGCGCGCAGGCCGAGATCCTGCTGAAACTCGAGTTCTTCAACCCGCTTTCGAGCGTGAAGGACCGCATCGGCTTCTCCATGATCGATGACGGCCTGAAGTCCGGCAAGATCACCAAGGACACCATCCTGATCGAGCCCACCAGCGGCAACACCGGCATCGCCCTCGCGTTCGTCGCCGCGGCGAAGGGCCTGAAGCTCGTCCTCACGATGCCCGAGACGATGAGCACCGAACGCCGCAAGCTTCTCAAGATTCTTGGCGCCAAGCTGGTCCTCACCGAGGGCGCGAAGGGCATGAAGGGCGCGATCGCCAAGGCCGAGGAACTCGCGGCCAAGATTCCGCACAGCGTCATCCTCCAGCAATTCGCCAACCCGGCGAATCCCGCGATCCACCGCAAGACGACCGCCGAGGAAATTTGGCGTGACACCGACGGGCAGGTGGACATCATCGTCTCCGGCATCGGCACCGGCGGCACGATCACCGGCGTCGGCGAAGTGCTGAAGCCGCGCAAGCCCTCGCTCAAGATCGTCGCGCTCGAACCCGATTCGTCGCCGATTCTCTCCGGCGGCCAGCCCGGCCCGCACAAGCTGCAGGGTCTCGGCGCCGGTTTCATTCCGTCGATCCTCAACACGAAAATTTACGACGAGGTCATCCGCGTGAAGGAAACCGACTCCGGTCCGATCTCGAAGCAGGTCAACCAGCTCGACGGCATTCCGATTGGCATCTCGTCCGGCGCCGCCGTCTGGGCCGCGATCCAGCTTTCGAAGCGCCCCGAAAACAAAGGCAAGCAAATCGTCGCGATCATCCCGTCGAGCAGCGAGCGCTACTTGTCCACGTGGCTCTTCGCCGACGTGAACACCGACAGCGACTCGATCGACGATCTGATCGCGGCGCCCGCCGCCGCGGCAGCAACGGCTTGAGCCGTCTTCCGGACAGCGCCGGTCCGGCCGGCGCTGCCAGTTCTTTCTCCGCCCTCCGTCTTGGAGGGTGAAATTCTTTCCGTCAGTCGTCGGCGTGCGGCGTTTCTCCGCATGCCGGCGGCTCTCCTTGCGATGTTGACCGGACCACTGGAATCGATCGCCGCCTTCAATGGCGTTTCCCAATTCGATTCCCGTCCATGTCCACCTCGCATTTTTCTTTTTCCGACGCCGCCGCGGCGCTGGCCGATCCCTACGATGTGCCCGCGCCGCCAGTCCGCTACCTGCGGCTGGTCGCCCAAGTGAGCCGCCGCGTGCGCGAAATCGCACCGGCCGCATATGCCGCGCTCCCGCTGGCGCGCCGCCCGCTCCTGATCGACGTTCGCGAATTCAGCGAATGGCGCGCGGGCCGCGCCGTCGGCTCGATTCACCTTAGCCGCGGCATTCTCGACCAGCGCATCGAGAGCGTCGCACCCGACCTGTCGGCGCCGATCGTGTGCTATTGCGCCGATGGCAGCCGCTCGCTGTTCGCTGCCGAAAGCCTCCAGCGCCTCGGCTACCGCGACGTGCGCTCGCTCGCCGGCGGCTTTACCGCTTGGGACGGCGCCGGCCTGCCCGTCATCGGCCGGGGTCCTTGGGACTGACAGCTCACTGCGCCGATGAACCGATCGACTTGCTCCTCTTTGACCGCGCAGTTTTCCGACCGGCCTTGCTTGAGTTCGGACCGGCCGGGAGTGAAGACAACACATGATGGTGCGGCCGGCCGGGCAGGGTGGTGTTACCCTGCCTGGCCGGTTCGCAGGTCCACACCGTCACTCACGACCGAGGCGCAGGCCGAATCCGGTCGGCTCCGCACAACTTCAGCCGCCTCGATCCCGGCGGTCGTGAACTCTGTGTCGTGGCACGGCGGGGTAGCCAAATGGGAAGGCCAGGCTCTGCAAAAGCCTCATGAGTTGGTTCGACTCCAACCCCCGCCTCTACGCCGTGCGCCACTTTCGCCAGGACCAGTCTCTCCGCAGCCCACCCTCGTCAGGGGCGGCCCATCTCTCCCGTAACGCGACTTCATCCGAACCATCGGAAAACTCGCGCCGATAAACTCCACCTTGTCTCATCCCATGAGCACTTCTCCAACATTCGTTTCACCCGTCGAGCTGCAACAACTGCTCACTGCCAACCCGCAACTACCCGTGCTCGACGTGCGCACGCCGATCGAGTTCGCCGAAGTCCACATCCCGCAGGCGCGCAACGAGCCGCTCCACCACCTGCGGCCCGCCGCGCTGTTCGAGGCCGGCACGCTTTCTCGTGAGCAGCCGGTCTATCTCGTCTGCCGCACCGACGCGCGCTCCCAAAAGGCCGCGGCGAAATTCGCCGCAGCCGGGCACACGCAGCCGGTCGTCGTCGTCGGTGGCACGCTTGCGTGGGCCACCGCCGGCCTGCCGCTGACTCGCGGCGCCGTCCAAGCCATCAGCCTCGAACGGCAGGTGCGCATCGCCGCCGGCTCGCTGGTGGTCATCGGCATCGCCCTCGGCTGGTTCGTGCACCGCGGATTCTACGGGCTCGCCGCCTTCGTCGGCGCGGGACTCGTCTTTGCGGGCATCACCGATTTTTGCGGCCTCGGTTTAGTGCTCGCACGGCTGCCTTGGAACCAGCGCTCCTCCTAACCCATTTCGTTTTCACCTACCTGCTTTATGAACCGCACTTTTTCTCGCTTTACTCTTCTCGCGCTCGTCGCCGTTTCCGGCGCACGCGCCTCCACCAATGGCGACAACCTCCTCGGCGTCGGCGCCACCGCCCGCGCGCTCGGCGGTGTCGGCACGGCGGCGCCGCAGGACGCGCTCGGCGCGATCTCCGGCAACCCGGCGGCGCTCAGTTTTCTCGCGACCGAACTGCCGTCGGAATTCGACGTGTCGCTCACCTTCTTCGTGCCGCACGTCGCCGCTCGCGTCGGCGCACTCTCGGCCGATAGCGCGGCCAAGACCTACCCGATTCCCTCGCTCGGCGTCGCCGGTCCGCTCGGCGACAAAAACGGCCCGTGGCAATACGGCATCGCCGCCTACGGCGTGTCCGGCCTCGGCGTCGATTACCGCCAGACCGCCATCGACACCACGCTCGCGCCGACCCCGTATCCGCTCGTCGCGGGCGGACGCACCCAACTGCAGATACTCGAGGTGGCGCCGTCACTCGCCTACAAGTTCTCCGCCGAGTGGTCGCTCGGCCTCGCGCTCGATGTCGATTACGGCCGGCTCGACCTCGGCAGCTCGACGAAAGACGGCTTCGGCGTCGGCGTGCAGCCGGGCGTCGTTTTCCGGCCGACCCCGCAGCTTTCGCTCGGCGCCAGCTATATCTCGGGAAAATCGATCACCTACAAAGGCGTCGTCGATTTCGATGGCGACGGCGCGGCCGACAACCTCGAACTCGAAGCGCCGCAGCAGGTCGCCTTCGGCGCGGCCTACGAATTCGTCCCCGGCGGGTTGCTCGTCGCGGCGGACGCGAAATGGGTGAACTGGAGCGATGCGAAGGGCTACAAGGATTTCGATTGGCGCGACGCGTGGGTTTACGGCGTTGGCGTGCAATTCGACGCCATCCCGAAACAACTCGTGCTGCGCGCCGGCTACACGTTTGGCGACAATCCCGTGAAGGCGCACAACAACTTCGTCGGCACCGGCGCGCCGGCCAATGTCACGAACGTCCAGGGAAAATACGTCAACAACTACTACTACGAGACATTCCGCATCATCGGCTTCCCCGCCATCGTCGAGCAGCACGTCAGCTTCGGCCTCAGCTACCGTCTCGGTGCGCGCTCGACGATCGAAGCCGGCTATACGCACGCCTTCAAACAAACGATCACCGAGCAGGGCACCAATCTCCTCGGCGCCCCCACGACGCTCTCCTCGAGCTTGAGCGAAGACAGCTTCGAACTCGGCCTCAAATACCAGTTCTGACCAAGCATCTCAACCGTCGCTCCCCACCCTCCAATCGCCCATGAGCTCTCCCAAATACCACTCCGCCACGCTCGCGCTGCATGCGGGCCAGGTTCCCGACCCGGCGACCGGCGCCCGTGCCGTGCCGATCTACCAGACGTCGTCCTACGTCTTCAAAAGCACCGAGCACGCCGCGGCGCTTTTCGCCCTGAAGGAATTCGGCAACATCTACACGCGGCTGATGAATCCGACGACCGACGTCTTCGAGCAGCGCGTCGCCGCGCTCGAGGGCGGCAGCGGTGCGCTCGCGGTGGCCTCGGGCCAGGCTGCCGAGACGCTCGCGCTCCTCGCCATCACCCAGGTCGGCGACGAAATCGTCTCGGCCAACAACCTCTACGGCGGCACCTACCAGCTCTTCCACCACACGCTGCCGAAGCTCGGCCGCACCGTGAAGTTCGTGGACTCGAAAAACCTCGACGCCTTCCGCGCCGCCATCACGCCGAAGACGCGCGCGGTCTATGCCGAAACCATCGGCAACCCGAAGCTCGACGTGCCCGATTTCGAAGCGCTCGCGAAAATCGCCCACGATGCCGGCGTGCCGCTCGTCGTGGACAACACCATCGGCGTCGGCCTCGTGCGCCCGTTCGAGCACGGCGCCGATATCATCGTCACCTCCGCGACGAAATACATCGGCGGCCACGGCACCAGCATCGGCGGCGTGATCGTCGATGGTGGCAAA
>Ga0265313_10002450_pt1 | contig 16010 bp, 16 predicted proteins | sample 4123metaG_FD_203122 | JGI IMG/M metagenome (GOLD analysis project Ga0265313, IMG submission 203122) | Rhizosphere microbial communities from Carex aquatilis grown in University of Washington, Seatle, WA, United States - 4-1-23 metaG | ecosystem: Host-associated > Plants > Roots > Rhizosphere >...
ATATTAGGCATCTATTCTTTCAACGAAGAGAATAGACTACCACAATACATTCTATCGGCCTTCACAGACACGACCGTATCCTGTATAAGGAGGAATGAAAGCGCTGTCAACGCTAGATGTTAGCGCTATCAACGTACTGGCAGGATTCCGCGTTGCAGCAAACTGGCGCCAATACATGGGACTCGCTGCGGACGAGAGGGCTCCTGTTCGGCGGCATTGGTACGATGTCGCAGGAGGCAAATGCTGGTACCGGGCCGCTCGCGGACGATGATACTTTTCGGCAGGTAGGAACGGCCGGGGCAGCGGCGGCATGAGCGACGGCGAGCGGAGGCTACGGCGCAAGACGCTGAGCGACGTGGCGGCGCGTGCTGGCGTGAGCGCGGTGACAGTTTCGCGCGCCCTCCATCGCCCCGAAATGGTGTCCCACGATCTGCGCGCCCGGATCCAGACCGCCGTCGACGAGCTGGCCTACATCCCGAACCAGCTTGCCAGTGCGCTGGCCTCCTCCCGCACGGCGCGCATAGGCGTCATTGTCCCTTCCTTCACCAACGGCGTCTTCGGCGAGTACCTCCGGGCCCTCCACGACACGTTTCTGCCTGCCGGCTTCCAGGTCCTGGTGCAGAATTCCAGCTACGCTCCCGGCACTGAGGAGCGTGCCATCGCCACCATGATCGGTCAGCATCCTGAGGCGATGATCGTCGCCGGCATCGACCAGACACCGCAAGCGCGCCACATGCTGGTCGAGTCAGCGATCCCGGTCGTCCAGACGATGGAGATCACCAACGATCCGATCGACGTCGTCATCGGCCTCTCGCACGAGGATGCCGGCTACGCCGCCACGCGCCATCTCATCGACCTCGGCCATCGTGCCATCGGCCAGATGGCGGTGCCTCTCGATTCGCGTGCTCGCCAGCGCGTCGCCGGTTATCACCGCGCGATGGCTGAGGCCGGGCTCGAGCCCGCCCATGTGTCGCGTGATGGCCCCTCCACCTTCTCCCACGGCGCCGACTTGATCGGGACGATGCTCGCGCGCTGGCCAAACATGACGGCCCTCTACGCCGGCAACGACAACCTGGCGCTGGGCGCCATGTTCGAGCTGCACCGCCGTGGCTTGCGCGTGCCCGACGATCTTTCGATCGTCGGCTTCAACGACCTTGAGTTTTCGGCGACGTCGTATCCGTCGCTGACTACCGTGGCCACGCCGCGTTACGCCATCGGCCAACGCGCCGCCGCGATCGTGCTGGAGATCATTCGCGGCTCCGGCGAACGGCCCAAGGACCGCGTCATCGACCTCGGCTTCCGCTTGATCGAGCGCCAGAGCACCGCACCGCCGGCAGCTGGCGCGGCATCGAGGTGACACGGCATTCGCGGGCGTCGAGCGCCGGCGCCGCGTTCCGTGTCTTTCGCCAATTCGATTGACTCTGCAACGGCGACTGCGACAGAAAGCCCGCCGACGTCGCTGCACATGTCAAGCTATCGGGCGATGGGAGAACAACTTGCTCCGCCGCTTGCCCAAGTTGACGCTGAAGGACATTGCCCGGAGGGCGAAGGTTTCGACCTCGACGGTGTCGTTGGTGCTCCGCGAGAGTCCGCTGGTTGCTGATGCGACTCGCAAGCTCGTGCAGCAGTGGATCGACGAGCTCGGCTACATTCGCGATCGCGGCGCTGCCAACCTTCGCTCGCGCACCTCGCAGACGGTCGGCCTTGTCTTCTGCGAACTCACCAACCCCTTCTACGCCGAGCTCATCGCCGGCATCGACTCGGTGCTCGATCGGCACGGGCGCATCGCCTTTATCGCCCACACCGCCGAGGATCCCGAGCGCCAGGATCGTCTCATCCGCCGGCTTCGCGAACAGAATGTCGACGGCATCATTCTCTCGGCTGCCGAAGGCACTGCGCCAAAGACGATCCGGCGCCTGGAGGAATGGGGCTTGCCGTGCGTGCAGACGCTGCGTCACGTCGGCAGCGGCCACGACGACTATGTCGGCCCGGATATCAAGACCGGCGTCGAGATGTCGGTCGACTACCTCGCCGCCGCCGGTCATCGACGCATCGCCTACATCGGAGCCGCCCGCCACACCTCGGTCACGCGCGAGCGTCTCGCCGGCTTCCACTCCGGGCTGGAGCGCCACGCGCTGGCGCCCGGTCCGATCGTGCGTTGCGCCCCGACGCGCGAGGACGGCTTCAAGGCTGTCGCCTCGCTGCTGGCGACCGACGATCCGCCGACCGCCGCCATTTGCTACAACGACGTCTGCGCCTTTGGCGTTGTGCTGGGCTTCATCGACGCTGGCCTCCGGCCGCGCAAGGACTTCGGCGTCGTCGGCTTCGACAACATTGCCGATGCCGCGCTGGTCCGCCCGGCGCTGACCACCATCGCCATCGAGCCGCACCGCATCGGCGAAGAAGCCGCCGCCCTGCTGCTCCGTCGCATCGCCGATCCGGCTGGACGACCCGAGCGCGTGATCATGCCGGCGCGCCTGGTCGTGCGGGACACCTGAAGTGACCGCGCATCGCGACAGGACCGCCGCGTGAACCGGTCGCGGCAGGCCCACCAGATCGCGCCAACGCCAGCGCAATGGTCGCGCGTGGTGGACGTCGCCGCCGAGGTCGGAGAGGGGCCCGCATGGAGCGCACGCGAGCGGGCGATCTACTTCGTCGACATACCGGCCCGGCGCATCTATCGCCACTCTCCCGCAAACGGCAGCTTGCGTACGTTCGGGGCGCCGCAGCTGGTAACCTCCGTCGTCGTCCGTGCCGGCGGCGGGCTCCTCGTTTCGCTGGAGCGCACCGTAGCGTTCTTCGATCCCGCCAGCGGCCGCTTTGACGTTCAGCCGACGCTGGCAGGCGAGCCTCCGAGCAACCGCTTCAACGACGGCAAGTGCGATCGCCGCGGCCGCTTCTTCGCCGGCACCATGAGCAAGACCGAATGGGCCGCGCCGCTCGGAACTTTGTACCGCTACCAGGCTGACATGACGCCTGCCGCGGTCGTCACCGGTGTTCGTTGTTCCAACGGCCTCGGGTGGAGTCCTGACGGCCGCGTCCTCTACTACGTCGAAAGCTTCGCCCACACGATCTGGGCCTTCGACTACGACATCGAGACCGGGGCTCTCGGCGCCAAGCGCGTGTTCGCCACGCTCGATCCGGCGTCTGGCGCGTTTCCGGATGGTCTCACCGTCGACGCCGAAGGCTTCGTCTGGAATGCGCAGCCGGTGTTCGGGCGCTTGGTCCGCTATGCCCCTGATGGCAGCATCGATCGCATCGTCGAAGCCCCGGTGTCGCGTCCGACGAGCTGCATCTTCGGCGGCGACGACATGGCAACGCTGTACGTGACGTCGGCATGGGATTCACTCGACGAGCGCCAGCGCGCCGAGGAGCCGTGGGCCGGTGCCCTGCTCTCATTCCGGCCGGGCGTGACGGGTATCCCGGAGACGCCGTTCGCCGGCTGAACTCAGGCCGCCGACAACCCCCCACATCGGCCCGCGGCGGTGCCGGCAAACGCTGGCAAGGCGTATGGAACGTTACAAAATACTCGGTTGAGATGCGCCGTCCAAAACGTCGAAAAGCCATCGCACAAGCCATTATCGTAATTTAGATCGATACAAATTTTTCTTGATTTGGACCATCTGCCTCCTGCAATGTCGGGGCGCAGTGAGCAGGGAGAACTCGAAAGCGGGTCGGCCCACTGCGCATCGGGAGGAACGCGAACTATGAGAATTCGTATGGGAGGGAAAGGTGCCGCGCTGTGGATTGGCGCCACCGCGGCGCTCGCACTGGTAGGCCTGCAGGGCACCGTGCGCGCCGACAGTGTGGTCGATCAGGCCAAGGCGGACGTTGCCAAGGCTACCGGCCTGCAGACTGAGTGGACGGGACCGACGAGCGCACCGCCGGTCGCGGCCGGCAAGAAGATCGTCTACCTGTCCGGCGACGAGCAGATCGACACGTCGCACGAGTACGGCGTGTACATGCAGCAGGCGGCCGCCAAGATCGGCTGGACAGTCACCGTGATTGACGGCAAGGGCAGCCCGACATCGTGGCTCGCCGCCTTCAACCAGGCGATCGCGCTGAAGCCGGATGGCATTGCCATCTTCGCCGATGCCTCCAGCCTGCAGGATCCGATCAAGACCGCCAACGCGCAGGGCATCACGGTAATCGGCCTGCACGCCACCGCACTGCCCGGGCCGTATCCGGACCTCGGCGTCTTCTTCAACATCCAGGGCGATCCACGCAACGTCGGCAAGATCCAGGGCGAATGGGCGATCGCCGATTCAAACGGAACGGCGCGCGTCGTCATCCTCACGCACAACGAATACAAGATTGCCGAGACCAAGTCGGACGCCACCAAGGCGGCCGTCGAGAAGTGCACAGGCTGCAAAGTGCTCGACGTTGCCAACTCGCCAGCATCGCAGGCGGATCAGCGCATGGCGCAGCTGACGACGAGCTGGGTCCAGCGCTTCGGGCCACCGCTCTACATCACCTCGGTTGGCGATAACGACTTCGACTTCGCGGTGCCGGTGCTGCGCGCCGGCGGTCTAAAGCCCGAGGATGCCAAACTGATCGGCGCCGACGGCACGCGCTCGGCATACGACCGTCTGCACAAGGGCGATCAGTACCAGGCGATGACCGTGTCGGAGCCCGTCGAGCTGCAGGCCTATCAGGCGATCGACGAGTTCAATCGCGCCTTCAACAAGCAGCCGCCGAGCGGCTTCGTTCAGCCGCCGTACATCGTGACGGCGCAGAACGTGAACGCCGAAGGCGGCGACAAGAATGTCTTCATCCCAAGCAACGACTACGTGAAACACTACCTCGCCAACTGGGGCGTGAAGTAGCGCTGTCGCTGTTTGCGGGGCCGCCGCCATCGGCGGCCCCGTCCCGCTTAGCCGAGCGCTCCTGAATGCCCGATCCGCTTCCCGCCGGCGAGGAGACCGCGCTCCTGTCGGTCGCTGGCCTGACCATGGCCTTCACCGGCACGCTGGCGCTGGACGGCGTCGACTTCGATGTTCGCCGCGGCGAGATCCACGCGCTGCTCGGTCAGAACGGCGCCGGAAAATCGACGCTGATCAAGATACTGGCCGGGGTTCACCGGCCGCTGCTTGGTGAGATCCGGATTGCCGGCCGTCTCGTCGAGCCCGCCGCCGAAAAGCTGCCGATCAACTTCATCCATCAGGACCTCGGCCTGGTCGACGCGCTGACCGTCGCCGAGAATGTCGCCATCGCCACCGGCTATCCGCGCCGCCGCGGCATCATCGACTGGCGCGCGGCGGATGCCGCCGCCCACCGCGCGCTGGCGCTCATGGCAAGCGATATCTCGCCTTCGACCCTCGTCGCGGAGCTTACTTCCGCGGAAAAATCGATCGTCGCCATCGCCCGCGCGCTGGCGACCAATTGCGAGATCCTCGTCCTCGACGAGCCGACCGCCGCGCTGCCCGAACTCGACGTCGAGCGCCTGTTCGCGGCGCTGGAGCGCCTTCGCGCCCGCGGTCTCGGCATCGTTTACGTCTCGCATCGCCTGGACGAGGTGTTCCGCCTCGCTGACCGCGTCACCGTGCTGCGTGACGGCCGCCGTATCGCCACCGTTCCCGTCACCGACATTACGGCCGGCCAGCTGGTCGCGATGATCGTCGGACGCGACGTCATCGACACCGACATCTCCTCTTCCGCCGCGGACGGCGATCCGTTGCTCGTGCTCGACGAGGTCACCAGCCGCGGCGTTGGTCCCGTTTCCTTCACGTTGATGCCGGGCGAGACGCTGGCCCTGGTCGGTCTTCGCGGCGCCGGCCACACGACGCTCGCGCGCGCGCTGTTCGGCGACCGCCGCATCTATTCCGGATCGGTCGCGTTGGCCGGCAGGCCGATGATCGCGCGCACGCCGGAGGAAGCGACCGCCGCCGGTATTGGGATGATCTCGAGCAAGCGCAGCGAAGAGAGCCTCGCCACCGCGCTTACTATCCGCGAAAATCTGTTCCTCAACCCGCGCATCACCGGCACCGGTCCGTTCGGCTGGCTGGCGCCCGCCGAGGAACATCTCCGCGCCCTCGGCGTCGCGGAGCGCTACGCCATCCGCCCACCCGCGGTCGAGCGGCCTGTGGCCACGCTGTCCGGCGGCAACCAGCAGAAGGTCGTGGTCGCGCGTTGGCTGGAAGGCCGCGTGCGCCTGCTCATTCTCGAGGAACCGACGGCCGGCGTCGACGTCGGCTCGAAGGCCGAGATCTATGCGCTGATGCAGCGGTCGCTGGCGCGGGGAATGGGTGTCCTTCTCGTCTCCACCGATTTCGAGGAGGTCGCGCGCGTCGCGCACCGCGCGCTGGTCTTCGACCGCGGCCGCGTGGTCGCGTCGCTGCCGCGCGCCGAGCTCACGGTCGCGCGGCTGACGGCGCTGGCGACTGGAACCGGTGAAACGAGGAAGGAAGTAGCATGATGTCGCCGCCGCGCTCCCTGCCCGTCCGCGAGCGCCTCATGCGCTTCGTCTCGGTCTGGGGCCTCCTCATCGTCCTCGTCGCGCTCATCCTCCTGTTCACCGCGCTGAAGCCCGATACCTTCCCGACTGCGTTCAACATCCGCTCGATCCTGAACAACAAGTCGATCTCGGCGATCGTCGCACTGGCGGCCATGATCCCGATCGCCGCCAACCGCTTCGATCTATCGGTGGCATTCGTCCTCGGCATCTCGCAGATGCTGGCGATCGGTCTGCAGAACTATGGCATCCCGTGGCCGCTGGTCGCGCTGCTCCTGCTCGCGATGGGCGCGCTCGTCGGTCTCGTCAACGGCATCCTGGTGACCGTCGTCGGCATCGTTAGCTTCATCGCCACGCTCGGCACCGGCACGATGCTTCTCGGCATCAACCAGTGGTATTCTGGCGGCGTGCAGGTTCTGGCGCCGCTGCCCCAGTCGTTCCTCGATCTGTCCGCCGTGGTCTACGGTGTGCCGCTGCCGGCGGTGTATGTCGCGGTCATCGCGGTCGTCATGTGGATCGTCTTCGACTATCTCCCCATCGGCCGCTTCATCTATGTGCTGGGCATCAGTCCGCGCGCCGCCGAGCTGAATGGCATCTCCGAGCGGAAGTACATTACCGGCGCACTGATGGCTTCCGGCGTCCTGTCGGCGTGGGCGGGGATCGTGCTTCAGTCGCAGCTTCAGGTCGGGCAAAGCACCGTCGGCATGGAGTATCTTCTGCCGGCGTTCACCGCCGTGCTCCTCGGCGCCACGGCGATCAAGCCCGGCCGCGTCAATGTCTGGGGCACCATCCTCGCTGTCGCCGTACTCGCCGTTACCGTCGCCGGCCTGAACCAGCTCGGTGCGCCCTTCTTCGTCGAGGCGCTGTTCAACGGCATCACCCTGGTGGTCGCTGTTGGCCTCGCGGTCACCGCCAATCGACGCCAGACAGCGGCCGGGTCCGTCGCCGATGCCCTCATTCGCGGGGCGCCGCCCAAGACTGTCGAGGTAACGGTCAAGGATTCGGCTGGCGCGCCATAGGCGGGGCGGTAATCGGCTTTGGCCGGACCCTGAAGATCCCGGTGACAATTGATGCGACCGACCCGGCTTCGTCCATTCACAGCCCGCATCGCCGGCTGATAAACCAGCGATGATCCCTCCCGGCCTAAGCCGAGCCGCGACTCATCTGGATAAGCCGCGTCCATGGTCAGCGTCGCCGCCGCTTGTCCCCTTCCTGCTCGTCCCAGTCTTCGCCGGAGCGTCCGTCGAAATCCGGCAGCAGGGCGATGACCGCAAACAGCGAGACGATCAAGGCGATTGCGTCCACGAGCACATGGGGATCGGTGACATTGCCGAGCGCCGTCTGGCGCCGATGGAACTCTTCGTCGGGAAGCTTCCATCCCAAGGGCATTGCATTGGGCATGCCGCAACGGGCAGCGCTGCCATTGGCATCCTGGCAGGTAGGTGCCGCCAGCGCCGGATAGGCCGTCGCGCCGAGAAGCATCACGAGGGCAAAGAGAAGACAGCGCATGCGCTTCCCGCGACCTTTGTTGCGGGCGACACCATCGTGACAGACGTGCCGCGCCGCGCTCTGAATGTTAGCCGTTATCGCAACCGGGCGTCAGGGCTGCCGAGCATGGCGGCGAGGTCCATGGTGTCTGCGACCACTCCGGGGTAGGACGCCATCGCGCGCCCCGCGCAAGCGCCACATCTTCGGCTAAAGACTACGGCGGGGCGGGATGCGGCGCGTTCGGAGCCGCGGTCGGCGGCAGCACTTCGCACGGAATCGCGCTCACCTGCACGGCATTGGGACCCGGAAGCACGCCGTGCCGGTGAACGCTGTAGCTCTCCGCGTTGCTGAGGGTGGACCACGCCTTGCCGAGCTTGGCCGCCACCCGCTGCTGCCATAACGCGTTGGCGACCGGCTGGCTCTGACCGAAAACGGTCACGGCGGCGCTCTGGCAGCTCAAATTGGCGGCGGCGGATGCAGTACCGCTCCATGCCGCGGCGATAACGATGGCGGCGAGAACGCCGTGTCCTTGGAGACGCATGAAGATCAATATCCCGGGATGACTCACCGTGAAGAACCTACGGCGCTGATTGTAACTGGTGTGTTTCCGCCCGCCAGCCGGCCAGAGTTCACCCGCCGCCATCTGGCGATTGCCCGCACAGACGAGCCCTTGCCGTCACCCGCTGGTTCGGCCGTCACACGCGCGGCTGGAGATCGCCGGCGTAAGCTTCCAGCGTCTCGCGCGGCAGCTTGCCGATCAGCATGTAGCCGCGCCCGTTGTCGGTCCAGAAGACGATGTTGAAGCCTTCGCGCGTCTCGAAGGCCGCCGGCTTGTCCGCTTGGCCGTTGGCGATGATGCAGAGCGCCACCGGCTGATTGTCGGCGAGGTAAGCGACCTGAACCAGCGGCTTGCCGCGGAAATCGAGAAGCTCGGCCCGCTTCAGCTCCGCGTTCGGAAGCGCAAGCTTGCCGGGGTCGAGGTCGAGCGAGAGCTTGCCGCTGGCCGCGCTGAGCTCCGTTGCAACGGCGTCGCGATTGTCGGGGATCGCCGCCAGCGTCTCGCTCGTCATCAGGCCCTGATATTCAGCGACCACTTGGCGCCAGCCCGGCGCTGCCGGCGGCGCGAGCTGCGGCAGCGCGAGGTAGCCGACGGCGCCGCCTGCAATGAAGATGACGATTGCCGCCGCGATGCCTGCCGCCCATCGCTGCCAGTCGCGCCGTCCCACTCGCTCGCGCTCGGCCGCGGTCGCAAGCTTTGCCTGCAGCCGCTCTTTGGGCGCCGCGGCAAGCAGCGCGCCGTACACGGAGCCAAACGGGCGACCGCCGCGCGCCAGCGCATCGAGCCGCGCCTTCAGCTCCGGCTCGGCCAGCATGCGGGCTTCCAGCGCCACCCGCTCGTCGGCCGCGAGTTCGCCATCGAGATAGGCCGTGAGCAGCCCGTCGTCGGCGTTGCTTGCCGCTATGTCATTGTCCGGACGTGCCATCGCTACCGCTGCTGTTGTCCTTGCCGCCCGTTGGGCGAATATCTTCCGTGCCGAGGCCGGCGAGACGAACCCGCGCCGCCGCCAGGCGCGACATGATCGTCCCGATCGGCACCGCCAGGGTGTCGGCCGCCTCGCGATAGGTCAGTCCCTCGACGTAGACGAGATAGACAGCCTCGCGGTGCGCTTCCGGCAAATCCTGCACCTCCCTCAACACCTGACCCGCCAGAATATTCGTTTCCGTCTCCCGCAGACCGTCGAAGACCAGCACCGCATCGGCGTCGACCAGGCCCTTGCCCTGGCGGACCTTGCGCGAGCGCACCTCGTTCAGCCAGATCGAATGCAGGATCGAGATGAGCCAGCGGTCGAGCCGCGTGCCGGGCTGGAACTGGTGCGAGCGCTCGAGCGCCCGCACGCACGTCGCCTGCACCAGATCCTCGGCCGTGTCGCGATTTCCCGACAGCACCAAGCCGTAACGCCACAACCTCGCCAGCTCGCCGGCGAGGCCCTCTGTCACCGCATCCTTGTCGCGCGAGGCCATGGCGAATGAATTTTTGGACGGCAGCCGTGTTTATGACGCGAGCTTACTGACTGGACGCAACCCTGAACAGGAGGACGCACGCTAATGTCACGCTCGCTCCCGCATCTCTTGGCCGCGATGGCCTTCTCCCTCGCCGCGCTGCTCGCCGCGCCATCGGCCTTCGCGGCCGGCGACGAACCGGCGCCAAGCAACCATCCCGTCGCCTGCAAGGCGCCGCTGGTGCCGAACGCCGACAAGTCGGCGTGCGTGCCCTGCGCCAAGGGCACCAAGTACGACGCCGCCAAGAAGGAATGCGTCGTTCAGAACGCCAGCATCATGGACGACAAGTCGCTGTACGAGACCGGCCGCACGCTGGCGCTCGATGGCTACTACAACGACGCTCTTGTCGCCCTCAACGCCATCGCCAACAAGCATGACGCCATGGTGCTCACCATGATCGGCTACTCGGAGCGCAAGCTCGGCCACACCGACGAAGGCATCGCCACCTACATGCAGGCGCTCGCCATCGATCCGAACAGCATCGATACCCACGAGTATCTCGGCGAGGGCTACGTCGTCCAAGGTCACATCGATCTCGCCAAGGTCGAGCTGGCGACCGTCGCCAAGCTGTGCGGCAACACGACCTGTGAGCAGTATCAAGACCTGTCGGGCGCGATCACCTCGAACCCGTCCTGATCCGACCGGCCAGCTAGCCGCATGTGACAATGCCCCGGGGCGGGAAACCGCTCCGGGTATCTTTCCGGGTTCGTCGCTTGAAGGGACCGGACGGGAGAGAGCGATGCCGGGGGTCGACGGCTTTTTGCGGCCCTCCCCCGCCCAGTTTGTTCGCCGGCCTACGCACAACCGAAAGCCGACTTGCTGTGGCTGTCGCAAGTGCCCTGCCAGCCGCCCGCCCACTAGTGCTGGCCGCCCGCCGCCAATGCATCGCAATTGATTGATCGGGGAAGGGTCCGGTTAACCATACCGGTTTGCAAAGCGCCAAAGGCTTCTTGCAAATTGCAAGAACCTACGCCGCGCCCTGGCGTGCCCCTCGTCCGTCGCTTGCCAGCCAGAGATCGAGGAAGGCGTCGAGGAAGGCCGCCGTCTTCCAGTCGTGCAGCGCGCGGCCTTCGAAGTGCTGCGCCGCCGCCTGCCCGCCCGGCGCCTTGGCGCGCTCGCCGATGCGTGCCGTCCAGCGGTTGACCATGGCCGTTGTCAGTTCGATGTGGAACTGGATGGCGAAGGCCGACCCGCCATAGCGGAACGCCTGGTTGGGGAAGGTCTCGGCCGCGCCCTCAGCGAGCAGCGTTGCCCCGACAGGCAGCGCAAAGCCTTCGCGGTGGAACTGGTGGACGCGGTCCGGCCAGGCGAGAAGCTTGCGTCCGGCCTCGGTCGCGGTCAGGCCGAACCAGCCGACCTCGATATGCCCGTCGCCGTGCGGGCCGACCGCGGCGCCGAGGTGTCGTGCCAGCATCTGCGCACCCAGGCAAAGCCCGAGGAACGGCGCCCCTTCCTTGAGCGCAACGTCGATCCAGCCGGTCTCCGTCTTGAGATAGTCGTCGGCATCGTTGACGCTCATCGGGCCGCCGAAGATGACGGCGCCCGCATGGTCGGCGAGCGTCGTCGGCAACCCGTCGCCGAAGCGCGGACGGCGGACATCGAGCGCATACCCGCGATCGGCCAGCCGCTGCCCGACGCGTCCCGGCGTCGAGTGCTCCTGGTGGAGCACCACCAGAATCGGACGGCGGTCACGAGCGGACACGTTCGCGCACCGATTGCTTGAGGCGAATCCGCGTCTCGGACGGCACGCCGAGCAGCTCGGCGACGCGCCATACCGCGTTGTCCTCGAACTCATGGATCGAGCCGTCGGCATAGACCAGCTGCCACATCATCTCGATGATGCGCACGCGGTCCTCCATCTCGAGCGCCGCTTTGAGGACGCGGGTGAAGCCGTAGAGGTCCACCGCCTCGGTCTCCGCATCCTGCGCCTGGCGTGCGAGCGCCGCCGCGCCGTCGCCATCGAGTCCAAAACGCCGTCCGAGCAGCTCCGTCAGCTTCGCGCGCTCATCCTCGGTCACCACGCCGTCGACCGCGATCACATGGAACAGCAGCGCCGCGGCCGCGAGGCGTATCTGCTCCTCGGCGGCGGGCACCGTGCTCTGCCGTGCTGCGGCATCGCTGAACATTCGGCGGAGGGAATCGAACAAGGCCGGACCGCTACGTCACTGAGAAGCTGCAAGTCTAGCCGGATCGGCGGCGGCGTGAAGCGCGCGCAAACGCGCAGCTGGTCGGCGGAAAAAGAAAACCGCCGGGGATGCCGGCGGTTTAAGCAACGCTCAAAGGCGAAACAAGCTCTGCCCTACCACGTACTGCCAGGCGAAAAAGCCGAGCTAAAAACATGAAGTAACAAACGCCGTATAAGAACTAGGTCATCACTGAACGGACAATGGCGATACTATCAATTCAACCCGTAGCGCACCCGCACCTCTCGCAGCGGTGAAACCTGGCGGCGGGCAACGCCTCGCGGCCCACGAATCACCACGGCCCTGATTCTGCTTAACCAATCGTTTCTTGGCAAGCGCCGCAGCAAAATCCGCCGCACTGCGGGGATGACGGTGGGAAACTCCCGCCGTCGCCCTCTGCCTATGCCGCCGCGGCCGCCGGCTGGACGCTGATTTTCTTGGCGAATGCCGCCGTCACCGGCGCCGGCCGCTGCACCTCCGACTTGATCGCGACGAAGGATCGCTTCTCCGCCGCCTTGAGGATCGCCTCCATGACTTCGACCACGTGCGCCGCCATGCGGCCGGAGCAGCGCGGCTCGCGTTTGCTGCGCGCCGCGTCGACCAGGTCGGCGACGCCCAGCATGCGATAGTTCGCCCGATTGAATGGGCCAGCCGGCGGCCAGTTGTAGGCGCCGAATGGCTGCGGCCCGGTCGCCGCGTCGATGTCGCGATAGTCGCTGGCGCCTTCCGAGTGGGCGATCTTGCCGCTGAAGAAGTTCGGGTCCGGCACCAGCATCGAACCGGTCGTGCCATAGAGCTCGATCGGGTTGGCGTGGCCATGCTTCCACACGTCCCAGCTCGCGCCGAGGGTGATGTGTGCGCCGTTGGCGAACTCGAGGATCGCGTTGATGTTGGTCGGTGTCTCAACCTTGATCTTCTTGCCCTTCATCGGCCCTTCCGAGGTGACGAGCCGGCTGGCGAACCCGGCCGAGGCCATCGCCGTCACGCTCTTCACCCCGCCGAGCAGGCTGACCAGCGCCGTGATGTAGTAGACGCCGATGTCGAACACCGGCCCGGCGCCTGGCCGGAAGAAGAAGCCCGGATTGGGATGCCAGGCTTCCATGCCGTGACCCATGACGTAGGCGGTGCCGCCGAGCACCTTGCCGATCGTGCCCTTGTCGAGAAGCTGGCGCACCGTCTGCATGCCGGCGCCAAGGAACGTGTCCGGCGCGCTGCCGAGTTTCAGCCCGCGCTTGTCCGCTTCCGTCACCAGCTTGGCGGCGTCCTTGTAGTTGAGCGCCATCGGCTTCTCGGTATAGGCATGCTTGCCGGCCGAAAGGATCGACTTGGTCACATCGTAGTGCACATCGGGGATGGTGAGGTTGACGACGACGTCGATCTCGTCGTCCTTCAGCAGCTCGTCGACCTTGAGAGCGCGCACGTTGAACTGCTTGGCGCGCGCTTCCGCCGCCGCCGGCACGATGTCCGCGACCGCCACGATCTCGACGTTGTTGAACAGCGGCGCAAGGCGCAGGTACGCCTCCGAAATATTGCCGCACCCGATGATACCGACTGCCGCCCGCGACGCCATGCTCAACCCCTTCCCGTCATGCCGGTGAGATACTCGTACGAATTGGCAGCCGACTGGCGCCAGTCGCTCGGATTGTCGTGCTCGACCACGAGCACCGTCGCCCCGGTCGACGCCACCGCCGGCCACACACCCTTCCAGTCGATGATGCCGGCGCCGACGTCGGCCCAGCCGTCCTCGTAGGTCGTGCCGGGTTTGGCGGTATCTTTCATATGCACCGCCACCACCTTGCCGCCTTCCTTGCGCAACTCGGCTGCCGGATCGGCACCCGCACGCTTGATCCACGCCACGTCGGGCTCGAAGCGCACGCCCTGCGCCGCCAGCAGATGGTCGATCGGCCGCGACCCGTCGGCGAGTTTCGCGTACTCGAAGTCGTGGTTGTGCCAGGCAAGCTTGAGCCCGGCCTCGGCAAGGTGGCCGGCGTGCTCGCTGAGACGGCGACCGAGCGCCTTCCAGCCTTCGACCGTCGACGGCCGCTCGTCGCCGCCGACGTGCGGGATGACCGCCGTCTCCAGCCCCAGGATGCGGGCGGTATCGATGAAGCGCGCCCGGTCCTGCTCGAGTTGGGCCAGCGGCATGTGCGCCGTCGGCATGGCGAGGCCGAGCGCGTCGGTCTTGGCGCGCAGGCCCTTCGCGTCATCGGCGTAGCTGCCGCCGAACGGCTCAACCGCGTCGTAGCCGATCGCGGCGAGCGCCTCGAGCTGCGGCTCGATCGGCGGAAACTTGCGTGCTCCATAAAGCTGATAGGAGATCCGATAGTTGGCCATGGCAGGCTCTCTGTCTTTTTGGGTTGCGGGTCGCGCAGCGGCCGCCCTAGAGGCGCGCGCCGCTTTGCGCATCGAAAATCGAGGCAACGGCGGGATCGAAGCTGGCGGTCACCTTCTCGCCGACCTTGTAGCTTTCCTCTGGGCCGATGCGCACGGACACGGTGTCGCCGCCGATGTCGCCCCATAAGAGGCTGTCGGCGCCCATCGGGTCGAGCAGCGATACCGTGAGCGGCAGCCGCGCCCCGCCGTTGGCGCCGTGCGGCGACAGCTGCTCCGGCCGCACGCCAAGCACCGCCGGGCGGCCGTCTTCGGCTGCGCCGGCGAACTGGTAGCCGTTGAGCGCCACCGCACCGCCGTCGGCGAGCTCGAAGGCGGCACTGCCGTTCGCCTGCTTGATCTTGCCGGCGACGAAGTTCATCGACGGCGAGCCGACGAAGCCGGCGACGAAGCGGTTCACCGGCCGCCGGTAGATTTCCTTCGGCGTGGCAAGCTGCTGGATGATGCCGCCGTTCATCACCGCGATGCGGTCGGCCAGCGTCAGCGCCTCGATCTGGTCGTGGGTGACGTAGATCATCGTGGAGCCGAGCTGCCGGTGCAGCTTCTTGATCTCGACACGGAGCTCGGTCCTGAGCTTGGCGTCGAGGTTGGATAGCGGCTCGTCGAACAGGAAGACGCCGACGTCGCGCACCAGCGCCCGCCCGATCGCGACACGCTGGCGCTGCCCGCCGGAAAGCTCCGCCGGCCGCCGCTTGAGCAGGTTCTCGATCTGCAGGATGCTCGCCGCCCGCGCCACCCGCTTGGCGATCTCGTCCCTGGGTACGCGCGCCATCTTGAGGCCGAAGGTCAGGTTGCCCTCCGCCGTCATGCGCGGATAGAGCGCGTACGACTGGAAGACCATGCCGATGCCGCGGTCCTTCGGCTCCTCCCAGGTCACGTTCTTGCCGCCGATGAAGATCTGGCCGCCGTTGATGTCGAGCAGCCCCGCGATGGCGTTGAGCAGCGTCGACTTCCCGCAGCCCGAAGGTCCGAGCAGCACCAGGAACTCACCGTCCTCCGCCGTGATGTTCAGGTTCTGCAGCACCTTGAGGCTGCCGAAGCGTACGTCGAGATCACGCACCGATACCTGGGACATGCTGCCTTAGCCCTTCACTGCACCGGCGGCGATGCCGCGCACGAACCAGCGGCCCGAGATGAAGTAGATCGCCAGGGGAACAGCGGCCGTGAGGATCGTCGCCGCCATGTTGATGTCGTAGTTCGGCACACCCTGTGTCGTGTGCACGATGTTGTTGAGCTGCACGGTCATCGGCCAGTTGTCGCGGCCGGCAAAGACGACGCCGAACAGGAAGTCGTTCCAGATGCCGGTGACCTGGAGGATCAGCGCCACCACCGTGATCGGCAACGACATCGGCAGCATGATGCGGACGAAAGTCTGCCAGAAACCGGCGCCGTCGACGCGCGCCGCCTTGAACAATTCGATCGGCAGGCCGACGTAG
>Ga0265313_10002451_pt1 | contig 16005 bp, 9 predicted proteins | sample 4123metaG_FD_203122 | JGI IMG/M metagenome (GOLD analysis project Ga0265313, IMG submission 203122) | Rhizosphere microbial communities from Carex aquatilis grown in University of Washington, Seatle, WA, United States - 4-1-23 metaG | ecosystem: Host-associated > Plants > Roots > Rhizosphere >...
ACTGGGCGGGTGTCGTCGATCTGGACGCGACCTATACCTGGGACCCCACTTATGATCAGGTCCTCATTGAATACAGACGTTCCAGGGTGCCGGTTTACGTAGTGGAGGATCATTACGAAATGGAGGAGGTTGGCTGGCCGCCGGCGCACAACAATGCCGAGATGGGCACGCCGCCGATCAGCCGCAAACAGGATTATTGGACGATGACCTGCGGCGCCACGGGTAAGCTCTATGGGCATCACAATATCTCAACGTTTTCGGGTGACTGGAAGGGCCGCCTCAATACTCAGGCGGTTTCCGAACTGCGCATCATGGCGGCCCTTTTCTCATCGCACCGCTGGTACGATCTCGTTCCAGACATGCACTCCCTGGTGACGGCAGGCGAGGGCACCTACGTCGCCACAGGAAAGGTTGGCGCCAGTGACTATCTGACAGCCGCACGCACCGGAGACGGATCCCTTGCCATCGTCTACATTCCCGCCCGCCGAACCATCACAATCGATATGACGAAGTTCGCGATGGCGGTTGACGCAAAATGGTATGACCCGACTGCGGGCACCTACTCGAAGATAGCGGGCTCGCCTTTTGACAACGTTGGTGCCCGCAACTTTACCCCGGACGGAAACAACTATGCCGGCGACGGCGACTGGGTGCTCCTGCTCGAGGCCGTCGGTTCGAAGAAGTTCTAGGCGTTGCCCTGCGACCGAACGAAGGAAGCCAAGGCCTCGGCATTCCACGAGGGGTGGTTGCAGGCGGAAGGTCCGTCCGCTCAGACTTCGGGCCCTGCCTGGGGTTGCCTTTGATCGGTTCACTTGGGGGGTTCCTTGTTGCGGACCCTTGCCCTGCGTCCGAAACTAGACTGGAAGGGCGCGGGCGGCATAAGGCCGCCCCCACGCCTGGTTGCAACCCCCCCGAAGACCCATGCCTCACGCCACACGCGGATACGTCCTCTTGTTCACCGTCCTCGCGGCATCGTTGGTTGGGCAGACGCTGCCCTACCGCGATCCCTCCAAGCCGATGGAGGATCGCCTTCGCGATCTGCTGGGGCGCATGACGGTGGAGGAAAAGGTCGCCCAGCTCCAGGGGTACGATCCCGCCGCCCCCGCAGCCTTTGATGCCAAGGGGAATTTCATCGGGAACGCCGCGGCCGCGGCAGTCTTGAAGAACGGCCTCGGCACGTTCACCAACGAGGAGGACCATCCCGAAATGACCCCGCGCGACCAGCTCGTGCGGTTCAATTCAATCCAGCGGTACCTGGTGGAGAAGACGCGGCTCGGGATCCCCGCGCTCCTCTTTTCCGAGGCGTTGCACGGACACATGGGTCCGGGTGCGACCAGCTTTCCGGTGCCGATCGCGCTCGGCTGCACGTGGGACACGGCCCTCGTCGAGCGCGTCTTCACCGTGGCGGCCCAGGAGGCGACGGCGCATGGCTCCAGGCAGGTGCTCAGCCCGGTGCTCGACCTCGCCCGCGATCCGCGGTGGGGCCGATTTGAGGAATGCTATAGCGAGGACCCCTATCTCGTCTCCCGAATGGGCATGGCCGCCATCTACGGACTCCAGGGCCGCGACACCCTGATCGGCCCCGAGCATGTTGCCGTGACGCTCAAGCATTTTGCCGGCCACGGGGCGCCCGAGGGCGGGCGCAACATCGCACCCCTCAACATCACGGACCGGGAGTTCCGGGCGGAGCCCCTCTATCCCTTCGAGATGGCGATAAAGGTGGCGCATGCGCATTCCGTCATGGCCTCCTACAACGAGTGGGACGGGGTGCCGAACCACGTGAACCACAAGCTCTTGACGGATATCCTGAGGACGGAGCTGGGCTTCAACGGCTACGTCGTGAGCGACTGGCGCGGCATCGAGCAGGTCGTCGAGATTCACCACGCCGCCGCGGGCCCCATCGAGGCGGGGATGCTGAGCATCGAGGCCGGCGTGGACTATGACCTTGGCCTCGAGGGGCGCTGCTTTGCGGAGCTGGCGGCGGAGGAGCGGAGCGGAAAGGTGTCGATGGCCGCGATCGACCGGGCGGCCGCCGGCGTGCTGCGCGTCAAGTTCCTTTGCGGCCTGTTCGACCATCCCTATGCGGATCCGGACGGGATCGACCGGGTGACCAACACCGAGGAGCACAAGGCGCTGGCCCGGGAGGCGGCCGACGAGGCGATGGTCCTTCTCAAGAACGACAACCATGTCCTCCCGCTGGACGCCTCGAAGATCAAGACCCTGGCGGTGATCGGGCCGGACGCGGCCGACATCCACCTCGGCGCCTACTCCTCGCTCCCGATGCAGGGGGTGAGCGTGCTGCAGGGCATAAGGGAATTTGCCGACGGCAAGTTCAATGTGCTCTACGCCGAGGGCTGCAAGCTCACGGTCAACCACGCCTCCGGCTGGAACGTGGAGGTGGTGCCGCTACTCAACGACCCGGCCGACGACGCCCGCCTGATGGACGAGGCGGTGAGCATCGCGCGCAAGAGCGACGCCGTCGTCCTCGTGCTCGGCGAGAACGAGCTGCTGCGGCACGAGGCGTGGGTGGGGCACCTGGGAGACCGGGACACCCTTGACCTCGTGGGACGCCAGCTTGAGCTCGCCAAGGCGGTCATTGCCACCGGCAACCCCGTCGCCGTGCTCCTCATCAACGGGGGCCCGCTCACGGTCAACGAGCTCCAGGCGCGCGCGCCGGCCCTTGTCGAGTGCTGGTACCTGGGGCAGCAGACCGGCCAGGCGGCGGCCGACGTCCTGTTTGGCAGGGTGAGCCCGAGCGGCAAGCTGTCGGTCACCTTCCCGCGGTCGGCCGGCCAGGTCCCCGACTATTACGACCGCAAGCCCTCGCGGATGCGCGAATACGTCCTCTCGGACTCGACGCCCCTCTTTCCCTTCGGCTTCGGCCTGAGCTACGCGAGCTTCGACTACAGGAACCTCAAGGTGTCGCCTGCGGCGATCAAGCCGGGCGGGACGGCGACGGTTTCGGTCGACGTCACAAACACGGGGACGGTCAAGGCCGACGAGATCGTGCAGCTCTACATTCACGCGGTCATCAGCCTGCCCGTCCGCCCGATCGAGGAGCTCAAGGACTTCCAGAGGATTTCGCTGGCCCCGGGGGAGACCCGCACCGTGACGTTCGCCCTGGGTCCGGACAAGCTCGAGGCCTTCGACCTCAATATGCACCGCACGGTCCAACCGGGCGATTTCGACATTCTCGTCGGGAAGTCCTCGGTGGAGGTCCAGAAGGCCTCACTCCGCGTTGAGTAGCCGGTCCGGCGCACGTGGCCCCCATGCCCGCGCGTCCCGGAGAAGATAGGCGCGGTCAGACCCGTTGGCGCACCATTCGCCAAGGGTCCCGCTGAGGCCTAAGGACGGCATGCGTCCTCCGCCCGGACAGCCGCGAGACCGAAGCCGTGCACCTGCGCCTGAAGTCCCATCAAGAACTGAAGGCTTCGGGGCGCGTGCCTCATTTGCCGGACGGATTGCCCGGCGCAACCAGGGAAAGGACGTAGGTGCGCTCCTTGGGCGCGGCAGCGGCCCTCCGGTCCGCCTGGTCCTTCTCGTCGAGAGCGGCGAGGACCTGCGCGGCGGCGCCCGACCCCGGGTCCGCGGAACCGCCGAAGATGAGGTTTCGCCTCGCCCGCTGGGTCTCGGCGCTTCCGTTGGCACCCCAGACCACGGAGTAGGCCTGCCAGCGCATCGGGGTGCTGTAGCGCGCGAGGTTGATGCCCGAGGCGAGCTGGCTCGCGGTAAAGACCCCGATCGTCAGCCCGTCGATGGCCAGTTGGTAGGAACCCTCGGCCAGGCCGGTGACGGTCAGCGGCTCGACGTTGAGCGAATCCAGGTCCGCCCCCCCTTGAACCGCGATCGCCACCGTCTCGTCGTCATCGTTGATCGGCAGGGGCAGGGAACCGTCCAGCTGGCGCCACGTGAAGCTCCCGGGGCCGGCCGCCCAGCCGCTCACCTTTGTGTTCTCGGAGGGGTCGACTGCGCCCGACCTGGCGTCGATGCCGACACGGGTCACGAGCGAGGGCGCGTGCCAGGCATGCAGCAGGGCGGCCCCCAGGATCAGGTGCCCGGACGGGCTCGGGTGGACGCGATCCGGCAGAAGCGTGCGGGCCAGTTCCGGGTTCGCCCTCAAGAGGCGCGCGAGCGCGGTGTTGAGCGGCGCGCCGAAGTCGACGGTGGCGAGATGGTTCTCGGCTGCGATCGCCTCCACGCTCTGGCCAAGCCTGCGGAGCACGCGGTCGTACCCCTCGCCGAATTGCGGGCTGCGGGTGATGTCGTCAAAGGGGGAGGGAAGGATCGGGACGAGCCGGGCCTCCGGGGCCTCCCGTCTCAGGCGCTCGATGATCGCTTTGTACCCGGCCGTGAAGCGGTCCAGGGTCGGGGTCTCAAGGGCCCGGTATCGGCCGTCGTTCATCCCCAGCATGAGGGTGACCACGGTGGGGTGAAGCGGGACCACGTCGCGCTCCAGGCGGGTGCCGATGTCGCCTCTGGCGCCGCCCGCCACGGTGTCGCCGCCCACACCCGAATAGTAGAAGCGGATGTCCCAGGCCGGAAAACGCGTGCGGGTGTACGTCTCGACCAGGTTGGCGTATCCGCCGTCCTGGGTGATGCTGTCTCCGTAGAAGACGACCCGGTCCCCGTTGTGCAACGGGAACGATCCGGCGTCCTGTGCCCGTAGCGGAAGGGAAGCCACGAGGAGCGCGCACAGGATCGCGCGTCTGGCGCCGTTCATGGATGCGGCAGGCTGAGCGGTCCGCCTCCGGCTTGAGCGTCGGAAAGGGTCTGCCGGGTGGATGGGTGTTTTGATGGTTGTCATGGTGTAGAAAGTTTAACCACCGCCGCGGCATGGGGCGCGACCTCGGCCGAGTAGCCGTCGAGGTACTCCCCCTTGTCGGCGTGCTCCCAGAGGTCGCGCACCTTCGCCCTTCCCCGGATGCCCAGGTCGGCCCATGAGGCGGCAATTCTCGCTGTCTGGTCCGTCCGGTTGAACAGGGCCACGGCCTTGGATCCGTCGCTCAAATTCTTCGCCCAAACCTGGAGGCGTCCGCCGTGGTAGTCCCTGACGACATCGCCCTGGATGCCGAGCGGGTCCTGGTCCACCGCGATCATCTCCCGGTTCATCACGATCTCCCGGGCGTAGGGCGGCATGTTGAGCACGTCGTTGCCAAGGAAGAGCGGCGAGGCCATGATGCACCACAGGCTGAACTGCGTCCGTTCCTCGGTCTTGTCGAGCCCCCCTTCGACGCCCACCTCCAGCATATCCGGATGGTTCCAGCCCAGGCCGGGGCCGACGAGGTTCCTGTCGGGATGCCGGTTCGCGTCGATGTTGCGCACCAGCGTCCTCCATGATCCGCCCCTGGCGACGGTCCATTTTCCGGAGATCAATTCACCGTCGATGTCGCCCGCGGTGCGCCAGAATGTTCCCGCCTGCCGCCCCCATTCCCAGGGGTTGCCCTCGCCCCAGGTGCATATCTCGATGCAGAAGGCGGGGTTGTTCGCGGCCATTTCCCTGTGGAACTCCATGAACTGCGTCCTCGCGTCCAGCTTCTCGGCCTCCCCGCCGCACCAGTCGATCTTGACCCCGTCGAAGCCGAACTCGGCCCAGCGACGCGCATCTTCGGCATAGTGCCCGAACGAGCCGTCCCCTTCGTAGCAGCCTCCGCATTTTCCCCTTCCGGCGTCGGTGTACGCCCTCGTCTTCAGCCCCCTGCGGTGAAGGTAGTCGTTGATGGCCCTCAGCCCGTTGGGGAATTTCGACGGGTTGGCCTGGAACACGCCGTAGCTGTCGCGGAAGTGGGCGTGGCACTCAAGGGTGATGTAGGTGTACCCCAGGTCCCTCAGGCCGGAACTGACAAAGAAATCGGCCAGTTTCCTGTAATAGGCTTCGTCATAGTTGCTGTAGTGGGCCTCGTTGCTGTTCGATTGCTCGCCGCAGTGGTCGATGTTCCACGGCTCCCAGCCCATGGGCGGGAGCCTGTTGCTCACGGGCCAGGCGGCCGAGTTCAGCGAAAGGAGCGAGACGGCCAGTAGAACGGTTGAATGCCGTGTCACCTTGGATGCGAAGCCCTGGGTCGTCTTCATAGTACCGTTGGGGTTTGCGATCGCACCATCAGCGCGATCGCCTGCGCGGTGTCCAATGTCAACTCCTTCATGCCGCTCACCGGCCGGGGGGCGGGGCAAGGCCCAGGGCCCTCAGGTACTCCACGTTGATCCGGCACTTCTCGAGGCGGACATTGGCGAGAAGGTCGTCCAGGGCCGCCTGGGCCTCCGCTTGGGGCGGCGCCACCTTGCGCATGTCGGCGTAGTGGGTGCGCACGGCCACGCTGAACGCCGAGACCGCCTTCCAGCCCGTCGACTCCGGGACACTGGCGACGCAGGTCGTGGCCGCCATCTTCTTGTAGGGCCAGAAGCACCAGCCGACGGAATTCGCCTCGAGGAGCTCCCTAAACGCGCGGATCCAGCTGTTGTCCGCCTCGCCGGACTCCCCGAGCCAGACCGGCACGCCGTACCGTGACCGGAAATCAAGGTAGGGCTTGAGCGAGGCCGTCACGGGGGGCTTGTCATAGAGGTGGAACGTGTAGGCCACGTTGGAACCGTGCGGCGGGTGCAGGGTGTCGATGTCCTTGTCCCAGCGTGCCCCCCCTAGGATGATGATGTGGTCGGGGTCCACGGTCCGGATCCCTGCGATCACCCTGCGGAAGAACGGCTCGAGCCTCGGGAAATAGGCCTTCTCGTCGAAGAAATCCGCCATCGGCTCGTTGAGCAGGTTGTACCCGAGTACCGCGCTCTCGCCGGCGAACCGCCGCGCAATCTCCGTCCAGAGCCTGACGGTCAGCTCCTGCGCGGCCGGATCGTCAAAGAGGAAGGGGCGCCCGTAGCTGTCGTCGATGTTCATCCCGGTCTGGCCGCCCGGCGCGGCGTGCATGTCCAGAATGGCATAGATGCCCTCCTTATGGCACCAGCCGATGACGTCTGCCATCGCGCTCCAGCCCGGACCCTCCATCCGGTAGGGCGGGCGCTGCTCCACGAAGAGCCGCCAATCGAAGGGAATCCGGACCGAGTTGAAGCCCGAGTCCCGGATGAGGCGGATGTCCTCCCGGGTGATGTAGCTCTGCCTCCAGCGCTCCCAGAATTCCGCGGCGCGGAAGTCCCCGACGAGCTCCCGGATCACCTGGTCGATCTGCCAGGGGCCCAGGTCGTCATCGAGCTTGAACATGTAGCCCTCGGGGAGGAGCCAGTTGCCCAGGTTGATGCCCTTGAGGAGCAGGGGGGAGCCGGAGGGCAGGACGAACTGCGTTCCCCTTACCTGCACGACGCGCGGGGACTCCGCGGCCCCGGCGCCAAGGGCCGCGGCCATGAAGAGGGCGAGTCCGGCAGTCGTTAGCGATCGTGGAATCATGGGATGAAGCGCCTTCGCGTCCGGCGAAACTCGGGGCTCACGGGGCCCCGATGCGGAGGATCCTCACGGGTCCAAGCAATCCCGACTCCAGGAGCGGCGAATCGGCCTTGTAGGGCCTTATGTCCGCAAAGGTGTACTTCGTGGCCGCTCCGGGCTGCTCGTCGCCGATCAGCCGGTTGACCCAGGCGTTCGTGACCTTGATCTCCAGCTCGTTTCGGCCCTGCCTCAGCGCTCCGGTCAGGTCCACGCGGTACGGGGTGTGCCAGGCAACCCCCAGCGATTTCCCGTTGAGCAGCACCTCGGCCAGGTTCCTGACGCCGCCCAGGTCGATCCAAACGCGCGCCCCTCCGGACGTCCATTGCGGCGGCACCTCAAGGGTCTTCGTGTAGGTGCCGGTTCCGGCAAAGTACCTTACGCCGGCCTCCGGGTTGTCACTCCATGACGACAGGGCGGCCATCGTGATGCTCGACGGGGCTCCCCTGTCCGCCTGGAAGCTCAGGCTCCACGGCCCGTCCAAGGTCTCAACCCGCTTTTCCGACGGCTGGGGCAGCGTGAGCGAGGCCAGTCCTGCCTGCGCGCGGAATACGACAAAGACGCTGCCCCAGGGACCGAGATGCAGCGGCACCTTCGTACGGCCGCCCTGGATCTCGTAGGAGACCGGCTCTGCCGCGCCGGTCTCGGCCTTCCAGAGCTCGGGGGCCTTCCCGGTCACCCTGAAGAATGCATCGAAGTCCTCGTCGCGATCGTTCCGGTTGTCCAGGAAGTAGATCTCCCCATCGTCGAGCTTGCGGTGCACGAAACCAATGCGCGTGTCGCCCTTTGCCTTTGTGTGCTCGAAGTCCGGAACCACGCCCAGGGCGTTGAAGACATCCGTGAGCGCCTGTCCGGAGAACACCCTTCCCTTGCCGAGGGAGTGAACTCCCGTTCCGTCCCCGAACAGCTGGTTGCTAAGGCGCGCGAACTCCGCCGGGTCATCGGCGAGGCTGGGGTCGTCCGTCGGCTTCGGGCCCGCCACAACCCCGCCGTCCTCGACCAGGCGGTAGATGGCCCGCAGCACGGGCAGGGACATGTGCCGGCTGTACGGGTCGAGTCCGAGCACGCGGTAGCTCATCCCGCTTCGTGTTCCCAGGCGGCCGTCGTGGGCGCTCAACTCATGGATCAGGCCGTCGGCGTTGATGTAGTCAAACCCGTAGCCCGCAGGGATCGCGGGAGCCTTGCTCGTGAAGATGGCCGTGAGGTTCGAGTCTTCCCCGTAGAAATAGACTAGGTCGGCGCCAAACTTCCCTTGCTGCAGCAAGTAGCTGCAACGGGCCAGGTATTTCACCCAGGGGCCCGCCAGTTCCGCCCAGGTGTCGTTGCGGTTGAACCACTGCCCGAACGGACCGAGCGTGAGTCCCGGCGCCTTGCCGACCAGGGGCTGGTGGGCCGATTCGTGGATCACGATGCGGTTTATCCCATTCAGGAACTCCGAGTCCGCGGTCGGCTTCAGGGTGGCGGGCGACCAGGCCCAGGGGGCGGCGGAGGCCGTCATTGATTCGGCGGCGGCAAGGTTCTGGCCGTAGATATGGGCCACCGAGGCGGACTCCCGGTCGTCGGCATTGTAGTTGAAGCTCTCGTCATTCTGGCCGAAAAGCTGCGTCCACATCGCGCTCATCGGGATGTCATCCAACTTCTTGACCTCCATGCCGTCGGCGACGAAGGCGCGGCCGCCCTCGTGGGATTCGCCATAATGGCCCATGCCGCGCTCCTTGAGCGACGCCTGGACCTGGCCGTAATGCTCGTCGGCAATCAGGTCCGCTATCGTCTTGCGGAAATCCCACAAGAAGCGGTCGCTGGCCTCCGCGCTGTCGACGACGCGCCCCGCCAGCACCGGCAGCCAGGGCATGGGATCGTAGCCGCGGCGGGCCCTGAACTGCGCGATCATGTCGTCGGTCCAGTTCTGCGAGCCCGCCTCCCAGCTGTCGGTCACGACGAATTTGATGCCCCGCTTGCCCATGAGTCCCTTGCCGACGGCGGCCTCGTAGCTGGAAAGGTACCCGTCCATATAATTCCGCACGAATCCGCCGTTGAGCTTGTCGACCTCAAGTCCGGTGGCCTCGGCGGTCGCCGGGTGGTTCGTAATCCCCAACAGCGAATACCCGAACCTGAGGACGACCCATGCGCCATCCGGCGGGCGCCAGTCAAGTGATCCGTCGGCGCGCATCTTGGCGGTGAGGTCGACCACGTCGGACTTCGGGATGGCCTCGGAGGCCCCGACGTGCGGGGTCGCGAATTCGTAGAGGTCGGGAAGCGGCGTGAAGGCGGCCTTCTCCTCGAACCGGTTGACCCGCGCCCCGGTGTGCAGCTGGAGCTTCCTGATCACGTAGCTTGTCGGAGGCGGGCCCTTCTGGGCCCCGACCGCGGCGGGATCCATGCCCGCCATCCACGAGGGAGTGACTGGGGCCGGACCTCGCTTGAAAACCACCCTGAAGAACCTCGCCGCCGACGCCTGGAACGACACCGTGTGCTCCGGGGCGCCGTCCTCCGGGACCCTGGCGACGACGCGGAAGCTCGTTCCATCATCGCTGCTCTCCAAGGTTTTCGATGGGTTGGAGATGCCGTAGCCCACCGAGCTGACCTCGTCGAGGTCCTGGGTCGCGATGGTCAGGGACCGCACGGACTCGGGCTTTGGAAACTCATACTGGACCCACGCGCTTCCACCGCTCGGCGGAATCGGAAGCCGGGTGACGACCGAAGCGTCCTCCCCGCTCAACGCCTTCACGTCGGGCTCGGCGCCGCTCGAAGTCACCCTGACCTGAAGCGACCCGACCGGCACGTCGGCCGCCGGCCTCCGAAAGGCAACGACGGCGCAGTCCGCGTAGAACCTCCAGCGGCCGCCGGCCCCCGCGGCGGCATCCGAGTCGCCAGGGTCGCTCAGGTTCTGGAAGGGACCCGTGTTTGAAGGAGGATGCGCCAGGGTGCCGGTGTAGGCGTTGCCCCCGTCAACCTCGGTCTCACTCCAGACATACTTCTTCATCGCCTGCGACGGTGGCACCCAAGGCCCCCCCGTTTCGCTCCAGCCCGGGGAGCTCGCGATGGCTTCTTCCATCCCCATCTGGTCGGCGAGCTCGGTCGCGTACGTGAAGGCCTCCTTCCATTCCGGAGTCATGTAGGCCAGCCTTTTTTCGACGACCTGCGGCGTGTCCAGGCTGGCGTCGAAATTCTGAAAACCGCCGAGACCGATCCGATGCATCCACTCCAGGTCGAGCCTGATGCCCTCCTTGGTGATGTTTCCATTCATCCAATGCCACCAGACACGGGGCTTTGCGCTTTCGGGCGGATTGGAAAACCCCTGCGCCAAGGAATCACGGTCCTGCTGCGCGGTCAGCTCGAGCGGCAGGCACGCGAGCGCCAGCAAGAAAGCGAGGGCGGAGGCCCTCATGGGCCATTGCGTCATCGGGAACCTTCCCTTGGGCCTATTCTGGAGACTCACGTCATTCGGGATCTTGGGTCCTGTCTTCATACGATTCTTGAGCTTCGGGGCGACGGGGCGGGCGGAGCGCCGACCATAACAGATAAGCCTCGCGCGGGGAATCGAGGATATGACTCAAATCATACAGAATTTGACCCCCGCCTCAGGGTGCGTTTCCGGAATGGAATCGTGGGCCCCATCCCGATTTCCTTGGGAACAGGGATATCCGCGTCCGGACGGGGATGCCGCCCGGGAACGAGACCGTTCCAGCTCCGGCGGCGCGGGAAGCCGACGGCCATGGCACATCGGGTGACGCGGCGGCATTCACGGCTTCGCCGCGCCCTGTACCTGCCGCACGTCCACGAGGACATTGGCGAGACAACGCTGAATCCGCAGGAGCACCTCGGGATGGCGGCAGCCGGATGCCATCGCAGGCAGCATCCCGGCAAGGCGTTCCAGGTCGGCGCCGTAACCGGCAAGCGCCCCCGCCGGCAGCCGGGTCAGGTAAACCGGTCCCCCTGCGTTCTCGCCCTTGAGCGGCTCGAAGTCGAACTCGCCCGACGACACGTCGCCGACGCGCCCGAAGTAGGCCCGCTCGACGTCCAGCATCCAGCGCACGATCCTCTCCGTCGTTCCGGCGTCGCGCGGACCGCAGACCTCCTCGATCACGCGGGAGAGCGCCTGGTCGGCGGTTTGAGTCGGATCGGAAAGCATGAGGCCGACGAAGCGGGTCATGAGGTTGTACTGCGGGTTCGCCAGCGGCCCCATGAAGAACTCGAACGCCCGGCCGCCATCGTCATGCAGGGAGCGGATGCTGCGGGCCGTCATGTCGGCGTGCGGCAGGAACCAGCGGTCGCGCGCCCATCGCTGCGGGGGCACGATCACGGCCCCGCCAAGTGAGCCCAGGGCGCAGGGCAGCCGGCTGGCCATCGCGCGGCGGTAGCCGCCGCCCCTGCGCGCCGCCTGGTCGGTCACGTCCGTCATGAAGTCGAGGTGGCTCGCCATCTCGTCTAGGCTTCTCGGGCCTCCGCCGAAATCGACGCCCCACGCGCTCAGGCCCACGAGCTGCCCGGGATGGCGCTGGCGGATGTAGGTCGCCGTCTCGTTGACGACGCGGGTGTGGTACTCGTTGTCGCTCATCTTCCGGCACTCGTGGCAGTAGCACCTGCCGAGGTCGCCGGACTGAAGCCCGAAACCCTGGGTCCCGGCCTCCTCCACGCAGAGGTCCACAATGTCGCGCATCCACTGCCGGGCGGAGGCGCTCTGGTAGCACATCGCGACGCCGTTGTCGGGCTCGAACGAGCCCCAGGCCCTCCGGCCCTCGCTTCGCGCCGCGGTCGGGTCGCGCCTGATGATCTCCTCGAAGCCCCAGCTGTAGACGCCGAGCCCGTACAGGACCTTGATCCCCAGGCGGTCGGCCTCCGCTCGGATCCGTTCGAAGAGGCGCCGCCGCTCGGGCGTCACCGAGTTCCTGAGCGGCACCGACCAGGCGTGGCTTGCGAAGATGCCCCACAGCGTGATCCCCGTGTACCCATGGTCGCGGGCCACCCGCAGGAAGGCCTGGTAGTCGAGCACCGTGTCCTCCCCCATGTCGACGATGGGCCAGCGTTTGCCCGAAAGCGGCCGGCTCGAATTGTCGTTGATCCACCCAAGGAGAAGCCGGTGGGTGAAGCCCGTGGCGGCCGTCCTCTCCGGGCGCGGTGCCAGGGGACTAGAGGCGCCATCGCCGGATGCATGCCCGCCGCTTCCCAGAGACCGCAGGCCGAGCCCGAACCCGAGGGCGGCGGCGCCCGCCGTCTTCAGCATGTCACGTCGATTCATGGCGGCCGCCGCCCTCACGTCGACGGTGGGGTTGCGCCACGGCCCGTCTTTGGTTCCGCCGCAAGGGAGCGGGTTCAGGGGAGGGTCCATTAGGTCGGGCGGGTTGAGATTGGTCCGTTCCCTGCCGGGGGAGATGTCGGCCCTCCCGCCGCCAAGGTAATCGAACGCGCGCTCCACACGGCTGGGTTTGCTCCGTCCCCTTGCCGGCTAGGCGGAGGCCTGGGCCTGCGGGGCCGCGCCGAGGCCCTTTCGCTCGCGCAGCTCCTGGGCAATCCGCCGCTCGTCCTCGGTCGAGAGGCGGTAGAGCATCGAGAGGCCGACGACCGCCAGGCCGAACGCGGCCGGAAGCGTGCTCATCAGGTGGCGCAGCCCCGCGATCGAGGCTGCCGACTGGACGACGTTGGCCCTGTAGCCCACGACGGTGAGCACGACGTTGACGAGCGCCGCGCCGATGGCGCCCCCCGTCTTTTGCGAGAACGTGGAACCCGCGAAGATGAGCCCCGTCGCTCGGCGCCCGAACTTCCATTCCCCGTAGTCGGCGGTGTCCGCGTACATCGAGCCCATGAGCGGAAAGATGGCGGCCTGCGGGACCGAGCCGAGCATGTGCGTGGCGAAGATGAGGCCGAGGTCCCTGGGGCCCGCGAGGAAGGTGGCCGCGTTGCAGGCCGCACCGATGAGGGTCAGCCCGATGAAGGTCGCCTTCTTGCTGCCGAACAGCGGGACCAGGTAGGGCGTCGAGATGGCGCCTAGGATCGAGAAGACCGTGCCGGCCAGCAGGAACGAGGAGGCCATCGCCTTGTCGCCGACATAGTAGGCGAAGTAGTACACGGTCGTGGTCTGGCGGAACGTGATGTAGACGAGCGTGGTCGCCCCCATCATGAAGAGCGTGACCCACGGCCGGTTGTGCATCAGGTCCCTTAGGTCCGTCCGGACCGAGTTCCGCTCCACCGGGGGGAGCACCCGCTCCTTGGTCGACGCGAACAGGTACAGGAAGAGGCCGCCCGAGGCGAACGCCAGCGCGGTGACCGCAAGCGTGTAGCCGACCCGGTCGTTGCCGCGCCCGAAGCGGCTCACCATCCAGAGGAGCGTCCCCTGGACGATGAAGTTCCCCGCGAAGGCCCCGACAAAGCGGTACGACGCGAGCGCCGTGCGCTCGTTGGAGTTGGGCGTGATCACGCCGAGCAGCGCCCCGTAGGGCACGTTGATCCCGGAGTAGATCAGCATCACCAGGCTGTAGGTGACGTAGGCGTAGACCAGCTTGCCCGTGGGCCCGAGGCCCGGGGTGTAGAAGAGCGCGATCTCGGCCACCATGAACGGGACGATGCCCCAGAGGATCCACGGGCGGAACTTGCCCCAGCGGCTCGAGGTGCGGTCGGCGAACATGCCGACGATCGGGTCGAAGGCCGCGTCCCACAGGCGGGTGATGAAGAGGAGCCCGGCCAGCGCCGCCGGGGCCAGGCCGAACACGTCGGTGTAGAAGATGTTCAGGAAGCTCGAGACGATGACCCAGAACAGGCAGCAGGCGGTGTCGCCGACGGCGTAGCCGAGCTTCTCGCGCCAGAAGATGAGCTTGGGGGCGGTCGCGGAGGGGGGGATCGTCATGGGGTGGCTGGGGAGGAGTTGACGCCGGGAGCCTTGGGGCCCGTCGGCCGGGCACCGCTCGGGCCAGGGGCTCTCGCGGCGCCGCAAGACCATGGTGGAGGCCGGAACGGGTCCTTGGCAATCGCCGGCGCCGGCAGCCTGCACCCTCCCAAAGCAAGGCAGGATGGAATGGTGGGTCCGGTGGGCCGGGGCACTTGAGGTCCTTGCGTCGCCGCGTTGAATGCGATCCGCTCTCCCTCGCCCCCCGCCGAAGCCCCATGAACCCACGCGCCCGACTCCACACGGCGGCCGCCCTCCTCCCGCTCCTCGGGGTGCTCGCGGTCGCGGCGCCGGCCGGCGCCGCCGAGAAGAAGCCCGACCCCGCCACCTGGAAATGGAACGATCCCCGTGACCTCGGGATCCCGGGCCTTCGCCACGCGACGATCGAGAGCGCCTCGATGAGGCGCACGGTGGGGTTCAACGTCTACCTCCCGCCCCAGTACGAGCGGGAGCCGGGCCGCCGGTTCCCGGCCGTCTATTTCCTGCACGGCTCGACCGGGACGGAAAGCTCCGACGCCGGGCTCGCGCGCCACGTGCACGCTGAGATCCTCGAGGGCCGCATCGCCCCGGTCATCTACGTCTTCCCGAACGGGGGCGCGGAAAGCTACTACCGCGACTGGCCGGACGGCACCGTGATGGCGGAGACGCTCCTGACCCGCGAGCTGCTCCCCTGGATCGACGGGCACTACCGCACGATGGACCGGCCTGGGGCGCGCGGCATCTGCGGGTTCTCAATGGGAGGGGTCGGCGCGATCCGCATGGCGCTCAAGCACCCGGAGCTCTTCGGGACGGCCGCGTCGCTTGCCGCGGCGCTCGAACAGGCCCCCGGGGACTTCGGGGGGGACACCTGCTACCGGTACGCGTCGGCGCTCGGCCCGGAGGACCGGGGCCGGCTCTACCTGTACCTCGTGATCGGGGAGGACGACTTCCTCTACCCCCGGCACGCCCCGTTCATCAGCCGCCTGCGGGAGCTGGGAATCCGCACCACCTACGTGGTGCACGCCAAGGTGACGCACAACCTCGGCGTCTACACCGATCTTTCCGGGGAGCCCATGATCGAGCACCTGTCGCGCGAGCTGGCGCGCAACTGCGGCCGCCCTTGAGCGACCGCCGCCCTTGGCGGTTAACGGGGGCGGGTTCCGGCTGCCGGCTCCCCCCGGGCTTCGCCTTTGGGGGGACCGAAACCCCTAAACAATGGTCCGATTGTTACGATGATGAGGCATCGGACGGGCATTGCCCGTCCGGTTGGGCGCGGCTTCCCAGCGGCACCCGAACCCCCCACCGTCGAATGATGCCTCCCCTTCAGCCCACGAACGGCCCCGCCGAACAGGGGAATGCCGAAGTCATTTATGGACAGCAAGGTGCGAACAAATACATGAACTGGAAGGCCCGGGTGGTTCGGGAGGCGGGACGGGTGCGCTGGGAGAGCTTCGACGTCCCCGATTCGGAACTCGCCGAGCGCGTCTTCGGGTTGCGGTCGGCGGTGGGGACAGGAGAGCTCTGGAGCAAGGTCACCGCGCCCGACCTGGCGGTCATGAACGCCCGAAGCCAGCAGGCCCTGCTGTCGGGGCGAAAGGGCTATGAGCAGGAGTTCAGGGTGGTCCGCGGCCCCCGGCTCTTCTGGCTTCACGAACGGGTCGCGATCCGGCCGACCGGCCCCGGTTCCTGGGAGCTCGAGGGGGTCATCACCGACATCAGCGAGGAC
>Ga0265313_10002452_pt1 | contig 16000 bp, 12 predicted proteins | sample 4123metaG_FD_203122 | JGI IMG/M metagenome (GOLD analysis project Ga0265313, IMG submission 203122) | Rhizosphere microbial communities from Carex aquatilis grown in University of Washington, Seatle, WA, United States - 4-1-23 metaG | ecosystem: Host-associated > Plants > Roots > Rhizosphere >...
GTTTCTCGATCTGCCGGTGAAGGATGGCAAGCAGCGTGCGCCGGTGGCCGCCAAGTGGATGGCGAACTCGTTGCTGGTGATGCTCGAACAGTACGCGCCCAATCTCAAAAAGATGAAGGCGATAACGTTCAACGCGGGTACGCAGGATGGGCTGATGGAGAGCAATCGCGATATGGATCAAGCCCTGAGCGCCGCCGGAGTGCCTCACGTCTTCGAGACGTTCGAGGGCGATCACAATGGGCAGGTGCCGGAGAATTTCGAAAAGAAAGTGCTTCCGTTCTTCTCGAAGAACCTCGCTTTCAGGAAATAGACAGTTTTCAGGGTCCCGTCAACCAACGTTTCGCAAGCGCGGCCGCATCATCAACCTGTGGATTGACGGTTAACCGGTCTATCTGCTCGCCATTTAACGAGAGCACCGCTGTGATTCCTTCCACCGTGGGTGTCAATTCCATGCGCTTCGCCTTGGCGTCCAAACGTAGGCTCTCGCCTAGCCAAGTGAACTGAACCAGGACGCGCTGGGCGTGCCCGATTGCCCGGCACTGCGTCAGCAGCTCCGAGGTGAAAAGCGAAGTCCTCAGCGCCTCGGCGTGAGGTGCTCTGAGCAATGCATCTGTCCTCTCTGACTCCCGCCGCTCCCGTTCGCGCTTAATCTGCTCCGGATCCCTCTCTTCTCGATTCTCAAGCGCCTTCAAGTCATTCTCTAGATTGTCGAGGAAACTCATTCTTTGTCACCACACTGGGCATCGGTCATGTCGGCGTGAGGCTTTCACGAGGGCGATTGTGCCGGGACCACCCTACCTCTTCAGTATGGCGGTGGGACTAAGCGCACGTCCACAATCCGGACAGCCTACCTGGGAGTTGCTCCGCCTATTCAGCGCGCCACACGTTCACGGCACGGCCGCGGAGGCCACTCCTAAGCCTTCCGCGTTTTAGCGTCCCGCCGCATGACGCCGTCAATGTCCGGCAGGAACAAAGTGAACAATCCCAGCACCGGCATGAAGGCACACGCGCGATATACAAAACCGATGCTGGTGTGATCCGCAAGTTCGCCTAAGAGCGCCGCTGCAATGCCCGCGGTGCCGAACGCGAGGCCGAAGAACAACCCTGAGATCATGCCTACTTTGCCGGGCAACAGTTCCTGCGCGTACACCACAATCGCCGGGAACGCCGAAGCCAGAATCATGCCGATGATTCCGCTGATAATCACGGTCCACGTGAGATTGGCGTAGGGCAGCGCTAGTGTGAAGGGCAGCACGCCCAAGATCGAACACCAGATCACGTACTTGCGTCCGACTCGATCGCCAATGGGACCGCCCAGTATCGTGCCGAGCGCAACGGCGCCAAGGAACACGAAGAGATATACTTGCGCGCTCTGCACGGGAACGTGAAATGTGCTGATGAGATAGAACGTGTAGTAACTGGTCAAACTGGCCAGGTAGATGTACTTGGAGAAAACCAGCACCACCAGAATCGCTATACTCCACCTCACTTTATTGGACGGCAAACTGTGCGTAACGTGATCGCTCGCCCGCTTCGGCGCATTCGCGCGCGCCGCGCGATGGCTCTTCGCCCACAGGCCCACTTTGCCGAGCAGGACCATCCCCAACAGAGCTGCCAGCGAAAACCACGCCAGACTTCCTTGTCCGTGCGGCACCACAATGAACGCCGCCAAGAGCGGACCTAACGCCGAGCCAGCATTCCCTCCTACCTGAAAAAACGATTGCGCGAAGCCATGCTGTCCACCCGAGGCCATGCGCGCGACGCGCGATGACTCCGGATGAAACACCGACGAGCCAACGCCCACCATCGCCGCTGCCGCCAGAATCAGAAGAAATGACGAGGCGGTGGATAGCATCACCAGTCCCAATAGTGTGAAGCCCATACCGATGCTGAGAGAGAACGGCTGCGGGCGTCTATCCGTGAACCATCCCACAACAGGCTGCAGCACCGACGCCGTGAGCTGGCTGGTGAAAGTGATCAGGCCTATCTGGCCGAAATCGAGATGGAAATTGCCCTTGAGGATGGGATAAATCGCCGGCAACAGCGACTGAATCATGTCATTCAGAAAGTGGCAGAAGCTGATCATGGTCAGCACTGCGTAGGAGGTCCTCTCGCGCAGGGTCTGGCCCGACGCAGCGGCCTGGATGGTACTCATACCTCAGAATAACCGCATTGGGCGGCGGTTGAAGAGTAAAGTCTTACTTCCGTTAATGTCGTCTCGGGCCAAGCCTCAGGATATTCGGCGATCCGAAGAAATGATGGATTACTTGAGACCCTTCGATCGCACGTCCCAGTTCGAATTGGTGCAGAGGCTGCAGTTCTTACCCACGAACATCTGGCCGGCTTTCTTGTCGCTCTTGAAGGTCCAACTGAGCCAGTTCGAGGCGACATTGGCAAACTCGCCGCCGCCGGGATGAAAGACAGTCGCGGTGTGGCCGGCGTTGTGGCGGGAGCCGTAAAACGCGGGCACCTTGTCAATCTTGTCGAACGTCGCAGCCGAAGCCGCCAGCATGAAGTCGGGTTCACCGCCATTGATGAGTAGCAAGGGCCCGTGTAATTTGGGCAGAGCGTCCGGCGTGGGTTGCGGCGACGCCTTGCCCTGCGCAGCGGGCGCCGCGTCTTGCACGCCTGAATTGAACACGCCGATGGTCTTGACGCGAGGGTCGGCGCCGAGCTCGATCGACAGAAATCCTCCGCACGACTGGCCCATGACAGCGACCTTGTCCAGGGCGATCTTGCCTTTCAGCGGCGAGTCGGCTCGTGCATTTTCCTTCGCGGCCCAGTCAATCGCGGCACGCACGTCATCGGCGGTTTCCTGCCTTCGCGCCGCACCGGTCTGAGGGACCGTGCCCATCACCAAGAAGCCGTGCGAAGCGATGGTCGTCAGAAAGCCCGAATAACGCGTACTGTCAATCGCGCAACCGCCGTTGCCCCACACCATCACGGGCAGCGAGTCCTTCTTCGGGAATGCCTCCAGTGCCTCGGGACGATACACGTGCAACCCGGGTGAGCCGAAGGCGCCTTCCGAGGTGACCTTGTACGGTCCAGACACAGCGAGCGGCGCGCCTTCGAGAGGCAGCGACCGGTTAATCATCTCGGCAGTGATGCCGGGCGGTTGCGCCAGGGCTACGCTACCACTTATCAGCAGCGCCGCGGCTGCAGCAATGATGGTTCTAGGCATGAGTCTTCTCCTCTGCGAGCACTTTCCAAAACAAGTTCAGAGCTAGACGAGCAAGTCCGAGCATGTGCGCTGGAGCGAGTCGCCGTTGTCAAGTATGACACTAGCCGCGCGCTCAGTTTGACCAGTTGGGAACGACGTTCTGGATCCGTTCCAGTGCGTCTGGTTGACGCGCTACGTGCATCCGCAGGAATACAGCACGCGCGCCGCGATCGAGAAGGCGCGAATGGCGTTGAGTGGGCACAAAATTGGGCACAATGCGATTTTGAACACAAGTTCGCAAATCGCCGATCTGCCTGTAAGTGCCTAATAAATTTAGAGTTAATGGTGCGCCCGGCATGACTCGAACATGCGACCTTCTGGTTCGTAGCCAGACGCTCTATCCAACTGAGCTACGGGCGCGCGCGGTGAGACTCTTTGAACTTACCACAGCTACCGCTCGCTCACCAAAGCTCACTAAGTAACGATCACCAATAGGGAAGAGGCTCGGGCAGTTTTTGCCCGCAAGAGCACGCACCAACGCTCCGCTCGTGATCCGTCATGCGCTGGCACCCATCACACCGGACCCAGCGCGTGTTGATCCGGTCCGGCACCCACACGCTGGTGAATCCGCCAGAGGCGAGCTCCGTCCCGAAGAACGCCCTCATCGCATCAGCATGCCTCCCGCCGGCGAGCAGTTGCCGCGGGTCCTTGGCACTCTCCCAAGCTGTAATCGTCATCATCCTATTTCCCACCGTGACGCCGACGAATCCCAGGAAGCCGTTCATCGCCAGCATTTCCTCGACAACTCCTTGTGACTCCCGCTGCACTGCCTGAATTTCCTCAGGCGACCGAGCCTCCAAAACGGTAATGCTGAATGCGCCGGGCCTGACGTTTTTGCCCGTCGCATTACCGATCGAAGCTCGATTCGCGTTGCCGAACGCAAATGGACCGATCTCCTTCGGCTGCACCAGGACCTGCAACCCGAGCTGCTCCGGCACGGCCCGCGAATCGAAATACCCGTCCACCGTCTGAATTTTTCCGTCCACCACGCGGATGAAATCGGCGCCCGAAACCGTGACCGATTTTCCGGTCGGCGGCAGTCCCATCATCGAACCCGTATTGGTGCCGTGCATGATCCACTGGGCGGCCACCAATTTATCGCCAGCCAAGCCTTTGCTCGCGATCTCAAATGACAGATCGGGAAACGCCGCCCATAGACCGTTCATATATCCTTTAAGAGCTTCGCCGCGCAGCCGGCCGCCGCTTGCGGGATCGCAATAGGTTCCGTCAGCGGCGAACGTCGTCAGTACGGCGTCGGCGTCGCGACGGTTCCAGGCATCAAAATATTGTTGAGCACACGCAAGGGCGTCCATTTCGCTCATGTTACACTGAAGTTTCCCCCACTTCTTATGCGATTCGGCGTCGTCGTGTTTCCGGGAAGCAATTGCGACCACGACGCGTGGTATGCGGTCTCGCATAACCTGGGCCACCCAACCGAATTTATCTGGCACGATTCCACTTCGCTGGGCAACGTGGATGCGGTGATTCTGCCGGGCGGATTCTCCTACGGCGATTACCTGCGCTGCGGCGCCATTGCGAAGTTTTCACCGGTCATGGCTGCGGTGAAGAAATTCGCCCAGGAGGGCGGGCTGGTTCTGGGTATCTGCAACGGATTCCAAATTCTTGTTGAGAGCGGGCTCCTTCCCGGTGCACTTTTGCGCAACCGGAATCTGCGCTTTGTGTGCCGTCCCGTCACCATCCGCGTCGAAACTACCAACACTCCGTTCACCTGCGCAGCGACGAAAGGTCAACTCATCAAAGTGCCGGTCGCTCACGGAGAAGGATGTTATTTTGCGGATCAACGCACGCTCGACGCGCTCGAAGCCGAGGATCGCGTGGTGATGCGCTATCTCGATAACCCTAACGGCTCGCTGCGCGATATCGCCGGCATCTGTAGCGAGCGCCGAAACGTGATGGGTATGATGCCGCATCCGGAACGCGCATCCGATCCCTTACTGGGATCAACGGATGGGCGAGTGGTTCTCGAATCGATGGTCCGATCTTTAGTTGCAGCACACGCATGAGCGATTTAGCCCCCTCCGAGCTGGAGAAAGTCCGCAAGATCCTCGGCCGCGAACCGAATCAAACTGAAACCGGCATCTTCACCGTAATGTGGAGCGAGCATTGCTCCTACAAAAGCTCGCGCCTCCACTTGAAGAAGCTGCCCACGCGGAGCGATCGCGTCTTGGTAGGTCCCGGAGAAAACGCCGGAATTATCGATATCGGGCAAGGCTATGCGATCGCCTTCAAGATCGAATCGCATAACCACCCCAGCTTCATCGAACCGTTCCAGGGAGCGGCCACCGGCGTGGGAGGCATTCTCCGCGACATCTTTACCATGGGCGCACGGCCGATCGCCGTGCTGGACGCTATCCGGTTCGGGCCGTTAGACGATCCCGAGTACGGCGATCGCAACCGCCGGATTCTGGAAGGCGTAGTCGAAGGGATCGCGCATTACGGCAACTGCTTCGGCGTCCCGACCATTGGCGGCGAAACGGTTTTCGAGCGTTGCTACAACGGCAATCCCCTGGTCAACGTCTTTGCACTAGGCGTTTTTCGTCACGACGAGATCTTCTTCGGGCGCGCCACCGGACTCGGCAATCCAGTAATCTATGTGGGAGCCAAGACTGGCCGCGACGGGATTCACGGCGCTTCCATGGCCTCGGCCGAATTCACCGAGGAATCCAAGCAAAAGCGTCCCAACGTGCAGGTGGGCGATCCGTTCATGGAAAAGCTCCTGCTCGAAGCCTGTATCGAGGCGATGCACACCGGCGCGGTAGTAGGCATTCAGGATATGGGCGCAGCGGGTCTGACTTGCTCGACGTGCGAAATGGGGAGCCGCGCGGAAACAGGGGTCGAGATCGATCTGGCGCGCGTGCCGCAGCGGGAATCCGGCATGACTCCGTACGAGATCATGCTGTCCGAATCCCAGGAGCGCATGCTGTTGGTTGCCGAAAAAGGTCGTGAAGAGGAAGTCTTTGCGGTCTTCCGCAAGTGGGGTTTGGACGCGGTAACCATCGGCGAAGTGACCGGCGACGGAAAACTGCGCGTGAAAGATCACGGGGTGGTGGTCGCTGAAATTCCCAACCGCGAGTTGGCCGATGAAGCTCCTTTATATGACCGCCCGCACGGCATCGCGCCGTATCGCCCCGCGCCGATGGAAGTCCCGGACATTCCGCGCAGCCGGGATCTCAATTCCGATCTGCTCGAGTTGCTAGCTTCAGGCGATCTGTGTTCCAAGCGCTGGATCTGGCAACAGTATGACCAGTCCGTGCGCACCAACACGCTTCAGGGCCCGGGTGGCGACGCGGCTATCGTGCGCATTAAGGAAACGGGAACCAGCGTCGCGATGTCTGTGGATGGAAACGGCCGCTACTGCGCGCTATCGCCGCGCGAAGGCGCACGCTTGCTGGTCGCCGAATGCTGCCGTAATCTGTCCGCGGTGGGCGCGCTGCCCGTAGCGGCGACCAACAACCTGAACTTCGGAAATCCCGAGCGTCCCGAAATCATGGCGCAACTGGTGGAGGCCATCGAGGGAATCTCCGAAGCTTGCAAACACTTCGAGACGCCCATCACCGGCGGCAACGTGAGCCTGTATAACGAAACCCTGGGTGAAGCCATCTGGCCGACGCCTGTGATGGGTATCGTGGGACTTTTGAAAACCGCGCCGCCGGTGACTATTTCTTTCAAAGAGGAAGGCCGAACGGTGATGCTCCTCGGCGGGCTGGGCACGGTGGATGCTACTCGCTTCGGTGGGACGCAATATGCGAAGGTTGTGCTCGACACAATGTGGGGATTGCCGCCGGCCCTCGACATGGATTATGAAAAGCGCGTCCATACGTCGATTCGCGAGGTGATCGCTCAAGGGCTAGCGGAATCGTCCCACGACGTAGGCGATGGCGGCTTGGCGGTGGCGCTCGCCGAAGCTTGCGCGGAGAGCATCGGCGCGTCTATTGCCCTCGAGACCGGTATGCGCCCGGAATTCGCGTTATTCCACGAAGGCCCCTCGCGAATCCTGCTATCCACCAGCGCGCCTGAGGCCATCGAAAAGATCGCACGAGAAAACAATGTCGAGTGCCTGCGTTTGGGCGTTACAATGAAAGAGCGGTTACAAATCGGTAACGGTTCGGGAACGTCGTCGGGAATGTGGATCGATTGCCGCGTCGATCGCCTTCGCGAAGTTTGGGAAAACGCTCTGGAGAGTCTGCTGAATCCGGTTCCAGTCGGGTAAGGAGATCATGTTCGACAAGCTCCATGAAGAGTGCGGCGTCTTCGCGATCTATGGGCATCCCGAGGCCGCGAACCTAGCCTACCTGGGTCTGTATGCCCTGCAACACCGGGGACAGGAAAGCGCCGGGATCGCCTCGAGCGATGGCCGGCTGATCCACACCCATCGCGGCATCGGCCAAGTAGCGGATCTGTTTACTCCAGAAGTATTGGGCGGTCTGCCCGGCGAGATGGCCATCGGCCACACGCGCTATGCCACAGCCGGCGATAGCGGGGTGCTCAACGCACAGCCCTTTACCGTCAACTGCAATAAGGGACGCATCGCCGTCGCTCACAACGGCAACATCACCAATGCCGCGGAACTGCGGCGCGAACTGGAACGCGAAGGTTCGATCTTTCAAGCCAACAGCGATACGGAAGTGATCCTCCACTTGGTGGCGCGATCGCGCGAGAAAACTTTGCCCGCCGCGTTGCGCGAAGCACTGCTGCAACTGGAAGGGGCTTTTTCACTAGTCTTTCTGGCCGAGGACCGCATCCTGGTTGCGCGCGATCCGCACGGTTTCCGGCCGCTGGCTTTCGGCCAGATGGAGATGTCGGGTGGTCGCACCTGCAACGTATTCGCATCGGAAACCTGCGCGTTCGATCTGATCAATGCGGTGTATTTGAACGACGTGGAACCCGGCGAAATGGTCATCGCGGGGCCCGAGGGTCTGACCCGCGAGCGCTATGCTCCCGTACGCGACCATGCACACTGCGTTTTCGAACACGTGTATTTCTCGCGTCCGGATTCAATTGTCTTCGGACGTCCCGTGCAGCAATCGCGCGAGATGCTGGGGCGCTTGCTCGCACGCGAACATGCGGTTGACGCCGATGTTGTGGTTCCGGTCCCGGACTCGGGCGTCGCGGCCGCTATTGGCTACGCCTCTGAATCCGGCATCCCGTTCCGCCATGGACTGATCCGCAATCATTACGTAGGCCGGACGTTTATCGAACCCTCGCAGGCCATCCGTGACTTTGGAGTCAAACTGAAACTCAACCCGGTGCGGCACCTCCTCGAGGGCAAACGCGTGATTCTGGTGGACGATTCCCTGGTCCGCGGGACCACCTCGCGCAAAATTGTCCGCATGGTGCGCGGTGCGGGTGCGCGCGAAGTCCATATGCGCATCTCCTGCCCGCCGACGGTTTCGCCGTGCTTCTACGGAGTCGATACGCCCAGCCTGGGCGAACTGATCGCGGCCAATCATTCCGTCGAAGAGATTCGCCGCTTTGTCGAAGCCGATTCGCTGGGTTACCTTTCGCTCGGATCTTTGCGTGATGCCGTCCAAGACAATAATCAAGATTATTGCTACGCCTGCTACACCGGCAACTATCCCACCGAGCTGATCAATATCGAAGAGCTGATGACGTCCCGCGATCGCCGTAACTAACTCTCAGCTCTTTAGTCGTGTGTTAAGCTACCTCCCGAGGTGGCCATGACGTTCAAAAAGCTCAGTCTGCTGGCGATATTCGGACTCGTCTTCGCTTCGGCGTACTTCACTTTCAATCTCGCGGCGCAAGCGCCCGCCGCGCGGCCAAAGCTGTACAACACGGCCAAGCAGAAACTTCTGGAAGGTAAACAGCTCGTCGGCGTCACTATCTTCTCGCCGGATCCCAACATTTATTGCGCCGCCGCGAACTCCGGTTACGACTTCACGTGGATCGAGATGCAGCATAGCCCGCTGACCTTCGGCGACGTCGCAAAAATGATTTATGCCTGCCGTGGCGCATCGGCCATGCCGTTCATCCGCGTGCCCGACGCGACCGAAAGCGACATCCAGAAGGCCACGGACATTGGAGCTTTGGGGATCATCGTTCCGACCGTGGACACGGTGGAGAAGGCCGAAGCGGCGGTCAAATGGTCTCGGTATCCACCGCAAGGGCGCCGAAGCCAGGGCAACGGCCAATACGGCGCGCTGTGGGGCAACGATTATCGCCAGACTGCGAACGACAACATGGTGGTGGTGGTGATGATCGAGACGCCCATCGGCGTGGCTAACGCGGAAAAAATCGCTTCGGTTCCTGGAATCGACGTGATTTTCGCGGCCAGCACGGATCTTGGAAACTTTTCCGGAACCCGGCAGGGCCAGCCCGAATACGAGGCCATGGTCACCAAGATTCACGACGTAGTGCTCGCCCACCACATCGCTCTGGGCGGCCCGCAGGCTTGGAAGGATCGCCCGGAGCGTCCGGGCTTCACGTTTTTTCAGGCCCCGGGTGAGACGAACCTGATCCAGTTAGGCGCGCGAGCCAATTTGGGAACCGCACCCGCAGCAGGGCGCGGCCCAGCGGGACGCGGAGCCGGTGTCGCGCCCGTCGAAGGCCAAGAAGGCCGGTAACGGTATCGGCGTTATTGCTGAGGTGCGTAATAACCCTTGCGATACTGAACGTGCAAGCCCGCATCCACGGGAGCGGCGAGATCGAGTTTGACGCCCCGATAGCGCCCATCGCGTGAGGCGTTCGTCGGGTTGTACCCCAGCAAATACCGGTTCCGCAGCAGTTGGCCGATCCGGGTGCTCACGTCGGCTAGAGTCCCGAGATTTAAAACCGGGAAATGCCGGCCGCCGGTCAATTCCGCGAGCTGATCGAGGACCTGCGGACCCTCGGCTTCCTCACGGGAATTATGCGAGGCGCCTTCGGGATCGAAGATGCCCATCGCGTAAAGCTGAACATCGGCTTCCAGCACATCGCCTTTAATCGCGGTGAAGGTGCGGCGGCTGCGATTGTCGCCGCCATCGGAAACGATCACCAGGGCTTTCCGCTCGTGTTGGGCCGCCTTCATCACACCCAGCGCCATGTGAATCGCATCGAACAGAGACGTTCTTCCGTAGGGCTTGGCGTGGCTGATTTCGTGATAGAGCAGGTCGGTGTCTCTGGTGAACGGCACGGCCAGTTTGGGGCGTTCATCGAATTCGATCAAGAAAAACTCGTCTTCCGTATTGGCGGTCCTGAAGAATGCCGCCGCGGCTTCGGAGGACTTCTGCTTCTTGTTCCTCATACTGCCGCTGGAATCCAGCAACAAGCCGATGGAAACCGGGGCATCGTCTTTCGCGAAATAGCTGATCTCCTGTTCCGCTCCGTCCTCGTAGATCCGGAAGTCTTTCCGCTGGAGATCCATGATGGGCGCACCTTCGCGAGTGGTGACCTGCGCGGGGATCAGCACCAACGAACTATCGACGCGAAGAGTCGGCTCCGGAAAATTGACGTCGCTGGGCCGAGTCCCACGCGGGGTGCTCTCGCGGGTGCGAACCGGAACGATGTTCGGCCCACTCAAGTCAGACTGGAATGTTAGGGCAGGGAACAGCAGGAGGACGAACAACAACGAAGCTCGCAGGCACCTCACAAGCATCTCGTACTCCAGCTAGTTTGTGACCAAGTATCATAGCAACTTCTTACGTCACATTAAAGAGCAACTTGAATCCATAATCCATGTGGAGCTGCTGATGGCAATGGAAAAGTACTAGTCCCTCCATGGTGGGGGTGAAGTCCGCGTCGATCTTCTTGAAACCCTTCAGCGTCACGACGTCCTTCACTACGCCGCCGGTCACTTTGCCATGCACATTCGTCAGCTCAAAGCTGTTCCGATGCAGGTGTACGGGATGCGCATCGTCGGTCTGATTGTCGAAAGCCAGTCGGTAGCGTTTTCCTTTATGTAGGACCTTGGGCTCCGCCTTCTCGTCGTAGACTTTGCCGTTGAGGGTCCACTGGTTGAAGCCCCCGGTCCCGCCGTTGATCTTCCCGATCGCTATCGGAATCACTTCGTCGGGAGCCGCCGCCGGGCGGTTATCACCGAAAAGTGTGTAATCCCAAACGCTCTTGGCGGGCTTGATCCAGCGCGGCTGACCCGCCTTGTTCGCGTACTCGATCACGATCCCCATTCCATCGCGGCGATCGTCATCTTTGGGAGTCCCCAGAATCCAGACGCCCGGATTCTTCATTTCGACCACGGCGTCGATCCGCTCGGCGGTCCCTAGATCAAGCACCTCCACCGCCTGCGGGTTCGGCACCGGATTGCCATCCAGTGCCACAACTTGAAACGTGTGGCCCGGCAGCGCAAGCTGGATATTCTCCGTGGCGCTCGCATTCAGGAAGTGAAACAGGACGCGTTGCCCTTCTTTCACGCGAACAGGCTCACCGAAGCCGAGACACTTGCCGTTGATGGTGAAACGCTGGTAACCGATCTCCCATCCATTCGGCTTGTCGTTCTTCTTTAGCTCGGCCGCCAGCTCGACCATTCTGGCCTTTTGCTGCGGATCCATTTCCTCCGCGTCTTCCGCCGACGTGTAGAAGGGCTCCCATTCATGCGTCGCCAGGAAGATTTCCTGATCGTAGGCGCCCGGCTCGTTCTTGGGCTCGATGTAAACGAATCCAAACTGGCCGGTATAGGTTCCGCGACTCAAATCCGACATCGGCATGACGTGGGAATGCACCCAGCGCGCTCCCGCCGGCTGCGGAGTCAGCCGATACCGCAAGTGCCCGTTGGCCGGGACAACCAGGCTTTTTTCTTCCGCTGCGCCATCGACGTCGGCCGGGATGATCTGGCCATGCCAATGGACCAGCTCCGATGAATCGGTGTCATTGAATAGATCCACCGTGACAGGCACGCCTTCGCGCATCCGAATCACAGGACCCGGCACGCTGCCGTTATATCCGATGGTGCTGATGGTATGGTCCTTGGCGATATCGACCAGAACTGGACCGATGCGCAAAGTAATATCGGCCTTACCAGTGTCAGGCGTAGCCGCCGTTTCGGGGCCAACTCGAGTGCAGCCCCCCAAAAGCAGACCTGCTCCTGCGGTCAGCCCGGAGACGAAATCGCGACGTGTGTGTGGCGTTGTATTGATCACGGTTTTATTGTCGCGCCTCGCGCTATACTTGCCAACGTATTGAGGGAATCCATCCATATTGGAGAATCCATCTATGAAACCGCGCGTCTGCGTTTGGACATTTTCCATTGGTCTGATGCTGGTTCTTGCCGCCGTCGCCGGCCGCGCGCAACAGCCCGCCGGCGTTGCAGAAAAAGCTAAAGGTAAAGCAGCCAAAGCTCCGACCGCGCCGCCCGGGATCAATTGGCCGTCGCCGCCCCTCGCCGACGGCCCGATCGTACTCGACACCGGCATCCAACATCAAATCCGGTTGATCGTGACCAAGGGGCTCAACCAGCCCTGGAGCATGGCGTTTCTTCCCGACGGGGGCATTCTGATCACCGAGCGTCCCGGACGCCTGCGCATCGTCCGGAACGGAGTGCTCGATCCGAATCCGGTCGCCGGCGTGCCGCAAGTGCAGGCACAAGGCCTAGGCGGGCTGATGGACCTGGCGCTGCATCCCCGCTTCAGCGAAAACCAGTGGATTTACTTCACGTATCACAAACCTGCGGGCGCGGCCGCAGCCCCGGGTAACAACGCCGGGATCATCACGCTCGCCCGGGGACGATGGAACGGCACCGCCCTCACTGACGTCCGCGACCTGTTTTCCTCGATTCAGAACGGCAACGCCTCGCGAATCGTATTTGGCCACGACGGGATGGTTTACATGACTATCGGCGTCGGAGATCCGCCGGCCGCAGCCGCCGCGCAGGATCCGAATAGCCTGGCGGGCAAGGTGCTGCGGCTGCGCGACGACGGAACCGTTCCCCCGGATAATCCTTTCGTCGGTCGCGCGGGCTATCGTCCGGAAATCTACACGCTGGGCCATCGCAATCCACTGGGGCTCGCGGTCCAGCCCGATACGGGCGCTATATGGGAGTGCGAAAACGGGCCCAACGGCGGCGACGAGATTAACGTACTGCAAGCCGGCAAGAACTACGGCTGGCCGGTAGTTAGTTACGGGCGATTTTACCTGGGCCCGCGCGTTTCCGAAAACCCGTGGAAAGAAGGAATGGAGGCGCCGCTGATTTTCTGGGTCCCCGCCATTGCGACTTCCGGCTTGACCTTCTACACGGGCGACAAGTTCCCCAACTGGAAAAACAACGTTTTCGTAGGCGGCATGCGGCAGGGCGAAGTGCCGCGCTCGGGCCATCTGGAGCGGATCGATTTCAATGACAAGTGGGAGGAGCTTCACCGCGAGAGCATGCTCCGCGAGCTCCAGCAGCGCATTCGGGATGTCCGGCAGGGTCCCGATGGCTTTCTGTACCTGTTGACCGCCGAAAATAACGGCGCACTGATGCGCATGGAACCCTTTACGGAGAAACAGTAATGAAACCAGCATTTGTAGTGATGGCCGCGTTCATCGCCGCCTCGGTCGCACTCGCGCAAGGGAAGGGCGGCCCACCGGCGCCGCCTCTGATGGAGTGCGGCGTGCACGGCGATATCGACATTCTTTGCGGCACGCGCTCGCCCGAGGATTTGGAGCTGACCCCCGATGGCAAGTCGCTCATTGTCAGCCAGTTTGTGAACGGCCCGGGCGGCGCTGGGATCGCGGGCCTCATGCAGTTCGATCTCGTCAAGAAAACGTTTACTAGAATGACGCCGAGTGCCGACCCGCGCAAAGATTGGGGCGATCCTGCATGTCCCGGCCCTCTCGGTGACGCGCTCCGGCCGCATGGAATCTCGCTGTTGAAGCGCAAGGACGGCGCGGTGCAGCTCTTCGTCGTCAATCACATGGTCAACCCAGGCGGCCGCGAGTCCATCGAAATGTTCGAGCTAAAACAATACGGGGGCACATGGGATCTGATTTGGCACGGGTGCGTCGTCTCGAAAGAGGCTTTTAACGACGTCGCAGCGGAACCCGATGGCGGATTCATAGCGACGCATCCCACCGCGCTTCAACCACCTGCCCCTCCGGCAGGCCAAGGAAAAGGCGCTCCAGCATTCGACCTCTTTAGCGGCCAGCCGAGCGGCTACGTTTCGCGCTGGATTCCAGGCAAGGGCGAAACAGAGCTCCCCGGAACCCGCGCCGGATACCCCAATGGCGTGCTTGTGAGCTCTGATGGACGATACATGTATTTCAACGCATGGACCGCCAAGGAAGTCCACAAGTACGACCTCAAAGAGGGCAAAGAAACCGCCATGGTCAAGCTGGACTTCATGCCCGATAACATCTCCTGGACCAGCAAAAAGACCATGCTCGCCGCCGGAGTGAAGGGCGCGCGCGGTAATTGTCCACCCGCTAGCAGTACCCCCTGCATCCAGGCGTTCGGAATCGCGGAAATCGACCCGGCCAAAATGGAGGCGAAGACGGTCTTCGACTCCGAGGGCAAGGGCGCGCTCATCGGAGGCGTCTCCGAGGCGTTGCAAGTTGGCAATTCGATCTATATCGGCGCGTTCCAGGGCGATCGGATCGTCAAGATCCCGGCCAAGAAGTAGCCCCGTGGCGTAGGAATGCCATTCGTGGGAACATCTGAGAAGCTCACAAGGAGTTTCAGCATGTTTCGACGACTGCTGTTTCTTGCTGCCCTATGCGCCGTCGTAGCTGCAGCTCAAACCACTGGACCGGCGAAGTGGCAAAACGATCTCGCCCCGATCGGTCCGTCGGATTGGAACAACGACTTCGCCGCGCACCTGCTGGAGCGGGCCGGATTCGGCGGCACACCCGACGAAATCCAGGCTTTAGCGAAGCTGACCCCGGCGCAAGCCGTCGCCCGACTGGTCCGATTTGAGGGGACCGACATCAGCCAGTTGCCTCCCTTTGAGCATTCGGGGATTCACGATCCGGGACTCGAACCGTTTCCGCCCACCCGGCCCGCCGTCACCGACCTCGCCAAGGAGAAGGGCGAGGCCCTTGGAATCAAAGTGAAGCCGGAGGGCAACCGCCGCCTTCAACCCATCGTCGACGAATTCTTCTACTGGCTTCGCGCCAGCTCTCTCGAAACCAACCGCGTGTCTTATTGGTGGGCGAATCGGATGCTTTCCAGCCCTCGGCCACTTCAGGAAAAAATGGCCTTGTTTTGGCATGGTCATTTCGCCTCCAATGAAGCCAAGGTCCGCGACTACCGAAAACTCCTCGGGCAACTGGAGCTGTTCCAGAAGCAAGGATTGGGCAATTTCCGCGATCTTACGGTCGCCGTGGCTCAGGACCCCGCGATGCTTTCGTTCCTGGATGCGGGCGTGAACGTCAAAGGCGCATCCAATGAGAATTTCGCCCGCGAGATCATGGAAATCTTCACCATGGGCGTGGGCCACTACACTGAGACCGATATTCGCGAGGCCGCCCGCGCGTTCACCGGATGGAACTTCGTCGATGTAAAGTTCGTGGTGAATAAGGATCAGCACGATGATGGCGAAAAAACGTTTCTAGGACATACCGGCCGCCTGGATGGCGTCGATGTGATCGACATCATCATGCAACAGCCTGCGACCGCCGACTACATCGCCGGCAAGATCTACCGCTACTTCGTCCGGGAAGATCTCTCGCCCGATCTGCAAAAGAAACTGGGCGCGATCCTGCGCCAGAACAACTACGAGATCACCCCGCTGCTCGAAACCATCTTCCTGTCGCGCGATTTCTACAGTCCCGCGTCGGTGGGGACGCAGATCAAGAGCCCTGTACAACTGGCAGTAGAGACCTACAAGAAACTTG
>Ga0265313_10002455_pt1 | contig 15995 bp, 13 predicted proteins | sample 4123metaG_FD_203122 | JGI IMG/M metagenome (GOLD analysis project Ga0265313, IMG submission 203122) | Rhizosphere microbial communities from Carex aquatilis grown in University of Washington, Seatle, WA, United States - 4-1-23 metaG | ecosystem: Host-associated > Plants > Roots > Rhizosphere >...
GCAGTATCTGGTCGCGTATTATCCCCGCAATCTGCCGGTGGACGCGCCGCGATTCCACCTGGTAAAAGTCGAGCTTTCCCGTAAAGATTTGCGAGCCACGACGCGCACCGGGTACTATGGGGATGCGTCGCTAACAGGGAAAGCATCTCGCTGAGGCTCCTACGCCGTGGCCGGAACCAGCAAAACAAAAGCACCCGAACAGACCTTCGAAGAGGTTCGCTACCTGCGAAACCTCTCTGAAAACCGCATCCCCGTGCGCGCCCGCCTCACGGATAATTCCGAAGTCGAAGGGATTATCGAGTTTTACGACGTCGACTTCATCCGTTTGACGCGCGACGGTAAACCTAATTTGTTCCTGTACAAGCACGACATCAAGTATTTATATGAAGCCGGCGGCAGCGTTCCTGAAACGAAAGAGAAGACGCCACCGCGTCCTGTGCGCTAAGTTTGGCCTCCTACCTGGAAACAGCCCTCGATATTGCCCGCGAAGCATCGGCTCTGGTGCGAGATTTCGCCGGACGGCACGTCGGGTTCGAACTGAAGGGCGAGTATGACCTGGTCACCGCCGCCGACCGCGCCAGCGAGAGTCTCATCGTCCAAAGGTTGAGCGCTGCGTATCCCTCGCACTCGATCGTCGCGGAAGAGGGCGGGGGACACGAAGGGTCGTCTGAATTCCGCTGGTACGTGGATCCCCTGGACGGAACAACGAACTTCGCACATGGTTTTCCCGTATACAACGTAACACTTGCCCTGGAGCGCGAAGGTGAATTAATCGCCGGCGTGATCGCCGATCCTACACGCGATGAGATCTTCACGGCCGAGCGGGGCGCCGGGGCGTTCTTGAACGGCCGCAGGATTCAGGTATCCACGGTGAACCGCGTGGAGGACGCGCTGGTTGCCACCGGCTTTCCTTCGCGCAGGCGTCACCAGAACGTCAACGTCCATTTCTTCTATCAGCTCTCGATGCTATCGCACGGGGTGCGCCGGCCCGGAGCCGCCGCGCTCGACCTGGCCTATGTCGCCTGCGGGAGGCTGGATCTGTTCTGGGAGTTCAGCCTGCATCCCTGGGACGTCGCCGCGGGAATCTTGCTGATTCGCGAGGCCGGAGGCATTTGCACCGATATGAACGGCGCGCCGCTCGATCTTCGTTACCCGCATATACTTGCCGATAACGGGCTGGTCCATGAGGAGACAGTCGCTCTGTTCGCCGATATCTTCGCGGGACGGTATCGCCATGCCCTGCCAGAACTCCCTCTCGCATCGACGTAAGGTCCATTTTGCTAGCATGTGCCCTGGAGGCTGCATGTCCATCATCAGAATTTCCATCGTAGCGGCGCTGTTTGTAGGCTCGCTCACCGCCCAAAGCCCGGTCGCCGGCGTTGGAAATTTCAGCCACATCGTCGCGAATATGGACCGGGCGATCGAGTTTTACCGCGACGTCATCGGCCTCGACATGTCCGGGCAGCCCGGTACCTTCAGCGGGAATCCCGCCATCATGAGTCTGGGCAACACGCCCGGCGCGCAGTCCCGTGCGACCACTTTCAAGGTCCCGGGATCGGCTATGGGAGTCGAACTGATCGAGTACAAGGACATCGATCGTAAGCCCGCTCAGCCACGCTTTCAGGATCCCGGCGCCGCGACGTTAATCCTGAGCGTTCGCGACATAGACGCGATCGTGGCGCGCGTGAAGAAATCCGCGGGGCGGATTCAGACGCTCAGTGGTGCGCCTGCGACCATTCAGGCCGGCGCCAAAGCCATCTTCCTGCAGGATCCCGACGGATTCTTCCTTGAGCTTTCTCAACGAACGCCCTCACCCGCAACAACTGCGCCTGATACCGCCAACGTGACCAGCGGGAATTTCGAAATCATGGTCGCGGATACCGACAAAACCATGCGCCTGTACAAAGAAGCTCTGGGCTTCGAACCGCAGGCGGCGACCGCGTTCGATGGAAACAAGCTCCTGATGGACACCGTCGGAACGCCGGGAGCTCAGTTCAAACGCAGCGTCGCAACGATCCCGGGTACAACGGTATTCATGGCGTTCCTCGAGTTCAAGGACATCGATCGCAAGCCGATCAAGACTCGTACGCAGGATCCGGGCCAGCCGATCCTTCAGCTTCGCGTGCGCGACGTCGACGCCGTTGCCAAGGCGTGGAGGGCTGCTGGCGGCGAGATTGTATCGGCCAACGGCGAGCCCGTGACCATCGGCGCGAGCAAGATCGTCCTGCTGCGCGACCTCAATGGATTGATGCTGGAGATACTCCCAGTTCCGCAGCCGCGCTAGAATGCATTCGAGGATCGTGATGCGCTTCAAGTGGATATTCGCGGTTACCGGCATAGCCTTGATGTCAGCACTGCTCGTTCAGGTCGGACCGGCGCAACAGGGTAAAGGCAAGGCAACCAAAGCCCCAGCCAAGCAGACCGTCATCCCTCCGGGCGATTGGCCGCTCTACAGCCGCGATCTGGCCAGCGACCGTTTCTCGCCGCTGACCCAGATCAACACCGCCAACGTGGCGCAGCTCACGCAGGCCTGGACATATCGGCCGCCCGCTCCTCCTCCTTCGACGGATAACGGGAAAGGCGGTGGCAAAGGGAAAGGCAAAGGCGGACCTCCAGGCCTCGTTGCGGAATCGACACCGATCGTCGTCAACGGCATTATGTATGTTGCCGGCGGCAACCGGGTCTTCGCGCTAGACGCCGACAACGGCAAGGAGTCTTGGTCGTACACGGCGCCCGGCGGCGTCGCGAATCGTTCTCTCGGTTATTGGCCCGGCGACGGAACAAATCCCCCGCGGATTCTCTTCACCACAGGAACCAAGATGATGGCGGTCAATGCCAACACCGGCACGGTGGATCCGGGCTTCGGCAAGGAAGGTTCGGTTGACATCGGTATTGGTTGGGGCGGCGCTCCGTATGTCTATAAGAACCTGATCATCGTGGGAAACAATAACGGCGAGGCCAACCTCGGCCCTGCTGGAGATACGAAAACCTACGACGCCCGCACCGGCGCGAAACTCTGGGAATTCAAGTCGGTCGCCCAGCCCGGCGATCCGAATCACGCGAAGGCGTGGCTCGACGATGGCTGGAAGAATCGCTCCGGAGTCAATGTTTGGGGCTGGTATTTCACCGTCGATGAAGAGCGCAATCTGCTGTATATGACCTTTGGCAGCGCGGCCGGCAACTACTGGGGTGGCGACCGGCCAGGGACCAATCTCTATGCAAATTCGGTTGTCGCCGTCGACGCGACCACGGGTCAATACAAGTGGCATTTCCAACTGGTCCATCACGATCTGTGGGATTCTGACCTTCCCGCCGCACCCAGCTTGTTCAACGTCGTGAAGAACGGCCGGACAATTCCCGCCCTGGCGGTGATCAACAAGAACGCGCTGATGTATATCCTGAATCGTGAAACTGGCGAACCGATTCATGGCGTGGAGGAGCGTCCCGTTCCCAAAGGCGACGCGCCCGGCGAGTGGTATTCGCCGACGCAGCCGTTCCCGGTGAAGCCTCCGCAACTGGCTCGTAATAGTTTCGATAAAGCCAAGGACATGGTCACAGCGGCGGACACCACGCCGGAACATGTCAAGGCCTGCGAGGAGCTGTGGGAAAAGGCCGGCGGCTATTACAACGCGGGGCCGTTTACGCCGTTCCTGTTTCATGAGGCGGGCGCTCCGCCTAAAAGCACGTTGCAGTTTCCAGGCAACGGCGGACCCAACTGGGGAGGCACCACAGCCGATCCCACGACGGGCTATGTCTTCATCGCGACGCACGACGCCGCGCTCTCCGGATGGATCGAGAAAAAGGTTCCAGGCGGCAACTACGGGAATCTGACGGAGGGATCCACGCTTCCCTATGATCGCGGCAGTATTTCAGGACCTGGGCCCTACACCGGATTCACGGCGGGCGGCTTCCCGTGCCAGAAACCACCATGGGGCCGTCTGTTTGCGATCAACGCCAACACCGGCGATATCGCCTGGCAAGTGGTCTTGGGAATAAACGAGCGCCTGCCCGAGGGCAAACAGAACGTCGGCAACGTGGGTAGCGCGGGCGGAACGACTACAGCGGGCGGCCTGCTGTTCATACCCTCGGGCGACAATCGTTTCCACGCATTCGACTCGAAGGCCGGCAAGGAATTGTGGCAGGTGAAAATGGATGCCACCATGAACGCGAATCCGATGACGTACACAGGCAAGAGCGGCAAGCAGTACGTGGCCGGCATCGTCGGCGGCGCGGTGATCGCGTTCGCGTTACCGTAAATAAACTTATGCGCTTCTACTATTCAATACTTTTGATCGCAGGCACGGCGCTATCTTTATGTGCCCAATCTCAGGCCGATCGCGACTGGCCCATGTTCAATCGCGACCTCGCTGGCACTCGATACTCGCCCCTGAAGCAGATCGATACCGCCAACGTCACCAAGCTCACCCAGGCCTGGCAGTATCGATTCAACCGGGAAGGGAAGACCATCACCGGCCAAAGCGCCAGCGAGTTGTACCAGGAAATCACGCCCATCGTGGTGAACGGCATCATGTATACGCCTTCGGGTGATCGTGTGGTTGCGATCGAGCCCGAAACCGGCAAAGAACTCTGGACCTATGAAGTGCCCGACATGGGCCTGGCGTCTTTTCGAGGCGTTTCCTACTGGCCGGGTGATCGCAACAATCCGCCCCGCATCATCTTCACTACCAGCCGGAAAATGATGGCGCTGAATGCGCGGACTGGCAAAGTGGATCCCGGCTTCGGCAAGGAAGGCTCGGTCGATCTCGAAGTGCCTTACGCGGGCACGCCCACGATCTACAAAAACCTGCTGTTCGTCGGGACGAATTTCTACGGACCGGGCGAGCGGCATATCGCTCCGCAGCTCGATCAGGCGGGCGGGCAAATTCCCGAGCAGCACGCCTATGACGTTCGCACCGGCAAGGAGCTGTGGACGTTTCACACGATTCCGCGCGACGGGGAGCCGGGTAATGAAACCTGGGCCAAGGGAACTTGGGAGAATCGAACAGGGAACAATGTTTGGGCCTTCGCGCTCACGGTCGACGAAGAGCGCGGCATTCTCTACATTCCGGTGAGCGGGCCAGGAGCCAATATCTACGGCGGCGATCGCCCCGGTGCGAACCTGTTCGGCAACACATTGGTAGCCCTGGATGCGAACACAGGGAAGATGAAGTGGTATTTCCAGACGGTGCGTCACGAGCTGTGGGATTACAACCTGCCGCCCGCGCCCGGCCTGATCGACATCAAGAAAGACGGCAAGACCATCCCGGCGCTCGCGCAAGTAGGCAAGTCGGGCTACATGTTTATCCTGGATCGCGTCACCGGCAAGCCGATTTACGGCGTCGAGGAGCGCCCGGTGGCGAAATCAGATGTGCCGGGCGAAGTGTCCTATCCGACGCAGCCGTTTCCGTTGAAGCCGCCTCCGATTTCGCGCACCAGCATGACGAAAGACGACATCGTCACGGCGGCGGATACCACCCCCGACCACGCCAAGGCGTGTCAAGAACTCTGGGAGCGGACCGGTTTGTTTAACGCGGGTCCGTTCACGCCATTCCCGTATCACGCGGACAATAATTCGAAACCGGCGATCATTTTCCCGGGATTCACCGGAGGCGCGAACTGGGGCGGCACGGCCACCGATCCGAAGCTCGGATACATTTTCGTGAACACCAAGGAGTCTCCGGCTGTCGGCTGGATGGACCCGAATCCGAAATACGTCGCGGGCAATAAAGATGGGATTGAGCCGTTCATACGGAGCGCGCCGAAGGGGCTCGGGAGTTTCAGTGCGCCCGCGCATGATGCGGACGGCAAGCAGATCGGCAACTATCCGTGCTTCAAACCGCCATGGGGCCGCCTGATCGCGGTGAACGCCGCGACGGGTGATTTCGCATGGCAAGTTCCTTTGGGCGTCACCGACTCGCTGCCGGAGGGGAAACAGAATACCGGCGCGACAAACACTGCTGGGCCTATTGTCACTGCGGGCGGGTTGGTGTTCATCGGTTCAACCTCGGATAACCGTTTCCGCGCGTTCGATTCGAAGACCGGTAAGGAACTGTGGGTCACCAAACTCGACTACACCGCCACTGCCGTTCCGATGACCTACATGGGGAAGAATGGGAAGCAGTATGTGGCGATCGTCGCCGCGACAGGTGGAGGCGGCGGACGCGGTGGCCGGGGCGCCGCGCCAACGGCCCGAAATCAAGGGATATTCGTTTTCGCACTGCCGTAGAGCGCCTATGATCCGTTCCTGCTGCGCACTTTTTTTAACGTTGCCGATCTTCGCGCAACCTCCAGCCCCCGGCGACTGGCCACGCTATAGCCGCGACTCGGCGAGCACGCGCTTCTCACCGCTCAACCAGATCAATACCGGCAACGTCGCGAAGCTCAAAACCGCCTGGACCTATCGTCTCCGCTCGGATGCGGAGCTCGCTCGGGGCGGCCGAGGCGGGGGAATCGGCGGATATTCCCAGGTCACGCCCATCGTGGTCAACGACGTAATGTACATCACCGCCGGGAATCGAGTCCTGGCGCTCGATCCCGATACCGGCAAAGAGATCTGGAAGTACGAAGTCACCGGCGGCAATCCTTCGGCGCGCGGCGTTACCTACTGGCCCGGCGACGCCGACAATCCGCCGCGCATTATTTTTACCGCCGGACGCCGCATGGTCGGACTCAATGCCCGCACGGGCAAAATCGATCCGGGTTTCGGCAAGGAAGGCGAAGTGGATCTGGTGGTACCCTACAACTCGCCTCCGACGGTTTACAAGAACACGCTATTCGTCGGCGCGAATGTGCCCGAGCAGCCGGCTGCCGGCCAGCCCGGAGATACGCGCGCCTACGACGCTCGGACTGGCGCGAAGAAGTGGGAGTTTCATTCGGTGCCGCGGCCCGGCGAGCCCGGCCACGAATCTTGGACTGGAGACGAATGGAAAGATCGCACCGGAGCCAACAACTGGGGCTTCTTCATGACCGTCGACGAGAAGACGGATACGCTCTACACGACCTTCGGCAGCCCCGCCAGCGACTTCTATGGGTTCGACCGGCAGGGACCGAACCTATTCGGTAACTCCGTTGTAGCTCTTGACATTAACACTGGAAAGATGAAGTGGTACTTCCAGGCGGTTCACCACGATTTGTGGGACATGGATCTGCCGCCCGCGCCTGTCCTCCTCGATCTCACCGTCAAGGGAAAGAAGATCCCGGCGTTGGCCCAGACCGGCAAGATCGGATACATGTACATCCTGGATCGCACCACTGGCAAACCGGTATTCGGTATCGACGAGAAGCCGGTTGCGCAGAGCAAAGTTCCTGGCGAGCATACCTCGCCTACGCAGCCGATTCCGGTGAAGCCTCCGGAACTCGCGCGGCATGCGTTCGATCCGGCCACCGAGATGATCACCGCCGCTGACACCAACGAAGCGCACGCCAAGGCCTGCGCGGAGCTGGCGGAAAAAAGCGGACCGTTGGTGAACGAAGGTCCCTTCACTCCGTGGGTCTATCGCGCGCCCGGCGCGCCTCCGACGTCGAGCATCATTTTTCCCGGTGCGATCGGCGGAACCGATTGGGGAGGCATGTCCGCCGATCCCCGCGACAACTACGTATTCGTGAACACCTCCGACTATGCCAGCTTCGGCTGGATCGAAAAAATGCCGGACAATGCACGCGTCCCTTATGACCAGCGCAGCGTGTACGGCGCTCCGGTGCCCTCGAAATTCTGGGACCGCAAGACGGACGCGAAGGGAGGCTTGATGGGCTCGTCGTCGTGGCCGTGCCAGAAGCCGCCATGGGGACACTTGATGGCGGTGAACGCCAACACCGGCGAGTTCGCCTGGCGCATCGTGTTCGGCGTCACCGATGAGCTGCCCGAGGGAAAGAAAAACACCGGACGCGTCAACGGAGGCGGCTCCATCGCCACTGCCGGCGGCTTGGTGTTCATCGGCGCGACCAACGACAAGCGCTTTCACGCCTTCGATTCGAAGACTGGGAAACTGCTGTGGGAGGTGAAGCTCGAATACGACGCGATCGCTACGCCGATCACGTATGCAGGCAAGACGGGTAAGCAATACGTCGCGATTACTGCCTCGGGCGGCCTGGGGATCACGGACCCGAATCCATCGAATAACGAACAGATCTACGTGTTCGCGCTGCCATAGGCTGACTGGAGCTAAAAGGGGACAGCTCCGAGAGTTGATAACGGATCACGTGGCCGGGAAACCAGGAGCTGTCCCCTTTTAGCGCGCGGGCGTGGACGCCTGCCCTACTTTTGCTTCGACTTCGTCTGCGGCGGCACCACGTGGACGTCGTATAGTGTGTAGTCGCCGTCGTAGACCGTGGCGCTGATCCGGTCGCCGACCTTTACCTGTTTAAGGATTTCGGGCTTGTCTACCTTATAAGGCATGGTCATCGCGTCCATGTAGCCCTCGACCTTGCCATGGTTCACCGTTAGCCGGTCAGTTTGCACACCCTCCACTTTTCCTTCGAGCGTGTGCGATTTTCCTTTAGCCTGCTGTGCTGTCGCAGTCATTCCGAGCAAGCAGGCGACCGCCAGAATAGCTGCCCACAAGTGTAGTTTCACTTTGACTAACCCTCTTCCGAAAGTTTATCACCCGATATCGCCAGCGCACCTTTAACATTCTTAATGGGTGGACTGGCTTATGGTAGGAAGTGATGGACCCGGATCAGATCCGTCGCCGAGCTCCCGTGCTGTGGCTCTTCATGACGCTGCTGGTGGTCCTGGTCTGCGTCCTGGGCGTATTGCAATACAAGTGGATCGGTGAGATCAGCATCGACGAACAAAAGCAGCGCCAGTACGATCTGCAGGCCGCGGCCAACAAGCTGAGCAGCGCTTTCAACGCCGAGCTCACCGCTGCCGCCGAAGCTCTTCAGCCCAGCGAGCAACAGGTCCAGGAGATGGGGCGGCAGAAGGCTTACGAAAGCCGCTATAGCGAGTGGCGCGCTTCGGCGCAACATCCTAGAATTTTCCGAAGGGCCGCCGTCGTGGCCCTGGAGAATAACCGCGTCGTCCTGCGCATGTTCGATGCCGGCACGGGCGCATTGGAACTGGTGGAATGGCCTGCCGACTGGACAGCGACAAAGGAATCTGTCGCCGCCCGCCTCGCAAGCGGCAATGTGGGAAGACCTAACGGTCCACTGCGAACCGAGAATTCCACACTGATTGATTTTCCCCGCTTCCTTCCGCAGCGGGATCCCGGCGCTGGACGTGGAGACGAACAGGACTGGCTGCTGCTGGACGTCGATAGCAAGATCGCCGCCGACGTCATCCTGCCGGAATTGCTTATGCAGCAGCTTGGTGAAGACTTCCGCGCGCAGTATCGAGTGGAAGTCGCATCGCGCTCAAATCCTTCCGAAGTGATCTTCGCGACCGAACCGGTGTCTGTGTTGTCGTCCAGCGGCGAACCGCAAGCGACAGCAACGTTGTTCGATCTCCCTCGCCCCAATCGCGGCCGGGGGCCCGGCGGACCGGGACGGGGCGTTTCGAACGATTCGGGACGAGGCCGATGGCTGCTCTCAGTGTGGCTGCGAAACGGTTCGCTCGAAACGATCGTAGACAGCACCCGCCACCGCGATTTAGCGATTTCCGGAGGGATTCTGCTCCTGTTGCTGGCCACCGGCGCCGCACTCGCGCAGTTCTCGCAAAGGGCGCAGAGACTGGCTGAAGTAGAAATGGAATTCGTCGCGGGTGTCTCGCATGAGCTGCGCACGCCGCTGACTGTCATTCGAACCGCGGCGTTCAATCTGCGAGGCAAAGTGGCGACGAACCCATCGCAGGTGGAGCGTTATGGCGCACTTATCCAGCAGGAAAGCGAGCGCCTGGGCGCGATCGTCGAGCAGGTCCTGCGCTTCGCCAGCGCCAAAGCCGGCCGCGTGGTGCAGGAACGCCAGCCCGTTTCCGTCGCCGGCTTAATCGAGGCGACTCTGCAATCCAACAAAGGCCTGCTCGAAGACGCCTTATGCGAAGTGCGGACGAACATCGAACCGGGGCTGCCTCCGATCAGCGGAGATTCGCTGGCGCTGCGTCACGCTCTGCAGAATCTCTTGGCCAACGCGGCCAAGTATGGCGGGGCGGCGGGCCGGCAATCGGTTGAGATGTCCGCGCGAGCCGTGCGCGGGTCCAAAGGACCTGAGATCGAAATCCGCGTGACCGATCACGGCACAGGAATACCTCCGGAGGAGCAGAAGCACGTGTTCGACGCGTTCTTCCGCGGAAAGAAAGCCGTGCAGGATCAGATTCACGGTACCGGCCTAGGCCTGCACCTGGTGAAAAAGATCGTGGAGGCTCACGGCGGAACTGTGAGCCTGGAGAGTGAGCTGGACGCTGGATCCGCGTTTATCGTGCGAATCCCGGCGGCCCAGGCGGAACATCAGGATGAACTCGCGCCTTCTCTTGGTTGAGGACGAACCCGGTCTGAGCCTCACGGTGACCGATCTTCTGGAGGCCGAAGGCTACCAGGTGGATACGGCCATGGATGGTCCCACAGGTCTAGCCAAAGCTGGCACCGGCGATTACGACGTGGTCATCCTGGACGTCATGCTTCCAGGCAAAAGCGGTTTCGACGTGTGCCGCGAGCTGCGCCAGAAGGGTTGCGACACCGCCATCATCATGCTCACCGCCAAGACCCACGTGACGGATCGCGTGGTCGGGCTGAAGCTTGGAGCCGACGATTATCTGGCCAAGCCGTTCGATCCTTCCGAGCTTCTCGCTCGCGTCGAATCCTTGCTGCGGCGCATCCCGAAGAAGAAACGGATTCCGGTGGCGCAGTTCGAGTTCGGCAACGTGAGCGCCGACTTCGCGCTCGGCCAGGTCCACAAGAAGGGCGAGCTGGTGACCATGGCCGCTAAGGAATTGCAGTTATTGCGTTACCTGATCGACCGGCGCGGAACCGTGGTGTCCCGCGAAGAGTTACTGCAGAACGTCTGGGAATACCAGGCTGAGGTCTCTTCACGGACCATCGACGTGCACGTGGCCTGGCTCCGCCAAAAGCTCGAAGATAACCCGCAAAGCCCTCAGTACATTCACACTGTGCGCGGCGTGGGCTATCGGTTTACCGCCTAGGTGGGGCCGGCGATCTGCCCGCCTGCCGACGTTAACTCTGTGCCAAACATCCGTTAAGAAGGTTAACCCCCTCACACCTCCGCGGTTGCAATACCGTCTCACTGGTATGGAAAGAAATCACCAAAGATGGTTCCGGGTGTGGATACTGACCGGCGCCGGCCTGGCGGTCCTGCTCCTGGCGAGCAGCGTGATCAACTACATAATCTCTGAGCGCACCACCGCGCTGTTTAACACTCGTCGCGAGATGGCGCGTGAGATGGTGGCTCTGGATCAGATGATCCATGATCAGAAAAACGATCAGAAAAACGATCAGAAAAATGACCAGAAACCGGCCGCCGCTTCCCTGACCGGCGTGCTAGAGCAGGTGGTCGAGGAAAGCAACGGCACCCTGGCTTGGGCGCAAATGGTCGACCGCGACGGAGCTGTCATCGCGCGCTCGGACGCCGCCGCTGCGCCCGCCTTTACGGTGAATTACGTCGCATCCCAGATTCGCGAGCGCCGCCCCGTGTTTGCGGTTCGCAATACCAGCGTCGGCAAGGTCGTAGTGGAGGCGTTCGCGATTCGCCTTCCCTCCAACTCTTCCGCTGCGTCTTTCAAGACCGTCGCGCTCAAGGGACGTTCGGGCCAACCCCGCACCGGCATGGCTTTCGTCGAGCTGGCATCGTTCGTGAACGCGGGTGTTTTGGCATGGCCGGCGCGCTGGACGCTGATTCTCGGCGTCACAGGCGGCTGTGCGCTGCTCGGCGCGCTGGTCGTGCTGGCGGTCCGCTTCCGCTCGCATCTCTCCGCAAGACGTGTCGAGCGCCAGATCGAGATCGCGAGCGAAGTGCAGCGCGGGCTGCTTCCGGCAGCGAACACTTCACCGCAGAATTTTGAGACCGCGGCCGAATGGCGTCCTGCTTCGAATGTCAGCGGCGATTTCTATGACGCCTTCGATCTTTCCAACGAAGGTGCGGCCTTCGTGGTCGGCGATGTTTCAGGCAAGGATGTTCCCGCCGCAATGCTCGCGAGCCTGATTCAAGGCACGGCCCACGCCTCGGGCTGGACGAATTCGGCTGCCGACCACAACGCCGCCAGCGAACAACTCAACCGCCTGTTGTGCGAGCGAGCCTCGCAAGAGCGCTTCGCTAGTCTGTTCTGGGCATATTTCGATATTCGCACCGGATTGCTGCACTACGTAAATTGCGGGCACTGCGCGCCGCTGTTGTTCCGCGTGTCCCGTGCCCGCGGAGAAGATGTTTCGAGACTCTGTGACGGCGGACCCGTTCTTGGTCTGCTGCCGCAAGCTCGCTTCGAGCAGGGCGTGGAACAGCTGGAGCCGGGCGACATGCTGGTGCTCTATTCCGACGGCGTCATCGAAGCCGCGAACTCGCGCGGCGAGGAATTCGGCGAGCACCGCCTGATCGCCGCAGTGGAGTCAAATCTGGACGCGGAACCCGCCGAGATCCGCGACCGAATTCTTCGCTCCGTGCGGGAATTCACCGGCAGCGATGTTCTCGCCGATGACCAAACGCTGCTTGCCATCCGCTATACCGGATCCGGAGTTGCGGCGCTGGAGACGCAGGCTGCGTAGCGACTAGTACCGGCGTGGATTTCGAGCCAGAAGTGTTTACTCGGTAGTTTTTGGCCACTGAGTATATTCTCCCCAGCAGGTCATGTATCTGCGCTGGTGCTTTGATTCCGACTACCTGGGACTCAAGCGAGCAGACTTCGGACGGCCGGATTCGGGCAAAACCTCTGGGAATAACGGAGTTCCGACGTAGACGAAATCTCCGTTTTGCAGAGTGTACCGGGATACAGTCGCTTCTCCTCGTGCATTATCCGTCATTACATGATCCAGGTCCTTCCCGCTGAGCGCCCGAGGAACCAAGGCCACCCACTCTGGCGTTCCTGGCCCGCTATACAGCAACTTCAGCTCTTTAGGAGCGTCACTGAGCTTCCAGATCTCTATGCGGGGGGACTTCATGGTCAATACAAGGAAGTGCAACTCAATGGCCAATTGAGTAACGCTTCCGGATGAAACGAATGGAATCACGGCAAGCTTCTTTAGAGTGAATGATCAAGAGCGAGACGGCGGTTCTGATCACATTTGGGCCGTTTGCCGGGTTGAAGGCTACGATAGTGACCAAGCGGCTAAAGCGCGTCGTGGTTCGCGTGAGCCTTAGCCGCCAGCGCTCAGTGCTGGTTGAACTCGACGACGATATGATCGAGCGCCAGCAGGACAGCGCCGGTCATCATGATCACGCTGCGGGTAACGGCTAACGCGGGTGTTTCTGGCGGAGAGGGGGGGATTCGAACCCCCGGAACAGATTTAAGTCCGTTCGACGGTTTAGCAAACCGCTGCTTTCGACCACTCAGCCACCTCTCCGCGAAGTGGGTTGGTTCACTTGCGATGGTAACACTCGCGAACCTGTTTCTGCATTCGGCCAAACTCCTTCGGACCTGTAGGCCGGGTTCACGCCGCGACGAGATTTGACCAGCAGCGCCGCGCGGAGACAGCGTATCATTCAGATGTGCCGGTGCTGGACTTTCCGTTATGGCTTCGCGCGGCGCATTTCTTCAATTTTCTTTTTCTATCCGTTTTGGTTCGCAGCGGTCTCGAGATCCTGAGCGCGCATCCGCGATTTTACTGGAACGATCACTGCACGCCCGGGAGTGAGTGGCTCAAGTTCACCAAGAAGCTAAGACCGAAAGATCAACTGTGGTGCGCGAGCGACGAGGAAGTTTCGTTTTCGTCCGCGATCGCCCTTCCCGGCCACGCAAATCTGGGGCTCGGGAGGCACTGGCACTTTCTGGCGGATTTCGCGTGGCTGCTGACAGGTTTGGCATACGTGGCGATGCTGTTTGTCACGCCCGAGTGGCGGCGGCTGATCCCGGTCTCCTGGCAGATCGTCCCGGACGCCTGGCACGCTCTGCTCAGCTATCTAAGCTTTCATATGGTGGAAGCGCCGGGAGCATATAACGCCTTACAGCAATTGACGTATGCGGCTGTCATTTTCTGTCTCGCGCCGCTCAGCATTGCTACCGGCATCGCGATGTCCCCAGCCGTCGCAGCCCGGTTCCCGTGGTATATCAAGATCTTTCATGGACGCCAGAGCGCGCGGAGTCTCCATTTTCTGGCTCTTTGCGCATTCCTCGTCTTCTTCATCAGTCACGTTGCTATCGTTGCTCTGCACGGATTCCGCACGGAGCTGGCGCGGATTGTTCTGGGACAGACGCACGATCCACAACGAACGCTGGCTCTGGTGGTCTGGCTTACCGGGCTAACGGGCATCGTTGCGATCCACGTCGTGACCACTGTCTGCTCGCGCCGCCGTCCCCGCTTCGTTCAGAACGCGACTCAGTCGATCACCGATCCGCTGCGCACGTTTCTTTTCGGTCACGAGCGTTCCGCGCAGCATTACTCCTTCGCGGACATTACGCCTAATCTGTGGGTGAACGGCCGGCCGCCAAATGACGACGAGTATTTGGCGCTGGCGCGCGACGACTTTGCAAACTATAGCCTGGAGGTCGGTGGATTGGTCGCAACGCCGCTGCACCTGACGCTGGCGAACCTTCGCGCAATGCCGAAGCAAACTCAGATTACGAAGCATTGCTGCATCCAGGGCTGGTCGGGCGTCGCGGAATGGACTGGGGTGTCTCTACTTCACATCGTTGGACTCTGCCATCCGCTTCCCTCGGCTCGGTACATTGTCTTTTACGCGTTCGACAATAAATCCACCTCGGAGCCACATGCGCAGGGTCCTGGATATTTCTACGGTACGATTCGCATGGAGCTGGCTAACGATCCGCAGACGATTCTGGCTTATGAAATGAACGGCCAAACGCTGCCGATCTTGCACGGAGCGCCCCTTCGCCTGCGCGTGGAAACGCAACTCGGCTTCACGATGGTGAAATACATCCGCGCCATCGAGTTCGTTGAGAACTACAAAACCATTGGCCACGGCCAAGGCGGCTGGCGGGAAGATTTTCAGTACTTCAGCCAGGAAGCCGGAATTTAGCTCATCGCCGCCAGCGATTCCTGAACGCTCGGATGCTGTCCCGCTTCCACGTCTTTTCTCCGCAGCGTGTGGAATGTTGTCAGCACGGCATTCGCCTTGGCCAGCGCGGCCACGCGCTCGGTGAACGCTTCGAGTTTTTTTCCGGGAATCGCATAGACAGCTACGCCAGGAGTTAAGACATCGAGATACGCGCGAGCCCCGCAGCATCCCAGGCTAAGCGCCGTCTGGTTATTGTTCAAAGCTTGCGGCACCACCGCACACGCGGGACGTCCCATGGCCGGAGGAAGGCCGCCCTCCAGTTGCTGCGATGCTTCCGAGAGCACCAGCGTCTGATCCGCATTCACGAAGAGCAGCACCACATCCGGAGGAAGCGGAATCTGACTCAGCGGACCATAGATCACCGCCTGCGGACGATTCTTCAAAACCGGAATCAGCGGAATATCCTGCTCGCGAACATAGCCCAGATCGGCGAAAACTTTCAGCGCATCGCCCAAATCCTTTTGCGCCGCGGGCGACGCTTCCAGGTTGTGCGTATAGATCCCGATGCCGCACAGGTCATGGTCGCTCGGCACGGTGGCGAATACCCCGCTTTGCGCCTCCTGCCAGAATCGGCATCCGGCTGGTACTGAGCCGGTAAACTGCTTCACGCCGGAGGGAACCGCGTCGGCGAAACACACGGCCACGGGCGGACGCTCCAGATGCAGAGAATCGGTCAGAGTCTGGGCCAGCGAGGGGTAGGATGCCATGGCTTTCATGGTACACCCTGGTTTGAGCCCCAAAAGTACCCGGTAGAAAACGAAAATGCTCACCCGATGAAGGTGAGCATTCGCGCTTCCCCGCTTTCGCGGGTGATGTACATGGGAGAATCAGATTCGACGGTTTCGCAACCGCCAAAACCTGGTTGTGATTGCGATATTAGGGCG
>Ga0265313_10002456_pt1 | contig 15983 bp, 13 predicted proteins | sample 4123metaG_FD_203122 | JGI IMG/M metagenome (GOLD analysis project Ga0265313, IMG submission 203122) | Rhizosphere microbial communities from Carex aquatilis grown in University of Washington, Seatle, WA, United States - 4-1-23 metaG | ecosystem: Host-associated > Plants > Roots > Rhizosphere >...
GGCTATGTCATCTCCGGCGACCGCAGTTATATCGAATCTACACAAGCGGCGCTCAAAGAGGTTAATGATTCGATCGATACGCTCAAGGATCTCACCAAAGATGATCCGGAGAGAGCTCGTTATCTGACTGAATTGGAACCGTTGGTTCAAGACAAGGTAGACTTTTGCAAGCAGTTGGAATTGCTCATGCGCAGCAAGGGCACAGACTCGGCCGTAACTCTGTTTAAGACGGACCGGGGGCGTATGCTCATGGATGAAATTCGGCACAAAGTAAGCGATCGAGTTTCGATTGAAGAAGATGTCTTACACAAACAAATTGAAACTTCAAAGGCGACTGCCAACAATGCATTCTTTGCCGCCATATCCGGTGGCATTCTCGCACTGGTGTTTGTTACTCTCTGGAGTTATATCGTCGCGCAGGGCGTGACCAATCCGATTCAGCGCATTTCCAGAGCCACCGAGAAGGTAGGCGCAGGGCGGTTTGAGCCCGTCACGGGCATCGACGGCAAGGACGAGCTTGGCGATCTGGCCCACTCATTCAACCATATGGTCGCCAATTTGCGGCGCATGGAAGAAAAATACATTGGACACAACGGCAGTTCGCCGGTGCATGCACTTGGTCTTGTCCGTCAACATAATATGGCGTTCAGTTCTGTGATAAACGATCTTCTTGAGGCGTCAAAGCAGCTGACAAGCGGCTTTGAAGGGCAGCCGAGCGAGTTGGAAGGATCGCTTGAACAAATTCGTGCTTTAAGCAAACAAGCAAAAGAAATCTGCGATCTCACAGGTGAGGTCACCACTCGATTGACTCGATCGGACGAATTGCGCCGCTCCGGTCACCGCACTCTGGACGAAATCGACGAGCAGGTCAACAAAGTATTGACCGAAGCCGACTCGTCAGTGCAGCGCGTAAATGGGCTTGCCGAGAGAGTTCACGATCTAGATGGTTTGTCGGTGATTATGGACGACATGGCCAATCGTGTCGGCATTCTTTCAATGAGTTCGCAAATCGAAGCCAAAAAAGGCGGCGGCAGTTTTGAAGCATTCTCCGATGAGATGAAGGATCTTGCCGAGCGCATGCGACAAGAGAGCGTCAAAGTGAAACACTTGCTTTTCACCATGGAAAGAACAATCTATAGAGCGGCCGGTGACAACGAGCAAGCCCAGGAAGTGATGAAAAAAGCCAGTCATGTAATCGGGCAATTGCACGCCAAGCTGGATGCACTATTGGAACCGATCACCGATGCAGGAACGAAAGCTCAGACGCTGGAAGAAAGGCTTGAGCGCCAGAAGCATACGATTATGGAATTCCAGCACACAGTTGAGCGGGCTCATCTGACTGCAGAGCAGAAGCAGTTTTTCATAAAGCAGGTTAATGCCACCGCTCAGGAAGTGAACAATTTCGGCTGTGAGTTGAATCAGTTGCTTGAAAAGCCCTCTGCTTCGTAGTATTCTGCCAGCGCTTCGAGGTGCATCATGAAAGATTGGCATTGGCTACTGGTTTTTGCGTCCATTTTAATTACGCCTTTCTTACCTGCTTTGATGAAGGCGAAATGCCCTGAGTGCAAAAAGCGCAAGCTCAATTCTCTCGAGACTTTGCGTGACTACGAAGCGCCAGGGGAAGAGCGCATCTACAATACCTTTTATCGCTGCGATGCTTGCCTGGCTTTTTTCAAACAGGTGAACAGCAAGCCAATGGTGGTCAGTTCGCATGGCGAATACGAAGCGGCCGTCCGCGAACAGCAACAGCGCCAGCCGGTAGCGCCTTAGGGCCTACATATAGCTGAAGAAATTCAAGCCGTCTCAGCGAGCAACTTGGCCAGTTCGTCTTGCAGCTGCAAAAGAACTTGATCGAATCGTTTTAAGCAATCCGTGTGCAAAAGGTTGTCTGCATATTTTGTGTCATGAACAGCTTTTTCGGATTCTAAATTACGAATCAGTCCTTTGATGTGCATGGCTGAAGCGCCCTCTCCGAAGTCGACTCCGGAGGGCGGATTTTTTGCATCTGTATCGTTTGCCATAGCGAATTGACTCGGGACACCGAATGACAGGCAAAGACTATACAACCTCATTGCCGTTTGAGACCGTCGAGGCATGCTTTCTGAGAGATTATTTCGATTTGTTGCTGCTTCTGATTAGCGCCTGCTTATACTGTCTATACGTTAAGCAGATTTCCAGATCGCAATTGCCGTCTTTTCTATCGGTGCACCCGCCAAAGTGGACCGCCGGTTTTCTGAAATTGTATATGCCTGAAGCGGTCAAAACTGCACTCTGGTGAGCGAAAGACCTATTGACTGCCTGGTTTTGAGCTTATACGATCAGCACTGTTAAACCCTTATGGGTGGTCCGTTTTTTCCCGGACCGGGCGACACATTCACAAACCGCATGGAACCATCAGTGATACCAACTATATCGACCAATCCAATTGGCAATCCAATTACCAATCTAGACGCGACTTCCACACAGCCGGACGTCATCAATGAGGATGCAGGGTCAGGCGATCCGGGCAATTTGATTGAGAGACCGGCACTGGTCGGCACCAGTTGGGTGAAAAACATCTGGTATTACGCATTGCCCAGCGATCACGTAAAGAAGGGGAAAACGGTATCCAGGCAGCTTTTGGGCGACTTGATTTTGATTGGCCGCAAATCGGACGGTTCTATATTTGCGATGCGCGACATCTGCCCTCACCAGGGAGCTCCGCTCAGCTTCGGTACTTTTGACGGCAATGAAGTTGCCTGTCCATTCCATGGCTGGAAATTCGACTCGGACGGTGTCTGCACTGACATTCCAGCTCTATGCAGTGACCAACAAGTAAATATCTGCAAAATCAAAACCCGTTCCTATCTATGCCAGGAAGCGGACGGTAATATCTGGTTGTATTACGGCGAACCACGCGCCGATATGCCGGAGATTCCGCGTACCCAGGGGCTGGACCCACATTTCAAATATGATCAAACCGTAGCTCGGGTAATTGTGCCCACGCATATGGACTATGCCGTCGTGGCTCTGATCGATCCGGCCCATGTCCCTTATGTGCACAAATCCTGGTGGTGGCGCAACGACAAAGCTTTGAGAGAAAAGAAAAAGCGCTATGTTCCGGCCGGCACCGGCTGGACAATGGTGAAGCACCAGCCGTCCAAAGGTTCTTTGATTTTCAAACTTCTGGGCGACTTCTTAGAGACCGAAATTGCTTTCCGTCTGCCCAGTTGCAGGACGGAATACATTCAACTGTTCGGGCGCACCGGCGTGGCGAGCATGACCACTGTTACTCCCATCGATGAGAACAATTGTGAGTTGAATCACACCTCATATTGGACTCTTCCCGGTTTTAAGTGGTTGCTGAAGCCATTTGTCGATGCTCTGGCCGGCGAATTTCTCGGACAGGATTTGCGCATTGCTCAAAGACAACAGATTGGTCTTAAGTTCAAGCCCAAATTGACCATGATCGTCAAAGACTCGGGATTGCCGGGCAGCTGGTATTTCCAGGGCAAACGCGAATGGAATAACGCCACCGAAGAAGGTCGCCCCTTCGTCAACCCGATCAAAGAGAAAATCCTGCGCTGGATGACATAGGCGCTTAGCCTTCTTTGTCGTCCTTCTTGCCCTTCAGGTTGAAGACGTCGTCGGATAGTCCGATGTTTACTCTCACTTCTCTCCAGTCTGTTGAAGAGAAAAGCTGATCTTGTCTGTATAGATTCCATTGCTCGGGCAAGTTGGTTTTCTGGTCGATGAAGACGCGCTGCGTCAGGTCCTTTTCTTTGTCTCCATTGATGTCCTTGTAGACTTCAAGCACATACACTTTGTCGCCGGTATGTGCCACTGTCACCGGTGCAGTGGTGACCAGGCAGGTGGAACCTTCATTCAACTGCTTAACGAGATCTTTGAGCAAAGTGTCATAGTCGGAATCCATCATGGAGAATCCGTTAGCCGACTTGAGCATGCCTGAATCCTTACCGATTGTGGCGCTGAACAAGCTGAGCATGCCGCCCAGGTGCCCTCTGACTTTGCCGTCCGTTCCAAGAACGGCTACGGCGCCCTTTCTTGCGCCTTCGGTTACTTCCATCTTCATGAGACTGGGGCGTTTGTAGTAGAAATTGCCCTGTTCTTTGATGACCTTGCCGTCCCGAAATGTATTGATTGCGCACTTGAAAGTATAGTCATTGGCGCTTTGGGCAGTTTTGGTCATGGCCGAGACAAACTCGCGACCGTCTTTCATGTTCCCAAACTCGAGCTTCTTGGGCAGATCGTGCATAAGCGTTACTTCTGTCTTCGCATCCTTGCTCGCCAAAGCTTGCGTGCCGGCGCTGACGGAGCTTAGAACCACCAGGCTCAAAAGCATGGTCAGTAAGCGGGCGCGGGTGTTTGTAGAGAAGCGAGGGAATGATACAGAGCTCATAGTTTTTGAGGACCTCGGGTAGCCAAAATATCCCATATCGTTTTTACCAGACTGTCGTGAAAGTTTCCAGGGTAATCAAGTCCACCACAAACCAGCCAATATTAGGGGTGAACGCCCAAAATGGTGTAATACTTGCCATCTTCAGGTTTCACCATTTCCCTGGGCATGGTGGTCACTGTAAAGATCAGCTATATATCTCTTTAACGAGGGACCCGGGAGCAAAGAGCTCAGTCTGGTCCGTTGGCAGTGCTAAATGGCTGGTCTTTTCGAATGGCTGGAGAATCTGACGAGAACCTGGAGGCCCAGTTCCCACCTTTTGGTGAAAAAGGGGAAATTTCGGCTCAAAACCCCGAAAGGTCAACCAGTGCCGAAAAAACTCCTGAAGCCCCGGCAGCGGGTGATTCTGACGATAGGGCGGAAACTGCTGCCGAGTCGGGTCAGCAAAAGAAGCGCCCGGAGGCTTATGTACTTTGTCGCTTCGTTTTTGTACGCGGCATGGCTCTCATCTTCTTTATTGCTTTTCTTTCTCTTTCTCTGCAAATAGACGGCTTGTTCGGCAAAAATGGAATTCTGCCCATAGCTTCCCTAATGAATTCACTTACTGCTCTTGATTCGCATCCTGGCCTTTCTCAAGTTTTGGACTTTCCGGCAGTCTTTTGGTGGTCTGCCAGTGATTCATTTATAAAGACCTGCTGCTATCTGGGCATGTTTTTCTCCGGCTTAGCAATGGCCGGAATCTTTTGCGGTCCCAGTTTGCTCTTGTCCTGGGTTCTTTATTTATCATTTCTGACAGCCGGTCAGGACTTTATGTCATTTCAATGGGACATTCTGCTGCTTGAATCAGGAATTCTGGCTGCTGTCTGGGCACCGTGGGCGATGGCATCTGCGCCATTGCGGCTGGTTAAAGGTGGAGATGGACCGCCGTCTAAAATTGTATTGTGGCTCCTGCGTTGGTTGCTCTTTCGCTTGATGTTTATGTCCGGAATGTGCAAGCTTATGAGCGGCGACGAAGCCTGGTCGGGGCTGACGGCACTGGCTTACCATTATGAGACTCAACCGCTGCCCACACCGCCGGCCTGGTTTTTCCACGCCCTGCCCATCTGGTTTCAGCAATTATCATGCTTGATGATGTTCGGCATTGAAATCGTCTCACCGTTTTTGATCTTTGGAAATGTAATTACCAGGCGCATCGCATTTGGTGCATTGGTTGGTCTGCAAGGATTGATTTTGTTTACCGGCAATTACACGTTTTTTAATCTGCTCAGTATTGTGTTGTGTTTCACTCTCATCGATGATTCTCTGTGGGCGCGCGTTCTTCCCTCTTCATTGAAGACAGATCTGGAAACAGCTGCCCTGGCGGCAGAAAAAAGGTGGTTTAGCGTCCAGGGCATGCAGCGAATTTTGGCGGTGCCCATAATTTCGATCATTTGTTTGACAAATGTGAGTGTATTGGGCTTGCGCACCGCCGGCATTTCGCTTCTCCCAGCGCCATTGACTGAATTGGTGGCGGCCTTTTATCGAATGCATTTGGTGAACGGGTACGGACTTTTCGCGGTGATGACGCAAAAGCGAATTGAGATCATCATAGAAGGAAGCAATGACGGTAAAGAGTGGCTTCCCTATGAATTTGCATTTAAGCCGGGTGATTTGAAACGTCCTCCACCGGTGGTGGCACCATTGCAGCCCAGATTGGATTGGCAAATGTGGTTTGCCGCTCTGGGAACATTGGAAGACAATCCCTGGTTCTCTGCTTTCGTACAACGCATTCTTGAAGGCGATAAGGAAGTGACCGCCCTTTTGGCAAAAAATCCATTTCCGGACAAACCACCGAAGTACCTGCGTGCTGAAAGCTATCAATATCACTTTACCGACGCCGGAGAGCTCTTCTCTACCGGTAATTGGTGGAAACGCGCTTACGTAGGCGAATACATGCCACCAGTAAGCCTCAAATAGCCGCATTCAAATCAAAGAAGATTTATAAGACGCAGAGACAAGTTATAAGTTCATGATTATGTGGAACCTCTCTATTTATGAAGGTGTTCTTGAGAAAACTATGGGTGGTTTTCCGCAAGGAGATGACCCATTGCTACAGAGACCCGCACGTTGTGATTTACGGCGTGCTTTTTCCACTGTTGTTTTATCCGGCAGCCGCAATCGCCATGCTGGAAATCGGTATCTTTCAGGAAGGCAAACGAGAGACGGAAATCTATAAGGTCGTCTTTCCTGAGAGCGACAAGCCTAATGTTGCTGCGGTTCGCCAATTGGTCGAGAAAATCAAGCGAGTAAAAATTGTCACTTCAGCCGACCCTGAAAAGGATTTGAAGGACGGCAAGATACAAGCGTACGTGTCAGAATCAGATGGAAACCTGACCGTAAAAGTAACAGGAAGCGTGTCGCTTTCTGAATCCGCACACTTTTACATCAGCAAAACCATCGAAAAACAGCGATGGAAAGATATTCGCAGCCAACTGACTGAAAAGAAAGTTCCACTCGAGCTAATGCGTATATTCACTTTCGAGTTAAAGGATTCCAGGCGCACTCAGGAGCAGAAAGGAGAGCAGAAGGGCGGCGATGCCGTGCACGTGATCTTCCGTTATCTTCTTGCTTCCGTCATTTGTGTATTGGTGCTCTGTATTCCTGCCGGAGCTGTTTATCCGGCCATTTGCGCATTCACTGAAGAGAGAGAAAAGAAGACTCTTGAGAGTACACTTGTGGCGGCTGTAAATACAGAATGCTTGATGACCGGCAAATTTTTGACGGTGTTTGTGGTGGCGCTGATGTCCGGGCTGCTCAACTTGATTGGTATGAGTCTGGTTGTCTGGTTGCTTATCACTCAAGCCAAGGAGCTAAGCGGCTTGTCGAAAGTCTCCGGTGCCTCGTTTTACATTTCTGCCGAAACAATCGCGTCTCTCTTTGCTGCGACAGTGCTCTTTTCGCTTCTCGTATCGGCAATGTTTTCTCTTTTCGGCGCCCTGACCAAGTCATTTAAGGAAGCGCAAAACCTGCTTACCGTGCCACTCTTGATCTTCACGCCGATGCCGATTGCCGGCATGTTGCCCGGTGTGTTGCTTTCTAAAACGCTGGCGTTTGTGCCCGTTTTAAATCTGATTCTCTGGGTGAAAGCTGCCGTGCGTGGCGATGCGGACATCACTTTGGTCGCCATTACGATTGTAGAAACATTGGTCCTGGTTGGCGGCATGCTTTATATGCTCAATCGGCTGATTCGGACAGAGAAGTTTGTTCTCGGCGATGACATCAATATTTTGACACCGTTTATCACGAAGGGAAAAGCCAATGTCGGTTGAAGTCAAAGACTTGAAAAAAATGTTCTTTGACGCCAAACGTGGTGAGTTTCTCGCCGTGGACGGTATTTCATTCAATTGCTCCCAGGGCGAGATTGTTGGATTGCTTGGTCCGAACGGCGCCGGAAAGACAACAACTTTGAGAATGATCGCCACGATTTTGCGACCTGACGCTGGATCCGCAACGATCAATGGATTTGAGATTAGCCGCGATCCGCAGGGAGTACGCAAAAATCTCGGCTTTCTATCGTCGGAAACCGGACTCTACGAAAGGCTCACACCAAGAGAGATTTTGTATTATTTCGGACAACTGAGCGACTATCCCCAGGAAAAACTTGGTCAACGCATTGAAGGCTTAATCAAACTATTTGAAATGTCGGAGTTTGCCGACACTAGATGCGAAAGACTGTCGACCGGCATGAAACAGAAGGTTTCCATTGCTCGAGCGATCGTGCATGATCCGCCTGTAATGGCGCTTGACGAGCCAACCAGCGGTTTGGATATCATCACCAGCCAAAATACCTATCAATTTATTCGTGACAGCAAAGCTCAGGGCAAGTGCATAATTTTTTCAACTCATATCATGAGTGAGGCAGAAAAACTCTGCGATCGCATCGGCATTATTCACAAAGGGAAATTGTTTGCCATGGGAACGCTTGAAGAGTTGAGAGAACTGACCGGCGCTCATTACCTGGAAGACATCTTTCTGGCAATCGTCAAGGAACAGGTCGATGTCTAGCACGGCTTCAGCAGGGACAAGCGGCAAGCCGATGTCCAAGACATCGATTGTAATGTTCAAGGAGTTGAAAGAGGTCCTTCGTGACTATCGCACTTTGATCATGATGATCATCCTGCCTACACTTTTCTATCCGGCCATGCTGGTCTTTCCGGCCACTTTTGCAAAACAAAGCATTGCCAAATTGGGGCACTCGACCGTCAACATCGGCGTAGTCGGTGAGTGCGCTCCGCTGATCAAGCATCTTCAATCAGCGGAACACTTGAAGGTCGTTCAACTGAGCGACGCCGAGTATACGGAAAAGCTCAAGTCCAATGCGGTAGACGTGGTCGTACTGGTGCCGACTGATTTCAACGCCACCGTTTGCAAAGAATACACCAAAGAATCTGAATACGATTCACTCAAGAAGGCTCCTTTGCCCAAACTAAAACTTTTGCTCGATACCAATCGCGAAAAGGTTTTGTTCAGCATGGCCGGCGTTTATACGGCAATTGGTGAGTTTCAAGATGATTGCGTCAGAAAGCGCTTGCGAGCGCTAAATGTAGGAGACGACTGGCAGCGCGATACGCAAGTCAAATTTGACGACATCTCGCCAAAACAATCTGAAACGGACGACATGCTTCCGCAATTTGCACCGTATTTGATGATTTTGATGGTTTTGCTCGCCACCAGCTATCCGGCCATCGATCTGATCACGGGAGAACGCCAGAGAGGTACCCTGGCGCTGCTTTTGGTGGCGCCGGTGGACAGGCGTTCGATAATGTACGGCAAAATCATTGTCGTTGTCATTGTCGGTGCTTTGACTACAATTTTAGGCGTCATCAGTATCGCCGCTACCCTGCAGTTCGGGCCGATCAAATCCTCGGTTGTGGACACGCATCCTCAATTCGACTTTGGCTTCACCGCCTGGGCGATGGTCCTGTTCGTAATGGCGCCGCTGGTTGTCTTTATCAGCTCACTTTCCGTCTATGTGGCCGCCTGGACGAAAACCTTCCAGCAAGCACAGGGTTACCTTTTCCCATTGCTTCTTGTGACTATGTTCCTGGCCTCGGCCGCGCAGATTCCGGAGCTTGCCGACAACTCTTTTCTCAGATTTGTACCGATTGCCAACACTACGCTTTGCATAAAGCAAATCATCACTCGTCACCAATCTCTGTCCGGCATCGCCATCACTTTCGTGAGCTCAGCCGTAGCAGCAGCTCTTTTGGCTAGATCAGCAGCGGGCTTGTTGCAGAGAGAGGATATTTTGATGGGCGTTCAACTTTCGCCCAAGAAAAAGATGGAGACAGGATCTTATGGTCGAGAACTGGTCATTTTTGGCGGCATAGTTTTCTTTATGCTCTTTTACTTCGGCCAGTTGATCTCGATGTGGAACGTCATGATCAGCCTGGTTGTTACACAGGTATTGCTCATCCTGGCTCCAGCCCTGGGTTTTCTCTATTACACCAAATCTCCCATTCGCCAGACCTTGAGTCTGAAAAAGCCATCACAGCGTTATATTCTCGCCGCTGTCGCATTCAGTTTCGCTACCGTAGTGCTTTCGATGCTTATTCTCAATGTGCAAACTAAATTCTTGCCTTACAGTGAAGAGTATGCCAAGCAAATGCAATTGATGGTGATGCCGCCCGGCAGACCACTCTGGCAAATCATTTTGGTTGCCGCATTCATGCCTGCTATTTGCGAAGAGATATTCTTCCGCGGAGTATTGCAGGGAATTCTCAAAAAGAATATGACCAGGCAGAAATTGATAGTCGTTATAGGAATTCTTTTCGGCGTTTTTCACCTGAGTATGTTCAGAATTCTTCCCACTGGTCTTCTGGGTATGCTGCTCGCCTATCTGACTCTGGCATCAGGCTCGATATTTCCTTCAATGTGCCTGCACTTCTTGCACAACGGCTATTATCTGTGGGCGAGTTACAACAAGGTCGAACTCGATTCGACTATTTGTATTGCTCTGGCCTTTGCCGGACTGATTGTGGGAACCTTGGCGCTGGCCTGGAAACCAAAACAAGCACAAGCATCAAATACCGAATAATAGTATCGATGAAGACTCATTTGTTGCATTTTACGCTTTGTGGAATCTGCCTCTGCATGTTTGCATTCGGCAATGCATCTGCTGCACCTCAAGCATCTAAGACTGCCGGTGCTGGCGCGAATGTCTTGCAATTTCCATCCAACTACTCACTGGGAGAATTGTATCTGGTCAAGCCCGATGCCGGCAGTGGACTGTCGGATCCTCCGTGCACCACGCATTCTCCGGCTCGCGGTCCGATGAGATTTCCGCCCGGAACTAAATTGCTTTTGAAAGTTCGCTTTGAGGGTGCGCAGCATCTGGCCGATCTCGATAAATTGGCGCCCGATTCTTTGTATGGCATCAATTTAAAGCGCCTGGAATTCACTGACGATGACCTGAAGCACATAGGCAGACTGACAGGTTTGCGTCACCTTGAATTGGAGGGTACGGATACTTCCGACAAAGGTGTTATCAATTTTGAGACTCTAAAAAATCTGCAATTTCTCGGCATTGACAAAACCATGATTAGTGGCGCCGCCTTAAAGTCAATTGGCAAGCACACTGCTCTTGTGAATCTCGTCATCGGTCACAATAGCCTTGACGACGAGAGCTACAAGTATTTAATCGGACTGAAGAACATTGTCAACTTGCAGGTAGATTTTGTGCATATGAGCGACAAGGCAGTCGACTACATAAAGAAAATTCCCAGTATTAGAGTGTTGAAAATCTGCGGTAACAATCGCATTACAGACGCGGCAATAGCGAAATTGCAAGCGTCAAAGATAGAGATGATCAATGCTCAGCAAACAGGCGTCGGACCAGACAGCCTTGCCTATTTTTCAAAAATGCCCCGCCTGCAAGCGCTAAAACTGGAAGCGAAGAATTTCTCTCCCGCGCAAAAGAAACAATTCCGGCAGAAGCTGCCCAAAGTCAGCTTCCAGTTTGCAGGCAAAGAAAAGAACCTACCTGAAGATCTGTTTGAACCGTTGCATTAACAAGGCTTTGCAGAATCGAGCCCCTCAGTCGACAGCCTTACTGCTCAAAGTTATCACTTGCGGCGGAGTGGCATCGGGTGGGTAGAACAGTGAGAATTGAATGGTGCGGCGGCCTTTGGGCTTCATCGTAATGTTGAAGAGTTCTTCTGATTTCGTCCCGCGTGTCTCGACAAGGTGGATGTAGCTCTTGGTCGTATTGCCTTCGTCGGAGAGGTATTGGACAAGGACGGTGCCGCGGAAAAAGGTGTGTTTGGAAGGCGGATCGAAATAGGTCAAATTGTCTTTCAGTTGGTCGGTTTTGACGGGCGTATCAAGGGAGAAAGATACTTTGGTTTCTGTGATGGCAGGATTATAGAGAGGAAATTGCAATCTGTATTCGACGGCATAATTTCCGTGGGCTGCATATGCTGTATCAGGATAACGAACCGCTAACTCAGCGCTTTGCACTTGCCCGGTCCCGAATGTTCCACCTTCTAAAGAACAGATTGGAAAGGCCAGCGGTTTGTCTACCGGAGGAATCGTCAATCTGGTGATATTTTTCTCGCCATCAGTGGCGGTGCCTGCCCATTTGCAGCCGACTTGAACTCCGGCTACGCGGCCATAAATGAGAGGTCCCTTGGTGTTCGGTACACTCGGTGTCTTGTCTCTCTCTTGAGACAATTCGTGGGTTTCTGCTATCTCGACGAAGCGCTGCAGCGAAGGGGATTCGACGCTGCGATTGTCTTCGGTTTTGACTAGATCTGCAACCTCGCAAAGGTAAATCTTTCTAGTGCAAGAAAGCTCCAGCAAAGTGCTTCGTCCATTGTTCTGCGACGTAAGACCACGCACTTGCACCGGCAGCGCGTAAATAATGGCATAGCTTCTGGCCGGCACCGTTATTTTTGCAGGCCAGCCGGATTGGCTGTCGCCGCGCAAGAAATCATTGGTGATTCGATCGCCCGGACCGGCATAGGTGCAGCCGTCCTTGTTCTCAAAAAAATTCGGCAGCTTTATGAATGGAGCATCGGGCTGGCTGAGGTAGCTTGCTGCACGTAGTACCCGCACTGTTGCTGAATTATTGTCCGGATTGTAGGCCAGCAGTCCAAGGTACAGGACTCGATTGTCTTCTTGCTTGATGCGATTGTTGATGTGGTGTGTGAAGACGCGGAACTTTCCTTTCAAGGGATATTCGAGATGGGCATCCGGATATCTCTTGCCTTCCTTAGGCAGAAGCGAAAGCAAGACGCCCGATGTTCTCACAATTTCCGGACTGTTGCTGTTGAACATCGGGATATCATCCAGTTCTCCAGGCAACGGACGCACTTCAGTGTTGATGATTACCGGCTTGTCTTTGATTTCTTCTGCAAAGGCCATGCTTGCGTCCAATCTAAGTAAGGGACCCGCGCAAATTGACGAGACGATCAGTGCGTATGATAGCAATGCTTTGAATATCCGATGATGCCTGATTGAGATCGCTACTGGGGATTCCTTGAGAAGAATCCGGAAGACAAGTTGCTTGATCTGCTTCACTTTTAGCATCTACCTTAGGTTACCTAGCTTATGTTATCTTGGCTTTTATGTCTGAGCTAGTACTTGAAGTAAAAAATCTGCGCAAAGAATACGGCAGCAAGGTCGCGGTCGAAGATGTTTCCTTTTCGGCCAGCCGCGGTGAGGTGGTCGGGCTATTGGGACCAAACGGTGCAGGCAAGACAACGGCAATTCAGATTCTGCTCGGTCTGGTCACTCCTACTTCAGGGACTGCCAATGTCTTTGGCATGTCGATTGAAAAAAATCGCATCAAGATATTGCAACGTTGCAATTTCTCGTCGGCGTATATTTGGTTGCCGGATAATTTGAAAGTGCGCGAAAATCTGAATGTTTTTGCCTGTCTCTATCAGGTCAAGAAAGCAAAAGCGAAAATTGATGAGCTTCTAGAGATGTTCGAGATCTCGCATCTGGCCGGATCGCTGACCGGCAAGCTCTCATCAGGTGAGTCTACACGTCTGAATTTATGCAAGGCACTGCTGAATGATCCAGAGATGCTGATGTTGGACGAACCGACCGCAAGTTTGGACCCTGATATTGCCGACAAAGTGCGAAAGCTGATCGTCAAAATTCAGAAAGAGAAAAACATGACGGTCCTTTATACGTCGCACAACATGAAAGATGTGCAAGAGATTTGCAATCGCGTCGTTTTCATGCAGCTTGGCAAGGTGCGCGCCGAAGGGACTCCCAAACAGATACTGGAACAGTTCAAACAAAAGTCGCTCGAGGATGTTTTCATCCGCATCGCCCGCGGTGGCGATCTTGTGGAGGCGGAAGATAAGAAATGAGTATCGCCAGAATCAAGGGTTTATTGCTTCGCTATTATTACTGCTACTCAAGAAGCACATTCAGAATTCTCGACATCGTCTTTTGGCCGGTTATGGACCTGCTTGTCTGGGGCTTTTTGACCATGTACATGCTGAGGGTTAACGGCAATGTGCCTGGCGTGTTTACGTTCCTGATCGGATCGGTAATCATGTGGAATGTCCTCTATAGATCGCAGCAGGCAGTTAGCGTTTCATTTCTAGAAGACGTTTGGTCTCGCAATTTCATCAATATTTTTGTGGCGCCGGTGAGGACCTTCGAATTCGTTGCGGCCACGTGTATTTCCGGATTGCTGCAGTCCGTTTGTGTGTCCTTGATTATGGTTCCACTGGCGTACTGGTTCTACAACTACAATTTCGGCATTCTCGGATATTGCATGATTCCATTTTTCATTAATCTGCTTTTGATGGGTTGGACCATAGGATTAGTGACCACGGCCGTAATCATTCGCTGGGGACATCAGGCCGAAGCCCTGGCCTGGGCTATTCCCTTTCTAATCCAGCCGATTTGCTGCGTGTTCTACCCTGTTGATGTACTGCCGCCGTGGCTGCGCTCCATCTCTTTGTGCGTGCCTGCAACCTACGTTTTTGAAGGCATGCGCACGGTCCTCAAAGGTGGCAGTTTTTCCACCAGGGATCTGCTCATGAGCGTGGCGCTTAATTTATTTTACGCAATTCTGGCGGCCATGCTTTTTGAGTATCTCTTTAACGAGGCTCGCAAAAACGGCAGATTGACGAAGATGAATACCTAAATTACTTGCCGGAGAGAATATCGTTCAATTCCTTGGTGAAGCTCTCTTTTAAGTCCGGAGAAAAGCCGATGTGGACTTCTGCGACTTTACCGTCTTTGCCGACGATGACTGTCTGCGGGATGCCCTTTACTTGGTAGAGCTCGGCGACTTTACCGTCGGTGTCAAGCCCAACTGAGACCTTCAAATTTTTCTTGGCCAGGAATTGTTTGATTTGCTCCGGTGTCTCTTCAATGTTGACGGCCAGAAAAACCACGTCTTTGTCTTTGAGGGCGCTGGTCACTTCGGTAATGATCGGCAATGCCATAGTGCATGGTCCGCACCATGTGGCCCAGAAATCGAGCACTACTACTTTCCCTTTCTGTGCTGCCAGATTGAACTTGGCGCCATCGACAGTGTCGAGATCAAAAGCCGGTGCCGGTTGATTGACGAGCGGGTGAACCGACTGAGGTCCGGACGATTTGTCATCGAGGAAGCTTTTCACTTCTTGAGCGCCTTCAGGCTTTTTGAATGTCAAAAGTTCGGCAGTCGGTTCGACGTTGGCTTGTGAGTTCGTATACAGGCAGGTGAGAAGCGCGGTCACGCCCTCCGGTGCACCGGGTTTGTTGGCCAATACTTTTGACATATCAGCAGTTACTTTCTCGATCCAGGGTTCCTTACCTTGTTTCACCCACAAGTCCCAGGTGAATTCTTTTTGCGTAAAACGCAGGTGATCGCAGTCATCGGCGCCTACCTTTTCGGGACCTACGTGTTCAACTTTGAGAACATCCGCCATGATCTGTTTGTAGGGATCGGGATTGCACATCGATTCGACCAGAGACATACTGCTGAAGCCGCCGCCGATAATTTGATAATCGATGGTGTCAAAGATTTGTGTGAGATTTTGAGGAGCCGGTACGCTCATGTATTTGTTCAGAACCGGCGTATAAAGAAAAGCTGTTTTACCGTCACAGACCATTTGCCCGCCCATCTTGCCGCTTTCCAAATTCAAATAAAACTTGTTGGGGCGGGCGAAAGATACCTTGAATACCGACTCCATCGATGTCGATTTGGTCTCGGCGGCTATCTTCATCTCTGTTGACATGGTTTGCGTGAAACCTTTCATGTTCTTGTAAAAGGAACCCACACTCTTCATGATCTGGCTGGATTTTTCATCCATTTGAGTGGCGGCAGACGTATCCTTGGCGGGTGCAGCTGCATGGACCGGACTTGTCAGTACGCCCGCCTGGGCTGACATGGCTAAAACGCAGGCCAGTGCGCCATTAAGAAAGTTTTTGTTCATTTAAAAGTCCGCTCAAAGGGAAGCAAATCAATTCCAGACTGGCAATTGTAATAGATCGGGCGCATCTACGTCTTGTGCCGGTCCTCTGCCGCTATTTACCGAGGGATGCTTGCGGTTTGGCAGATTGAATTGATTGCGGAGCCTCCGGAGGTTTTTTG
>Ga0265313_10002461_pt1 | contig 15958 bp, 16 predicted proteins | sample 4123metaG_FD_203122 | JGI IMG/M metagenome (GOLD analysis project Ga0265313, IMG submission 203122) | Rhizosphere microbial communities from Carex aquatilis grown in University of Washington, Seatle, WA, United States - 4-1-23 metaG | ecosystem: Host-associated > Plants > Roots > Rhizosphere >...
ATCCAGGAAGGCAATATCGGCCTGATGAAGGCGGTCGACAAGTTCGAATACCGCCGCGGCTACAAGTTCTCGACCTACGCCACCTGGTGGATCCGCCAGGCCATCACCCGCTCGATCGCCGACCAGGCCCGCACCATCCGCATCCCGGTGCACATGATCGAGACCATCAACAAGATCGTGCGCACCTCGCGCCAGATGCTCAACGAGATCGGCCGCGAGCCGACCCCGGAGGAGCTCGCCGAGAAGCTCGGCATGCCGCTGGAGAAGGTCCGCAAGGTCCTCAAGATCGCCAAGGAGCCGCTGTCGCTCGAGACCCCGATCGGCGACGAGGAGGATTCGCACCTCGGCGATTTCATCGAGGACAAGAACGCCATCCTGCCGATCGACGCCGCGATCCAGTCCAATCTGCGCGAGACCACGACGCGGGTGCTGGCCTCGCTGACGCCCCGCGAGGAGCGCGTGCTGCGCATGCGCTTCGGCATCGGCATGAACACCGACCACACGCTGGAGGAAGTCGGCCAGCAGTTCTCGGTGACGCGCGAGCGCATCAGGCAGATCGAGGCCAAGGCGCTGCGGAAGCTGAAGCATCCGAGCCGGAGCAGGAAGCTGCGGAGTTTCCTGGATAACTAATCCGAAATGCAAAACCCCGGCGAAAGCTGGGGTTTTTGCGCATTTTAGGGTTCACAGATTGGCTTCCACAACAGCAGGGTTGGGTGGCCGGTCGAAAAAGCTGCTGACCGTGAAGCGGTCGGTGAGAAGCGAAGTTCTCGCTGCAATGGCACGGCACTGTCTTAGCGCGGTGCGGCCCGCTATGAGGGTTCCGTGGCCTGCCATCCGCAAGGGCGGCCCCCGCCGAATGCTCGGATTATGCTTATAAAATAGGCCTAAGGTGCGCGTGCAACAGCTACATGTGCGCTTCAGCATCGGCATGGACACCGACCACACGCTGGAGGAAGTCGGCCAGCAGTTCTCGGTGACTCGTGCGTTCGTTGAGGAAGCCATCGCTTGTTTCGAATATGATTTGTTTCGCTCCGCCATCGTAATGTCATGGCTATCAGCGATCGACGTGCTCCATTCGCATGTCGTCGCGAAGCATCTTCGTGATTTCAACGCACAAGCGGTGAAGGATACCGCAAACAGCAAACACCGATGGAAGGTTGCCAAGACGACTGATGATGTTGGACGGATGAATGAGAGCAACTTTATCGAGACCATTTATAAGATCTCTGTGATTGGCAAAAATGTGCGGGATGAACTTCAACTCTGCCTGAAGCGCCGAAACGGCTCCGGTCACCCAAATTCATTGAAGCTAAAGGGCAATACGGTTGCTTCGCATCTTGAAATCCTAATCGATAATGTATTTGTGAAGTTCGGATAATTCCAGACTACGGCCCGACTACTCGGTGCTTGACATAAATCCCTTCTCGGACTAAATTCCTATCCATCCCGCCCCACCGAAGGGGGCGTTAGGCCAACGTCGCATGACGCGGGGCGGGGAGCGGTGGCCGTGTGCGCGCCTGAGACGTGAGGCGCGCCGCGGACGGGGTCAAAATCGCGGCCCGCTGGCCGGCTGCCAGCGAAGTGGTGGAGGTTTGTCCACCGGGGTCAGACGCGAAGCAGCCCCTAAAACATCGCGCGCGGGACGCCGGGTGATCGGCGCTCCGTGGTGACGAAGCTCGTGTGGTCAAACTCATCACCACACGGGGCCGCGGGTGTGGCTGACACCCGGCGTTCCGCGCGCCCTCTTTCGGGGGAACCGGAGGCAGGAGCTACGGCGTACCCGGCGCCGCAAACAATACGGGCGCTTTCGCACGCCTGCACGAGTCCACGCCCCGCCGGCTTGGCAGAACCCGGCGCCTGCTATAACCAGCGCGCGATCACCAACCGGTCCCGACCATGCGACTGCTCGCCAAGCTGCTGCGATCCTTCATCAAGTGCGGCACGTTGCGCGTCATCGACGCCAATAACGTCACCCACACGTTCGGCGGCGAGCCCGGCCCCGAGGTCACGATCCGGCTGCACGATCGCAAGCTGCATATGAGCCTGGTGCTCAATCCCGATATGAACGTCGCCGAGGCCTATCTCGACGGCACTTTGACGGTCGAGAATGGCGGCACCATCCACGATTTCATGGTGCTGTTTTCGCACAACCGCGCCGGCTTCAATGCCGGGGCGGCGCAATCGCTGCGGCGGCGGCTGTCGCGCGCGGTGCGGCGCTGGCAGCAGGCCAACCCGGTTGGCGTCGCGGCGAACAATGCGCGGCACCATTACGACATCTCGACCGAGCTGTACCGGCTGTTCCTCGACGACGACATGCAATATTCCTGCGGCTATTTCCGTAACCCCGACACCGACACGCTGGAGCAGGCGCAGCGCAACAAGCTGATCCACGCCACCTCGAAGCTCGCTTTATCGCCGGGCATGAGCGTCGCCGAGATCGGCTCGGGCTGGGGCGGCTTCGCCATTCATCTGGCGCGCGAGACCGGCGCTAAGGTCACGGCGATCAATGTCTCGCCGGAGCAGCTCAAGATTTCGCGCGAGCGGGCGGTGGCGGCCGGCGTCGCCGACAGGGTCGAGTTTCGCGAGCTCGACTATCGGGACCTCACCGGCCAGTTCGACCGGGTGGTGTCGGTCGGCATGATGGAGCATGTCGGCATCGGCCATTTCGGCGAGTACTTCATGAAGGTGCGCGAATTGCTCAAGCCGGACGGCTTCGCCTTCATCCATTCGATCGGCCGGATGTCGCCACCCGGCACCACCGGGCCGTTCATCCGCAAATACATCTTCCCCGGCGGCTATGTGCCGTCATTGTCGGAAACCTTCGCGGCGACCGAGCGCTGCGGATTATGGGTCAATGACATGGAGGTGCTGCGGCTGCATTACGCCCACACGCTGCGGCACTGGCGCCTGCGCTTCCAGCGCAACCGGGCCAAGGCGCAGGCGATCTATGACGAGCGGTTCTGCCGGATGTGGGAGTTTTACCTGTCGCTGGCCGAGCTCGAATTCCAGTCCGGTTCGCACATGGTGTTTCAGCTGCTGCTGTCGCCGAAGCGCGACGCCGTGCCGATCACCCGGGATTACATGTTCGAGGCCGAGCGCGCGGCGCTTTCGTAACAGGCAGCTCCATCATCCTCACCGGAAATCGGCCCGCGGCGCATCGCCCCTCGCCAGGGAACGGTGAATTCTGGCCGGATTCCTTCGGTTTCCCGCTGGTGCCGGCCGGTTGTTATCGCCGCTGGTCAATTTTGACCATCACCGAGGCCTCGCAACAGGCAGCATTTACCCCCGTGTCGTGGCCGACCGTGAGAATAACAATGTGGCGGAAACTGCAATATCTGGCCCGCGAATGGTCCATTCTGATCATCGGTATCGTGCTGATCGTGCCGTTGATTTATCTGGCGCAGCCCTCGCAATCGCCGCCGAATGCGACCTCCGCGAGCGCCGAAACCGCAGCGCCAACTCCGCAGCCGGCGCCGGCCACGACATCTCATTCGCAACCGGCGCAGCCCAACGTCGTGGCGGCTCCGGCGCGCCCGGTGCCTGCCGTCGCAAAAAATAATTCGCCGCCGACTGCCCCAGCCCCGGCCGCCCCGGCCCATGTCATGTCTCACGACCAGCCAGCAACGCCTGCGCCGGTCGCGCAAACCAGCGGCCAATCGCCAAGAACGACGCAGCCTAACTTAGGCGGCGATGCTGCGGCGGGCCGGCTGGTGTTTCGCAAGTGCCAAGCCTGCCATTCGATCGAACCTGGCAAGAAGGGATTAGGTCCCAGTCTTGCCGGCATCGTCGGCAAGAAGGCGGGCGGCGTCGCCGACTTCACTTACTCGCCGGCGATGAAGGCGAGCGACATCACATGGGATGCCGCTGCACTCGACAGCTATCTCTCGGATCCGCAGAAGGCGGTGCCCGGTAACAAGATGCCGTTCCCGGGACTGAAGACCGAGAACGAGCGCAAGGACGTGATCGCCTATCTCGTTGCCAGCGCTGCACCGGCGGCGGCGCCAGCGCCTGCTGTTGCGCAGGCCGCGCCGGCGCCGTCCGCTCAATCGCCGCCGGCGCAACCGGCAGCTACGCCAGCTGAACCGACCAGCATGAATTACATTCCGGGCCTGCGCTATACGCTGCGCACCGGTATCGCGGAAGGCCGCATGGTCTATGTCGGCGTCGGCGGCACTATTGACGGCCAGGCCAACCCGCTGCTCTCGGCAGCCGAAGGCCAGGTGGTCCAGATCACGCTGCTGAACGGTGAAGGCGCCGAACACGACATCGCCTTCGTCGGTCAGGGCGAAACCGCAAAATCGCCGCGCATCTCCGGCAAGGGCGCGAGCACCAACATTGCCTTCGTCGCCGGCAAGGCCGGCGATTACCTCTATTTCTGCAGCGTGCCGGGCCACCAACTCGCCGGCATGCAGGGTCAATTCCTGGTCACGCCGCGGCCCCCGGCGCAGACGCTGGTCGAAGCCGACATTTCGCTGAAGCCGTCCGAACTCCCGCCGCCGATCGGCAAGCGCGACCCGCAGACCGTCCGGGTCGATCTGGTCACCACCGAGCTCGAAGGCCGCCTCGCCGAGGGCACGACGTTTGGCTATTGGACCTTCAATGGCAAGGTGCCCGGGCCGTTCCTGCGGGTCCGCGTCGGCGACACCGTCGACGTGCACCTGAAGAATTCAAGCGACAGCGCAATGATTCACTCGGTGGATTTCCACGCCGTCACCGGTCCGGGCGGCGGCGCCGCGGTAACGCAGACCAATCCCGGCGCGGAAAAAATGTTCAAGTTCAACGCCCTGATCCCGGGACTCTATGTCTATCACTGCGCCACCCCGATGGTGGCGCATCACATCGCGAACGGAATGTATGGCCTCATCTTGGTGGAGCCTGAAGGAGGGCTGCCGCCGGTCGACCACGAGTTCTACGTCATGCAGGGCGAAATCTACACCGAGGCGGCATTCGGCCAGCACGGCAGCCAGGAGTTCAATGTCGAAAAGCTGCTGAACGAGCGGCCGGAATATTTCGTGTTCAACGGTTCGGTCGGTGCGCTGTCGAAACTTCATCCGCTGGAGGCTAAAGTCGGCGAGACCGTCCGTATCTTCTTCGGCGTCGGTGGCCCGAATTTCACCTCGTCATTCCACGTCATCGGCGAAATGTTCGACCGCGTCTACAATCTCGGCGGCGTCCTCAGCGAGCCGTTGCGGGGCATTCAGACCGTCACGGTGCCGCCGGGCGGCGCCGTCATTACCGAGTTCAAGCTCGAAGTGCCAGGCAACTACCTGCTGGTCGACCATGCGCTGTCGCGCCTGGAGCGGGGGCTGGTCGGAATCCTTCACGTCGAAGGCGCCGCCAATCCCGAAATCTTCGACGGCAAGGTCGAGCCGGGATCGGGGCACTGATTGCGAAGATTTTGACCCCTAGGTCCGACGGCGAACTCCCGTCACTTCATCTTCATCATCTTCTCGGGCTTGGCGCCGACCCGCGCGATGCTTTTGATCTGCAGCGGCGCCCGGCCGGATTTCTCCGCGATCTCGCGATCCTGCTCGATGATAAAGCCCCGCGCCGGCTCGTCTCCGTCCAGCCCGCCGAGCAGGTCGGACGGCACGCGCCGGTTGGAGCGCTGCGAGCCGTCCTCATAGACGACGTCGAAAAACGCGAATTCGCTTTTTGGGTTGGTGCCCGGTTTCTTGGCCATGACCGGCTTCCGATGTTCAGGTGTTGAAAGGAACGTCCGCGCCTGCGGGGTCGGCCTGCATATAAGCGCTCGCCGGCGCGCTGGCAACGTGTCCGGCTACCGGGCTTTGCGTCGGCAAAAAAAGCGGGCGCTTTCGCGCGCGATATAACCTGCCAGCACTGGGGCAGCGAATGACCGACATCGACAAACCGCGCGGCGCGCTCACCGTACGGATCAGCGCCATGCCGGCCGACACCAATGCCAACGGGGACATCTTCGGCGGCTGGGTGCTGTCGCGCATGGATCAGGCCGGCGGCATCGCCGGCGTCGAGCGCGCCATGGGCCGCGTCGTCACTGTGGCGAGGACGGTGTGCAGTTCATCCGGCCGGTCAAGGTCGGCGACGTGCTGGAGGTCTACACCGAGGTCGAATCGATTGGCCGGAGTTCGATGACGATTCACGTCGAAGCCTGGGCGCGGCGCTTCCAGACCCATACCCACGAAAAGGTGACGGACGCCAATTTCACCTTCGTCGCGGTTGACGACGCCGGCAAGCCAAGACCTATTCCGAAGTGACCGAGGTCAAAATGGCGGCGGGCCGGTTCAGCGATAGCGACGCAGCAGTTCGTCGTTGCGCCGGAGCGCGGCCTCATAGATCGCGTATTCCTCGGCGAAGTGCTTGCGGTAGAAGGGCCGCCATTCCTCATAGTCGTTCTCACGCGGCGAGCGGTTCAAATGCGGCACATTGATGCGCCGCTTGCCGAGCGCGATGGCGAGCGCGTCGAGCGACTCCTGATAGCGCTCCATGATGCCGACGAAGACGAACGATTTGTCCATCTGCGCGGCGATGTCAGCAACGTCCGGCCGCTGCGGGAAAAACCAGACGGTCGAGGGGAAATTCCTGCCGGCGGCGTTTGCGCGCGCGTACCCTTGCAAACGAGTGGCGAAATCGGGCTGGCGTTCTGCCCAACCGGTGTCGCCGCGGTCCCTCGCCATCTTGGGCAAGAAATGCCACAGCGACAGATAGCGGTCGAACGGGTCACGCAGGAAGGTGACGAACTGATCGGCCTGCGGATAAAATTGCAGGATACCGGCTTGGTGGAGCAAGTTGAAATGGCCATGCACGCACATCGCGCCGGAGACCTTGATGTTGGACGGCGGTGGGCCGGCCTTCTTCCGCTCGTGATGCACGACCCGCCATGGCCAGAACCACCAGCGCCAGATGCGCAACAGCGAAGTTCCGCCGCACTTCGGGATGTGCAGCGAAAATAGCGGCGAATTGGGATCGTAGATTTTCACCCGGCGATCTCGCCGCAGCGCGGCCACTTCGTCAAGTCACGGCGATATCATTAGCGGCATACGAAGCTGGTCGGCACCGCGGTGCTGCCGGTGCCGAGATAGCGCGGCACCTTCGGATAGGGACAGATCGGCCGCTGCATGGCGATGCCGGCGCTCGGCGTGTCATTGGTGTATTTGGTGGCGATGATCTTCTCCGGCACCCGGCTGCGCTCGACCCAGGCGACCAGGGCCTGCAGCGCGTGATGTTTCGCATCGTCGGTCGGCGGCTCGTTGATCACGATGGTTCCGCTAAACTCGTTGCCGAACGCATGCGGTCCGGGCCCGCCGAAGCAATGATTCATGCCGGGCACCATGAACAGGCGGAAGTAGTTTTGAGTGCTGGCCGGCAAAAATTGTCCGCCATTCTCAAGCTTCACCACGTTGGTGTAGTAGTCGATCGAGCTCTGCGGCGAGATCAGCGGATCGGCCCAGCCGTGATACATCAGTAGCTTGCCGCCGCCTTGGCGGAAACGCGTCAGGTCCGGATTCATGACGTTCAGAAGCCCCGCCAGGACTCGATCCAGGTCCCGCATGTCATTGTGGAAATCGAAATCCTGCCAGGTCCAGGTCGGTCCAAATACCCACTTGAACATCGAGCCGAAATTGGGCTCGACTCCGGTCTGGTTGGCATTCCAACCAAATGACGAGGCGCCTTCGGCTCCTTTCGGATTGCCAGGGAAAATCTGTTTGCCGGTCACCGGGTCGCTCGGGCCCGCATAGATCGCGGTCGCAGCGGCGACCTGGTCGTCATTGAGGCAGTTGGTCTGTCCCGTGGACGTGCAGCGCAGCTCGCTTGGCTGCCATTTGCACTTCCGCGGATCGGTGAGGAAGGCATCTCCGGGCGCACCGCCGCTCTTTGCCACGCAAGCTTGCAGGATGGCGTTGCTGATTAGCGTGACATTGTCAGGCGTGATGTAGCTAGTCGGAGTCTTGTGGGTCTTGGCGAACAGCCACTCGATGGCTGTATGCACATGAGTGCGGTCGTGAGCCGGCGCGCCGGCAAGAATGCCGTTGTAATCGTCGGGGAAGCGCTGGGCATTGAGCAGCGCCTGTTGGCCGCCGGTCGAGCAGCCGTTGAAGTATGAGAATCTCGGCCCGCGGCCCTGGAACGCCTTGAGCACGCGTTTCGAGAGCGTGGTCATGAGGTGGGTTGAGCGCGACCCCCAATCGATCCATTTTTCCGGGTGTCCGACCAGGGTATCGGCGTCGTTATTGCTGGAAGGCGCGGTGCCCATGTCGGTCGCGGCGACGGCGAAGCCGTGCTTGACCGCGTACACCATCGCCTGAGCGTCAATCGCGATGTTGCCGGCATAGCCGCCATTGCCGGTCGCCACAAAGCGGTTGTTCCAGGTGCTGTCGGGAATCCAGAGCAGGTAGTTGATCGCGGAATCATTGGTTGGCGTTGCAAGAATTGTCACGCTGCAAAACGACGGCAGACCGCTGTAATTCTTTCCGTCGGGGCCGGTCACCGTGCCCGAAACAGTTGCCGCCGATGTCACCGTGGCATCTTGCAACTGGAGCGACAAAAGATCGGTGCAGGTTGCGGCCGAGGCGGTAGCGCCGCTGAAAAGCAGAGCGAGGCCGCTTGCGGCGGTCAACAGACCGCGTGGGTGCGCTAACACGAATGTACCGGAATGTGCGGACGGCGAGTCCGCTCCCCGAGGTTTCCTCATATCGCACCCGTCCCAGATCAGGTTACGCGTGAGGCAGAACTCGGCTGGGTTCCTTGGGGTTCCGCAGGTTCGTGAAAATATAGTCCTTTCGTCGTATGGCGCTGCCTAGAAGTGACATGTTGCTCATCGAAAGGCGCGCGCGGATGGAATTCCTAACCATCCGTTACCGCGCCCATGCGCGAAGCATGCGATGCCGAGGCATTGAGCGAAACGCATGTGGAAGAGTGGTCCGTTGCACAACTCTTCGCCAATGCAGAAGCCTTACTCAGCTAAAGGACATGACAGCGATGCGCGCATGTTTCCACGACATGCGATTCATGTCGAATTGGCGCTGCTCGTTTGGATCGAATCTCGCTATCGTTGGAACAAGATCAATAAAAGCGGGAAACGCCTCGGGCCATCGAATCTGAAAAGGATTATGAGGCCATGGCTTTTTTCTCCCACGCTCTTTCGTCACATGATGCTGTGCTCGCGCCGGCCGACACGCCGCCGCGCCCGACGTTCTTCTCGCGTTTCATCGCCGCAATGATGATCGCGCGCCAACGCCAGGCCGATCGCGAGATCGCTCGCTACCTGGAGCTCAGCGGCGGCAAGCTCACCGATGCGGCGGAGCGGGAGATTGAGAAGCGGTTTCTCTTCCATACCGCACGCTATTAATGGCCGCGGGAACAGACGCCATGAACCCTTTGACTCTCTGTCTTCCGCTGGCCTTATCGATTGCATTCGCTGGTCTTGCCCGGGTCGCCGGCGCGGTGATTGCCATTTTTGCCGAGGCGCATGAGATGGCGTGTGCCGCGCGGAGGCGCGGCCGCAGCACCGAATGGTGATTAATTGCTCTCGCCGCCTTCACGCGCACGTGTAACAATGTGTAGTGCGCGACAGGACGTTTCCTCGTAAACACGCGGCGAACGCAGGCAATGCGGCGGAGGATTCCATGCGCAGGCTCGGCAGTTTCATCGTATTCGCGGCGCTTGTCGCATCCCTGGCCGCGTCCGCGCCCATGACCGCGCGAGCTGAAAATGCCGTGAAAATCGATCCGCCCGCGGCCGAATCGCAAGGCGAACTGCAAAACGGCGGACTTGAAACCGCAGTGCTCGCCGGCGGCTGCTTCTGGGGAATCCAGGCGGTCTATCAGCATATCAAGGGCGTAACCAATGCGGTGTCGGGCTATGCCGGCGGCACGCAAAAGGACGCCGCGTATGAAATCGTCAGCTCCGGCCGCACCGATCATGCCGAAGCCGTCAAGGTCACGTTCGACCCGCGCGTGATTTCCTACGGCAAGATCCTGCAGGTCTATTTCTCGGTGGCCCACGATCCGACCCAGTTGAACCGCCAGAGCCCCGACGCTGGCACGCAATATCGCTCGGAGATTTTCCCGCAAAGCGGAGCGCAGGCGAAGACCGCGCGCGACTATATCGCGCAGCTTGACCAGTCAGGCGTGTTCAAGAAGCCGATCGTGACCAAGACCAACTCGATGAGGGCGACATTTTTTCCTGCCGAGGATTATCATCAGGACTACGCGACCAATCATCCGTATCAGCCCTACATCGTGTTCAACGATGCGCCGAAAGTCGCCAATCTGAAGGCGACGTTTCCCGATCTGTGGCGCGAGCAGCCGGTGACCGTCGCGCAGGCGGGTGGCGTGACGAACTAAAGCCGCTGCCTATTCGACGCCTTCGACGACGCGCATGTCACGTTCGACATTCCCGGTGCCAAGCGCGCGAAGCGCTTCCTGATAGCCGGCGCTGTCGTGGGCGGCGATCGCCGTATCCAGATTCGGAAACTCAATCACTACCGTGCGCTGTTGCAGCCCGGCTTCGTAAGTCTTGGCAGGCGTGCCGCGAATGACGAAACGCCCGCCGGCCGCGGCAATCGCAGGGCCGGCAATCTTGGCGTAAGCCGCCAGTGCATCCGGATTCTTGATCGAGCGGTAAGTCGTCACCCAATAAGCCTTGGCCATCGCGCACTCCCTAGACTGAATGAACCCGCGCTCGACAGGCGCGGCAATGAAACGAGCGGGTCAGGGGCCTTTGATCAGCACGCGATAGAGTTCCTCCGCGTGTGCCGATCCAGGCAGCACCTGCTCGTTTTCCTCCAATAGCATAATATCGGCATCGGCGAGCGGCACGATATCGGCGGCGGTGAGATGATCCTTATCGACCGCGTAATTGGGCCCACCGCGACGGCCGCGATAGAGATAGTTGTAGGACTGAAGCTCGCGCAAGCAGCCTTGGGCGAGCAGAACCTGAGCCAGTGCGTGGATGAAGCTGCCGCCGACGAGCGCGACAGATTGGTGCGCCGCCGGAAAATCGGCGCAGTTATTGCCCCGGAATGTCACCTTGGCTGTCGCAAAGCGGTCGCGCGAATAGATGATGTTGAGAATGTCAGTGAGTTCGCGATCGCTGCCCGACGGCCGGTTGGTGATGGTGTAGGTCCATTTCAGGCGTGGCGCGAACGGCCGGTCGCGAGCCAGCTCTGCGAGCACAGCATCGGCGGCATTGGCGACGCCGAGGGCATTCCAGTGCACTCCACCGGGCGGAAAGACGTCGATCTCGTAATGGCTTTTGAGTCCGTGGATGAGTGTGGCGAGGTCCACGAAACGTATGCCGGCCTCGCGCAACATTTTCACATAGGTCGGCAAATACTGCGTGCGTGCCGCCGGCGCGCTCGGACAGGCGACGTGGCCGAGGAAGGCTTCCGGGATGTGCGCCATCTTTGACGGCGTTATGAGATAGATGAAAACGTGCCCGCGCGCCGTGTAGACGTCCTGCAATGCCTTCAGCTTTGGAATCCACGCGCGTGCCTTGCCTTCCAGCGCCGCGAGATCGCGATGACAATATTCGTCGACATAGACCTGCTCGATGAGTTGGCCATTGTCGCCCGCGACAACGCCAGGTGAATCGTAGGCGCCGAGCAGCCTGACACGGAATTGGTTCGACAGCCGGATCAGCATTGGCCGCAGCGGATTGGAATCGCTGATGTCGCGCATGGCCTCTCGTTGCAGGTCGCCATTGGCAACATTGCGAAGTGACGGGGCCGGCGGCGCCTGAGTCTCGGTAACGCCGGCGAGTCGGCGCCCGATCTTGATCGCGAGTTTCGGCGCGAATTCCCCCGCCGCCAGATTCCAGAGCGTGAGGATGGGAAGAACGAGCAGCAGTCCGGCCATAATCTGCCGCCAGGATTGCGCATTCGGCTTTGGCATCGGGATCATCTCAGAACCGAAAATAGATGAACGGCTTGAACGGAACGGCGAGGGTGCGCCCGCAGGCGATCACCCACAGCGCCGTGAGAGCGATGGCGCCGGCGTGACGCAGTAGCGGTTTGGTCTCGTACGCCCGCACCAACGGTGCCCATAGCGGCGTCGCCGGCAACATCGAAAGCACGATGGCGACGGCGGTCGTGAGCGGCACATCCGCCGGCACATTGAGCGGCGCCGTTGCCGAGGCGCCGCCGAACAGTGCCGACAGGAAGCCCGCGAGATGGGCGACCGATGTGGTGCGGAATATGGCCCAGCCAAGCATCACCACCGTCAACGCGTAGATCGTCGAGACAGCGGCGCCGGCGCGGGCCATCGCAGTCTTGAGAAACAGGCGTTCGAGCGACAGGAACAGGCCGTTATAGGCGCCCCACAGCACGAAATTCCAGCTGGCGCCGTGCCAGAGTCCGGAAAGCAGAAAGCAGATCCAGAGATTGAGATAGGTGCGAAACTCGCCGCGCTGGTTGCCGCCGAGCGGGATGTAGAGATATTCGCGAATCCAGCTCGTCAATGACATGTGCCAGCGCTGCCAGAACTCGCTCAGCGAGCGCGCGATATAGGGCATGTCGAAATTTTCCTTGAGCCGGAAGCCCAGCATGCGCGCGATGCCGATGGCCAGATCGGAGTAGGCGGAGAAATCGAAATAGATTTGCAGCGTGAAACAGAGCAGTCCGAGCGCAGCCGAGCCCGATGACAAAGACATGGGGTCGGCGCCGAACACCTTGTCGGCATAGGCGCCAAGCGGATCGGCAATCAGCACCTTCTTCGCCATGCCGCGTGCGGTGCGCAGGAATCCGTCCTGCACATCGATCCGTTGCACCGCCAGTGGATCGGCGATCTGCCGCTCCATCTCGTGATATTTGAGGATCGGGCCGGCGAGTAATTTTGGAAACAGGAATACGAACAATGAATAGTCGGAGAAACTGCGGGCTGGCTTCGACAGGCCACGATAGCAATCGATGAGATACGAAATCTTTTCGAAAACGACGAAGGACACGCCGATCGGCAGTGCGATATGCAAAAGCGGCAGCGCCGTGCCGGACAGCGGGATCAGCGCCAGATTGAGATTGGCGGCGATGAAATCGGCATATTTGTAAAAGATCAGGATGCCGAGGTTGAGCGCGATGCCGGCGATGAGATAGACGCGTCGCGCCGGCGCTTTCGTGGCGGCGATCCGTTGCGACAGCCAATAATCAGCTACCGCGGAAGCGAGCACGACCGGAACGAAAAGCGGCTCGCCCCAGGCATAAAACGTGATGCTGCCGAGGATCAGCGTCCACTTCTTGGCCGTTACGCGGCGCTCGATGAGCAGATACATCGCGTAGAACGCCGGGAAGGCGAACAGCGCGAAAAACGGCTCATGAAACAGCATGATCGCAGCCCCGCACCGGGTTTAGCCGGTTCCGAGCCGGTCATAGCCAGCCGCAACGCCGTCGTCCAATACCGGGTTGGGCCAAACGGTCCCGCCGCTGAGGCGATCTTGCCTTGGAGCGACATTTGACGGGCCTTCCGCACCTTGACCACACTGGCCCGAAGGTGCAGCCGCCACATTGTCGCCGGAGTTCGCAACCAATAACGAAGAATATTCCGTGATGTGGGGTTTTCATTATGCGAGTTCTGGCCGTTGCTGCCTTCGTCGCCTTTGTTCCGTTCCTGGCTCCTCCCGCAAATGCTCAGACCGTCGATGCCAACGGCAATCTCGACTCGCTGATCAGCAAGCACGCCATGGCCTACAACGTGCCGGAGTCGCTGGTGCGCCGCATTATCAAACGCGAGAGCCGCGGCAATCCGCGCGTTATCAGCAAGGGCAATTATGGCCTGATGCAGATCAAGCTCGGAACCGCACGCGGTATGGGCTACGCCGGCACGGCGGCGGGCCTGCTCGATGCCGACACTAATATGACCTATGCGGTCAAATATCTCGCCAACGCGTACAAGGTTGCCGGCGGCAATGAGACTCGCGCGGTGTCGCTTTATGCCGGCGGTTATTACTATGCCGCCAAGAGCAAGGGCATGCTGGCCGACGTCGATCCGAATTCAGGATTGAAGTCGGGCAGGGCAACGCAATCTTTTGCGATGCGCTCCGAGCCGGTTGCGGATGCGGTGGCCACGGAAATGCGTTCGGTTGAGGGCGAGGCGCTGATCTCGCGCTAACGGCCTTGCACGGCGCTGGTTTTGTCGGCCGCGCCGGTCCTGCTGAACAGCGCCGAGAAAAAGTCCTGTGCTGTCTCTTGTTGTACCTGCGGCTTTGCCCGGGCCTTGGCATTCCTGATCCGCGGACGATTTGGTAATTTGCGCTGACTCTGGTTAGGCCGCTTGAGCGTTGCCGGTGGCTGCACCGGCGGCTGCAATTCCTGCTCGCGCAATGGCAATTCAATTGAAGACGCTTCGCCGATCTCAACCGGGATCGTGACGCTCGGCACGTCATCGATCGAACCGGTGACGTCGTCCAGCTCGCTCTCAGCCGGCGTTGCGGGCAGACTCGCTACCTGCTCGGGTGCCGGCGCGGTTTCGCCGATGAGTGGTTCGACCAGAATAATCGCCGGCTCATCCGGTAGCTCGCGCAACCGCTCCAGTTCATCGGCGCGCCGGTAGGCGGCCTGCACCAGGAGCTGCTTCCATTCCGGATGTTCCGCCGCCTCGATCAGCGGGCCGCGCGCCAGCAGCGCGATGTGACCCGGCGGATTCGGCGCGGGCGCGGCGAATCCGGCGAAAAGGGCGAGCATGACAAGCACACCACCCATAAAGGTTATCCGAAGTATTGGAAGCACAACCGATGCATAACTGAGTCGCATCGGTCAGGAAAAGCAATTCGTCATAGGCGTACGGCGCCGGACACACGCATAACGAGTCTCGGCCCATGCCGGGATTGGCCGTGACTCGCCCCGCAGCCATTGATAGGAACGTCAATCGCAGGTCATCGTTCCGGGAGTTGTCATGCTGTCGAAGCCGAAAACCAAGATCATCGCCATTGAGGAGCACTATTGGGATCCCGAGCTGACCAAGACCTATGCCGGGCCGGAAGCCGGCCGCGGCGGCGACATCGACAAAAGGCTCTACGACTTCGCTGATCTGCGGCTGAAGGAGATGGACGAGGCCGGCGTCGATATTCAGGTGCTGTCGCACGGCGCGCCTTCGACGCAGAAATTGCCGGCCGATATCGCCGTGGAGGTCACCCGCGGCGTCAATAACCGGCTGGCGGCCAAGATCGCCGCAAACCCAAAGCGCTTGGCTGGCTTCGCCGCACTGCCGACGTCGGTCCCGGAAGCGGCAGCCGACGAACTCGAGCGCTGCGTCAAAGAGCTCGGCTTCAAGGGTGCAATGACCCACGGCACCGCAAACGGAGAATACCTCGACGCCCAGAAATTCTGGCCGATCTTCGAGCGCGCCGAGAAGCTCGATGTTCCGATCTATTTCCACCCCTCACTGCCGGACCCGCGCATCACCGATATCTATTTGAAGGAATACGTGAAGGATTTTCCGCTGGTGGTCCGGCCGGCCTGGGGCTTCACCATCGATACCGCGACCCAGGCGATCCGGATGGTGCTGTCTGGCGTGTTCGATAAATATCCGAAGCTGAAGATCGTCCTCGGCCACTTCGGCGAGACGATCCCGTTCCTGCTGTGGCGCATCGACAGCTCGCTGAAGCGCCCGGGCCAGAAGCAACTCGACTTCCGTCACGTCTTCAGTAGCAATTTCTGGCTCACAACCAGCGGCTTTTTCTCCGATCCGGCGCTGCTGTGCTGCGTCATGGAAATGGGCGTCGACCGCATTCTATTTGCCATTGACTGGCCCTTCGTCGCCGACAATAAGCCGGCGGTCGAATGGCTGTCGCGGATACCGCTGTCGGACGAGGACAAGGCGAAAATCGCCAGCGGCAACGCCAAGCGTCTGCTGAGAATGTAAGGGCTGCAAAGGGGTGGGCAGCCGGTTGGCTTGATTGCTCTCGCGGCCAATATTGCTAGAAGATTGCCGGACGGGCCCGTAGCTCAATGGTTAGAGCCGACCGCTCATAACGGTCTGGTTGGAGG
>Ga0265313_10002462_pt1 | contig 15958 bp, 17 predicted proteins | sample 4123metaG_FD_203122 | JGI IMG/M metagenome (GOLD analysis project Ga0265313, IMG submission 203122) | Rhizosphere microbial communities from Carex aquatilis grown in University of Washington, Seatle, WA, United States - 4-1-23 metaG | ecosystem: Host-associated > Plants > Roots > Rhizosphere >...
CGAACCAAGGATGACCTCTGGGCGGCCATCGGCCAGGGCATCGACCTCTTCACTCCGACAGAGTGCCAGAACTACTTTGCCGCTGCCGGATATGACCGTAATTGAGCGGAAAATGCTCTAGGCGGATCGGCGCGTTGCTGCCCAGGAACTGGAAAGGCGAAAGCCATGCCGAAGCCGCATGACCTGAAGGCGGATATTGAGGCGCTCGACGACTTCCTGATGTCGGATCAGTCCCCGCCAGACTGCATGATGTTGTGCGATCTTGACGGCTTTCTGACCGGCATCGCCATCGGGCCGGACCTGATCATGCCCAGTGAATGGCTGCCGGTCATCTGGGGCGGTGACGAACCAGTGTTCGACGATGCCGCCCAGGCTCAGGCCACCATCGGCACCATCATGACGCGATACAACGAGATCCTTGGCCAGGTCGCCGATGGAACCGTCGCTCCCATCATCATGGAAACACCGGGTGGCGACGTCATCGCCGCCGATTGGGCCGAGGGATTCATGCCGGCCGTCGCCCTGCGGTCCTTCGCTTGGGAGACGTTGTTCACGTCCGAAAAAGACATGTCGATCATGCTGCCCATCATGGCGTTATGTTGCGACGAGGACGGCGAGCCGCTGCTGAGTTTGCCCCAGGACGTGGAAGACAGGCTCTTCACCGAGGCCGGAGACCTGATCCCGGCATGTGTCCTCGATATCGCCGATTATTGGCGCGCAACCCGTACCGCCCCCTTGCGCCAATCCTCCGGCCCCAAAACAGGCCGCAACCAGCTATGCCCCTGCGGGTCGGGCAAGAAGTACAAGCGCTGTTGCGGCGCGAACTGACTGTCAACGAACGATCCCACGGCCGTCACCGGACGGATACCGAAGCGGGGCTCGGGAAGGGCGGAGATGCCAGCCCCATTGCCTTGAGTTTGGCGGCGTAAGCCGCCGGGGTCTGGTATCCCAGGGCCGAATGCGGCCTAGTGGTGTTGTAGTCGGCCGCCCAGGCGGCGATGCATGTGGGCTTGAGCCCGGGAGGAGCGTAATCCCGCTTCTTGGAGCTCTCTGATTCGTCTATTCTGCGCTGGACCATGAGCGGATAGGCGGGCCATGGTCCGGGCGTGGCGGTTTATTGCTGTTTTGCCTAAATGATTTGCTGTAAATACGCCCTTCACCGACGCTGCATTGGGACGTTTTTGATGGCTGCGCAAGAAATATCGCAGGACCCGGCGCGTTCAAGATTATCCGACTTGGATGGGGTTAGGGGGTGGGCGTCGCTATCTGTTTTGTTTTTCCATGTTTTCTGGGAAACATTTGGAAATGTGGAAGCCGTATTTAGAAATGCGGCGACGGCTTCATTATTTAATGGGGCGATGGCGGTTTCCATATTTTTTGTTTTATCTGGAGAGGCCCTGTCGATAGGGTATTGGCGAACGGGCAGTCGCTATTTGTTGATGCAGTTGTGCGTCAAACGCTATCCCCGTCTTACCATCCCCATATTTTTTTCCTGTCTTGCTGTGTACCTGCTGATGAAAATGGGCCTCGTCTTTTCGGCCGAAGCGGCGGTAGTCGTCGACAGCCCGAATTGGTTGGGTGCATTCTTGCATCTTGAACCGGACCTGGGGACATTGCTGCGGTATTCGCTGTTCGATGTTTATGTTCATCACACGGATGGTCATTCCTTTAATCCTTTTCTGTGGACTATGCGCTCGGAAATACTGGGCTCACTCGTCGTGTTCGTATTCCTTGGCATCGAAAGATATCTGAAGCTAAAAATTCTTGTCCTGATAGCCCTTGTCGTCGTGTTTTTTCAGCTCAAATCCTATATCGCGTGTTTTCTGGTCGGTGTCATCTTCGCGAAGATGCGGACGGAAGGGCAGTTTCTGCGGCTTCAGGAAATCAGGTGGGTACAGCCCTTGTCCTGGGGTGTCCTAGGCATCGTTTTGCTGTTTATTGCCCATAAGCAGATAGTCGGCCATTCCGGCGTGCGTCCATACGTCGTTGCATCGACACTGTTATTGTTCGTCGTGCATTGCAATAAGACGATCACGGAATTTATGCGGAATGGGATATCGGCATGGCTTGGGAAAATATCATTCCCACTTTACCTCGTTCATTTTCCGGTCATCGCCTCATTTACTTCGGCCTCGATTGTGGTTGCCAACAATCACGGGGGGCTGACCATTCCTATGATTATTTTGATTGCACTGGCGTCCGTCGTTCTCAGCCTCGCTTCCGCCTGGGCATTTGCGCCGGTGGAGGCGCTGACCAGGAAGATCTGCGCCCTTGCCGGCTGTCTCGTGCCGCAGGGTAAGAAAAATTTGGCTCGCGCATGATGCAGGAATGGTGACCTATGCCATCTTCCACGCCTCCCGTCCCGCGCTGAAGGGCCTGCCATGACCACCGAACGCCGATCCCAGGTTTGCCATCTGGGCCTCCTCCTGGTGCTGCCAGCGCTGTTCACCGTCGTACTGTTCATCATGCGGGGCAATTCTCTGCCGTTCTGGCAGGTGTTCAACCTCGATCCCGACTACTATTACCTGCTCAACGGGCTGATGGTGGTGGAGATGAAGGCGCCCACCGATATTGGCCATCCCGGCACGCCGGTCCAGGTGTTCATCGCCCTGGTGATGCGGCTGATGCATCTGGGCCAGCCCACCGGCGCCGTCGTCGAGGCGGTACTGGACGCTCCGGAACGCCATCTGATCATGGTGACCAGCGTGATGTATCCGCTGATCGGTCTGGCCCTGTTCGCACTGGGGCGGGCGTTTCTCGGATTCACCGGGCGGCTGGCACCGGCCCTCCTGGCCCAGAGCGCGCCGTTTTTATCCATGATCATTCCTAAATTCGGGTTGCACCCGAAGCCGGAGGGCTTCCTGATCATCGCCGTAGCCCTGCTGATGGTGGTGGCGTTGAAGGTGGCGGAAGCCGAGCGGCAGGAGGATCGCCTTGCCGGCTGGCTGGGATTGGCCATTGGCTTTGGCATCGCCTGCAAGCTGCAATTCGTAGCAATGGGGCTGGTGCCGCTATTCCTGCTGGATCGCCGCCGGCTGTTTCTGGTGTTGCCGCTGGCCACCGTGGCCGGGTTCCTGATCTTCGTTTCTCCGGCCATCCCGTCCTACCCGCTCTTTCTGGGCTGGTGGGGCAAGGTTCTGACCCATAGCGGCGCCTATGGCACCGGCGGTGCCGGGGTGGTAGACGCCGGCCGTTACCATAGGGCGGTGATCGGGCTGTTCGGCTCGAAGCTGCTGTTTTCCATCGGCTTTGGACTGTCGCTGCTGACGCTGGCCGGCTACGCCAGACTCCGGCGGCGGGGCGTGATTGAGCGCCAGCAGCTGGCACGCCTGCTGGCGGGCATGGTGCTGGCGCAATTGGCGACGGTGCTGATCGTCGCCAAACAGTCGGCGGCCCATTACATGGTGCCGGCCTTGCTGCTGACCGGTCCGGAACTGGCGGTCATCTGGGTGCTGAGTGCTCAGGTGTTCCCGGTGGTGAGCCATCGCCGCGTCTGGCTGGGACTGGGGGCGGTACTGATCGTGGTGTCAGCCCACGCGGTGTGGAAGCAAAATGCCGAACTGGCGCGCTGGACTCGGGACGCGCAGAGCTTCGATATGAGCCGTTTCGGTGCCTGCGCCAAGATCGACTACGATTCGTCCTCCTCCCAGGCCTATGCTTTCCAGCGCGGCGACATGAACACCTATGGCCGCTATTCGTCCAAGCTGGCGCTACGCATGCCCAAGGACACCTATACTTGGTTCATCAACGACCATTCCTATTGGCCTCACGGCTTCATGCAATGGAATCAGCCGCTCGATATCGCCCAGGTGGTGGGATCGTATCCTTGCGTGGTGTTCCGAGGCAATCAACCCAACAACGCCCTGCCCATGGCCATGCAGCAAATTCCCGGGGTTCATCGCGACGACGAGTGCTACGTGGGCGAGGAAACCATATTCACCCGCGGAATCCTGTGCGACGGCAGCCCGGTTCCGCTTGCAAAATAAGTCCAAGAGGCTAGCCTTCTTCTGGAACGCTTCGACGAGGGGGACACCATGCCGGCCAAGGCCGTGACCATTGCCCAACAGAAGGGGGGAGCTGGAAAGACCACCCTGGCGGCGCAGCTTGCCGTGACCTATGCCAGTGGTGGCATGCGTGTCGGACTTCTGGACATCGATCCCCAGGGCTCGCTCGCAGCCTGGTACGAGATCCGCAAGGCCCTGGTCGATGAAAGCGGTGGCGGCATCACCTTCGTTCAGGCTTCGGGCTGGCGGTTGTCAACTGAGCTGGAGCGGTTGCGCCGCGATGTCGATCTGGTGCTGATCGATAGCCCGCCCCATGCAGAGACCGAGGTCCGTATTGCGGTCCGGGCCGCCGACCTTACCCTGGTGCCCATGCAGCCTTCACCCATGGATTTGTGGGCCACGGGTCCGACGCTGGAGATGGCGCGTAAGGAGAAGTCACCAGCCTTGATGGTCTTCAACCGCACGCCCTCGCGGGGCAAACTGGTTGACGCGGTGCGCAAGAAGATCCGCGACAGCGAGGTTCCTGTGGCCAATGCGGTTCTGGGCAACCGGGTGGCCTTTGCCTCCTCGATCATGGAGGGCAAGGGAGTGGTGGAAAGCAATCCACGCCACACCGCCACCAAGGAAATCAGGGCGCTGGCCGAGGAAATCGCCCAGAAATTGGGAATCGGGTGACCGCATGGATTACAGTTTCGGCCTTGCCATGGGCCTGCACACCCTGGCCGTCCTGGTCTGGGTGGGAGGCATGTTCTTCGCCCACATGATCCTGCGTCCTGGGGTGATGGACATGCCGTTGCCCGAGCGTCTGGCGCTGTGGAGGCGGGTGCTGGCGCGCTTCTTCCGCTGGGTCTGGGCATCTATCGCTGTGATCTTGGTGACAGGCTATGGCGTGCTGCTGCTGGGTTATCGCGGCGGCGTGTCCGGTGGGCCCACCCATGTGGGGGTCATGCAGGTAGGCGGACTGGTGATGATGGCTCTGTTCATTCAGTTGTATTTCGGCCCCTGGCATGGCTTCAAGCAGGCGCTGGTGGCCGGCGATCTGGACAAGGCAGTCGACTATCAGGTTCGCATGCGCCATATCATCGTCACCAATCTGATCCTCGGCCTCGCCACAACGGTGGTCGGTGCTGTCGGGTCGCTGTTGGGCAGCTGAGGAGCAGGGTGGTGGACGCCAGGAACGACGTGGAGGTCATCTCCAAGGAGACGGTGTACCAGGGCTATTTTCGCATCGACCGCTATCGCCTGCGTCACCGCACCTTTGCCGGTGGCTGGACCGGCGAGATGATGCGCGAGGTGTTTGAGCGCGGCCATGCGGTGGTGGTGCTGCTTTACGATCCCGAGCGCGATTGCATCGCCCTGATCGAGCAGTTTCGTCCAGGGGCCTATGCCGCCGGCTGGCATCCCTGGCTGATCGAGTGCGTCGCCGGCATCATCGAGGAGGGCGAGGCGCCTGACGAGGTGGCCCGGCGCGAGACCCTGGAGGAGAGCGGTTCGGTTCCCACCGACATGATCCATGTCGGCGATTATCTGCTAACAGCTGGCGGGTCGTCGGAGAGCTGCAAGCTTTATTGCGCCCGGGTGGACAGTTCGCTGGTGGAAGGCGTGCACGGTCTGGAACACGAAGGCGAGGACATCCGCACCCTGGTGGTGTCGACCGCCGAGGCTCTGGCCATGGTCCGTGACGGCCGTATCAGCAACGCCATGGCTACCCTGGCCATCCAGTGGCTGGTTCTGGAAAAGGACCGGGTGCGGAAGACCTGGCTGGATTAGTCAGGACCGGATCAAGGTCAGCAGCGGCGATGCTCCATCCCGGACCATGGCAAGCGCCACCGCCACGATGATGGCCAGACCCACATAGGCGATCCAGTGCCAGCGCTTGAGCAGGCGGGCGACGCCCTCGGCCGCCGCACCGGTCAGCGCCACCGAAAGCGCCAGTCCTGCCACCATGATCCAGACATGGTCGCGGGCGGCTCCCGCCACCGCCAGCACGTTGTCCAGCGACATGGAAATGTCGGCCAGCACGATCTGCTGTACCGCCTGCCCCAGGGTCTTGCCCTCGGCCGGCGCCTCCGGACTCTCGGCGGCGGAGCTGTGGCGCAGCTCGCGCCACAGCTTCCACGACACCCATAGCAACAGCAGCCCGCCGGCGAACAGCAGGCCGATCACCCGCATCAATTGCACCGCGAAGACTGACAGCACGATGCGCAGGCCGGCGGCGGCGGCGATGCCGAAGACGATGGCCTTCCTGCGCAATTTCGGTTCGAGGCCCGCCGCCGCCATGCCGATGACCAGGGCATTGTCGCCAGCCAGAGTGACGTCGATGGCGACGACCGAGGCGAGGGCGGTCAGTTCGGCCATACCCAGCATTCAGAAGCTCCAGCCGAAGGAGAGGCGGCAGACGATCACGGCGGTGACCAGGGCGGCGAAATCGGCCAGCAGGCCCACCGCCAGGGCGTGGCGGATGCGCCGCACCTGGACCGCGCCGAAATAGACCGCCAGCACATAGAAGGTGGTCTCGGTGGAGCCGTATAGGGTACCGAGCAAGGTACCGAGGTAGGAATCTGGGCCGATAGCCGGGTCGCGCAGGCTGGCGGCCAGCAGCCCATAGGAGCCCGAGCCGGACAGGGTGCGCATGACCGCCATCATCAGCGCCTCGCCCGGCAGGCCGAGAGGTGCGGTCAGGCGCCCGAGAGGGCCGAGCACCATCTCCATGGCACCGGAAGCACGGAACATGCCGATGGCCACCAGGATGGCCACCAGATAAGGCAGGATGCGCACCGCAACGGCGAAGCCCTCCTTGGCCCCCTCGACGAAGCTTTCATAGATGGGTACCCGGCGCCAGACGCCGAAGCCCAACAGACCCACAACCAGACCCGGCATGATCCAGGGGCCGATCTCGCGCCCCTTGAGCAGCAGCACCGGCAGGACGGCCAGGATTCCCGCCAGCGCCAGCAGGCCGGGCCAGGGGGGCGAGGCATGGTCGGCCGGACCGGCGGCCCGTCCGGCGGCCGGCGGCGGCTCCCAGACCCGCTGCAATCCCTTGGCGGCCAGGATGGCCACCAGGGTGGCGGCGAGGGTGGCGCAAAGGGTCGGGGCCACCACCGCTGCCGGGTCGCCCGAGCCCAACGAAGCCCGGAGCGCGATCACCTTTGTGGGCAGAAGAGTGATGCCGGCGGTGTTGATGGCCAGGAACAGAACCTGGGCATTACTGGCGGTGCCCTTGTGCGGGTTGAGCCGCTCCAACTGCTCCATGGCTCGGATGCCGAAGGGGGTGGCGGCATTGCCTAGCCCCAGCAGGTTGGCGGCGACGTTCATCACCATGGCGCCCATGGCCGGGTGGCCGGCCGGGATATCGGGAAATAGCCGCCCCAGCAGCGGCGCCAGCAACCGCGCGGTGGCGTCAAGCATGCCGCCGGCCTCGGCAATCTTCATCAGGCCGAGAAACAGCGCCATGATTCCCACCAATCCCAGGGCCAGCGGCACGGCGGCGGCGGCGGATTCGGTGACGGCCAGCGACAGCGCCTCCATGGTCCCGCCGGTGCCGGTCAGCTGGCTGATGGCGGCGGTGACGAAGGCGATGAGCGGAAGGAGAAGGAAGACGAGATTCACTCTGTTCCAATCCCGGAAGGGCACAGCTGTCCAAGACTATCAGAACCAATCGGCAGCCGCACCCTTGCCGCTTCGGGGGCTGGCGTTGTAAAGCTTGGCTAAACCATGGGGGAAGCGGCGATCATGCGTCAGTTGGTGTTTCTGGTGTCTTGCCTAATTGCCGTGACTCCGGCCTGGGCCATCGATGGCGTTCCCGCCCGGATAGAAGCGGCCAAGGCCGCCTATGCCCGTGGCGACCTGGCCCGGACAGCCTTGGAGTTGGAGGCGGCGGTACAGGACCTTCAAGCCCGCATCGGTCGCAGCCTGGGAGAGATGTTTCCGGCGATTCCCACCGGTTGGCAGGCCGAACCACCCGAGACCCAGGGGCTGGCCAGCGCCGGTGGCGGCATGGAGGTCAGCCGGGCTTATAGCCGGGATGAAGCCACACTCAACGCCTCGCTGATCATCGACAGCCCGGCCGTGGCCTCCGCCGCCCTTCAGTTCGCCGCCAATGCGCCCATGCCGCCCAATGTCCGGCGGATCAAGGTGGGCCCCGAGGATGCGCTGCTGCGCTGGGATGCCGCCAATCGTTCTGGTGAGGTTACCATCATCCTGGGCGCGCGGGTCCTGCTTCAGCTTGAATGCGACAATCTGGCTAACAGCGACGTGCTGACCGAGGCCGCCAAGGGCTGGAACCTCGCAGGCATCCGCAAGGCGGTTGGTGGCTAGCCTCGCACCAACCCGACGATCAGCGGGACTAGAATAGCGGTGGCCATGCCGGTGAGGCCGATGGCCAGACCGGAGAAGGCTCCGGCGGTTTCCCCCATCTGAAGGGCGCGTACGGTGCCGATGCCGTGGGCGGTAATGCCCATGGCCAGCCCGCGCGAGGCCGGATCGCGCACTCGCGCCAGGTCGAGAATCCAGCCGCCGGCCACGGCACCGAAAATGCCGGTCAGCATCACCATCACCGCCGTCAGGGATGGAATGCCGCCAATGCGTTCGGCGACGCCCATGGCGATGGGAATGGTCACCGATTTCGGCGCCAGCGACAGTAGGATCTTCTCCGAGCCGCCGAGACTCCAGGCGATGATCACTGCGCTGCCGCCGGCCATCACCGCGCCGATGGTCACGACCGCCAGCACCGCCGGCCAAGCCCGGCGCAGGATCGGCATCTGGTGATAGAGCGGCACCGCCAGCGCCACCGTCGCCGGTCCCAGCAGGAAATGAACGAACTGGGCCCCGTCGAAATAGGTGCGGTACTCGGTGCCGGTGGCTAGCAGGAAGCCGACGATCAGGCTCACCGAAATCAAGATGGGGTTGAGCAGGGGCGACCGGCCGCCTTTCTCGAACAGCCACATGGCCGCCTGATAGGCCAGCAGGGTGGCGGTCAAGCCCAGCAGAGGCGAGGTCGCCAGATAGACCCAGATGCTTTGCAGATCGCTGCTCATGGCTTGCTCTTCCCGGTCAGCGCCTGCATCAGCCGGCCGACGACCACCATGGTCAGCGCGGTACTGCCCACCAGGGCTGCGGCGATGGGCCAAGCCTCGGTGGCGATGGTCTTGACGTGGACCATCACGCCGACACTGGCTGGGATGAACAGCAGTGCGAAATTGCCGAGGATGGCCTTGGCGGCACTGTCGAGCCCGGTGGGAATACGCCCGCGGATCACCAGACCGAGGAACAGGATCATCATGCCGACCACCGGCCCGGGCAACGGTAGTCCGGCCAGCCGTACGATCACTTCGCCGGCAAGCTGGCACAGAAGCAGCAGCGTGATATAGAACAGCACGACACTTTCTCCCTCAACTGACCTCAACGAGATGATGGCCTGGATTTCGACCATTGACTTGATCGGTTCCGCCGCAGGCGCTCTCACCACCGTGGCCTTCGTGCCTCAGGTGGTCAAGACCCTACGGACCCGGCAGACCCGCGACATCTCGCTCGCCATGTGGCTGGCCTTCTGTGCCGGGGTGGCGCTGTGGCTGGTCTATGGGATCATGCTGCGGGCTTGGCCGGTCATTCTGGCCAATATTCCGACTCTGGGGCTGGCCGGAATCATCCTGGCGGTCAAGATTCGCAATCTGCGAAGCGAAAAGGGGGACGACACGCCCCCCTCGTAAGCCGATCCTAGGCGTTGCGGCCGCCATGCAGGCTGGACCACTGAACCGGGTCGTGCAGGAAGGAGCGTACTTCCTCGACCGCGCGCTTGTCGAACTGGCCTTCTTCCTCGACCACTTCCAGCACGTCCCACCAATTGCACAGATAGCCCAGGTTGACGCCGATCTCCTCCAGGCTCTTCAGCGCTCCGGGGAAGACGCCGTAGAAGAACACCACGAAGGAATGGTCGATCTTGGCGCCGGCCTCGCGCAGGGCGTTGACGAAATTAACCTTTGAGGCACCGTCTGAGGCCAGATCCTCCACCAGGACCACCCGGTCGCCATCCTTGAAATCGCCCTCGATCTGGGCGTTACGGCCGAAACCCTTTGCCTTCTTGCGCACATAGAGCATGGGCAGGTTGAGCTGATCGGACACCCAGGCGGCATAGGGAATGCCGGCGGTCTCGCCACCGGCGATGGCTTCGGTGGATTCGTAGCCGACCTCGCGCAGGATGGCTGCGGTCATCAGGCCGCTGATGGTCGAGCGGGCGCGGGGGAAGGAGATCACCTTGCGGCAATCCACATAGACTGGGCTGGCCCAACCCGAGGTCAGGATATAGGGCTCTTCCGGACGGAAGTTGATCGCCTTGATCTCGAGAAGAATGCGCGCGGTGATCAGAGCCGCATGCTTCTGCTCGGGGGTGCGGGAAACGGTTTGTGCCATGGTCGAGCCCTCTTGCCTTGCCGGTTATGGGGGGTATAGGCACAATCTGAATTTCCTGCAAGCCGACAGAACAAGGAATCGAGATGTCCGACGTGATCCAGCTCAGCCGCGACGGCTCCATCGTCACCGTGGCGCTGAACCGCCCCGAGCGCATGAATGCCCTGAACCTGCCCATGTGGCGCGGCTTGGCCGATGCGTTCGAGGCCCTGTCGGCTGATCGCTCGGTCCATGTGATCGTGCTGCGCGGTTCCGGCGACAAGGTTTTCGCCCCCGGTGCCGATATCGAGGAATTCGATACCCTGCGCGCCAATGCCGAACAGGCCAAAGCCTATGACGTGATCATGCGCCGGGCACTGGATGCCGTGCGGTCCTGTCCGCAGCCGGTGGTGGCGGCGATCTATGGCCCCTGCGTCGGTGGCGCCCTGGAATTGGCCTGTTGCTGTGATATCCGTCTTTCGGCGCGCTCCGGTCGCTTTGGGGTTCCCATCAACAAGATTTCGGTGGTGATGGCCTATCCCGAACTGGCGGCCATCCGCCGGGTAATCGGTCCTGCGGCAGTGCTTGAAATCTTGCTGGAAGGCCGGGTGATGGATGCCGACGAGGCCAAGACTATGGGGCTGGTCAACCGGGTAGTGGATGACGAGGCCCTGGCGGGCGAAATCGCCGCCACCGCCAAGCGCATCGCCGCCGGCGCGCCCCTGGCCAATCGCTGGCACAAGGCCTTTATCGCCCGTCTGGACGATCCAACCCCGGTGAGCGCGGCCGAATTGGACGAGTGCTACCTTTTCCTGGAGACCGCCGACTATGCCGAAGGCCTCGCCGCCTTCCGCGCCAAGCGCAAGCCCATGTTCACGGCGGAGTAGGGATAGTCAGGGCCGAACGGACGCTTCGACGAAGCCGGCCAAGGCCTTGAGCTCGGTGCGCGAGCTTACGGCCTTCTGCCGCAGGCGCTTGGCGAAATTGGCCACCAGTTGTGGTTTGCCCGGCTGACCGAACATGCTGGCAAAGCCGTTGCGGCCGAGGACCCTGAAAGCGGTGGAGAGGCATACCGCTGCCTGAAGGGTGGATAGAGACAAGGCGGCGAACAGTTCCGCCCGGACCGTCTCGTTGACGTCGGCCATGACCGTTACCAGTTCCCGCATCTCGTGGCCGCTGCGGCTGCCCAGCACTTCGGTGACCTTGCGGTCGGTAATAGCCTCCCACCAGAAATCCTCCTGGGGCGTGCGCGCGACGGCGGGGGCGGCCACCGCCATGAAAGTGCCTCCCCGCCGAGCCACCACCGTGGTTGACTTCGGAGGTGCGGCGACCTCGAAGCTGGGAAGCGGGGGCGGGGCGGTGGGCGGCGGACCGGCGGCATTGGTGATGGCATCCAGCAGCTCGGCTTCGCGCAGGTCGAGGACGCGCGGCCCCATCTCCAGCACTTTGTGCAGCGGCATGGGGGCATAATGGGGCACCAGCGGTACTTGCCAATCGTGGATCAGGTATTCGTTCATGGCTTGGTACATGCGGCCGGACTTGCTGGTGGGGTCGTTGGGGTCACCGCCCAAAACCGCGCGAAAATGGCGCTTGGCATGGGTGCGAACAATCATGGCGATGACGTCGTGCACCGAACGGCCGCAGCGCAGGCGGACGAAGTCGTCATTGACCGGCCGGCGCCGGGAGTCCACCAGCAGGGGACGGAAGGCGTCACGATGGCGGTTGAAGATGCGTATGCAGCCGTGCAGCATTTCCGAGCTGGTCATGACCGTGTCGTAGAATTCGTCGCCGCGGAGGTCGCCGAAGGCCGGAACGAGGCTGCGGAAGATATCCGAGACCGGCCCTTTCAGGGTCTCGTTGATGAAACGGACGGCATCGTTGTGGTCGTCACCGCCCACAATCCTGGTTTTCTGCCATCCCCTGGCGCCGACATCGTCTCGTGGCATGCATAATTACCCGTATCTTAAGTGCGGTTTACACCTCGTTCATGATGCGGGCAAACGTCGTTCAGTGACGCTTTGTGGCCTCAAATGACGGAGAACGGCATCAGGAGCTGGTTGAGGGCATCCCTGAGGCGGGCCAGTTCCACCGGCTTGGCCAAGTAGTAGTCCATGCCGGCCGCCAGACAGCGGCTGGATTCACCCGGCAAGGCATTGGCGGTCATGGCGATGATGGGGACATGGCTGCCGTTTCCGGCTTCCTCCTCCCGGATGGCGGCGGTGAGTTGGAAGCCGTCCATCACCGGCATGTGGCAATCGGTGATGACCATGGCATAGGGCCGTTGCCGCCAGGCTCCCAGCGCGGCGGCCCCATCGCCGTGGACATCGGCGGTGAAGCCCAGCAGCTTCAACTGGCGAAGAATGACCTGCTGGTTCACCGGGTGGTCCTCGGCGACCAGGATCGGAAGGCTGTCGCGGGGCGGCCTTGCCGATTTTTCTTCGGATTTGGCCTCAATCGCGGACAGGACGGGCGGCGGCGTGGGGAGCGAACGGGGGAGGTGGCCGGTGGTTGTATTTGCGGCCCGAGCCGCCGCCTTGAGGATTTGGGTCCGGGTCAGGGGGCGCCCGAGGAAGCCGACGCAGCTGCCCAGCCGCTCCAGTTCGAAGCGGCCGGTGGGAGAGCCTCCGTCGATGAACAGCATGGGCGTTCCCTCCAACGGCTGGAGTTGCCCAGCGGCGATGGCATCGGTGGCAATCACCGCCAGATCGAACGGTGTTTGGGTGGTGGTGGCCTTGTTCCAGGCAGCCATGGCTTCCTTTGCGCCGGGCACTCGGACCACGGCTGCGCCGGACTCTTCCGTCACCAGGGCGATAAGGCCGCGTTCGCTGCTGTCGCCCGCGACGATGAGGACGCGCAGGCCCATGAAATCCATCTCTTCACCGCTATCGTCCTCGCCTTCGTGTTCGGCCTGGTCCAGCGGCAGACTGAACCAGAAGGTCGAGCCTTGGCCGGGGCGGGAATCGAAGCCGGTGGTTCCATCCATCAGGTCCACCAGACGCCGGGTGATGGACAGACCCAGCCCGGTGCCGCCAAAGCGCCGGGTGGTGGAGGTTTCCGCCTGAGTGAAGGGTTGAAACAGCTTGTGCCGGATGGCCGGATCAATGCCGATCCCGGTGTCGGCGACGCGAATCTGGGCCCAAATCTGGCCTTCGCCAGCGCTACCGATGCGCTCGGCATGGATAAAGACCCGCCCGGTCTCGGTAAACTTGACGGCATTGCCGGCCAGATTGAACAAAATCTGGCGCAGCCGGACAGGGTCGGCCAAAACCGGCGCCGCCAGGGCAGGATCGACGAAGGTGGCAAGTTCGATGCCCTTCTCCGTCGCCGATGGGCCGATGGTCTGCATGACGCCGTCGATCAAGCGTTCCAGCGAAACCGGCATCCGCTCCAGCTCCAGGCGGCCCGCCTCGATCTTGGAGAAGTCCAACACGTCGTCGATGATGCGCAGCAAGGCCAGCCCCGACTCTCGGGTGGTGGCGATCAATTCTTTCTGGTTGTCGTCGAGCCGGGTGTGGGTCAGCAATTCCAGCATACCGATGACGCCGTTCATGGGCGTGCGGATTTCGTGGCTCATGGCGGCCAGGAAGGATGACTTGGCCATATTGGCCGCCTCGGCCGCCTCTTTGGCGGAGGTAAGGCCTTCGATGGCCGAATCGCGTTCGGTAGTGGTTTCCTGGAACTTGGCCAGCACACGGTTGAACACTGCTGCGATTTCCGCCGCCTCGGTCTCGGGGGCCGCCGCGACCACCGGGTGGGCGAAGGTCAGGGGGTGTTCGTGGGCCTCCATCTGGGCGAGAAGATCCTGCAGCGTCCGCCGGTTGGTCTCGCCGGCCCGCCGCTCGGCCTCGGTCTTTTCCTGCTCCAGCCGCTGCTTTTCGATGGCATTACGCTTGAACACCTCGACGGTGCGGGCCATGGCCGCCAACTCGTCCATCAGGTCGCGATCCTCGACCTCGCGGCTCCAATCGCCGTCCGCGCCGGCTTCCATGGCTTGGCGCAGGCGCAACAGCGGGACCCGGATGGATTGGCCGATCATCCAGCTGACCCAGGCGCCGATAGCCAGCAGCAGCAGGGTGGCTGCGGCTCCCATCACGCCCAGCCGGACCAACTGGGCTTTGGAGCGGCGTTGCAGCCGCTCCTCCCGGTCGTGGCCCCGGGCGATCAGGCGGTCGATGGCGGTTGACATGCCAGCCTGACCTGCATCGACCTCGTCGGCGAGGATGCGCGAACGCTCGTCGAATCCGTGGGCGATGGCGTCGATGGCTCCGGTGAGCGCGCGGGCGCGTTGGCCCAGCACCGCCAGGGCGTCGCGCTGGAGGTCACTGGCGGCTAGACCCGATAGAATCGGCAGGGTGTCGGTCATCCGTTGCAGGCTGGCATGAGCGGCGGTGGCGCGGGCGGGATTGCCGTTGAAATAGAAGACGTTGATGGCGATCAGCGCTTCGACGAAATTCTCGTGCGACTTGACCAGGGCCGGCGACAGGCTGTCGCCGGCGCGGGTGCGGGCGGTGGAGTTCAAGATGGCGTAGAGGCCCGACATCTCGCTGGTGGTCTGCAAGACCTCGCTCTCGTAAAGGCGCGAGATATCTGCATTGATGGCCTTGAGGGTCTGGAAGCCGGCGACGAACTTTCTCGCCGCCTGATGCATGGCGACGGAATCCTCTGACAGCGGCTTTTCGAAAGCGGTGGCCTCGCCCATGGCGACGAACAGCTCCTCCGACCGGCGCATGGCGTCCTTGAGCAGGTCGTCGGAGGGATTGGCCAGGTACTGGCGGATCAACCCCTGCAGCCGGCTGGCGCGAATATCCATGTCGGCCAGGGCACCGGTGCGGCGTTGCACCTGCCGAAGCTCGTCAATATCGGCGTTGATCACCGAGGCTGCGTGCCAGCCCAGTCCGCCTACCGCCAGCGCCACGAACACGTTGAGCGCCACCACCAGCGGAATACGCCAGGCGATGGGCAGCGCTCTGATCCAGCGGACGAAACGGGCATATGCCATTTGACGGGTCCCCAAACCCCTGACGCGACCTGCGTGGGATGGTAAAGCGTTGCAATCCTCGGGGGAAGGGGGCTTGCTCCATTAAGCGTCCCATGCAAATAGGACGGGGCGGGTTGTCTCGGCTGTATCTTGACCGAAGTCGCGCGTTCCGACAACCTGCCGCCTCTTCCCATTATTGATGGATGTCGCGGGCAATGCGCCTGACCCTGCATACCGATTACGCCTTGCGAGTCCTGGTTCATGTGGGCAAACGCAACGGTGAGCTGGTAACCATTAATGAAATCGCCGATTGCTACGGCATTTCAAAGAACCACCTGACCAAAGTTGTCCATCAGATGGGGCGAATCGGTTATCTCGAGACCGTTCGCGGCAAGTACGGCGGTGTCCGGTTGCTGCGTCTGCCCGAAGATATCCGCTTGGGCGCCTTTATCCGAGAGACCGAGGAGGATTTTGCCTTGGTGCGTTGTATGCGTTGCGCTGTCACGGATGAGTGCCGCCTCAACGGCCGCTGCATTGCCCATCGGGCGCTGGAGGCCGGTCTCGGCGCCTTTTTCGCCGAGCTGGACCGCTA
>Ga0265313_10002463_pt1 | contig 15953 bp, 16 predicted proteins | sample 4123metaG_FD_203122 | JGI IMG/M metagenome (GOLD analysis project Ga0265313, IMG submission 203122) | Rhizosphere microbial communities from Carex aquatilis grown in University of Washington, Seatle, WA, United States - 4-1-23 metaG | ecosystem: Host-associated > Plants > Roots > Rhizosphere >...
CCATATTGCCGGTACCCCCGCCGGTGCCGTTGAGGGTGATGCTGCCGGTGCCGCTGTTTGCGATCGCGGCGGACTGGTAGATGCCGAAATTGCTGTTGCCGTTGGAACCGCCGCCGGTGCCGGTGATCGAGATCGCTCCGCCGCCGCCAGTGACGGCGGCGTTGATCCAGACGCCATAATTGTTGTCGCCGGCAACGCCGCCATAGCCGGTCCCATGGATGGTGAGGGCGCCGCTGCCGGTGTTGAGGGTGCCGGCGACCAGGACGCCGGTGACTTGTGTCGCGGTACCTGCCGCAGCCGTGGTGAGCGGGTTGGCGCCGCCGCCGATCACCAGGGCGCCGCCATTGGTGGCGATGGGAGCGGTGATGTTCACATACCCGCCGCCGCCCAGGGTATTGGCATCCAGGGTCAGGGCCAACGCGCCGCCGCTCGAACTGATGCCCTGGTTTACGATGACGCTGCCGCCGGCCTTGAGAGTCAGGCCGGCCGCGCCAACGCCTGTCATCTGGATTGGCGCAGATACGGTGATGTCGCCATTGCCAAAGCCATCGCCCAAACTGCCGCTGGTCTGCAGCACCACGCTGGTGCCGCTGTTCAAGGCGCTGTTGATGTCGGTGTTGAGCACCACGGGGCCGTTGGCGTTCGAGGTCCAGGTGCCCGTGGGCGACTGCGTCGCGGTCGAAGTGGTGTTGCTGACTGTCAGATTGTAGGGATCGAGCAGCCAGCTCCCGGCGGCGCCGTTCGGCGCCGAGGCATCGATCACCGCGCCGGCGACATTCAGATCATGCCCCGAGGTTTCGACCTGTCCGCCATCGCCGCCCCGCACCCCGCCCTTGGCGCTGATGACGCCGGCAACCGTCGTCTGGCCGTTCGACCACACGGCAACCTTGCCGCCATTGCCGCTGCCGATCGCATCGGCGGTGATGGTGGCTTTGCCGACTGCGGCGGTCTGGGCGTCTTGCTGCGGCCCCGCGCCATGGAAATTGCCGCCGATCAGAACCTGGCCGCCGCCGGCATCACCCGACACATCGATCTTCGCGCCATCAGCGACCTGGACGGTCTTGCCCAGCACCTGTACCGAGCCGCCGGTTTGGCCCGCGGCCTTGCCGGACGCGTCGAGGGTGCCGCCGGCCTCGGCGGTGCCGTCGCCGGCGTCCAGAATGATATCGCCATTGTCCATATGGGCGCTGGTCGCCCGGACGATGCCGCTGTTGTTCACCACGCTGTCGGCGACATTTGCCGCGGCTCGCGCCGTCAAAAGAATCTTTCCGCCGGCGGCGCGAATGATCCCGGAATTGGAAACGGTCGCCGATTGGGTGTTGCCGCCGGCGTCCTTGCCGTCATGCGCGACCGGCGCCGTGATCGCGTAGCTGAGCAGGCGGTCGCCATTGAAATCCACCGTGAAGGCATCGGCGCCACCCAGCACGACATGGCCGGCGTTCGCCTGGATCAGTCCCCGGTTGGTGACCTGGGGCGCCGACAGCACCACCGAGCCGCCCCGGGCGGCGCGAATGACGCCATTGTTGGTGATGCCGCCGTTCGAACCTGCAGCGCCGAAGGCGTAATTGCCGGAGACAAAATCATTGTCGGCGATATCGACGGTGGTTGCCAGCAGGCCGCCGACATGAACCGTCGCCCCCTGGCCGAACAGCACGCCATTGGGATTGATCAGCCAGACCTGGCCGTTGGCCTTCACCGCGCCCTGGATGTCGGAAACGCTACTGCCGGTTACCCGGTTGAGGGTCACCGCCGCGCGATTGGGCTGGGCGAACTGGACCGTCTGGCCGGCGGCGACGGAAAAATCCTGCCAGTCGATGATGGCTTTCTGGCTGGTCTGGGTGATGAGGGTGGTGGCCCCGGGCGCCGTGATCGAGGCGCTGCCGGAAACCACCGTTCCGCCTGCTGGTTGGGCCAAAGCCGATCCGGCCCAAGCGGCGGAAAAATACCCTGCTATAACAAATAGATAGCGGGTACGGGCGGTGTTTTTTGCGATCCAATATCCAGCCGATTTCCCGCCCACAACCAACCCCGATAATGCCAACCACGCAAATCCGCGGAACCCGGCCTTGCCAGCGACGATTCTTGTTCTGCTGTTCTACGAACAATTTAACGCCGTTCCGACACTACTGGCAACGTTCCGGCGCCTTCGCAGACCTTTTACGGTTAACGCGCGGCGAAAACCGCACCCTTCGCCTTATCGATGTCGAACCCAATGGACCGCGCGGATTTGTCAATCGCCCTCAACAATCCGTCCGCATCACCGGCACACGCCGATCTCCCAAGAGCACATTGGATTCCGTCCGCAGCCGTTTGCATGTCCCGCTGGCTTTCCTGGGAACTGTCTTTAGATCGGCTTCCGTCTGGGCCAGCATCTCAGGGGTCAATTCACCCCTCGAAAGCGCCGCGATATCCCGAAGCCCCATTCCCTCAATCATCGCATAGTGAGGATCCTTCAGGAGACCCGGTATATCTTTGTCGATCACAGCCGCCGCCGCGGGATCGGCGGCTATGAGCTCCAGGGGTGTTTCCAATGTGTAGGAGTTCTGCTCGGCCGATCCCTCCGACTTCCGTGCGGCAGCCGTATCTTCTGGAAACGGCACAATGTCGGTCGCGCCCTGTGACTGAGCGACGGTCGCCGGAATGGGGGACAACATGCCGAACGCCAGGACGACCAGGAGGTAACGCATTGCGAAACCCTTTCCCCTTGCCCCATTCTAAACGCTAAAGCGCCGCGGCGATACCCGGCAGCCGCGACAACTGGAATGTCCTTGAAATATTGGGCTCACGCGAGGTCAATTGAGCTTGTATGACACCAACAGCCCGCCCCCGATACTGGGGCCGCCGTCGCTAAGGCCTCCTGTGCCGTAGCCCGTCAATGTCATCGTATCGCTGAAGACCCAGCTGAGGGACCCGAACAGTTCTTGCGAGGCGTTCACCAGCGGGGAGCTGGCGCTGTCATAGTCATACGAGACGATCGCAATCAGATGGTCGTTGAGCACGATGCTGGTGCCGGCGGAAACGGAGTAGGTATTGTTCAGCGAATAGCCTGAAGGCTGACCGACAAAAAGATAGCCAAGGGTGACGAAGGGTCCCCAGATTCCAAAATCCTTGGAAACATCCAGGCTCAGTCCGAAATCCGTCATTCCCGTGCTGAGGCCCTTGGCGGAAGAGCCCGTCGGGATCTTGAGGCGGCCGGTCAATTGCACGTTGAAATCGTCCAGAATTGCCGGCGGAACCGCATAGGCGGCGCTGAGGTTGATATCGCCAAAGCCGCTTCGCGTGGAAGATGTTCCTCCCTGATCTATGATGATGGGATTGCCCGCCGCGTCGAACACGATCAGCCCCTGACCCGAGACCTGCAGGTATGGGGCGCTCAGATTGAAGTGGAAATTGCCGACCGTCGCACCAAGCGTCGTCAGGGCGACGAATATATCGGTGTTCTGCGAAGTTCCGTAGGTGCCGCTGGAATAATCGGCCCCCACCGTGCCCGTCAGGGGAATCGCCGGACTATCCGCGAACGCATTTTCGCCGCTTGCGAGCAGCAATACCAATGCCGCAACACGAGAATTCGATCTCATGGCGACCTCATGCGCGACCTGCGCCGACCTGAATGAAGTATCCGGAAAACTATCAGTGCCCGCGCAAAGCCTTGATCTGCGCCCTGATCTGGTGAATCAGCAGACGCGCTTCCTCTGGAGAGATTTTGCCGGCCCTGAGCGCCTCGCGTAAGCCATGAATTTCTGCGCGGTCTTGCGGAATTGTATTCTGGACGGCTTGCCTCGCTGCCAAAACTCCGGGGGGAGGGCCCGCCGCAAAAGCGGCGACGCTCCAGCAAACCGATAACAGCCCGGCAATCAGAAATCTTTGCAACATTGCCCCCTCGCGAGGCGCAAACAGGCGCCCCCTTGCTGGAACAGAGTAAACGATATCCGGCCCTGATTGCCATATCCACGGCGCAGGCCCGCTTTTCCGGGTTATTCCGGGATTTTATCCCGGAGCGGATAAGAATATGGCCGGTTTTCGCATCCGGTTCGCCCCCCGTTCCAGCGGTGCGACCCGACCTGCCCTTAAGGGACACGCTTCGACCCGGACCATTTCCTTGCCCAGGGCACCATCGCGGATTGGCCCGGCTGGGTCCAGGCCTGCAATCGTGAATCGAGATCACACACAACTCCTTTGTCTCTGTGATCGTTAATGCCGGCGGGAACGGATTGCGTCCCGAGCCTTCTCCGCCGGTGAACTTGAAATCGAGTTTTGCAGGTGTATCACCAAGACATTTTCGCCGGCCGCGACGGTAAATTTCACATCGTCAAATGATGGCTTGGCAAGAAAGGGGCGGGCGTCTCGCGAAAATCCAAACGGTTCAAGCGGCAGGCCGAGCCACGAGGTATCCATCTTTCCGTTGGAATTCAAATCCTGGAATGTCTCGATTGCGTAGATGCCGGGCGGGATGCCGTGCAGCACAATGGTGGTCAGCGGTGCAGCCGGGATCACATTGGCTGACGCGACCGGGACGGCGTTGTTATCGGGATATCGCGCCCGGTCATAGACGCCCAGCCGCAGTATGCCGCCATCCGGCAGGACGTTTTCAACTTGGATTGTCAGATCGCCGAGGGTGGCGACTGCAGAGGACGCGGCACAAGCGACATCGGTTGATCCAAGCAAGGCAATAAGGAACAGGGTCACCGAGGCGGACCAGTTCATTGCGGCCGCATTCCCTGTGTGTACGGATTGGAGGCGCGCCATTTGGCGCATGGATTCAATGTCCCGCCCGCGAGGTCATGCCGAGTCAGATTATGCCGGATGCGATCGTCATGGCATCGCCCCGCAGATGTGGCGTCCGGACCCCCCAACGGGACTATGCGGGCGCCCCCCGCACATATTGGTTGAACCACTCGATGGTGCGCGTCCATGCCGCCTGCGCGGTCACCTTGTTGTAGCGTTCCGGCGTCGCGTCATTGAAGAAGCCGTGAACGGAATTGGGCCAAATATGGCCTTCGTAGCGGATGTTGTTTTTCTTCAGCGCCGCCTCCTGGGCAGGCCATCCCTCCACCGCCGCCTTGTCGAGCGCGCCGTGGTTTATCAGGATGGCGGCCCTGATCTTGGCCACGTCGTCCGGCTTTGGGGCCGCGCCATAGAAGGGCGCCGCGGCCGCCAGATCCGGGCCCATCAGGACCGCCAGGGTATTGGCAATCCCGCCGCCAAAGCAAAAGCCGGTGGCGCCGATTTTCCCGCTGCAGTCCGGACGCGCCTTCAACCACCGCGCGGCAGCGAGAAAATCCTGGGTCATCTTGGCCCTGTCGATCTTGGCAAAAAGCTGGCCGCCCTTGTAGTCGTCGCCCGGATAACCGCCGGCCGACGACAGTCCGTCCGGCGCGAAGGCCATGAAATTCTCCAGGGCGAAGCGCCGCGCAACGTCCTCGGTATGCGGATTCAGTCCCCGATTTTCATGGATGACGATCACGCCCGGCAGTTTTGCCGGGGTGGCCTCGCGCGTATCGGCGCTGAATGGCCTGACGAAATAGCCGCGGATATACCCATTGCCATCCGGCGAGGGCACCGTTTCATAGCTCGCCTTGATGCGCTCATCGTCTTTGCGCACCTGCTGCGCCGCGGCGTAGTCCGGCATCAGCGCCTTGACAAGCGCCCCGGTGGTGAGACCGGCAACCGCGAAGGGCTTCAGCCCATTGACGAAGGCGCGGCGGCTGATCTCGCCGTGAATGAAGCGCGTGTACAAGTCTACCGCCTGTGGCGGAATTTTCTTGCGTTCCTCGCCCATGGCTCGCTCCTCCAATATCCGCGGACCGTATCATCGCCCGAGCGGCAGCTAAAGCCCGCCTCTCATTATCTACCGGGGCCAAACGGACGGATTCCAAAATTCACGACATCGAGATTGGGACCGGTCTTCGGCGCCGGCCTGGCCCAGCGGATCGTGCCCTTGAGATCGCCGGTGTTGGCGGGCGGTTGCGTCAGGGTGACGGTGAAGGATCGGGTCTCCTTGGCGGCCAGGCGCGCCACCTGCCATTCGGCGACATTGGCCTTCGCCTGGGCATCCAGGTGGACGCCCTTGTAGCCGTCGCCGGTCGCGCTCGCCACCGCGGTGCCGGCGGGTATCACAAGGTCGATGGTCAGCCCTTCCGCGGAAAGGCCCTTGCCCACCTCGCCATTGTTGGCGAGGTTCAGCACATAGGCCGCGCCGGCGCCTTCTGCCGGCGCAAGCCGCGCCTGCAGCGCCGGACGGAAGCCGATCTCGTCATGCGCCCAGTCATAGATTTCCTTGAGCTGCCCCTCCGACAGGCGCATCGCATTGAAGTTTCCCATGTGGAGGCGCGATCCCGGCCGGGGCGTTTCCAGCTTGGGCATCGCGGTGGTGTGGGTGTAGACGAGGTCCTTCAGCAATGCGAAGTCGCCATTGCGCCCGCCGAAGGTCGCACGCGGCTGATCGAAAGTGGCGCCATGGCACTGGGCGCATCCCGCCGACATATAGATCTGCTGGCCGTGCGTCGCATCGGCCGCAACCGGGATACGCCAGGGCCCCAGTTCGGCGGCTTTGGGCAGGGTCGCAAAATAGGCCGCCATGCTGGCGAGTTCGGCGTCGCTCAGCTGATCTTCCGTGAAGGCCGGCATCACGCCCCAGGGCTTGCGCACCGCCTGTTGGAACTGCGCAGCCGAAAGTCCGCGCCCGGCAAGATCGGGACCGAATGCGCCTTCGCCATTCTTGCCATGGCAATTCTTGCATTGCGTGTCATTGCCTTCCCACAATGTCTTGCCGGCCGTCGGATCGGCTGCGCTGTTCTGCGCGATGGCTGCGGATTGCGCCAGGGCAAGCGCTAGAAGCGTCACGACAAGTCTTTTCATGAAAACAACCTCCTTCGCATATTCGGCGAATTCCCGATCCAGGACATTCCGCCAGTTCTGCTGATCTCATGGATTGCCGGAATCCGGGTAGGCGCGCCGGGCACCGTCATCAAGCCCTCCCGGGCTTGTGCGGTCAGGATGAACCGTTGGCCGCCGGAGCACTAGAGGCAATCCGCCTTGCGGCTGCGAAGTCCGCTGCGTGGGGCGATGGAGCGACCGCCAGGGCTGGAAAACCCTCCCAAATTCCCTGTCGTTTGTCGGTCCGCGCCTGCGGTTGGTCGCCATGAACCCCATTGGTGGAAGGCCGCAGGACGTCCATCGAACAGCGCGAGACGCGGTGCCTGCCGCCACATAACTTCACGCGGCAAACCGGATTTCAGGAGAGCCCAATGTTTCGCAATCTCAAGATCATTCAGATTGTTCTGCCGGCGGTATTGATCGCCACCGCCTTGCCCGTGACGGCCGGCGCGGCGGAGACGCGCACCGCCCTGGTCCATGCCACAGACCTCAACCTCGCCAGCGAATCGGGCCGGGCGATGCTGCGGGCGCGCGTCGACCATGCGGTTCACAAAGTCTGCGATGCCACCGGCTGGGGCGGCGATCTCGCCGCGCAGCAGGTTTCGGCGGCATGCCGGGACAAGGCGCTGGCAACCGTCCTGCCCCAGGTCGATGCCCTGGTCCAGGCGGCGCGGAACAATCAGGTCGCGTCCAACCGCAACATCTCGGTTTCCGGCCGTTGATGACCGGTCGAAGACATCGCCCGCGTCAGGAGCTCCGGCTGCGCCGGCTTCGCTCCACAATGGCGCGGGCGTTGGCGAGATAGGTACGCCCCACCCGCAGCCAGCGGCCGTCACTGAGCTGCGCCTCCCAGACCCCCGCCTCATTGTGCCGGAATCCTGCAATGCGGTCGCGCCGTACCAATGTGGAGCGGTGCAGGCGCACGAACTCGGCCGGGTCCAGTTTGCGCTCCAACCCGGAAATGGTTTCGTGCAGCAGATAGGAGCGCGCCCCGATATGCAGCCGCATATAGTCGCGCTCAGCCTCGATCAGGTCGACCTCTTCCGTCTTGACGCGGATCACGCCGCCACGATGGGGCACCCAGAATTCCCGTGCCCAGGGTGCCGGGGCAGCAGCCTTCGCCGTGAGGCTGGCAGGCGCCCCGATGCGGGCGATGGCGCGTTCGAAGCGCTCGGCCTCCACCGGCTTCAGCAGATAGTCGACCGCGGCGATGTCGAAAGCCGTCACGGCGAATTCGTCGAAAGCGGTGACGAAGATCAGCGCGGGCGGGCAGGCGCGGTCGGCAAGGGTCCGGGCCACGGACACCCCGTCCATCCCCGGCATCTGGATGTCGAGCAGGATGAGATCGGGCGCCAGGCATTCCATCAGGCGCAAGGCGCTGGCGCCCTCCGCGGCGGTGCCGACCAGGTTGATGCGGGGGACGCGGGCGCAGAGGATTTGCAGCCGCTCGATTGCCAGCGGCTCGTCGTCCACGATCAGGGTCCTCAGTGTTTCAGTCATCTGACAGTATCGGCATTGTCAGGCTTACACGAAACCCGCCGCCATCGCGTGGGCCGTAAGCGACGCTGGCAGCGCCGTCAAAGCGCGCGGCCAGGCGGTCGGAGACATTTTTGAGGCCAACCCCGCCGCCCCGACCCGGCGCGGCGACACCCTCGGCGTTATCCTCCACCGCCAAGTGCAGAAATCCATTCTCAGCCCTCGCCCGGACGGCCACCGTCACGGGCTTGCTGCTGCGCGCCACGCCATGGCGGATCGCATTCTCGACCAGCGGCTGAAGGATCATGCCGGGAACGCGTACGGACTTCAGTTCTTCCGGCACCTCCATCAGGACCGACAGCCGTTCCGGGAAGCGCACTCTTTCGATCTCCAGATAGAGGCGTTGCATGTCGATTTCGTCCGACAAGGCGACGTCCGCGGCCGGGTCGCTGGTAAGACTGCTGCGGTAGAACGTCGCCAGGTTGGCGATCATTCTTTCCGCTTCCCTGGTGCGTTGCCGAAGCACCAGGGTGGAAAGCGCGTTCAGGGTGTTGAACAGGAAATGGGGATTGATCTGGTAGCGCAGCGCCCGCAACTGCGCCGCCTGAGCCTGGGAGCGGTAGGCGGCGGCGTTGCGCTCGGCCTGGCCGACCCGGGCGGCATAGGACAGCGCCACATAGAACACGCACCAGGCGACGATGAAAAAATACCAGCTGATCGCCAGTTCCATGACAACGGACAGAACGCCGAGTTTTTCGCCATGCATCTTGGCGACGTCCTGCAGCAGCGTGTCCGGCGGCGAGACCAGGTAGAAAGCGGTGAAATTGGCGGCAGCATAGACGATGGCGGCGGGAATCGAGATCAGCAGGGCGGTGGTGACCAGGAAGCGCATGGAGCGCGTTTCCAGCCGGCGCAGGATCAGGTACAGCACATAGGTGATGGCGATGCCGGCCAGCGCGACCGGGCCGCGGCGCAGCATCATGTCGAGCTGGCCATGCTCGGCCTCGACCGCCATGCGCGCGGTATTGAGAACATAGTAGATGGCCCACAAGGCCAGGATGGACTTGAGCGCCACGGCCCGGTCCACATGGGCGGTGGTTTGGGGTGCGTCAGGCGGCGATGGAGACAGCGTCATGTTTCCATCATAACCCGGCCTGCCGCCAAACATGGAAAGCCACGCGGTCGTTGGTCGAATGCGGCGGGCGGTTTGTCGAATGACCGCCAGGCCCCCGCGTCCTGTTGAGGCAGAATGCCCTCCGGTCCGAATCAAAAACGCTTCCGTCCTCTTAAGAGCTTGATTTACCGGGTGCTTTCGATGGCAACGCAGTTGGAATTGAGCAATTTTCGGCGGGCCGAGGCGGCGTTCCGGCCTCTCGGGCTAAACAATCGTGCCCTGAACGCCCTGGTCCGCGGCGGCATTTGCGCCCTGGAGCAACTTTCGCAACTGACCGAACTTCAGGCGAGCCGGATTCCCGGACTGGGCACAAAGACCCTCGACCAGATCAGGCCGTTTCTGAAAGCCGAACAGCCGGCCGGGACCGAGTTGCCGGAGGACAGGACGATCTCGACAAAGTTCGATGCGAAAACCGTTGCCGCCATCGATGCCTGGCTGGACACCCAGGCGGCGATCTCTTCGCGCCCGGTTGCAGTGCGTCACCTGGTGGCCCAGGCGCTCGGCAATGCCCTGAAATGAGCCGGCGCTTCTATCCGGGAAACCAGTTTTTCCAATAGGGGCGCTCGCGATAATCGCGGCCCAGCATGCATTGGCTGTAGGTCCGGTTGAACGCTTCATGGCGCTCATCCGCCGTCACGCCTTGCGTGCTCAAGTCATAGGCGACGAACTGTTCGGCATTCAGCCGGCACTGCACATCGTCGCGTTCGAACTGCTGCGGGGAATGGCCGGACGCCTCAAACCAGTCCCGATCGGTGGGCAGCAGCGTGTTGCAGGCACCCAGTCCCAGCAAGGAAAGAATAGCGGGCCAATTTCGCATCAACGGAACCGTATGGTTGCGGCAGGAAGGGAAGAAGGCGACAGACAAGTGCTCCATGCCTCCCCCCGCGCAATGGGCATCGCACGGGTCAATGTTCCGGTGGTGACGATTTCCCCGGCGGCTATGGGCGGGTGAATGCCTTGCCCGGAAAGCAGCCGGATCACGTGTTGCAGCGCCTTGACGGGTCCGTCCAGCACATTCTGCGCCTTGCCATGATCCGCGAGTTCCCCGTTCCGCATCAAGTCGATTTCGAAATCCGCCAGCCGGTCGCGCCAGGATTCGGCATTGCCGCGGACTATGGCGGGTGCGCCGGTCAGCAGGGCGCCATGCAGGCCATAAGCGGCGACGGTGTCGGCCGCAGTGAATTTCCATGCCGGGAACAGCGATTGTACGATCTCAAAGCCATGCGCGACCCATTCCATGCAATTCAGCAGCTCCAGCTCGCTCATGCCCGCGGCGGGTGCAGCCGCAAACTTGAACATGATCTCCGGCTCAAGCCGGGGCTCCGACAGGGATGCGAGTTCAAAGGCCCCGCCCGATTCCGCCAGCGTATGGACGGTGCGGTCATAGATATAGCCCCAGATCGGTTCGAACACCTGATACTCGTTCCAGATGGTGCGGTTGGTGAAGCCGATCTTCCGGCCAATCACTTTTTCCCCCGCCTGCTCGCGCATCTGCCGGACCGCCAGCGAAACGCGGTAGGCGTCGGCCAAGGTGAAGCCCGGATGGCGCGAAGAAATCGGCGGCACCTGGCGGCCGGTGCGCAACAGGCCGAAGATTTCGGCGGCAATAGCCTGGATTTGCGCGTCTGTCAGCGGTGTTCCCATTGCACCGGGCCGATTTCGCTCTCCCCGAGCAAGAGTCAGGTCACAGCCTTGGCGAGCACGTCGTGCAGCCTTTGGGCGACAATCAGGTCTTCGCCCGGTTGCAGCATCCAGACACCCACGACGATGGTATCCGCGCCGCCGGGCAACCCGGCCGAAGCGGGCCTGCGCCCGGTCGACGGATTCAGTTCGATTGACGGCGAACCGTGGCGGAGGTCATCGGAAACCTCCAGCGGGGTTCTGCGCACCCGGGTCTGATCGTAGCGGACAACCAGATGCGGCACCGCATTGGCGAGCGGCGGCACGAAAACCTCATGCGTCAGGGTGGGAATGTCCTTCAGCTTCGATGCGATGCGGTTCGCTCGCCGGCGATATTCGGCCTGCATCTCCTCGTCCGTCTGTTTCAGGATCCAATCGATGGCAGCCACCATCCCGACGATCTGTTCCTTGGCGACCTTCATGCCGCGACCCACCGTGTCGTCGCGGGGACTGTTGTTCCAGGCCGCCGCCTCGATAAGATCCTTGCGCCCCAGCAACAGGCCGGCATTCTGCGGTCCGCGCAGGCCCTTGCCGCCGGAGAAGGTGACCAGATCAAATCCCATCTGGGTGTAGGCCCACAAATTGGAGATCGGCGGCATGTCGGCGGCGGCATCATTGAAACACGGCACGCCGTGCTGATGGGCGACTTTTATCCAGTCGTCGCGCCCGATCTGCCCCTCTTCCGCGGCGTTGAAATAGTGGCACATGACGGTGCGGTCGGTGAAGGCGGCATCATATTGCGCCAATGTCTCGACTTCGATGAAACGGACGCCGCAATTGGTGATGGCATGGTCATAGCCATAGCGATGCGCCTTCTGGACGATCACTTCATTCTTCAGCCCCGATACATTGAGCGGGAGCAGGCTCGCCGCCTGGCGGTTGCCCACCGTCATGCAGGCTGCCGTGCCCAGGGTGAGGGCGGACGCCGCGCCGGCGCTCACCAGGGCGCCTTCGCATTTCAGCCGGCTGGCGATGTATTCGCCCGCCTTCTGCTGCAATTCGGCAAGCCGCACCGGGCTTCTGGCGGCACGGGAGACGGCGGCCTGCACCTCCGGCGGCATGGTCGAGGCGGTGAGCGCCGTATAGGTGCCGGCGGCGTTGATGATCTTGGTGACACCAAGCTTCTCATAGTAATCCTCTCCGCCCGCATGGCCGTTGTCGGCGCCGGCGGCCAGGGATGGCGCGGTCTTCAACAGACCGGCGCCCAACAACGCATTGCCCGACCAGTTGAAGAAATTGCGGCGTGTCGATTTCGGCATGGCGACCTCCCCTTGTCGGCCCGGCACAAGCAGTCGTTCAAACCTAGGCCAAAACAGCGCTTGCGGAAAGCCGACACGGTGCATCAGACTTGCCGCTTCACGTTCCGGAGCGGCGTCAGACACGATGACCACAAGCACCCGCTCGTTTCGCGCCGCTGCCACGGATAATGTCACCTTCTATCCCCGCATGTTCGGGCGCCGGGGCGCGGTGGCGGCGGAGCATTACAGCGCCGCCCTGGCGGGCATCGAAATCCTGGGTCGCGGCGGCAATGCGGTGGATGCGGCCTGCGCCGCGGCCCTGGTCGAAGGCGTCGTCAATCCGCAGATGCATACCATCGGGGGCGAGCTTCCGATCCTGATCTCGGCGCCGGGCGAAAGGGGTGTCGTCTGCATCAACGGCAACATGGCGGCGCCGGGCAAGGCGACGCCCCAGACCTTCCGCGACCTGGGCCATGACGCCATTCCCGCCGAAGGGATTCTGGCGGCCGGCGTGCCCGGCGCGTTCGGCGCGGTCATCGAGGCGCTGGCGCGGTTCGGGCGCCTCAGCTTCGAGGAGGTCTCGGCGCGGGCGATCGAGCTGGCGAAATCGGGCTTTCCGGCGCATTCCGGCCTGATCCGGCAGCACAAATCCGGGATCGCGGCGAACCTGGAGAAATTCCGGAACTGGCCGGGCACGGCTGCCATCTATCTGCCGCAAGGCCGGGCGCCGACGGAAGGCGAAGTCCTGCGCAATCCGGCGCTGGCAGACACCTACCTTCATCTGGTCGCTGCCGAACGGAAGGGCGGGGGCGACCGCAAGGCGGGACTGAAGGCCGCGTTCGACGAATTCTACCGGGGCGATGTCGCGTCCGAGATTGTCGCTTTCGCGAAATCGCGTGGCGGGCTGCTGGAGAAATCCGACTTCGAGGTGTTCGAAATTCCCATCGAGAGCAGCGTCAGCATCTCCTATGGCGGATGCGAGGTGCACAAATGCGGCTTTTGGAATCAGGGCCCCGCGCTGCTCCAGACCCTTTCCATCCTGAAGAATTTCGATCTTCGCGCCTTGGCGCACAATTCCGCCGATTACGTCCATGTCGTGCTGGAAGCGATCAAACTGGCCTTCGCCGACCGGGAGCAGTTTTATGGCGATCCCCGGCAGATCGAGGTGCCGGCGGAGAGCCTGCTCTGCGATGCCTATGGAAAATTGCGGGCGGGCCTGGTGGGAGATCGCGCCATCGGGGAAATCCGCCCCGGCGATCCGCGCCAGGGTCAGGCCCTGCTGCCGGTCTCGCAACGCTTCGGCGGCGCCGCCTGGAGCCCCGGAACGGTTCATATCGATGCCATGGATTGCGACGGGTTCAGCGCCGCCTTCACTCCCAGCGGCGGCTGGCTGCGCTCCTCGGAAGTGATTCCGGCGCTGGGCTTTCCGCTTTCCATGCGGCTGTCCAACTTCCATCTCGGCCCCGCGCACCATCCCAATATCGTGGCGCCGTTCAAGCGGCCGCGCACCACCATCAGTCCCTCGCTGGCGATCAAGGACGGCAAGGCCTGGATGGCGTTCGGCAGCATGGGCGGCGATCAGCAGGACCAATGGCAATTGCAATTCCTGTTGAACCGCGTGGTGTTCGGGATGTCCCTTCAGGAAGCGATCGAGGCGCCGAAGTTCAGCAGCGCGCATTTTCCCGGCTTTTTCGCGCCGCACGACTTTTTCCTGAATCGCACCTGTCTGGAACCGGAAATAGGGGAGTCTGTTCTGGCGGAATTGCGCCTGCGAGGCCATGATGTGCAGGTCGTGCCTTCCTGGAGCGAAGGATTCCTGTGTGCCACGGAACGCAACGGGCAGACGCAGGTGCTGGAAGCAGGCTGCGATCCGAGAGGCACAAAATCCGAAGTGTTTCCCGCCTGTGCGCTGGCGATCTGATCGCTGCAAGGCGCATGCGCCCGCGCGCCGCGCCAGCCCCGATTGGGCGTAGGGTCAGTAGCCCAAGGCGCTGCGCACAAATCCGCCGACCGCCAGAACCACCATGGACAGCAGGATCACGCCGACGGAGCGCGTGATCGCAAAAATCGTGAGATTTTCCATTTTATTCCCCGGGAGATTATGTACGCTTCTTTTGCGGAATTGTATCAAAGTGTGTCGGCGGGATAAAGGGATATTCCTGGGTGCGCTGCGCCAATTCATTCGCCTGCCCGGCCATCGCGGCAAGGCCGTCCCGGTTTGACCAAGGAGACTATCTGCCATCGCTGCCGAACCGCCCGCCGCAATCGTTACCGGAGCGACCGGCGGCATAGGCCGCTGGATCGCACTCGGGCTGGCGCGCGCCGGACGTCCTGTCATCCTCATTGGGCGCGACCGGGCGCGCGGCGAGGCGGCACGAAGCTGGATCGCGCAGCAAGTGCCGCGCGCCAGCACGGAACTGCTGGTTGCCGACCTCTCACTGTTGTCGGCCACGCGCGATGTCGGCAACGCCATCCTGTCGCGGCACCCGGAAATAGCCGTGCTGGTCAACAATGCCGGCATTTTCGATGCCAGGCCGGTCACCACCGCGGAAGGGCATGATCGCGTCCTCGCCACCAATCTGCTTTCGCCTTTCGTCCTGACCTCGACCCTGCTGCCGGCGCTGCGGGCGGGGGCGCCGTCACGGATCGTCAATGTCGGCTCCTCCACCTCGGACCGTGCGCGCATCGACCTGGCGCGCCTTGCGCCCGGTCGGCCTTGGGCGATGCAGCGCGCCTATGGCCAGTCCAAGCTCGCACTGATGATGACGACCTTCGCCCTGGCCAGGCGGCTGCAGGGCACCGGCGTGGTGGCCAATGTCGTGCATCCGGGCCTGGTGGCGAGCGGGCTGGTGCGGACCGGCGGCATCATCGGCCTGGTCTGGCGATGTCTCGCGCCCTTCGCCCTGACAGAGGAACAGGGCGCCGACACGCCGCTCTATGCCGCCCTTGCGCCGGAATTGGCGGCGGTCAGCGGCGTCTATCTCAAGAATCGCCGGCCCGCGACGCCAAACCGTCAAGCTCTCGATCCAGCTTTGGTGGAACAAGTGTGGACGGCCACGGAACGTCTCGCGGCCCGGTCCAGCGACGCCACACCGACATAATCCATAGAGCCGGCATCGTCAGCAATCGTCCGAGCCACAGATGCGCGCTCCATCCTCTCGCCCGCCGCCCGAACGGTCCATGGACGCTGAACACGCGCTGCGAGGGCAGGAACAATATCGGTTCCTGCAGTTCGCAAACATTCGGATCGCGGGTCAACTGCCGCTCAATTCCCATGTGCCCGGTGCACCAGGCGACCAGGCGGGGCGCGATGCGGGTTGCCAGGCAGAACGCGGCGGCTGTGCCGCTGATCGTTATCTCGGGGCGCCCGCTGAGGACCGCCTGCCAGATGCCCTGCGCAATCACCTCGGGCTGATAGACCGGCCGGGCCGGACGCGCGGGCCAGCCCATGTGACTGGCGGCGTGGCTGAAGAACGGCGTGTTCACCGCCGGCGGAAACACCGTGGTGA
>Ga0265313_10002465_pt1 | contig 15942 bp, 14 predicted proteins | sample 4123metaG_FD_203122 | JGI IMG/M metagenome (GOLD analysis project Ga0265313, IMG submission 203122) | Rhizosphere microbial communities from Carex aquatilis grown in University of Washington, Seatle, WA, United States - 4-1-23 metaG | ecosystem: Host-associated > Plants > Roots > Rhizosphere >...
GGCGCCTCATTGGACTGCGCCGCCGGCGTTTGGTGGCTGTGGTGCTTTTTCTTCTTCTTGTTGGCTGCGGTCGCCTGGGAGGACAGAGCGATCAGCACAGCAATCGTGGTCAGCGCAGGGAGTAGCTTCATGATTCACTGGGGAAAGGGCGTTGACGATGGGGTGCGAACGAGGCAATCAGAGCGGTGGCAGAAGAATTGTTCATGGTTGCTGCCTGCTGCTCGGGCACTCGCGGTACTTCCGTAACGGAAAGAACCGCATGCATTGAGCCGCCAGTCGTCGACCCAGCTATCCGCGCTGATTCGATGCAGGTTGCGGTGTCAGCTGGGGCGCGCACGTCTGTTGGATAGATTGGCTTGAGAAAGGTTTCATGCAAATTCGGACCGAAGGCTCTGTAATTTGCCTGCCCAGGCTGCACACACGAATTTTGGTATCCAGGCCGACGCCTGCAGCATCCGTAAATAGCCCTGCTTTTCTCGGTTTCCACGTGGAGCGACCATGAAACGATCCCTGGCCATGATTGCGACGATTCTCGTTGGCTCGTGCCACTACGGAGTCAGAGATATCTCCGCTGTGCCCGACAACCCCACCTTCAATCGAGACATCTATCCGCTCTTCGCGGATCACTGTTTGCTCTGCCACGGCTCGCCGCCCGATCGCGGAGCGCCAGCCTATTTTCGGCTCGACGTCTACGACGACACGAACGGTGGTGACGTCTCCGGCGCCAAGAGTATGGCGAGCTTGGCGGCGTACGACGTGCAGATCGGCAAGATGCCCCCGGAGGCGAAGCACGGCGACGGCGTCGGGCCGAACGGTTTGAAGATGTTGCAGAACTGGGCCGGCATGGATCCTCCTCCCCAGTGAGCCCCGGGGCATTCGAGCGAGCGAGGCTTCTGTCCTCCCTCCGCCGTTCGCTCACCGTGCCGGCGACGGCCGAAGGCGGGACCGGTCCCAAGTAGAGCTCGTCCGCGTTCGGCGACGTGCTCTGCGCTCGGTTCTCCGCTTGGCTTTTCGCGGAATACGCACCCCTTTTGCGAAATCCGCAGGCCAGGCACATGCATTCCAAGGCAATTCAGCCTGGATCGGGCGGCATGGCCCTTGCTGACCCAAGCCTTGGCTCTGCCGAGTGGACCGATCCGGACCGACGGAAGGGTTGGCGAAAACGGCTGGCCAGTGATAGCTAGCGGAGCACGCCATGCGACTTTTGAAATCGAAGACCCTCTGGGCCACTCTCGCCCTCGTCGCCATCGGGCTGGTGACCTGGAAAATCGTGCTCAAACGCCGCTCTGCCAAGCCCGCGGTGCAGTGGGAGACGACCGCGGTGGATCGCGGACGTGTCGTCGCACGCGTGACGGCGACGGGTGTGCTATCGGCGCTGGTGACCGTGCAGGTCGGCAGTCAGGTGTCGGGCTCTATTCAAAAGCTCTACGCGGACTTCAATTCGCCGGTAAAGAAGGGCCAGATCATCGCGAAGATCGATCCGCGCTTGTTTCAGGCATCGCTCGAAAATGCGCGGGCGAACTACGCGCAGGCAAAGGCAACCCTGATGAAGGATGAAGTCCAAGCCCGCTTCAACGAGCGGCAGTCCAAGCGCCAGGGCGCCCTGGTCAAAGAAAAGCTCATCGCGCCCTCTGACTTCGACACGGCGGAGTCCGCTGCGGGCACCTCGCTGGCCCAGGTGGAAGCGGACAAGGCCAACGTCCAGCAAGCTCGCGCCATTCTTCATCAAGCCGAAGTGAATCTGGCTCTAACCGACATTGTGTCGCCCACCGATGGCGTCGTCATCTCGCGCAATGTGGACGTGGGACAAACCGTGGCGGCGACGATGTCGGCGCCCATTATCTTCGTCATTGCCGAAGATCTGCGCAAGATGCAGGTCGACACCAGCGTGGCCGAGGCCGACGTCGGCAAGCTGACCGCGGGAATGGACGCGACGTTCGTGGTCGATGCGTATCCCGGCGAGCGCTTCAAGGGCAAGGTTCGGCAGATCCGAAACGCGGCGCAGACCCTGCAAAACGTCGTCACCTACGACGCCGTCATCGACGTGGACAATGGCGAATTGAAATTGCGCCCAGGCATGACTGCCAACGTGAACTTCGTCTTCGCCAACCGCGAGGATGTTTTACGCATTCCCAACGCGGCTCTGCGTTACCGCCCCGCCGCCGAAGTTCTTGCGGCGCTCGGGCTCGACGCCAAGAAGATACGCGGCGCCGACGGCGCGGGCGACGGCAACCTGCGTTCGGGCAAGGGCGGCAGGGGCGACAAGGGCGACAAAGGCGACAAAGACGGCAAGCGCGAGCCGGGCGCCAGCGGCGCCACCGACGAGACACCCGATCGCCGGGCGGTCTGGAAGCTAAGCGGCAGCGTGCCGCAGATGGTTCGCATCAAGATCGGAACCACCGACGGTACTAAGACCGAAGTTGTCGACGGACCTCTCGCGGAGGGCGATCAGGTCATTACCGATGGTTCGTTGCCGGCCGGCTCCAGCAAGCCCAGCGCCGGCATGTTGCCTGGCGCTCCACCCTCACCTCCGCGCGGCGCGCGTCCGTTTTAGGTTCGCATGGCCAAAGCACTCATCGAAGTCGAGAACATCGCCAAGGTCTACCGCATGGGAGACGTGGAGGTGCACGCCTTGCGCGACGTCTCGCTGACCATCAGCGAAGGCGAATCGGTGGCGGTCATGGGACCGTCGGGTTCGGGCAAGTCGACCCTGATGAACATTCTCGGCTGCCTCGATCGGCCGAGCAGCGGCAGCTACCGCTTGGTGGGGCAAGAAGTGTCCTCGCTCGACCGCAACCAGCTGGCTCGTTTGCGCAATCGCACCTTGGGCTTCGTGTTCCAGAGCTTCAATCTCCTGTCGCGCACCAGCGCGCTCGAAAACGTCGAGTTGCCGTTGCTCTACGCCGGCATATCTGGCCGCGAGCGGCACCGGCGGGCGCGGGAAGCTCTCGAGCGCGTGGGGCTCGGCGACCGCATCCATCACCATTCCAATCAGATGTCGGGCGGACAGCAGCAACGCGTGGCCATCGCACGTGCGCTCGTCACGCAACCTCATCTCATGGTGGCCGACGAGCCCACCGGCAACCTGGATTCGCGCACCAGCGTGGAGATCATGGCTCTGTTTCAGGAACTTGGGCGCAGCGGCATCACGCTCTTGCTGGTCACGCACGAGCCGGACATCGCTCGCTACGCTTCGCGCGTGGTGGTGATGCGCGACGGGCGCGTGCAAACCGACAAGCGGCAGCCGGCCATGGTGGCCGACGTGGCGGCGGCGGCGGCCGAAGCGGCGGCGGCAGGGATCCCATGAATCCCATCCAAGTCTTGCGCGTCGCCATCCGAGCGCTCCTGCGCAACAAGATGCGCTCGTTTCTCACCACGCTGGGCGTGATCATCGGTGTCTCGGCGGTCATTGCCATGGTTGCTATTGGCGAAGGCGCCAAGGCGCGCGTCGCCGAATCCTTCGCCTCGATGGGCTCGAACATTCTCATTGTTCTTTCGGGCAGCACGACTTCGGGTGGCGCCCGCGGCGGTTTCGGCAGCATGCCGACCCTCACCTGGGACGACCTCAAAGCCATCCGCGCCGAATGCAGCGCGGTTCGCTACGCGGCCCCGCAATTGCGTTCCAGCGCGTCGGTGATCAGTGAAGATCAAAACTGGGGCACCAGCATCAACGGCGTTTCACCCGAGTTTTTCTCGATAAAAGACTGGGCCGTGGCGAGCGGCAGCCAGATCAGCCAGTCCGATATCGAGGGTGGAACCAAGGTCGTCGTGCTCGGCCAAACCGTGGTTGAAAAGCTCTACGGCCCGAGCGCCGATCCCGTCGGGCAAACCGTGCGCATCAAGAACTTTCCTTTTCAGGTCATCGGCGTGGCGGACCGCAAAGGACAAACCGCGATGGGCCAGGACCAAGACGACGTGGCCTTCATGCCCTATTCGACGTTTCAGGCGAAGATTCAGGGTGGCCTGCAGAAGTTCATCCCCGGCATCATCATGGTCAGCGCGGCCAGCAGCGAAGATGTTTCGCGCGCGGAGAAGCAAATCACCAACTTGCTGCGCGACCGGCACCACATCGCGATCGGCGGCGACGACGATTTTTCCATCCGCAATCTGACCGAGATGATGACCGCGCAGCAGGAAGGCCTCAACACCATCACCTCGCTGCTTGCCAGCATCGCTCTGGTTTCGCTGCTGGTGGGCGGCATCGGCATCATGAACATCATGCTGGTCAGCGTGACCGAGCGAACCCGCGAGATCGGCATTCGTATGGCCGTGGGCGCGCGCCCGCGAGACGTGCTGGCCCAGTTCTTGGTCGAGGCGCTGACGCTTTCGAGCTTCGGCGGCATTGCTGGCGTGCTGATCGGAATCTTCGCCGCCAATCTGCTGGCCAATCGCATGGGTTGGCCGGTGCTGATTCGCGCCGACATTATTGCGATCGCGGTGACCTTTTCCGGGCTCGTGGGTGTGGTCTTTGGTCTCTATCCGGCCCTCAAAGCCTCGCGCCTCGACCCCATCGATGCTTTGAGGTTCGAATGAAAGCGGCTCTTCTCTCGTTGGTTGGTGTTGTCACGCTCGTCAGCCCAGCCCGTGCGGGCGAGGCCGGCAAACGCGAAATGACGCTCGACCAGGCCTTGCAGGCAGCGCGTTCTAGCCATCCGCAACTGCAGGCGGCACGCGCCCAGACGGATGCATCGGCGGCGCGAATCCAGGAGGCGCGTGCTCCACTCTTGCCCCAGGTGACCGGATCGGCGTCGTACCTGCGTAGCGAAGGATCGGTGTCGGCTACGACGGTGGGAACGGGGACCGCCTCGGGGGCCACCACGACGACGGTCTCCTCCAGCATTCAGGGTCGCAACCTCTACAGCGCAAGTCTCGGCGCCAGCGAGCTTCTCTACGATTTTGGCCAAACCACCGGTCGCTGGAACGCCGCCAAGGCGGCCTTTCGCTCGCAAGAAGAAAGCGAGCGCGCCTTCGCGGTGCAGGTCGGCTTCAATTTGCGTTCGGCGTATTTCGCCGCCGCGGCCGCGCGTGCCTTAGTCAAGGTGGCGCAAGAAAACTTGCAGAACCAGGAAGCGCACTTGCGCCAGATTCAAGGTTTTGTCGAGGCCGGTACGCGGCCCGAGATCGACCTGGCGCAAGCGCGCACCGATCGAGCCAACGCCAAGGTCCAGCTCATCAACGCCGAGGTTGCGTACGACACCGACAAGGCGCTGCTGAACCAGGCCATGGGCATCGAAGGCAGCACCGATTATGACGTTGCAGCTCCGGCAGCTAGAGAAGTTTCGGGCGAAGACGACACGACGGATGAGCTGCTGGCGGAGGCGCTCAAGGCTCGGCCCGATCTGCTTTCGCTCGCTCGCCAAGTGGACGCGCAAGAGTTGACCACTCGGAGTATCAAAGGCGGCTACGCGCCCTCGCTAAATGCGAGCGCGTCGCTGAGCGAATCGGGCCCCGAGCTGGATGCGCTCGACTGGGGCTTTCGCGGCATTCTTTCGCTCAATTGGCAGATCTTCGGTGGTGGTATTACCGACGCTCAAGTGCGCGAATCTCGTGCCAACACGGCGGCGTTGCGGGCGCAGTACGAATTGCAGCGGCAGCAAGTGCGCGCCGACGTGGAACAAGCGCGGCTCGGCGTGCGCGCGACCAAGGCGGCGATCGAGGCGACCCACGAGGCGGCGACGAACGCACGCGTGCGCCTGACCCTCGCCGAGGGACGTTATCAAGCTGGCGTCGGGAACATCATCGAGCTGGGCGATGCGCAGGTGGCGCTGACCACCGCTGCCGCGCAAGAGGTGCAGGCCGTGTTCAACCTGGCGACGGCGCGAGCGCGCCTCTGGCAGGCGCTCGGTCAGCCGTGAAGGGCGCAGCGGTGGCCGCGCGACCTATTCGTTTCACCGTTTCTCCCGAGGACGCAGGGCTGCGCCTCGATCAGCTTCTCGCCAAACGTGTCCCCGAGCTCTCGCGTCGGACGGCGCGCAAGGTGCTGCTGATCGGCGGCGTCTTCGTGGAAAGCGCGCGGGTGAAGGTCGCGTCCAAAGTCGTCCAACCGGGGCGCACGGTGGAAGTGTACCTGGGCGGCGCGCTCGACAAGGTGAGTGCCGCCGAGAACGCGCCGCCGCCCGAGCTCGACGTGCTCTTCGAAGACGATTCGCTGCTGGTGGTCGACAAACCTGCCGGCCTGCCAACCGCGGCCACGCGAGAAACCGACCGAAATAATCTGCTTTTCTATCTTTCACAGCGCGAGACGTCGCGCCAGCCGTACCTCGTGCACCGACTGGATCTCGAGACGAGTGGGCTTCTGGTCGTGGCCAAGACCTCGGAAAGCGCGCATCGGTTGTCCGAGCTTTTCCGAACGCACGCTCTCGAGCGCGTGTATCGCGTCGGGATGCTCGGGGACTTGCCTGCTGCCTCGACCGTCGATTCTCCTGTCGAGGGACGGCCCGCCCGCACCGTCTTCGTGCCAATCGAGCACAAGGGAGAGGTGACTCTCGCGGAGGCGCGTCTGGAAACGGGACGGACCCATCAGATTCGTGTGCATGCGTCGACCATCGGTCATCCCGTCGCAGGCGATCGGCGGTACGGCCGGCGAACCAGGCTCGAACCTCCGCGCCTCGCCTTGCATGCGCTGGTGCTCGGCTTTCGCCATCCGACGACGGGTCAGCCGCTGCGCTTCGAACGCGAATGGCCCGCGGATCTGCGGGAGTGGTGGCAGCAGGCTCCTGTCGGTCGAGGCGTAGAACTGTAGTCAAACTCGCTGAAATTACAGAGAGTTCTAGAACGCAACTTGGATGGATGCTGGACGAGGTCGCACCTTCTTGTACGGATTTTTTCGACGGCGGTCCCATCGCGCCTGCCAACGTTCGGTTGGGCCTGCGACGGCGCTCGTCACCGGATCTGCGGTAGACCACGGCGGCTCGCGGGCATTCATTTCGTCACCTGCTCTTGCCCACGTCGTGGCGCCGCACTTGCGTCGGCAAGTGGGCAATGAATCGCCGTCGGATTGCCCCTAGCTAGGTTGGAGGCCCAACATGCTTGCCCTGATGCTCGTCGCGCTGGTTTTGTTGGCGCTGACGGCCGACTACGTCGTTCTTGGCATCCGTCGCCACGTACCGTTCGAGCGGCCGGTGCGTGAGACGTCCGGTGTTTTCGTTGCGCCCGGGCACATGTTGCTTGAATTCCCCGCTACGAATGGTCGAAGCAAGCGCCGAGCTGCCATCAGTAGCGCCTCGCCGCCTTGTTCTAACCATCAGAAAACAAAACCGCCGTGTCGGGCCGACCGGTCGTCGTTCGTCGTCATCTTAGAGCCTGGCAGAACATCGGGCTGGGCACGAACAACGCGATACGGAAGGAGCGCAACATGCGAGTGATGGTGATTGTCAAAGCGACGAAGAACTCCGAGGCGGGCATCATGCCCAGCGAGAAGCTGCTGGCCGACATGGGCAAATTCAACGAAGAGTTGGTCAAGGCGAAGATCATGCTGGCGGGCGACGGCTTGCACCCAAGCAGCAAGGGCAAGCGTGTGCATTTCGCCCGCGGAACGAAGACCGTCCTCGATGGACCGTTCGCCGAGACCAAGGAGTTGATCGCGGGATTTTGGATCTGGCAGGTAAAGTCGATCGACGAGGCTATCGAGTGGGTCAAGCGCTGTCCCGATCCGATGCCCGGAGAAGAGTCCGACATCGAGATTCGTCCCTTCTTCGAGGCCGAAGATTTCGGCAGCGAGCTGACCCCGGAGTTGCGGGCACAGGAGGCGCATCTGCGCGCCGAAGTCGAGCGGCAGCGAACCGCTTGACAGGCACAGCCGGCCAAGTCGCCACCACCTGATAGTCGGAATCTTGCGGGTTTCCGAGCGCTGGCCCAAGGTGGGGGCATGGCGACCGGAGCATGGCGAGGCGTGCTGCTCGTGGCCGTAGTGCTTGCTACGGTCGCGGGCTGTGCCACCTATTCGGCCGAGCTGCGTGCCGGCAAGCGCGGCGAGCGCGAGGAGGGCATGGCGACCTACTATTCGTCGCGCCTAGCCGGACACAAGACCGCCAACGGCGAGCGGTACGATCCCAAGCAGTTTACCGCCGCCCATCCCGTGATCCCATTCGGAACGCACGTGCAGGTCACGCGCACCGACGGTACGAACCGCGCCGTCATCGTTCGCATCAACGATCGGTGCAGGGGTGGTAAGAAGATCATCGACGTCTCCGAGTCGGCAGCGCGGCAGCTCGACATGTTGCGAGTCGGGATTGTTCCCGTCGAGCTGGAAGTCGTGGCGCCACCGCCGTAGAACGCGCGCTATCACCCATGGCAACCCAGCAAGCTCACAATCCGCTGCACGGCATGACCTTGGAAGCGATCCTGACGGAGCTCGTCGCGTTCTTCGGTTGGCCCGAGCTTGGCCAGCAGGTGAACATTCGCTGCTTCACCAGCGATCCCAGCGTCGCCTCCAGCCTGAAGTTTCTGCGGCGGACTCCGTGGGCGCGCGCGAAAGTCGAAAGCCTGTACCTGTTCATGCTGCGCGAACGTGCTCGCCAGGCTCGGCGGGAAGCACCGTAGTCGGCGTCGGCGTAAAGCAGCCTGCGATGAGCTGGCACCCAGCGCATTGACGACGAGGATTTGGCGTTTACATTTATTTTCGGAATCTGTGAGGCATGGTGCCCACGGAGTCGAGAAAGTCCCGCCGGGAGCTGATGGCCTCGGCGAAAGGAGAGAAGAACATGCACACGGGAATCGTTTCTTGGTGGCGCGCGCATCACAGCATCTGCGGCAGCGAGTCGGGGTCGAGTTGTAGTCCGGGCGGTCGGCGTGGCCATGGCTTTGGCGGCCATGGTCTCGACGGCGACGGCGATGGTCCAGGGGGTGGCCCAGGTGGGGGATCGGATGGCGAAGGGTTCGGTGGCTTCGGCGTGCGCCGACCGCTACGCTTTTTGGCGTACAAATTGGAGCTGGACGAGCGTCAAGTGTCCGAGCTGGCGCGCGTTCTCGACGAGCTGAAGACCGAGCGCGCGCAGGCCGAGGTGGATCGCCGACGAACGCTGTCCGCATTCGCAGATGCCGTCGGTGGCGAGCAGTTCGACCAAGCGCGGGCCAAAGAGGCGGCGGATCTTCGCGTCGCTACGGCGGAACGACTGCGCGATGCCGTGACCAAGGCGCTGGCGCGCATTCACGGACTGCTCAGGAACGACCAGCGCGAACGGCTCGCCTACCTTATCCGCACCGGCGTCCTAACGCTGTAGGCGCGTCTTTGATCCGATAGGCGGGAGGGCGGTGTCCTTCCCGCCGGGAGTTTCGCACGATGATCGCACTCGATATCGACAAGAACGATCGCGATTTACTGGACGTGTATTCGCAAACGGTTACTGCCGTGGCGGAGCAAGTCAGTCCCTCGGTGGTGCGCATCGAGGCGTCCGGCAGCGGTTCGGGTTTCGTCATGACGCCCGACGGGTATCTGTTGACGAATAGTCACGTGGTCAGCGGCGCCAAGCGCGTCGAGGTCACGCTTCACGACGGACAGCGCCTGCCCGCCCAAGTGGTCGGGGACGATCCGCACACGGACATTGCTCTCATACGCATCGATGCGCCGAAGCTGGTGGCGCTGACCTTCGCCAATTCCTCGGCCTTGCGGGTCGGCCAACTGGCCATCGCCGTCGGCAATCCCTACGGGTTCGATTGCACGGTGACCGCCGGCGTGGTCAGCGCGCTCGGTCGGTCGCTGCGCACGAAGACCGGACGTCTTGTCGACGATGTCATTCAGACCGACGCTGCCTTGAATCCCGGTAATTCGGGCGGACCGCTGGTCGATTCGCGCGGCCAGGTCATCGGCGTGAACACGGCGATGATCCTGCCCGCCCAGGGCATCTGTTTTGCGATTGCTGCGAACACGGCCAGTTTTGTCATGGGCAAGCTCATTCATGAAGGCCGCATCCGGCGTTCCTACTTGGGCGTTGCCGGCCAAAGCGTGCCGCTGCACCGTCGCGTGGTTCGCTTTCACGGCCTGCAGAGCGAGAGCGGCGTCTTCGTCGTATCGGTCGAGCCCAACAGCCCCGCCAAGCTTGCCGGACTGCGGGAGGGCGACTTGATCGTCGCCTACCGCGATCATCCCATTGGTGGCGTCGACGATTTGCACCGGCTGCTCACCGAAGAGCAAGCCGGCGTGGGCGCAACCATGACGATTCTGCGCGACCTCAAGAAGCAAAGCTTGTGGGTGGAACCTACGCTGCGCGAATAGTCGAGGCCGCTTGGCCGAGGGCCGGGCTGTCGCCGCGGCCAAGCTTTCTCAACCAGCGATAGTGCGAACCCAAGGCGGCGGAGGCGGTTGCGTGGCAGGCGTAGCGGACGCCGTGGCTAAGGCAGACACGTTCGACGATCTTCGACAAGGCCGGGTAGTGCGTATGGCAGACCCGTGGAAACAGGTGATGCTCGATTTGGAAATTCAGGCCGCCGATGAACCAGGTCAGCGCTCGGTTGTCGCGGGCGAAATCCACCGTGGCCTCGACCTGATGGGTTGCCCAATCGCGATCCATGACTTGTGCGGGCAGCGGCGGCTTGGCGAAGGTAGCTTCGCCGAGGCAATGGGCCAACTGAAAGACCACGGCGAGCAGGACGCCCAAGATCACGTCGGTGAGAACAAAGATGGCAAGCACACCCCGCCACGAGTGGAAGAACATGGGCAGGACCAGGGCAAAGCCGAAGAACAAGATCTTCCCCGACCAAAAGATGAGATGCTCGGCGCGCGCTGGTCGAGGCACTGTCGTGGACGCGACACCGGGCTTGATGATGCTGTGGAAGTCGTCCACCAGTTGCCACTTGATGGCCAACAGTCCGTAGAGCAACCACACATAGAGGTGCTGGAATCGGTGAAACCAGAAGCGCCGGTCGTAGGGCGTTAGGCGCCCGAGTGGCCCGAGGTAGACGTCGTCGTCGAAGCCAGCGATATTGGGACAACCGTGGTGGGCAATGCCGTGCTTGTAGCGCCAGAAGTACGAGCTGCCGCCCATCAGGTCGAGCGAGAAGGCCATGCCTCGGTTGACCGAGGCCGAGGTGGCGTAGGCGCCGTGCCCGCCGTCGTGTTGCACATTGAAGCCAATACCGGCCATGGCGCAGGCAAGCGACACCGCAAGCAGCCCGAATTGCCATGGTTGCGTAGCGACGAATACCAACAGCCCGTACGAGCCCATTAGCCACACGGCAAGCACGGCCGTCTTCAGCCAGAGTGCGGCCGATCCCTTGCGCGAGAGCTCCCGGCCTTTGAAGAAAGCCGCGACCTCCGTCTCGAGGTCCTGGCGAAAAGCGGCGGGCAGGGCGTATTGAATATTCAAGAAGTTCTCCCATCAACGCGGATCGAAAAGAGACTCATCTACTCAGGTATCTCTCTGTCGTGGTCAGGGAAGGGCCACGGTTGGGTCACGACGAGGTCATATGACGCGTCAGGTTGACGATCTGCCGTCAATCGGCCATGCGCGGATTCCCGCCGGTCTGTTCGAGGTGGCGAAGGAGCGTTCCAAGGAGGCGATCGACGGCAGGGTTGCCCTCGGGGATCGGCAACGCGGATGGCTGGTCGAGGACGTCCTGTCCTTCGAGGCGTTGCACGTGGGCGGTGCGATCGATGACGACTTTGCGGGTTCCGTCGAAAGCCGCAAGCTGATCGAGCTGTAGGTTTCCGGGGCCTTCGTAGCGCCAATTCTCGGCGATGAGCACGCGCGGCTCGTCGGGTGTTGCCAGATCGACGCCGTCCAGGCCAGGCGGTGGCGGCGTGCGGGTGAGGCCGAGCACGGTCGGCATCACATCCACCAGCGAGACCAGGCGGTCGCTGTGCCCGGGTGGAAAGCCCGGCGCTTCGATGAGGAGCGGGACGCGGATGCTGCATTCGAAAAGGTCGGTGCCGTGGTAGCGGGCCGGCTCGACGTGCTCGCCGTGGTCCGCGCTGACCAGAATCGCAAGCGGGCGGCTGTCCTGGCGGGCTCGCAGCGCTTCCAGGACGCGACCGGCCTGCAGGTCGGCAAAGGCGATGGCGTGGTCGTACTCGTTATCGTTGCCGGAGCCATAGTCGGGCACTTCGGGGTGGCGTTCGCCGGCCTCGTGCGGACCGAAGAAGTGGACCCACAAGAAGAAAGGACGGTTGGGGGGCAACGTGGCGATGCTGCGAACCGCTTCGTCGGCAACGGCTTTGTCGCCGTGCCCGCCGTCCGGGAACTCATCGACGAAGCGATCGAATCCTTTCCCCATCCCAAACTTCGCCGATAGGAACTGGGTGTAGCCGCCGTCGACGACGGCGACGGTGGTCATGCCTCGGCGGTGCAGCCACTCGGCGAGGGTGGGGCGCGGATCGGCGAGCGGCAGTCCGAACATCAGGCGGATCCTCTCACCGCTTCGCAATTGCGGTACGGGCGGATTGCGAAGCAGCCTGAAGGCGTCGGTTTCGAAAAGGCGGGTCCACTGGATCCGTCGCGGGTAGATGCCCCGAAGCATCGACGAGATGGAAATCGAAGTCCAGGCGCCAGCGGCGTAGGCATGATCGTAGCGAAGCGCATGCCCCGACCATCGCGTGAGAGTGGGGGTGGTGTCGCGCCGATAGCCGTACATGCCAGTGTGGTCGGGCCGAGTCGCATCCAGGGTGATCAGCACGACGTTGACGGGCGATGGGACTGCTGGGGGCGGAACCTCGCGCGTGGCCGCGGCCTCGTCGGGCGCATCGCCGAGGAGGCAATTGTCGTCGATGCCGTTGCCCGGAATTTCCGTGGCGCCGGGCGAGATCTTCGCATTGAAGGGCGCACAGTCGCCGCCGCCGAGAAAGCTCGAGTAGCCGTCGCCGTCGAAGTCGAGCAGGGTGCGCTCGGTCTTGAGTGCGAGGCCAACCCAGGGGCGGGCCACCAGGGTCGGCAGCGAGGGAGAGCGTTCGTCGAGAAGGAAGAGCGGCAGTGCCGCGAGAACCAGGGTGAAACTCGCGCCGACGACTCGGGCGCGCGCCGGCAAGCGCGGGGCGTGCGTCGTCGCGGCGAGCAGGGCGAGTGAGAAGGCCGCCGCCCGGAGCGCTTCGTGGGCCACCGGGTAGAGCCCCGGGTAGAGCACGCGGTCGGCGACAATGAGGAGCGCGGCTCCGGCCGCAAGTCCCAGCGCGGCCGGCCGCGAACGTCGTCGCGCCGCAAGTGGGGCCAGTCCAAGAACCATGCCGCCCAAGAAGGCTCCTCCGAACGCGATCCATCCGAGGGTACGATGCGGTCCATGCAGGCGGGCGTACGCGCCGAGCGAGTCAGCGAGAAGGTGGCCCGCCGCCAGTCCCACGAGCGCGCCGAGCACCGCCGCTACCCGCGCAGGCAAGACGAGGAAGAGGCCCCATCCGATTCCAGTCACAGCGCCAGTCCCTGTGCCCAGGCATAAGCCGTGCGCTATCGCCGACCATCGAGCAGAACCGCCGCCGGCCGCCGCATCGACGGCCGCCACCAGCGCGCCAAGTGCGGCTCCCGTCCCCGCGACGCTGGCGATGGTTGCGAGGCGAGACCTTGGCGAGGACATTGTCTGCACTTTGGTTCTCGCTTCCAGGGGTGTCAAGGTTACGGGGCCGCGAGCGCCAGCTCGTGCCAATCGGCGCGGTCATTTCAGCGCGGCACCTAGGCGCTCGGCCAGCTCGCGTTGCTCGTTTGCGAGCGGGCACTGGTGCGCACGCGCCAGGTCGTCTCTCGCTTGCCCGCCCTGCTGGGTCTGCACTCGAAGCATGGCGGCCGCGAGCCAAGGGCGCGCATCGTTCGAGGCGCAACGGCCCGCTTCCTCGTAGGCGTCGGCCGCTTCGGCGAAATGTCCGGTCTGGGCAAGCGCCAGCCCCAGGTTTACGCCGAGATTGCACGACGAATAGCCCAAACTCGCGGAAGTGCGCAACCAGACCTCGGCCTCGTTCCACCGCCTCGTCCCGGAAGCCGCCACGCCGGCCAAGTAATAGGCTTCGGCATGGTGGCGTCTCTCCATGACGTCCTCGCGAAAAAGTGAATCCGCCACCGCGAAGGCGTCCTCGAAGCGCGACAGGTCGACGAGAGCCCGCAGGCGAAGCAGGCGAAAGCGGCCGCCCTCGACAAGACAGCCCCTGTCGAGAGCGTCCAGTTGTTCGAGCGCTACTTGTGGATGTCCGTCGTCGATCGCGCGCACGATCTGCCTTTCGCCGAAGTCACATCGGTCTATCAGCGTTCGCCGCGACTCGGGCGTGGCCAGAAATTCCGCGTCCTGTCGCTCGGTGAGAGACTTGGTATCGCGAAAGGCGGCGTGGCTCGCACCCGAGTGGGTGAGCTCGACCAACGCCCAGCACCCTGTCAGCACGACGAGGGCGTGGCGCAGCCAGGGCCGCGGCAGGCTGCCGTGGAAAAGGCCCGTCAAGATGGCCGCCACGGCGACGGCGGTGGCTACCCAGCGGCCTGCCAGCGGATACAGATTCGGGGCCACTGGTACGTTGAGCTCGGAGACGAGCAGGATGGGGGCCACGGAGGCGAGCGCCCAAGCCAGCAGCACGATAGCGCGCGGTCGTCGGCGGTAAATCGCCCACGCCAGCAGCCCAACGAAGGTCAGCCAGCCGAGGATGATCGAGACCAAGAAGGTGGCAGTCAGCCATGGCACCTTGGGTACCGAGCGAGCCGCGGCGTCCAGTTGAAAGGGCAGAACGCTGTAGAGGGCTTGGCCGCCCACCAGCGCCATCCGCGCTGGATCGAAGACGAGCGGCGCTGCTTGGCGAGCCCCTAGCACGAGTCCTCGTCCGAGCACGTAGGCCGCAGTGATGAGAGCGGCTGGTACCAGGTAACGAAGCCGCTCGGCAAGCGCGAACCGCCTAGCCGGCGTGACCACGGAGGACGGCGCGCCGGCCGGGAAGGGGTTCGTGCTTTCGACGCCGAGGAGGGCCCAAAGGGCAAGCACCGCTGGGACCACCACGGCGGTTTCCTTGCTTCCGAGAGCGAGCGTCAACGATAGACCATGCGCCAAGGCCCAAGACCTGTGTCCGGTCTGCACCCACCTTAGCCAGCTTGCCACGCTCCAGATCGAGGCCGCCGTCACGGCGACATCGGAGCGCGCCATCACCGAGCAGGTCGGCTCGATCAGATTGGGGCTGAGACCGAAGACCAGGCCCGCCACGCACGCACCGACCCGACTACCGCCCAAGCAGCGCACGAAGTAGACGACGCCGACGACACCCAGCAGATGAATCGCGACTTGGTCGATATGAAATCCACCGGCCCAGCCGTTCCACAGCGCAAATTCGAGAACCCAGCTACCCTTCGTGACTGGACGCCAGTAAGGGATCGCGTTTCCGGATGCCGACCAGAAATAGTCGTGCGTCAGGTTTCGCCACAGAGCCCCGGCACCACGCAAGAACGGGTTCGCCGGGATGAGGAAGACATCGTCGCTGATGAAGGCAAACCAAGGCGACTGGCGATAAGCAATCAGCACGGCGAGGATTGGCAATGCCCAGCTCAGCCAACCGAGCGGGATCCGTTGCAGCTTATCGGGTGCGTGCGAGGGCAAAGATGAGCTCCAGGAGGAGAGGTGATACGACTTTAGGGCAATCGGGCCTTCGTCGCGCCCACCCCCGGTGGTCCGCGCTACGATCGGCCGCTTTGGGGCAGCCGAACCACGTTTCGCACGACGCGAAGCAAGGACCGAGGGTCAAGCAGCAGGTTCGTGTAGCTCGCATTGGCCAATGGGCAGGCACATTCCTTGTTCTTCACACTTGCTCGAAAATTGTCCGCCGCTTTGGAGTGCCAGACTTTGCGAAAATCATAGTCGTGGTCGCGTACGTTTCCCAGCGATTCGTGCGATCGAAGCGCCTATGGCAGAGGCGCCAGGGACTTCTACTACGTGGCTCTCACGGTAGCGACAGGCCTCCAGCACGAGTACCATCGTCCAAGATGCTGATGGCGACACTGCTACGCCCGCCCGTGCCTCTCGCACCCGCCGCGATAGGCCTGGCGGCCTGGCGCTATC
>Ga0265313_10002466_pt1 | contig 15941 bp, 13 predicted proteins | sample 4123metaG_FD_203122 | JGI IMG/M metagenome (GOLD analysis project Ga0265313, IMG submission 203122) | Rhizosphere microbial communities from Carex aquatilis grown in University of Washington, Seatle, WA, United States - 4-1-23 metaG | ecosystem: Host-associated > Plants > Roots > Rhizosphere >...
CGGATGGGGCACGCCGAATGCGCTGCCCCAGACCCGCGCGATCATGAAGACATGGACCGGCGCATTGGCCTTGCGCGCCAGTCGAACGGCGAACTCCACCGCCGTCGGCGGAATTCGCCGGCCTTCGGAGGCGAGCAGGACCGAAGCCGGTGCAAAAGTCCCGGGGTCAGGAAGTTCGGGCGGCGGACTCCAGGGCCAGCGCCGCGGGAATTTCAGCGCCATGGCGAATCCGATTCGACAGCGGGCAAGAGGGGTGCGGGCGGCCCCGTCCGAGGGCCGCCCGCTCCGATCGGATCAAGCAGGCTTGCGCTTGTCCTCGACGTAGACGCGGAACCAATACAGCGGCAGATAGGCAAGCAGCGTCACCCAGCCCAGCCAATAGTAAATCTCGACATTGCCGAGCTTCGAGTACCACAGGCCGCCGAACAGCCAGAACACGAAATAGATCGCGGCCACGGCAAGGGCGACATATTTCATGTACTCCGGCAGCTTGAATGGCCGACGGAGATCGGGCTTGTCCTGGCGCAACAGGTAGTAGCCGATGAGGACGGGAATGAAGGAGACCGTATAGCCGACGTTGGAGAAGCTGTAGATCTCCACCGCGCCGCCGGCGAGCACGACGATCAGCGAGGCGATCACGTTGAAGAACATGGCCCGTGCGGGCACGCCGTGATCGTTGTTCTTGGTGAACCAGAGCGGGAACTCGCCGTCCAGCGCCATCTGATAAAGCGAACGGCTCGAGCCCATGATGGCATTGAGGGCCGAGAGCGCCAGGGCCACGATCAGCATGGTGGCGATGACCCAGTTGAGGAACTCGCCGCCCACACCCGGGAAGACCTTGCTCGCGAAGTTGACGAAGATGGTCTTCGGGTCCGCCTGGGAGGGATCCGACAGCGCCTTGGCGCCCAGCACGACGACGAAGGCGACAGGCACCAGGGTATAGATGAACACGCCGTAGCCGCCCTCGAGATTCATGGCGATCTTGGCGTCGTGGTCGGGGTTGGCGGTTTCGCCGATGTAGCAGGCCGCCGCCTCCATGGCGATCACGTTCCAGGTCAGCAGGAAGCCATAGGCGATGTAGACCTGGATCCAGTTGAAGCCGCTGATGTCGGAGAAGAAGCTCGTCCCGTCCACATGCTTGAAGCCGGCGAGCTCGCCCATGTTCACCACGCTCGGGTTGAAGATCCAGGCAATGGCGATGAAGGTGAGCGGGATCATGGAGAGCAATCCCAGGATCGTGGCGAAGACGGCGCCGAAGCGGATGCCGCGATAGGCCGGGATGAAGACCAGCAGAATGCCGACGACCGAGATGATCAGGGTCGACCAGGCGATGAAGGTGTGGATCGGCGTGAATCCGGCAGTGGTGTTGATGCCGAAGCGGTCCGCCAGATAATAGGAAGCGAGGATCATGTTGAGCGGCGCCACCGGAAACCAGCCGAGCCAATAGGCCCAGGCAGTGAAGCCGTTGATGTGCTTGGCCAGCCTCGGCCAGCGATCCTTGTATGCCGGGTACGCGTAGCTGGGCGAGCCGCCGGTGCGCTCGGGCATCATGGCCGAAAGCTCGGCCAGGAACAGGCACAGCAGCCAGCCGGTGAGGGTGATGAACACCGTGATCGGGATCGAAGAGGCGCCGAGTGCGTTGACCATGACCGGCGCGATGCCGGTCACCAGAATGGTGCCGGCAAGCCCGATGACGAAGGCCCCCCACCAGCCGGTTTCCTTCTTCAGGCCGGACTCGACGTACCCCAGTTCCTTCGAAGCCGTGGTTTGCTTGGAGTCAGCGCTCATGAATCCCCCCTTGTTTTTGCGGCCATCCGCCACTCCCGGCTTTGCGGCGGCGGTCGACCCCTTATCTTTTTGATTTGTCTACGCTATTTGCCCCAAGCCGGACTGGGAGCGTGTTTCATGTCCAGAAACTCAATTTAACCCACTGAAAGAAAAGATACGTCGCAATTCAGCAACGGTCAATTGGACTGGCCGTGAATTTCCAGCATTCCGGTCGGTTTCTTGACGGCGAGACCCTTCGTTTCGACGTCAACGCGGGCCGGTTCTGGAGACTCAAACAAGTTGTTCCAGGTGAGGGGGAGCCTGCTGATAGCCGTCATTGCCCGGGTCTGCTGACCGCGAGCACGGCCCGCCACCGCGCATCCGCGCGGTCTTCGCCCGATGATTCCGCTTCAGCCGGCCTTCGACAGGGACGGGAGGCCGGCACGCTCTTCAACCAGATCGAGCCAGCGGTCAGAGACATGCCGGGCGAAGGCGGCCTGGCCCGCCATGTGGCGCTGGAACTCGCGCTCCATTCTGGCCGGGAAGTCCGGGTGGTTTTTTTCCACCGACGCGAGGCCGGCGCGGATCCAGCTGCGGAGCATCGGCTTGCTGGCCTCGAAGTGGAACTGGAAGGCATAGACGTGCCGGCCGATGCGGAATGCCTGGTTCGGGCAGCGCTCCCCTGTGGCAATCAGCTCGGCCCCGTCGGGAAGGTCGAAGGTGTCCTGATGCCATTCCATCACCCACTGGCGCCGGGCGAGGCCGGAGAGAACGGGAGTGGCCGAGCCCGCCGCCGTGATCTCGATTTCGGTGAAGCCGATCTCGAGCTCGTGGTGGCGATAGACCCGCTTGTCGAAGGTGCGCGCGGCGAGCTGGGCGCCGAGGCAAATGCCGAGGATCGGCTTCTCGGCCCCATGGAACCCCTGAAGCAGCCGGATCAGGGGCCGGAACTGGGGGTTCTTCTCGTCGTCGAAGGCGTCCATGGTGCCGCCGAGCACCAGCAGCCCGTCATAGGGCGCGTGGCTCGTCGGGATCGGGTCGCCATGCTGGGGCATCACGTCCTCGATCACGCCGCCGCGGCGATAGACGCGCTCGCCCACATAGCCGGGGTGGGAAATCGCCTCGTTCTGGATCGAGAGGATGTTGAGCGGCCGGTCCATGGGCCATCAAGGTATCCGGCCTCGCCGGGCGACCACCACAGGATTTTGCGCGGGGCGGCTATGCCTGCCGGGTCTCAAGCCTCCCGCTTCAGGGGCCGGGCGAGCAGCCGGCGAAGCTCGGCGTCGATGTCGCCGCCCTGGACGATCGCCGCTACCGCCTCGGAAATCGGCATATCGACGCCTAGGCGCCGGGCGAGCGCCACCACCGCCGGCGCACTTTCCACCCCCTCGGCGATGCTGGTCCGCTCCGCCAGGATCTCCGCCAGCGGCCGTCCCTGGCCGAGAGCGATGCCAAGGGTCGTGTTGCGGGATTGGAGGCTGGTCGCGGTCAGGATCAGGTCGCCCGCGCCCGACAGTCCCATGGCCGTCTCGCGCCTGCCGCCGGCCGCATCGACCAGGCGCGCCAGCTCGGCCAGGCCCCGCGTCAGCAAAGCCGCACGCGCATTCTCGCCCAGCGCCCGGCCCAGCACGATGCCGCAACCGATGGCGAGCACGTTCTTGGCGGCACCGCCGAGAGCGACGCCGAGCGGATCGTCCGAGGCATAGGGCCGGAAGGAGGCCGCCGCGAGGGCGACGGCCAGACGCTCGGCGAGGCCGAGGTCTCTGGCAGCGATCACCACGGCGGTGGGTTTGCCGGCCGCGACTTCCGGCGCGAAGGTAGGGCCCGAGAGGACGGCGACCGGCAGGCCGGGCGCGATCTCGGCCATCACCTCGGGCATGGTCTTGAGGCTCGTCTTCTCGATGCCCTTGGCGCAGAGGACGGCCGGTGCTCCGGACCAGGATAGGCCCGCAAGATGCTCGCGCAGATGCTGGGCTGGGAGCGCGACCAGAACGGCGTCGGCCTCCAGCGCCGGCTCGATGGCATTGGTGATCCGGATCGCCGGATCCAGCATTGCGCCCGGCAGATGCAGCAGGTTCTCCCGCCGGGCAAAGAGCGTCGCCGCCTGAACCGAACGGCGGACCCAGAGAGTCACGTCCCGTCCCGCGCGCTGCGCTGTCACCGCCAGCGCCGTCCCCCAGGCCCCGGCCCCGAGAATGCCGATCCGCTGGATCATCTAGGCGAATCGGGCCTTCAAGGCCGTCTGGGCCGCCGCCGGCAGGTGCAGACCCAGCTTCGAACGGCGCCAGAGAATGTCCTCGGCGCTGAGCGCCCACTCCTGGTCGACAAGATAGTCGACCTCGACGCCGTAGAGGCCGCCGCCGAAATCCTGGCCGAGATCGGCAAGCTTACCCGCTCCGCCGAGCATGCGCTCGACCCGCGTGCCATAGGCGCGCGCGTAACGCCGGGCCAATTCCGCGGGCAGCCAGGGGCGCTTCGCCTGAAGGCTCGCCAGAAAACGGCCGAAATCCGCATCCGCTATGTCGCCGCCGGGAAGTGACGCGGTCGCGGTCCACGGCCGGCCGGCCTTGGGAAAGAAGGGTGCGAGCTTGGCCAGCGCATGCTCGGCCAGGCGCCGGAAAGTGGTGATCTTGCCGCCGAAGACCGAGAGCAGCGGCGCCTCGCCCGCGGCTCCTTCGAGGTCGAGGACATAATCGCGCGTCACGGCCGACGCATTGGCCGCTGCATCGTCGTAGAGCGGCCTGACGCCGGCGTAGCTCCAGACCACGTCGGCGGGCGACACCTGCTTGCGGAAATAGCGGTTGATCACCTGGCAGAGATAGGCCGTCTCATCGGGGGAAATGGCGACCTTCGCCGGGTCGTCCTCGAAGGGAAGATCGGTGGTGCCGACGAGGGTGAACTTCCCCTCGTAGGGGATGGCGAACACGATGCGCCGGTCGTCGTTCTGCAGGATATAGGCCTGGTCGCCCTCGAACAGCCGGGGGAGCACGATGTGGCTGCCCTTGACCAGGCGCAAGGCCGCGCGATGGGTCAGCCCCAGCTCCTGGTCGAGGAAGCGCGCGACCCAGGGTCCGGTGGCATTGACCAGGCCTCGCGCCTCGATCTCGCGCCCGTCCGACAGCCTCGCCCGCCAGCTGTCGCCGGCACGTCCCGCGGAGAGGCAGCCGGTGCGCGTGGCGATCGTGGCACCCCGCTCCGCCGCGTCGCGGGCGGCGAGCGCCACGAGGCGCGAATCCTCGACCCAGCAGTCGGAATAGATGAAGCCGCGCTTGAAGCTTTCCTTGAGAGGCCGGCCCACGGGATCGCGGGCGAAGTCGACGCCCGTTGACCCCGGCAGCCGTTGGCGCCCACCCAGATGGTCATAGAGGAAGAGCCCCATGCGGATCAGCCATTCGGGGCGCAGGTGGCGCTCGTGGGGCAGCACGAAGCGAAGCGGCCAGATGATATGCGGTGCGGCGGCCAGCAGCACCTCGCGCTCCTTCAGCGCCTCGCGCACCAGCCGGAACTCGTAGTACTCCAGATAGCGAAGCCCGCCATGGATGAGCTTGGTCGAGGCCGAGGACGTCGCGCTCGCCAGATCGCCCTGCTCGACCAGCAGCACCTTGAGGCCGCGCCCGGCCGCGTCGCGGGCGATTCCCGCCCCATTGATGCCGCCGCCCACAACAAGAAGATCGTAGCTATCCATCGACACGTCGCCGCTCCCTTCAGCGCATCCGTTTCGATCCGATCGATCGAAACGGATGCGCTAGATTCCTTGCTCTGGTCGCATTTTCTACGCCGAATCGGTGCCCACTTCGGCGGAAAATGCTCCAGGAAAGCGACATAAGTGCCCTCGCCCGCCGCTTGACGCAACCCCGTCCGGCCTTCGATCATCGCGCCCGGAAGGAAGACCATGACCGGCGGCAGCATCCTTGCGATCGACCAGGGAACCACCAGCACCCGGGCGATGGTCTTCGACGACCAGGCGCGCATCCTGGCGCGTGCTCAGCAGGAGCTGCCCCAGATCTATCCCGCCGACGGCTGGGTCGAGCATGATCCGGAGGAAATCTGGCGCGCGACCCTGGACGTCTGCCGCGAGGCGCTCGCCAAGGCCCCCGACGTCGCCGCCATCGGCATCACCAACCAGCGCGAGACCACCATCCTGTGGGAGCGGACGACGGGCCGGCCGATCCATAACGCCATCGTCTGGCAGGACCGGCGGGGTGCGACCCTCTGCCGGAAACTCGAAGAGGCGGGCGAGGGCCCCAGGGTCCAGGCCATCACCGGCCTGCTCCTCGATCCCTATTTCTCCGCCAGCAAGATCGCCTGGCTGCTGGACCATGTACCGGGCGCGCGCGGCCGGGCGGAGAAGGGCGAACTCGCCTTCGGCACCATCGACAGCTTCCTGCTCTGGCGGCTTTCCGGCGGCAGGCTGCACGCGACCGACGCCACCAACGCCTCGCGCACGCTGCTCTTCGACATCAATCGCCAGGACTGGGACCAGGGACTGCTGGATCTGTTCGGCGTGCCGCGCGCGCTGCTCCCGGACGTGCGCGATTCATCCTCGGCGGAGTTCGGCGCCAGTGAGCCTTCGCATTTCGGCCGCGCCATTCCGATCCGAAGCCTGGTGGGCGATCAGCAGGCGGCCGCGGTGGGCCAGGCCTGCTTCCAGCCGGGCATGATCAAGAGCACCTATGGCACCGGCTGTTTCGTGCTGCTCAATGCCGGAGCCAAAGCGCCTGTGTCCCGTTGCCGGCTGGTGGCGACGGTGGCCTCACGGCTGGCGGGGCGGACGGCCTATGCCCTGGAGGGCAGCATCTTCATCGCCGGGGCGGCGGTCCAGTGGCTGCGCGACGGGCTTGGCCTCTTCGCCAGCGCCGGCGAGAGCGAGGCCCTCGCGGCCGGGCTTTCCGGCAATGGCGGGGTCTATCTCGTGCCGGCCTTCACCGGCCTCGGCGCGCCCTACTGGGATCCCGACGCCAGGGGCGCCATCCTGGGGCTGACCCGCGATGTCGGCCGGGCTGAGATCGCGCGGGCGGCACTCGAGGCCGTCTGCTACCAGACCCGCGACCTGATGGAAGCCATGGCCGCCGATGGCGCGCCGCGACCGACGGCGCTGCGCGTCGACGGCGGCATGACCCGCAACGACTGGCTGATGCAGTTCCTGGCCGACACGCTCGCGCTGCCGGTGGAGCGTCCCGAGGTGACGGAGACGACGGCACTCGGCGCTGCCTATCTCGCCGGGCTCGCCTCCGGCCTGTGGGGCTCGCTCGAGGACATCGCCAGCAATTGGCGCCGGGAGCGGCTGTTCGAGCCCCGCATGGCCGCCGCCGAGCGCTCCCGGCTTTACGACGGCTGGCGGGACGCGGTCGACAGAGTGTGCCGGCGTTGAGGCCGGACCCGCGCCGGCCGCCCGCGACGGGTCCCCGGTGACCCTCGAACATCTCGTCCTCATCCCGTACGGCCAGCTCTCCAACCGGATGCGGACCATCGCCTCGGCCAAGCGGGTGTGTGAGATCGCCGGCGCTCGCTGCAGCATCGTCTGGAACTGGCCGGACTATGAGGCTCTGTTCCACAACGACCCGTCGATCTCCCTGCTTCCTTCGCTGCCGGACGATCTCGGGCAGCGCTATCGCGCCATGCGCACGCTGATGAACGAAGAAGGCGGATCGCCCGAGACACGGCGCATTCCCCTCGACGGACCGGCCGGCATCGTTCTGAAAAGCTGCCATTGCTTCGCCGCGCCGTCCGATGGCAAGCCCATGGATGAAGCGGGCCTGGTCCCATGGCTGCCGCAGCCTGCCGACCGCGTCCAGGAGAGGGTCGCTGCGTTCCGTGCCGACAACATGGCGCGGGGGCCGGTCGCAGGATTGCATATGCGGCGGACCGACCACAGGGCGGCCCGGGCGCGGTCCCCCGACTGGCTCTTCCTCCGCGTCGCCCGGGAGGCTCGCAAGAACGGCGAAGGAATTTATCTGGCGACCGACGATCCGAAGACCGAGGCCAAGATGCGGGCCAGGCTCTCGGGGCAGGTCATCACCTACCCCAAGACGCCGGATCGCCAACGCCGGCCCGAGGCGGTCCCTGAGCTGGCCGAGCTCATCGACGACTATGTCGACCTGCTGCTGCTCAGCGCCTGCGACTATGTGGTGGGATCATGGGGCTCCTCGTATTCCTCCCTGGCGATGGCCATCAACGGCTCGCCCCGCTGTCGGCGCCTCTTCACCCGCTGGGGCTGGCCGCTGCGCCTGTAGCCGAAGCGGCTTCAGGCCGAAAGGCCGCGATTCAGGTAGCCCATGAAATCGTGGATCTCCCGCTCGAGCCAGGAGAGGCGCCCCGGCCGCGCTAGAGGTGCTGCGGTTCCCTCGTAGAGCCCCTCGACGATCCCCTTATCCTCGTCATTCACCCGATCGAAGAAACCCACCAGCTCGTCCACGAATGATTTGGGATCATTGAGAGAGCTCATGACCTCTGGCGCCAATGCGGCGCCGAAGCGGACATGGACCTCGCCGATGGATTTCGGCCGCAGGGAGAGATACCAGAGATGGTCCGGCGCCAGCACATACATGTGGGTCGGGAAGACTGTGGGCATGACCGAGGTGAAGCGCCATCGGCCCTCCAGCCGGTCGTTGGCGGGGTGGGCGCGGCCGTAGGTAGCGTTCTCGTCCTTGGTAAACGTCTGCCAGGTGAAGCCGGGGTGGCTTTCCTTCGGGAACTGGGTCTCCTCCGCCGGGAACCAGGCGCCCACCGTCTTTCGATGGGCGACGGGCAGGTGATAGCCCTCCATGAAGTTCTCGGTCAGCAGCTTCCAGTTGGTCGCCCAGACATGGTCCTGGGCCGCGACCGGGACATAGCCCGCCATGGCATAGGGCGCCACGATGCCCTGGAGCGGCCGCAACAGGTTTGCCACGCTCTCGGCCTGGGCATCGAGGGTGACATAGATCCAGCCTTCCCAGATTTCGGTGCGAACCTCCGGCAAGCCGAGCGCGCGGGGCTCGAAGCCGGGGCTCTCCTTCATATGGGGCGCGCCGATGAGGCGCCCGTCGATGCCATAGGTCCAGGCGTGATAGGGACACATGATGCGCGGGCAATTCCCACGCCCATCGAGCAGACGCATCATCCGATGCAGGCAGACGTTGGAGAAGCTGCGGATGGAGCCGTCCTCGCCGCGGATGGTGAAGATCGGCTGGTCGCCGATGGAGAACGTCAGGTAGTCGCCCGGCTTGGCGATCTCGGCCGCGAGCCCCGGGCAGAGCCAGCCCTTGGCGAACAGCTTCCGGCGCTCGAGGGCGAAAATCTCCGCGTCGTGGTAGAGCCCGGGCGGAAGCGCGGTCGATCGATTGGCCGGGCCGTTAGCGAGTTGGGAAAGCTGGGCCAGCAAGTTCTGTGCTTCTGACATGGCAACGCCCGTTGAGTGCCTGTTGCGCCGAACTCCTCGGCAAAGCTACCACGCGGGCCGGGCTCGGGCGACTACGTCAGAATGGCCGACGCTTCGGCTAGGAGCCACCCGCCACCAGCGTGGTTTGAAGCGTGTAGTAGATCGAGGTCGAAAGCAGGTAGGTGATCCGGTCGCGAATGAGATTCTTTTGATCCGTGGTCAAATTGCGCCAGAGATCCTTCCATTGAAAATCCTGCAGCTGCTCCTCGGGATAATTTCCGCCCACTCCCCAGGCCATCCAGGAAGTTCGCTTGTGCGGCGGCAGGAAGAGCGGAGTTTCGGTGATGATCTTGAAAGTCCTGCCGTCCAAGATTGTCGCAAGGACATAACTGTGCACCACCGGCGCGCGGGTCAGGATCGGGTCCCGAAGTTTGCTGACACCGATGAACTGGAACACGTCGGGGTAGTCGGTATAAGGAAATGCGCGCGCGCTTAGGCAAAGAACGACGAACAGATCGACGGGACTATCCGCGCGAGCGTGGGAGCGAGCATAGGTTTGGATCGTTGTCGTATCGTCCAGAGCAACCTCCAAGCGGCTTTCCGGATCGGCAAACTCGCTGTCTGTCATCGCGTAGGCGATGCGATAGCGCGGCGACAACGCGTGCACCGCCGCATCGCGCGCGACAGAATCGAGGTGCCATTCCGGCACGTCGGCCACGTCAAGAGAATTGTCGAACACGGTTAAGCCCGTGGTGGCCAGCCTTATCTGCGGTGGGATTGCCGCGATAATCGCGATACTCTTGTCCGAATTGGATATGGCGATGTTCGGTGGTGATTCCGGCGTGCAGCATGCCAACGCCACCAAAGCGGCGACCAAGACCAGGACCCGTCGCATGATTCCCCCGCCCCACACTCGACGCGCGAAAGTCATTCGCAATTCTTTCGCGAGTGAAGATTATGATTCTGCGCACGGTCGGTGTAAATGGCATTCCTTAGCGCTCGGGCGAATTAGATGAATGATCAGGTCCTCGCCGACGCCAAACGCCTGTGGGACTACCATCGACTCGGCCAGCCGGTCGGCGAAGCCGACGTGATCCTCGGGCTCGGCAGCTACGACGGCGCGGTGGCCGAGCATGCGGCCGACCTGCTGATTGCGGGCCTGGGCCGCCTCATCGTCTTTTCGGGCGGCATCACCAGGCGCCGGGACCTCTTGAAGAGTCCCTGGACCAGGAGCGAGGCGGAGGAATTCCGCGATATCGCGATCCAGCGCGGCGCGCCGGCCGATCGCATCTTGCTGGAGCCGCGAAGCACCAACACCGGCGAGAATTTCCGTTTCTCCGCGGCGCTGCTGGCCGAGTCCGGCATTGCCTGCTCGCGCATGCTCGTCGTCTCCAAGCCTTACATGGAGCGCCGGGCGCGGGCGACGGGCCGGATGTATCTGGGCGCGGTCGCGTTCACCATGACGTCGCAGCCCTGCAGCTACGAGGACTATTGCTTCAAGCGCTACGACCCCGAATTGATCATCAATCTGATGGTGGGCGATTTTCAGCGCGTCGCCCTCTATCCGGCCAAGGGGTATCAGGCGCCGGAGGAGATTCCCCGTGAAGTCGACGAGGCCTTCCGGCGTTTGGTTGCAGCCGGTTTCAATCAGCATCTGATTCCGGCCGAGTGACGACCACAGGACGCCGGAAGGTCGCGCTCATCGATCCATCAGAGGCTGGGTGGTAGCGTGTCCACGGGACTCTATTGCCGATTGTGCCACTTTCGGATAAGCATGGCGCCGGGGAATTCGCGGCCGGGGGATTTGAAAAATGCGGCATTTGGTCGTTCTGGCCCTGGCTTGCTTTGGGCTCAGCGGTTGCATGAGCACCTCCAACATCACGCCAGCTGGCGCCCTGGATAGCGACATCAAGACTGCAGGCGTGGTCGAGAGTCCGACCGGCGTTTACATCCCGCCCGAACTGGCAAACTACGCCCAGGAAGTTCCCGTCTCAGGGTGGGGCTGCGGCGCCTGGTCGGTTCCTGTCACTATGGGGCCTGGGCTTGTGCAATCCCTTGAGGCCGCGAATCACAAGGCCCTTCGCAATCAGCTGCCAGGCGCTTCTGCGCAGCTGCCCGCGCCCGGTGCCAAATACAACATCGCCATCGCCCTCGACGGGTTCCACCCGCATCTGAAGGTCGAAATGGGGCTCTTCTCCGGGACGGCTGTCGCTGCCGCCGACGTTGTTCTGCGGGTCAGGGTCACGGACGACCAGGCGAAGGAACTCTTGGTGAGCGAGGTCACCGGCGACGGCGAGGCGCAGTCGGACGTCCTGCTTTGTCCCGAAGTGAAGAAGGCGCTCACCCAAGCCGTCAGTCTCGCGGTGCAGCAGGTGGCGCAGAACTACGCGGACAAGATCTTCAATTCGGGCCTGCTCAGGTAGCCGGCACAGTCAGAAGAAAGACTGTTCCATCTCCATCAGGCTCGCCTTCCCTGCCCCCAGCATCTGGAACAGAGCCGCCTGGCGCGGCAGGATTCGCGCGAAGAAGAACCGGGCGGTCGCAAGCTTGGCTTTGTAGAAAGCGCCGTCCGCGCCCGACTGCTTGGCGAGCGCGACCCGCGCCATGCGGGCCCACATATAGGCCTGGGCGACGAGGGCGAAGAATTCCAGATAGTCGCTGGCCGCCGCACCCGCTTCCTCGGGATCGCTGAGGCCCGCTTGCGCGATCTGGGCCGTCACCTGCTGGAGGCGTGCGAAGACTTTGGCGAGCGGCAGCGTGAACTCGGCGATGGTGGCATCGGTGCCTGCCTCGGCAATGAAGGCGGCCACGGGATGGAAGAAGCGTCGGAGCAGCCGGCCGGTGCCGAGCCCCAGCTTGCGGCCCACCAGGTCGAGGCCCTGGATGCCGTTGGCGCCTTCGTAGATCTGGGTGATGCGCGCGTCGCGCATTAGCTGCTCCATGCCGTTGTCGCGAATGTAGCCGTGCCCGCCCCAGATCTGGACTGCCATGCTCGCGCTCTCGAAGCCGAGATCGGTGAAGCTTGCCTTGGCGATCGGAGTCATCAGGGCGAGGAGATCCTCCGCCTCGGCCCGGCGTTCGGCGTCGGGATGCTTGGCCGCCTCGTCGGCGGCGAGCCCGATCCACACCGCGAGCGCGCGCGAGGCCTCGATCCGTGAGCGCATGGTCAGCAGCATGCGCCGGATGTCGGGATGGACGATGATGGGATCGGCCGGCTGGTCCGGGAACCTGGCGCCGGCGAGACTGCGGCCCTGGAGCCGCGTGCGGGCGTAGTCGCGCGCACCCTGATAGGCAGCCTCGGCCAGGCCCAGGCCCTGGACGGCGACGCCGAGCCGGGCCGCGTTCATCATCGTGAACATGGCCGACATGCCCTTGTTGGGCCGGCCGACCAGCCAGCCAGTAGCACCATCGAAATTGATCTGGCAGGTGGGCGAAGCATGGATGCCCATCTTCTTCTCGATGGCGCCGCAGGAGACCCGGTTGCGCGTTCCGTCGGGCATAACCTTGGGCACGAGGAACAGGCTGATGCCGCGCGTCCCGCTTGGCGCGTCCGGTAGCCTTGCCAGAACCAGATGGAGGATGTTCTCGGTCAGGTCATGCTCGCCGGCCGAGATGAAGATCTTGCCGCCGCTGACGCGGTAACTGCCATCGGGCGCGGCCTCTGCCTTGGTCCGCACCAGGCCGAGGTCGGTGCCGCATTGAGGCTCGGTCAGGCACATGGTGCCGGCCCATGACCCGTCGGCGAGCTTCGGCAGATAGCGCTGCTTGATCTCGTCGGAGCCGTGGAGCGCGAGCGCGTTGTAGGCGCCCTGGCTCAGGCCCGGGAACATGCCGAAGGCGAGATTGGTCGCGCAGATCATCTCCTCGACCAGAAGGTTAAGGACATGGGGCAGGCCCTGTCCGCCATAGGCCGGATCGGCGGCAAGCGAAATCCAGCCGCCGGCGGCGAATTCCTTGTAGGCCTCCTTGAAGCCGGCCGGCGTCGTCACGATGCCGTCCTGGAAGCGGCAGCCTTCCTCGTCGCCCGTGCGATTGAGCGGCAGGAGCTTCTCGGCCGTGAAGGTCGCCGCGGCGTCCAGCACACTGTCGAGAAGATCGCGGGTCGCTTCCTCATAGCCCGGAAACTTGGCGAGCGCGTCGGCGCCATGAAGCTCATAGAGCAGGAATCGCATGTCCCGGAGCGGCGCCTGATAGGCGGGCATCTGCTAGCCGTCCTTGCGAGTAACAGGCAGTGTCCAAGAATGACGTTCCCTCCCCCCTTGCGGGGGAGGGTTAGGGAGGGGGGTCATGCCAGGCAAGATATCATCGCCGCTCCACCCCCACCCCAGCCCGCCTTCGTCGAGGGGGCGGGGGAAGATTGACCTGCCATGACCGGAATGCGGAAGGAATTGCATTGTCTTCAGTTCCGCAGCGGCTTGCCGGTGTCGAGCGTGTGCTCCATGCGGGCCAAGGTCTTGGGCAGGCGCATCAGGCCCATGATCGCTTCGCGCTCGAGCCGGGTAATCTTGTCTTCCGTGGTCGCGATCGTCTGGTCCGCTTCCGGCCCGCCGGAGAGCACATTGGCCAGCGCCTCGGCCACCACCCGGTCATGGGCCGTTGCCTTGCCCTGGCGCACAAAGACGTCCGCCGCCAGCATCAGGGCAGTCTTGCCCGATGGGCCGGGCAAATGGAATTCGGCCGGCGCGGGCGGCTTGTAGTCTTTGACCAGGGCGAGCGCCTTGGCCTTGGCCGCGGCCAGCAGCCGCTCGCGGTTCATGACGATCTCGTCGCTCGCCTTGAGGAAGCCGAGATCGCGCGCTTCCGCCGCCGATCGGCCGACCTTGGCCGCCGCGATGGTCTCGAAGGCGTGGATCGCCGCCGGCATGGGACCCTTGGGCAGGCCGGGCGCCAGGCCGCGGGCCAGCATCTCCTTGCAGCCACCCCAGCCGGGCACCAGGCCGACGCCCGTCTCGACCAGGCCGATGTAGCTCTCGGCATGGGCGACGATCGCGGCGCAATGGAGCAGGATCTCGCAACCGCCGCCCAGCGCCATCCCCGCCGGCGCGCCGACCACGGGGAAGGGCGCGTACTTGACGGCCTTGTAGGCCGCCTGCCCGGCCGCGACCATGTCCTCCATCATCGGCCACATGGCGAGATTGGCCGAGAACAGCGCCAGGCCCAGATTGACGCCGGCGGAGAAGTTTTCGCCTTCGTTGTAAATGACCAGCGCCTTCATCCCGCGCTTGGCCAGGCCCTCCACCGACTGCTTCAGCAGGGCGAGGGATTCGCCGTCGATGCTGTTCATCTTGCTGTGCTGCTCGAAGCAGGCAACCCCGTCGCCCAGATCCCACAGGCTGGCCGAGGCGACCGAGGCGAGCGGCTTGCCGGCGCGCTTCACGTCGTCCAGCAGCAGCACGCCTTCTGCACGCGGGATCGGGATGTAGCCGCCGGCGAAGGAAAGCTGTTGGCGCTGCCCGTCACCTTCGCGATAGAAGCCGCCGGCCTTGGCCGCGGCGGCGAGCAGCGGCGGCACGGCTTGCTTGTCCGCCGCCAGGCGTTCCGCGAACCACGCGGCACCCATCCGGTCGATCAATTCGAAGGGCCCGCGCTTCCAGTTGTAGCCGAGCCGCATCGCCCGATCGACCGAGGCCACGTCCTCGGCGATCTCCGGCGCCGCATGCGCGGCGTAGCTCAGCAGGCGGGAGAGCACGCGCCAGGCATAACGCCCGCCCTTGTCGGGATGCTCGACAAGGTCACGCAAGCCCGTCTTGGCCGCGGCGACGCTGTCGAGCCGCGCCTCGATCAGCGGCCGGTATTGGCCAGTCTTGAAATCGAGCGCTTCCAGGTGCTTTTCGGCGCCGTTGCGGACCATGCGGTAGAAGCCGCCCTTGCCCTTCCGGCCGGTAAAGCCGTCAGCGATCATCTTGTGGAACAGCGGCCAGTTGCGCCGGATGGCGTGATAGGGGTCGCTCGCCGGCAGCGCAGCCGCCAGGGATTCGTCCACATGGGGCTGGAGGTCGAGGCCGACCAGATCGAGCAGGCCAAAGATGCCGGTCTTGGGAATCCCGACCGGCTGGCTCATGACCGAATCCGCCTCTTCGACGGTGAGGCCGCCCTCGGCCGCTTCCAGGCTGGCGCATTGGAGCCAGAAGACGCCGATCCGATTGGCAACGAAGCCAGGCGTGTCCCGGCACCAGACGATGCCCTTGCCCAGGCGCCGGTCGGCGAATTCGGCCAGCGCCTGAAGAGCCGGCGTCCGCCCGGCGGGCCCGGCGACGATTTCCAGCAGGCGCATATAGCGCGGCGGATTGAAGAAGTGCGTGATGGCGAAATCGCCCGCCGCCCCGCCGGGCAGGCCCTCCACCAGCTCCGAGAGGCGCATGGTCGAGGTGTTGGAGCTGAGGATCGCCCCCGGCCGCTTGACCGCGAGGACGCGCCGGTAGAGGGCGCGCTTGATCTCCAGGTTCTCGACCACCGCCTCGACGATCCAGTCGCAATCCTTCAGGCGGTCGAGATGATCCTCGATGTTCCCCGGGCGGATCAGCCGCGCATTGTCCCGATGCATGAGCGGCTGGGGATCGGTCTTGCCCAGGCGCTCGATGGCCTGCTCGGCGATCAGGTCGCGCCGCGTTCCTTCCTTGGGAAGGATGTCCAGCAAGTCTACGCCGACGCCCGCGTTGGCGATCTGGGCGGCGATCCCCGCCCCCATCACCCCGGCGCCGATGACCGCCGCCCGGCGGATTTCCATTACTGCAACTCCGAGCTGATTGGATACAGCCGCCTCAAACCCTCTCCGCCCGCTTGCGGGGGGAGAGGGTGCGAGCGATAGCGAGCGGGT
>Ga0265313_10002470_pt1 | contig 15931 bp, 16 predicted proteins | sample 4123metaG_FD_203122 | JGI IMG/M metagenome (GOLD analysis project Ga0265313, IMG submission 203122) | Rhizosphere microbial communities from Carex aquatilis grown in University of Washington, Seatle, WA, United States - 4-1-23 metaG | ecosystem: Host-associated > Plants > Roots > Rhizosphere >...
CGTCTCACATTACTACATCAACCTCCGCGCGCGGGCGCCCTGACCCCTTATTCTTCCAATTCGACGTTCCAGTAGGCCAGGTCGAGAAAGTCCTTCCACATCTCGCGATGCTGGGTCCCGAGGACGAGCGAGATGACCGGGCGCCACTTCGGGCGCACCGGCTTGCGGATCAGGCGCAGCCCAGCCTCGTGCGGCAGGCGGTTGGCCTTGCGCGTGTTGCACTTGATGCAGGAGCACACGATGTTCTCCCAGGTCGTCTTGCCGCCGTAGTCCCGCGGAATGATGTGGTCGAGGTTGAGCTGCTCGCGGGGCAGCGCCCGCGCGCAATACTGGCAGGTGTTCTTGTCGCGCTCGAAGACGTTGTTCCGCGTGAGCTTGAGCTCCTTGCAAGGAAGCTTGTCGAAAAAAGTGAGGAGGATGACCCGCGGGAGGCGGATGGCGCGGCTCGGCGTGTGGACAATCTCGAACCCGTTGACCGGCGGATTGCTCTCGGAGAAATCGATCCAGTCGAGAAGGGAGAAGGTCCGGAAATCGTCGTCGTGGTGGTGGACCACCTGGGCGTGCCCGCGGGCCATGAGCCCGAAAGCGCGACGCGCGCCGATGATGTTGACCGCCTGCCACAGGCGGTTCAGCACCAGCACCGGTTGATCGAGGACAGCCTCCATACGGAGGCTTCGAAATGGCGCCCCCGCGCCGGAGTGTCAAGCGGGTCAGCGGGAATCGCGGCCGATCAAAATACGCGGCATCCCGCAATCCCATAGCGAGTTGCGCTCGGCGGCCCCACGCCGGGCTTGAACGCGGGGCCACCGGCCCCATTGTCCCGCCGTTCTTTCACCGCCAAAGCCAGCTCCCCTTCCCGGGTGCTGGCGCGGGGGACCCAAAATCCCGGCTTCCAGCCGGGACGGGGCGAAAGGGCGCGGGCAACCGCGTCCAAGGCCACTTCCAAGGCCGAGCCCGTCAGCTAACCTCGCCGGCAATGGGAAGGGTGATCCACTAGGGCCCCGCTTGTGCGGGATGTCCCCACGGTCTCCCCAACGCAGCCACATCGACCCCTAGTCCGGGAACACCGGGCAAGAGGCGATGATATCGGAGACAAAATACCATGCAGCCCACGACCTCTTCCAGGTCGGTCAAATCAATCCTGTTCGGCCGCGCCCGCTCGCTCGGCGACAACGATCTCTTCCACAAGGTCTCGCTCATCGCGGTCTTCGCATGGGTGGGCCTCGGGGCGGACGGCCTCTCCTCCTCCTGCTATGGTCCCGAGGAGATGTTCCGCGCGCTCGGGGACAACACGCACCTGAGCCTCTTCGTGGCGCTGGCGTCGGTCATCACGATCGTGGCGATCTGCGCCAGCTATTCGCAGATCATCTCGCTCTTTCCCTCGGGCGGCGGCGGCTATCTGGTCGCGAGCAAGCTCCTTTCTCCCTCAGCCGGCGTCGTATCGGGCTGCGCCCTGCTCGTCGACTACGTCCTCACGATCACGATCTCCGTGGCCAGCGGGGCGGACGCGCTCTTCAGCCTGCCTGCGCTCGAGAACTTCACGCATCCCTGGAAATTCCCGTTCGAACTCGCCGCCCTCATCGGCCTGAGCCTGATAAACCTCCGCGGCGTGAAGGAATCGGTCCTCATCTGGGTTCCCATCTTCTTTGTCTTCGTGGCGACGCACGCGTTGGCGATCGTGTATGCCCTGTGCTCCCACGCGGGCGATCTGACCGGAGTGGCGGCGGCCACGGGTCACGAGGTCCACAGGGTCACAGCGCAGGTCGGATGGTTCGGCCTGATGGCCCTCCTCCTGAAGGCGTACAGCATGGGAGCGGGCACCTACACGGGCATCGAGGCCGTGAGCAACGGCCTTCCGATCCTGCGCGAGCCCCGCGTTCGAACCGGCCGGCGAACCATGGTCTACATGGGCGCATCGCTTGCCGTGACGGTCGTCGGGCTCCTCGTCGCCTACCTCCTCTACGCATCAAAGCCCTCGGACAGCGAGACGCTCAATTCCGTGCTCTTCAAGAGCATGACGGCCCACTGGCCGGGCGCCGTCGGCGGCTCGTTCGTCTTTATCACGCTCCTTTCGGAAGGCGCGCTGCTCATCATCGCCGCGCAGACGGGTTTCCTCGACGGTCCCCGCGTCCTGGCGAACATGGCGCTCGACCGCTGGTTCCCCACGCGGTTCGCCAATTTGAGCGACCGTTTCGTCACCCAAAACGGCGTCGTCCTCATGGGGATAGCGGCACTGGTCATGATGGCGGTTACTCGCGGCTCCGTGGACACGCTGGTCATCCTCTATAGCATCAACGTCTTCATCACATTCTCGCTGTCCCAGCTCGGCATGGTCGTCCACTGGTGGCAGGAGCGCCGCGCGGAAAGCGGCTGGAAGCACAAGCTCGCGATAAACGGATTCGGCTTCACCCTCACGTCCTTCATCCTGATCGCCCTTACGATCGAGAAGTTCGCCCAGGGCGGCTTCGTCACCCTCGCGGTCACGGGGCTCTTCGTGGCCGCGGCCTTCGGCATCAAGCGCCACTATCAGGGCGTCACCGGGCAGCTCAGGCGCCTCGATGCCATCGTCGAGGCGGCGGAGGTCCATTCCGGCGCAAAGCACGCCAAGGCGCCGGAAGCCCCCGACACGCGCGCCCGCACAGCCGTCATCCTCGTCAACGGCTACAACGGCCTGGGACTCCACACCGTCCTCCACGTGCCTCGGATGTTCGGAAACACCTTCAAGAACTTCGTGTTCCTAGAGGTCGGAGCCGTCGACGCCGGCAACTTCAAGGGCGCGGCGGAGATCGAGGCGCTCCGCGCGCACACGATCGAGGAGGCGGACAAGTACGTCGCCTGGGCGCACTCCCGGGGCTTCGGGGCGGCGGCTTTCACCTCCGTGGGTGTCGACGTCATGGGGGAGGTCGTCAAACTCGCGCATCGGGCGGCCGAGAAGTTCCCGAACCATGTGTTCTTTGCGGGCCAGCTCCTCTTCACGCACGAGACCTACCTCACGCGCTGGCTCCACAATCACACCGCCCTCGTCCTGCAGCGCCGGTTCTACCTGGCGAACCTGCCCTTCGTCGTCCTGCCGATCCGGGTCGGCTAAGTGCCTCGGCTTGGGAATTGACCCGGCCGAGGCGCCGCCGCAAAGGTTGCCATCCGGTAAGGTCAGGTGGACGGGGTCATCCGCTTTCCCAGTTCTCGACCTTCAGCCCGGGAACCCGGCCGAATTCGCCGATGTTCCGCGTCACCACCGTGGCGCCGAGCCTCATGGCTTGGGCGGCAATCAGTGTATCCATGGGCCCGATCCCGATTCCGCGGGCCTCGAGATCGTGGCGGATGGCCGCATAATGAGTGCTGTCGTCCCTCGTGAACGGCTCCACCGGCAAAGTCTGGGCCAGTTCGGCAAGCCTCAGGCGGGCGCCGGCGTTCGAACCCTTGGTCACGCCAAATTCCCGCTCGGCCAGCACGATCACCGACAGGCACAGCTCGGCAAAGGAGTCTCTCATTTTCTGGACGAGCTTTTCATTGTCTCCGCGCATGTACGAAGAGACTGCGTTCGTATCGGGCAGATAAATCATCAGTCGCGCGGGATATCAGGGGCGTTGTGCGGGAGAATGTCCTCGATATCGGGGCACGACCCGGCGAGGGCGATAAAGCGCCGCCGCCTCGCCTCGAAGTCCGCGTTCAGAGGTTCGAGAAGAACGCCCCCCGTGGAGGTGCGTGAAATCGCCGCCTCCGTTCCGGGAAGCCTAAATTCACGGGGCAGCCTTGCCGCTTGGGAGCCGCCATGGCGGAAAAGTTTTGCGTGGGCTCGATCTTTTGGTATATCTATATGTAGATACATTTGTAATTAAAAAGCAACTATTTGGTTAACATGTTCCGTTGGAAGAAATAGGCGTCCTTGGAAAATAGGCCGAAAGATCGCATGCCATCCCGCGATTATAGCAACCCGACCCGGCTCAAATTTTCAGCCCGGCTCCGTCAATTGCCCTTGCCCCTGCCAAAAGAGGATAATTTTCTCACGCAAGGGCCGATCCGGGCAGTGGGCTCGCGAGAGGATACGGAAACTTCAAGTCCATGAAAATCGGCATTCTGATCTTTGACGAGATGACGCAGCTCGACGCCACGGGGCCCTTCGAGGCATTTGCGCGCATCCCCGGAGCCACCGTCCTCCTCGTCGCAAAACACCGGCGACCGGTCGTAGCGCAATTCGGGCTCACCGTGATCCCGAACACGGATCTCCGGTACTGCCCAAAGCTTGATATTCTCTGCGTCGCTGGCGGCTCGGGCGTCAACGATCTCTTGCTCGATGACGAGGTCCTGGAATTCGTCCGGCGCCAGGCAAAGACGGCAAAATACACGACGTCGGTCTGCACGGGGTCCCTCGTCCTGGGGGCGGCGGGACTCTTGCGCGGGAAGCGCGCCGCCTGCCATTGGGCCAGTCTTCCCATGCTGGCCGCATTCGGGGCCAAGCCGTCCGCCAAGCGGATCGAGCACGACGGAAAGCTCATCACCGCAGGCGGCGTGACCTCCGGGATCGATTTCGGGCTCTGGATCGCGGCCAAGCTCGCGGGCCGGACTGCAGCCCGGAGGATTCAATTGATGATTCAATATGATCCGAAGCCGCCGTTTCGGGCGGGCACGCCCCGTCAGGCGGGTGCACGCCTGACGCGGGCGCACGTGCGCAAGAATGAGGAGTTCCAGGCTGCAAGGGCGGCGCTCGTAGCCCGCGCGGCGGCCAGACTCCCGTAGCCCGGACATTTCATGAACACGGGAGAAAGATCGCACAAAGCGGTGGAGCAGAAAGGGCTGAAGGCGACCGAAGGTGGCCTACCAGGCCATCGAGCGAGCATGAGGCACTTTCTGCCCGCCGATTTGTGCGAGATTGGCCCGCGTTCGTGAAATGTCCGGGCTGAAATCACCTTGCTATACATGTATAGCGCTACCATGTTGAGTGCATGCTCGCCATTCGGTTAGATAAGAGAACGGAGGATCGCCTGGCCAAACTCGCCAGGAGGACTGGCCGCACCAAGACTTTTTACGCCCGCGAGGCCATCCTGGAGCACCTCGAGGATCTTGAGGACGCCAGTCTCGCCCTTGTGCGGCTGAGTCGCCCTGCCCGTATTTATTCGGCCCAAGAGGTAAAGCGTGCCCTGGGCATATAGCTTTGATGCGCGCGCCCTGCGCGAGCTCCAAAAGCTGGACCGGCAGGCGCAAAGGGAGATCGTCGCCTATCTCGACGCTCGCATTGCCACGAAAGAAAGTCCGCGGCGCTTCGGCAAGCCATTGCGCGCCGATCTGGCTGGCCTGTGGCGCTACCGTGTAAACGACTACCGATTGCTCTGCCAAATTCAGGACGGGCGCCTACTCGTTCTCGTCGTCTCTGTCGGGCATCGCAAGAGTATCCATCAGTAGCGTCAATCGACGGGGTCAATCCGGCCTACCTCACCTGCAGAGTGTCGGCCTCGTAGGTCAGGTTGAGCGACGGGATGACGACCGCCTTGCGTGCCCCTTCCTTGCGGACGCGGCCGGCCCGCCAGGCGTCGTAGCCTGCGGCGCGCGCGGCGGCGAGGACGGGCTCGGCGAGGGCAGGCGAAACGTAGGCCGCAAAGCCGATTCCCATGTTGAAGGTCGCATAGGCCTCGCGCGGTTCGATCGGGCCGGCCTCCATGAGGAAGCGAAACAGGGGCGACGGGGGCCGCACCGTGTCGATTTCGTAGACGAAAGGCTCCTCGAGCCGCATGAGCTTGCGCCACCCATGACCGGTCACGTGGGCGACGTAGTTCAGCTTGAGCCCGCGGCGCTGGCATTCCCGCACGAAGGCGACGTAGATCGTCGAGGGCGCGAGAAGCGATTCGCCGTAGGTCGTCCCGTCGCCGATGATTGTTCGATAGCCTTGGGGAAGCCGGTCGGCCACTTGCCGGCACAGGGTCAGCCCGTTTGTCTGCACTCCCGAGGAGGCAAGAAAAAGGATCGCATCACCGTCGCGGACATCGCCCACGATGCGCAGCGACTTCGGGGCGATTCGGCCAAGCGCAGATCCGGCGAGGATGAGCGTCTCCGGCACGACCATGCCCCGCAGGGTCGGAGTCTCTCCCCCGCCCCAGGTCGCGCCCGCGGTGCGGCAACCCGCGGCAAAGCCCTCCACGAGGTCGCCCGCCCGCTTCTCGTCCGAAAACCAGTTCGAATCGCCGACGGCGGCATGCATCGCGACCGTGATCGGCAGGGCCCCGCAGGTGACGAGGTCGTTGACGATCGTCGCCACAGTATCGATGCCGATCTCGCGGTAGAAACTCCGGCCCATCTGCTTCTGAACAGCATCGGCTGCCAGGTTCTTGGTCCCCAAACCCTCCTCGACGTGCGCCAGATAGTGGTCGTCCCCCTCGATCAGGTAGGCGCTCTCGCCGCGCACCGTCGAGGGCTCATGGTACCCATGCGGACCGAGGAGATCCGTCGTCGCGCGCGCGGCCTTCTGGCAGGCGCGCTTGAAGGCGTCTAGCTGGTCATAGCGGACCCCGGAGGCTTCGTAGGAAAGGGACATTTCAAAAGCGGAAATCGAAAAGCGGAAAGCGGAAAACTGAAAAAGCGGGCGACAGGGAGAAAAAGCGGAAATCGAAAAGCGGAAAGCGGAAAACTGAAAAAGCGGGCGACAGGGAGAAAAAGCGGAAATCGAAAAGCGGAAATCGGAAAACTGAAGAAGCGGGCGACAGGGAGAAAAAGCGGAAATCGAAAAGCGGAAAGCGGAATAACGAAGAAGCGAGAGACACGGGTGTAAAAACGGAAAGCGAAAACGGAAACCCCAACGGCTCAGTAGGACCGGCCTTCGTTCTTCTCGAAATAATTTATATAGGCCTGGTTCACGACCCGGTAGCCGCCGGGAGTCGGATACTTCCCCGTGAAGTACCAGTCGCCGGGATGATTCGGGACGGCGGCGTGCAGGTTCTCGATCGTCTGGAAGATGATCTCGATGCCGATCTGCCCGGCGGCTCCCGGGGGGCGCACGCGCTCGGCGATCTTGGCGGAGATTTCCTCGGGCGTGAACGGCTCGTAGATCCGGCGCACGTGGTTCGTGAGGGTGGCGCCCACCGGCTTCGCGATCTCATCCCGGCAGAGCCGGTAGACGTCGGCCAGGACTTCCGGCTGCCCGCGCTCCTTGAGGAGCTCGACCGCGGCCTCGAAGGCGATGAATTTCCCGAGCTCGGACATGTCGATCCCGTAGCAGTCGGGATAGCGGATCTGGGGGGCCGTCGAAACGATGACGATCTTCTTTGGATTCAGCCGGGCCAGCATGCGCAGGATGGATTTGCGGAGCGTGGTCCCGCGGACGATGGAATCGTCCACGCATACGAGATTGTCGGTCGGCCGCACCGAGCCGTACGTGACGTCGTAGATGTGGCTCGCGAGCTGGTTGCGCAGGTGCTCCTGGCCGATGAAGGTGCGAAGCTTGACGTCCTTGCTCACCACTTTTTCCCCGCGGGGCCAGTTGCGAAGGACGAGCTCGTCCACAAGGGCCTCCGTCAGGCGCCCCTCCTTGCTCGCCTGAAGGATGGCGGTCTTGACCTCGGAGCGGCGGTGCCTGCGCAGGGCCGACATGAGGCCATAGTAGGCCACCTCGGCTGTGTTCGGGATGAAGCCGAAGACGGTGTTCTCGAGGTCGCTGCCGATCGAGCGGAGCACCTGGTCCGCGAGGCGCCCCCCGAGCGCCTTGCGCTCGCGGTAGATGTCCGGGTCGTTGCCCCGGGAGAAATAGATCCGCTCGAAGGAGCATCCCGCGCGGGGCAGCGGGGCCGTGAACGGAAGGGCTGAGACCGTCCCCCGCCGCTTCATGACGACGGCATTGCCCGGCGGAACCTCCCGCACCTCGTCGATCGCAAGATCGAACACGGTCAGGAGCGGGGCGCGCTCCGAGGCGAACGCCACCACCTCGTCGTTCTGGAAATAATACGCGGGCCGGATGCCCGAGGGATCGCGCGCCACGAAGGCGTCCCCGTTTCCGAGGAGCCCGCAGAGCGTGTAGCCTCCGTCCCACTTGGCCGACGCCCGGGTCAGGACCCGCGCCACGTCCAGGTCCTCGCTGATCCTTTGCGAAAGCTCCTCGCCCGAAAGGTCCCGCTTGCGCAGGAACCGGTAGATGTCCTCGTGCTCCTCATCGAGGAAAAATCCGATCTTCTCGAGGATGGCCTGGGTGTCCGTCGCGAAGATCGGGTGCTGGCCCATGGCGATCAGGCTGTCGTTCAGCTCATGCGTGTTCGTCAGGTTGAAATTCCCGCATAGGGCCAGATTCCGGGTGGGCCAGGGGCTCCGGCGGAAGAACGGGTGGCAGGCGCTCAGATTGTAGCCGCCGCTCGTCCCGTATCGAAGGTGCCCCATCAGGAGCTCGCCCCCAAAGTCGAAGTTCTTCTTCACCGTGTCGGGAAACTCGGGATGGATGACCCCGGCGGCGACATTGTCCCGGTACTGGGCGAGAAGGGTCTTGAAGATCCGGTCGAGAGAATTGGACTTCACGTTCCGCTCCCGGAACATGAATGGCTCGCCCGCGGCCATGCCCAGCTTGACGCAGGCCACGCCCGCACCGTCCTGGCCGCGATTGTGCTGCTTCTCCATGAGGAGGAACAACTTGGTAAATCCCCACAGGGGGGTCCCGTACTTCTCCTGGTAGTAGGAGAGCGGCTTCAGCAGGCGAACCAAGGCGATACCGCATTCATGCTTAAGGCGGTCGCTCATGGTTCAGGTCGAAAGGCCGGGGCGTATCATCGCCTCCTCTATACTCGTATCCCATCCCCGGCGCAACTCGGCGACCGGCCATTGGAGCCCCAGTTTTTCGGTTTTGACGGTCAGGCTTCCCTCATCCGTGACACGGCCGATCACCCCGGCGGACACCGCCGCGGACGAAGCCGCGGCCAGGATCGCCGGAATATCGGCCTCCGCGGCGGCCACGATGACGCGGCCCTGACTTTCGCCGAACAGAAGGGCGTCGGCGCGGGGGCCGCCGAGTGCCACGAGATCGAGGTTCGCGCCGAACGTTCGATCGGGCGCAAAGAGCATCTCGCTTGCCGCAACCAGGAGCCCTCCCTCGCTCAGATCGTGGGCCGCCGCAACGCGCCCCGCCGCGATTTCCGAAAGAAGGAGGTCCTGAAGACGCCGCTCGAATACGAGGTCGACCGCCGGCGCGTCGCCGGTCTTGAGGCCGTGGACGAGGCCCAGAAACTGGCTGCCTCCGAGTTCGGACGGAGCGCCGCCGAGAAGGATCAGGCGCTGGCCCGGAGCGGAAACGAACTGCCGGGTGATGTGGCGCTCGTCCTCGATCAGCCCGACGACCGACACGGTCGGCGTCGGATCGATCGCGCCCTCAGGCGATTCGTTGTAGAGCGAGACATTGCCCCCGACGACAGGGAGGTCGAAGTGCCTGCAGGCGTCCGCCAGCCCGCGCACGCATTCCTGAAGCTGGTAGAAGTTCTCCGGCTTGTAGGGATTCCCGAAATTGAGATTGTCGGTCATGGCCAGCGCCCGGGCGCCCGCGCAGGCGAGGTTGCGCAGGCATTCCGCCATGGCGATCAGGGCGCCCCGGTGCGGATTCAGGTAGCAGTACCGGCCGTTGCAGTCGTTGCTGATCGCAATGAATTTCTCGCTGTCGCCGAGCCGGAGACGGACCACGGCGGCGTCGCTCCCCGGAAGGACGGCGGTGCCATGCTGCACCATATGGTCGTACTGGCGGTAGATCCACCGCTTGGACGCGATCGTCGGGTGCGCCAAAAGCCGCGGCAGCGCATCCTGCCCGCCGCGGGCATCGAGATCGGGAAGCTGCGCCGGGGTCCACGCGCGGAGGGCGGCGACAGCCGGGGCTTCCCTGCCCTCGCGCCGGTAAAGCGGCGCCTCGTCGGTCAGGGTCGGAGCGGGGATATCCGCGACGACGACTCCATGCTGGCGGACCAGCATCCGGCCGGTCGCGGTCACCTCGCCGATATTGGAGGCATGCAGGTCCCACTTCTCGAAAATCTCCTCGATCTCGCGCTCCCGGCCCCGCTGCACGATGACCAGCATCCGCTCCTGGGATTCGGAGAGCATGATTTCGTAGGAATTCATGCCCGTCTCGCGCTGGGGCACGCGATCGAGTTCGATCTCGATACCCGCGCCCCCGCGGCTCGCTGTCTCGCAGGTCGAGCAGGTCAGCCCGGCGGCGCCCATATCCTGGATTCCGACGACGAGGCCGGGGACGGCCATCATCTCGAGGCAGGCCTCGATCAGGAGCTTTTCCATGAAGGGATCGCCCTTCTGGACGGCGGGACGGTCGGCCGAACTCTCGGCGCTCAATTCCTTCGAGGCGAAGGCCGCACCCCCGAGGCCGTCGCGCCCGGTGGCCGCGCCCACGTAGTAGACGGGGTTTCCAACGCCGGTCGCCTTGCCGCGCCGGATCTGGTCGTGACGAAGGGTTCCGAGGCAAAGCGCGTTCACAAGCGGGTTGCCCTCGTAGCAGGGGTCGAAGTACACATCGCCCCCGACCGTCGGGACGCCCACGCAGTTGCCGTAGTGGGCGATGCCGGAAACGACGCCGCGCAGCAGGCGCTTGGTCGCGGGCGAATCGAGCGAGCCGAAGCGCAAAGAATTGGTCAGCAGCACGGGCCGCGCTCCCATCGTGAATATGTCGCGGATGATCCCGCCAACCCCGGTGGCGGCCCCCTCGAACGGCTCGATCGCGCTCGGATGGTTGTGGGATTCGATCTTGAAGGCGATCGCCCAACCGTCGCCCACGTCGATGATGCCGGCATTCTCCTCTCCCGCCTTCACCAGCACGCGCCCGAATTTCTCCGTGGGCCCCTTCTTCTCCGTCGGAAAGCCTTTCAGCAGGAGACGCGTGTTCTTGTAGGAGCAGTGCTCCGACCACATGACCGAGAAGATGCCGAGCTCCGTCAGGGTCGGATTGCGGCCCAGGGTGCGGACGATCACCGCGTATTCGTCGGGCAGGAGGCCGTGCTTCTTGACGAGCGCTGGCGTGATCGGCTGGTTGAGAAGCGGATCCGGATTGGCCGGGAGGTCGGGCGCCGGCGGCGACGCGGAAGCAGTTGGCGCGGCTGTGGGCATGGCTTTTCTCAGCTCGCCCGGCGCAGGACCTCGGGGAAACGGGTCGCGATGACGGCGCGGGCCACGGCGAGACCGTCCTGGCTGGGATGGAAACGCTCGAACGCACGGTCCGGATGCGGCATCATCCCAAAGACGTTGCCACGCTCATTGCGAATGCCCGCGATATCGGCGAGCGAACCGTTGGGGTTGGCGGCGTAGCGCAGGAGAACCTGCCGGTTGGCAACGAGCCCTGCCAGCCCGGCCTCGTCGATCCGGTAGTTTCCCTCGCCATGTCCGATCGGGAGGCGAATCGCATTTCCCAACATCTGGGGATTGAAGGTGTCCGTGCTCGGCTCGACCTTCAGAACGCACGTGACGCAGCGGTATTCAAGGGAAGCGTTCCGGATCAGCGCGCCCGGCAGGAGCCCCGCCTCGCACAATATCTGGAAGCCGTTGCAGATCCCGAAGACCAGGCCGCCGGCCGCCGCATAGTCGCGCACCGCGGCCATCACCGGCGAAAAGCGGGCGATCGCGCCACAGCGGAGGTAATCGCCATAGGAGAAACCCCCGGGTACGACGACCAAGTCCGCGTCGCCCACGGACGTTTCCTTGTGCCAGAGGTACCGGGTCGGGAGGCGCAACCCGCTGGCAAAAAGGTGGAAGGAGTCCTGGTCGCAGTTCGAACCGGGAAACTGGAGGACGGCGACCTTCATTTCCCCGCGATCTCGTAGCGAAAGTCCTCGATAACCGGGTTGCTGAGGAGGTCGCGGCAGACCTGGTCGAGCCGGGCGCGGAATTCAGGGGTGTCTGCCGCGTCCACCTCCAGTTCGATCAGTTTTCCCACCCGGGTGCCCTTCAGCCCCTTGAATCCGAGGCTCTCCAGGGCATGGCCCACGGCGGCTCCCTGAGGGTCCAGGACATTCTTCTTGGGCGTAACGAAGACGTTAATTTTCACGGGCTGTTAAAAGAAGATCATGACGCCGTGAATCCAAAAACCGTCAAGGGTTTTTGCCCTATTTTTCCTTGTTCCGCGGGTGAAACCGGGCGTGCTGGTTGAGCAGGCGCTGCGGCTCGACGGCGGTGTAGATCTGGGTGGTGGATATGCTGGCGTGCCCGAGCATGTCCTGGATCGCGCGAAGGTCGGCGCCGCCGCTCAGAAGATGGGTGGCAAAGGAATGGCGCAGGGCGTGGGGCTTCACCTTTCGCGCCAGACCGGCGCGCCGGGCGTATTTGCGGACAATCATCCAGAGCATGACCCGGGAAAGGGCCGCTCCCCGGTTGTTGAGGAAGAGCTGGCTGCCCGTGCGGGGCTTTACCAGGTGCGGGCGGCCTGAGGCCACGTAAGCGGAAATGGCATCCACGGCGCGACGGCCCACGGGTATCACGCGTTCCTTCGAGCCCTTTCCGAAGACGCGGAGGAAGCCGTTTTCCAAGTCCACCTGCTGCAGGGAGAGGCCGGCGAGTTCTGAGACCCGAAGGCCGCTCGAATAGAAGAGTTCGAGCATTGCGCGATCGCGGAGCGACCGGGGATCCCCGCCGGTCGGGGCCGCCAGCAAACGGGCAACCTCCCCGGCTGTGAGGGTGCCCGGAAGCCGGCGGGCCAGCTTGGGGCCGGAAAGCATGGCGGTAAAATCGTCGGGGCGGAGATTCTCGCTCACGAGGAAGCGCGCGAACACCCGAAGGGCCGTCAGCTTGCGGGCCTGGCTCGCGGCCGCGAATTTTCCCCGGCCCAGCGATTGGATCCACGCCCCCGCCTGCGCGGCCGTGGCCTCCCGCCAGCCCTTCGCGCCGCCGCGCTCGAGGAAGGCAGACGCCTGGTCGAGGTCGCGCTGATAATTTTCCCGCGTATGCGGCGAGAGGCCGCGCTCGAGGTCGAGAAACGCGATGAAGGCGTCGATGTCGGTCGCGAAGGCGGCCGGCGCCACGCTCGCCGGAGCACCGCGGGATGGTTGCGGGCGCTTCATGCCCAGGAACGTGCGCCGTTTGCCCGGCCGCGAAAAGCAATAACCGCGGCGACCCTCAGTACCTCCGCCGATAGGCGGGCGGCGGCGGAGCGTTCGTTTCCTTCATGCGGAACGTGATCCGCGCCTTCTCGAGGTCGTACGGGCTCATCTCCATTTTCACCGTGTCGCCAGCGGCGATCTTGATGAAATTCTTCCGAAGCTTGCCCGAAATGTGCGCAAGGACGACATGGCCGTTCGCGAGCTTCACCTTGAACATCGTACCCGGCAGGACGGTCAGAACCTTGCCTTCGACTTCAATCGCTTGGCCTTCAGACATGGTGGAGGCGACGCGTGAGGGAGGTGCCAAGGGTCATGGGATTCGTCAAATGAGTGCGGGAAAACCTGTTGTAAATGGTATTTAGCCGGGGCAAGTCAACATTTCTTCGCTTTCAGCCTGGTCGGGATTTGCCGCGACCCCATCCCGCCCGAGGAGTTGCTGCCTCCCCGCCGCCTCCGGGGCCGCCATCCGGCCGGCAACTGGCCGGCGGATCTTGGCGGCCGGTGTTGGCGGCGGTCTGGGAATTGGCAGCACCCGACGCAGGAGGGACATGCTCCCGACAAATTGCGACCAAGCCCCCCTTTCGTTCCAGGTTGGCAAGGCGCAAGTTGCGGATCATGGGTTGGTTGTGGACCAGGAAACCTTCCCCTGCCCGTTCGAGAAGCGCTTCCCCTCGCAACTTGCGCGGGATGACGCCTTTTTCATGAGCCTCGCGTACAACCAGGCGATCGACGCCTGGAGGCGCGACGAGGTTCCCATCGGCGCGGTGGTCGCGGTGGCGGGCGAGGTGGTCGGCGCGGCGCACAACGCGGTCGAGGGGACCGGCGATCCGACGGCGCATGCGGAAATCCTGGCCCTGACGCAGGCGGCCCGCTGGCGGGGGGACTGGCGCCTGGAGGGGGCGACCGTGTATGTCACCAAGGAGCCGTGCCCGATGTGTTCGGGAGCGATGATCATGTCGCGAGTGAGCAGGGTGTGCTACGCGGTCCCCGACCCAAAGATGGGCTGCCTCGGCGGGGCCGCCAACTTGAACGAACTTCCCCGCGCGAACCACCATTGCGAAATCACCGCCGGCGGGGTGCTCGAGGCGGAGTGCCGGGAACTGCTTCAGGAATTCTTCAGGACAAAGCGGAACGCGGACGCCTGAATGGGGGACCAAGCCGCCATGAGCAGTTGACGCATGGCGACCCCGTGCATTTGTTGTCAGCCCACCCTTCGAAACCCAACCCAATCCGATCATGGCCTACGAACTTCCCAAATTGCCCTACGCCACCGATGCCCTCGTTCCGCACATCGATGCGAAGACGATGGAGATCCACCACGGCAAGCACCACCAGGCTTACATCACGAACGCGAACAACCTGCTTAAGGACCATCCCGCGCTGGCCGCGCTGGATGTGAATGCGCTCATCGCCGACCTGAGCATCGTTCCGGATGCGATCAGGACCGGACTGCGCAACAATGCGGGCGGGCACAGCAACCACTCGTTTTTCTGGACAATTCTCGGGCCCGGCAAGGGAGGGGCGCCCAAAGGAAAGCTCGCCGCGGCGATCACGGGCGCCTTCGGTTCCTACGACAAGTTCAAGGAGGAATTCGCCAAGGCGGGAGCGACCCGTTTCGGCTCCGGCTGGGCCTGGCTCGTCGTGACCGGAGACAAGAAGCTGGCGATCGGCTCGACCGCCAATCAGGACAGCCCGCTCATGGGCAAGGCCGTCGCGGGAATCGAGGGCAAGCCCGTCATCGGTCTCGATGTGTGGGAGCACGCCTACTACCTGAACTACCAGAACCGCCGCCCCGACTACATCGCCGCCTGGTGGAACGTGGTCAACTGGGACGCGGCCGAGGCGAACTACACCGCAGCCGGCGGAAGCTGACCGCTTACCGCGACCAGGCGCTGCCCTCGAGGACTTGGCCGAAGCTCGACGGGCTGATGGGCGTGCTCTTCCCCGTCTCCGTGTCCAGGATGCAGAGCCGGCTGGCGTACGCGGTGCTCGCCGTGTAGATCAGGTGGCGGCCATCAGGGAGCCAGGAGGGCCCCATCCCGTCGAAGGGAGCGTGGGAGACCTGCTGGCTCTGGCCCTTGGAGAAGTCGTACACGGCGATCTGGAAATTGTGGCCCGTCTGCATCGTGAAGGCGATCCGGCTCGGGTTGCCCCGGCTCCAATCGGGCTCCGAGCAATAGCTGCTGATCCCGTAGGTCAGCCGCTGCATGGGGCCGCCGGCCGCGGACATGATGTAGAGCTGCGGGGAGGGATTCCCCGAGGCGAACACGATGCGCCCGCCATCCGGCGACCAGCAGGGGGACGCCTTGACGGAGTCGTAGCGGGTCCTGCGGGACACCGCGTGGCCCTGCGCGTTGCTGACGTAGATCTCCGTGGTCCCCTCGCCGCTCAGCACCATGGCGACCTGCCGGCCGTCGGGGCTGAAGTGGGCTCCGCTGTTCGTGCCCCGGAAGCTGGCAAAGATGGTGCGCTCGTAGGTGCCGAGATCCATGACGAAGACGTCCGGAAACCCGGAGTGGTAGTAGCTCGTGTAGATGAGCCTCATGCCGTCGGGCGCCCATCGGGGGCTCATGGCGATCGCCCGGTCATTGGTGATCTGGCGCACCCCTCCGAAGAACAGGTCGCCGACGTAGACCTCCTTGTGGCCGGTGCGCTCGCCGATGAACGCGACCTTCGCGGCAAAATAGCCGCGGAGGCCGAGGCCATTGGTCCGCTCCACGGCGACATCCGCGGCGCGCAGGAGGGCATTCCGCCAGCCCGTGCCCTCGACGGTCTCCGATGCGACGGACCCGCCGCCGAGGCCCCGCGTCACGTCGACACGGACCTGCGTCGGGGAAACGAGCGAGAAACGGATGTCATACGCGTAACCGCTGGCCACGACGTGG
>Ga0265313_10002472_pt1 | contig 15931 bp, 19 predicted proteins | sample 4123metaG_FD_203122 | JGI IMG/M metagenome (GOLD analysis project Ga0265313, IMG submission 203122) | Rhizosphere microbial communities from Carex aquatilis grown in University of Washington, Seatle, WA, United States - 4-1-23 metaG | ecosystem: Host-associated > Plants > Roots > Rhizosphere >...
CATCGTTGATCCGCTTTTTGAGCAGTTGCGACGGTCGGAAGACCAGAACCCGACGCGGCAGGATCGGCACCTCTTCCCCGGTCTTGGGATTACGGCCAATGCGCTGCCCCTTGGAGCGAACCGAGAGACTGCCGAAGGAAGATATCTTGACTGTCTCGCTCCGGCCTAGGGCCCCGGCGATTTCATCCAGCACCGCCTCCAGCAGATCGGCGGATTCATTGCGCGAGAGGCCAACCTCCTGGTAGACCGCTTCACTGAGTTGTGCCCGTGTAATGGTTTTTTCGCTCATGCCGTCCTACGCCCAATCTAGAGCCATAGCAGGAAGCGACCGTATCCCCTTACGATAAAGCCGTCAATATCAAAGGGATGCGTGGTGGCTTTGCAGCACTTCGGTAGGTGTTGGGCTACATGCGGACCAGGGCGGAACCCCAGGTGAAGCCGCCGCCCATGGCCTCCAGCAGCACCAACTGGCCCGGCTTGATCCGCCCGTCCTGGACCGCCTCGGTCAAGGCCAGGGGGATGGAAGCAGCCGAGGTATTGGCGTGGCGGTCCACCGACATGACCATCCGCTCCATGGGGAAACCAAGCTTGCGCGCCGTCCCCTCGATGATGCGGCGATTGGCCTGATGCGGCACCACCCAGTCGATATCGGCGGCCGCAAGATCGTTGGCAGCCAGGGCTTCGCGCACCACCGCCGCCAGATTGACCACGGCATGGCGGAAGACCTCGCGGCCCTCCATGCGCAAATGACCGACGGTCTGGCCGCTGGACGGCCCGCCATCCACATAGAGCAGATCGTGGTGGGCACCATCGGAATGCAGATGGGTGGACAGGATGCCGTGATCCTGACTGCCGCCCTTGCCCCGCCCGGCCCGCAACACCACCGCGCCGGCGCCGTCGCCGAACAGCACGCAGGTTGTGCGGTCCTTCCAATCGAGAATGCGCGAGAAGGTCTCGGCACCGATAACCAGAGCGGTCTGGACCTGACCGGCCTTGATGAAATTATCGGCAATGGACAGGGCGTAAATGAACCCGGAACACACCGCCTGAACGTCGAAAGCCGCGCCGTGCTTCATGCCGATGCGATGCTGCACCTTGACAGCGGTGGCGGGGAAGGTGTTGTCCGGCGTAGCAGTGGCCAGCACGATCAGGTCCACGTCCGCCCCGGCAATGCCAGCGGCAGCCAGGGCTCGGGTCGCCGCCATGGTGGCGAGATCGGATGTCCGTTCCCCCTCGGCGGCGATATGGCGCTGGCGAATGCCACTGCGCTCGACGATCCACTCATCAGTGGTATCGACCGTCTCGGCCAATTGAGCATTGGTAACCAGCCGAGCCGGCAGATAGGAGCCGCAACCGATAATCTGAGAACGCGCGATCATGACCTTTATCGAACTCCGGCGGCCAGCGTTGACGCTTCCGTCTCGCTTGGCTTCAACCGGTCGAATTCCTTGCGGATACGGTCGTTGTAGCCATGGGTAACCAATTCCACCGCCACACCGACGGCATTGGCGAAGCCAAAGGCGTCAGTACCGCCGTGGCTCTTCACCGCGATGCCGTTCAGCCCCAGGAACATGGCGCCGTTATAACGCCGGGGATCTGTGCGCACTCTGACTTTGGCGATGGCGTGACGCGCGAAGAGATAACCGAACGATGCCAGCAGCGAACTCCGGAACGCCTCCTTGATGAAGGTCGAATAGAGCCGCACCGTCCCTTCCGCAGTCTTCAGCGCGATATTGCCGGTAAATCCGTCGGTCACAACCACATCGACGGTGCCGCCGCAGATGTCGTTGCCTTCCACGAAGCCATAGAAGCTGATGGGCAGATTGCCTTCGCGCAGCACGGCGGCCGCGGCCTTGACGGCGTCATTGCCCTTCATGTCCTCGGAGCCAACGTTCAGCAAGCCGACCGTCGGCTTTTCCAGACCCAGAACCGCGCGGGCATAGACCTCGCCCATCACCGCGAACTCCACCAGATTGTTGGAGTTGCAGTCCACATTGGCACCAAGGTCGAGCATCAGGGTCTCGCCCTTGACTGTGGGGAACATGCCGGCTATGGCCGGCCGGTCGATGCCCGGCAAGGTCCGCAGTACGAACTTCGACACCGCCATCAGGGCACCGGTATTGCCGGCAGAGACCACACCTGCCGCCTCACCCTTATGCACCGCGTCGACGGCCAACCACATGCTGGACCGACGACCGGTACGGAGAACCTGACTCGGCTTGGCGTCGTTGGACACCGCCTCATCGGTATGGCGAATGGTGCAGACGCCCTTCATCTCCGGGAAGCGGGCCAGCAAGGGCTCCAGCTTCGCCGAATCACCGAACAGAAGGTAGCGCACGTGCGGCAGGCGCTCGTGAGCCATGCGCACCCCCTCCACGACCATGCCGGGGGCGGCATCGCCTCCCATTGCATCGATGGAAATGGTGACGGCGTTGCTCACCGGCCAGCGCTCCGGGACGCACCCATTGTCTTAATCAGGCTTCAGCCTGGGCGACCACTTCGCGGCCATCATAGTGACCGCAAGCGCCGCAGACATGATGCGGCAACTTGACCTCGCCACAATTGGGGCACTCGGCGCCAACCACGTTCACCAGAGCGTGGTGGGAGCGGCGCATGTCGCGGCGCGACTTGGAGGTCTTCTTCTTGGGAACAGCCATCGTATCTACTCACTTCGACCCATGAGGGGAAAGGGTGGTTTATTAGCCAAAAAGGTCGCCCAGAGCAAGGGGATGCTTTGTCACAATCGCCTATTTTTTTTGCCGTAGCTGCGAGAGCACCGCAAACGGACTGATCTTTTTGTCGGCAATCTCCCCCGGCTCGGGCTCCGGCTCGAAGACTGCGCCCACCGCGCGGGGGAAAGGATCGAGGGCCAAAGCCAGATACTCGACCACCACTTCGCCCAAATCGATGAGGCCGCCGATGATCGGGTCGGGTGGATCGGCCTGATCCCAAGCAATTTCAAGTTCGCTTCCCTCGGCCTCTCCAACCGATTCCTCAGGTGCGAATGTCAGGCTAAACCCTTCCTCAATAATGCTTTCCACCGGCCCAAGAGTGACGACGCAGGCCTGCACCACGTTCGCCGTCAACCGCCCCTTGACGGAAATCAGCCCTTTTCCGGACAGCGGCTCGATTTCCAGTCTGGCCACCAGGGACCGTAACTCCATCAGATCGAGGCGCTCGGCCAGGGCCTCGCATTCCCGGGGTTCGGCCTCAATGGTCTGTCGGTTGACCTTGGCCGACAACTGATCGACCTGGATAGGGCGGCTGAATTCCGGCACGGGCAGCGTCAGGCTCACGCTTTCCCTCCCAACGGCGCGAAATCCACCCTTCCCTCCAGGAGCGCCGCCGTTGGGGTCGCGGCCAGACCGGCATCCTGAGCCCGCACATAGACGGCGATCTCGGACAAGCCGGCCGGTACCTCCACCGTGCCATAAAGATTGCGCTTCAATCCCTCCTCCAGCACGGCGCCGACGGCATTCAGGCCCTCCTCATAGGCGGTAACACGGCCATAGAAGGCCTCCACCATCTGCTTGATCCGCTTGGAGACGCCCATGTCGCCCACCCCCATCTCCCGCAGGCTCTGGTCCATATCGGCAAACATCAGGTCAAACAAGGCCTGGGACAGCGTTCGGGCCTCCGCCTCTCCGTCGCGCCGCTTCAGGCGCCGCATGACCAGGAAAGCATGGAGCACCACCAGTTCGAAGCGACCGTCCAGGGTGTCAGGAACCCCCAGCCGGATATAGAAATCCGGGAGCCGGGCCTGAGCCACCACGGCACTGTAGAGCGAATGGACGGCCTGCTCGTGGTTGCTGCGGCTGAAAAGGCGGGGAAACAGCATTCTCGGGTCCTGACGGCGGGATAGAGGAAGGCGCAGGGCGGCGTTGACAAGGCGGCAAGGCCAGGTGCACTCTCCCCCAACATTGGCCATACCGGCCCTCCCCCGTCAATGCTCCGGCGTCGTCACGCATGAAAAACCGTACCTGGATCAATTTTGCCCTGCTGACCATCCTCACCGGATTATCGGCTCCCGCCTGCTCGCCGGTCATCGAGCTGAACGGTAATCTGCCGCCACCCGAACAACTGGAACAGGTGAAGGTTGGCAGCAGCAACCGTGACGACGTCCAGGCCTTGCTGGGAACGCCGTCCAATGTCGCTCTTTTCGGTGACGAGACTTGGCACTACATCTCCTCGGTAACCGAGCGGGTGGCCTTCTTCGAGCCCGAGATCAAGGAACGCAAGGTCATCACGGTGGTGTTCGACCAGGGCGGTATCGTGCGTGTGCTCGACACCAAGGGCCTGCAGGACGGCAAGAACATCGTTCCGGTGGACCGCGAGACTCCCACCGCCGGCAAGGAGATGAATATGCTCCAGCAGCTTATCGGCAATGTCGGCAAGTTCTCCAAGGACGCCAAAGAAAAATAGGCTGGCCCGAGCCGCCGGCCGCCTGCCCGTCCCTCACCGCCTAACAAAAAGCCCCGGTCGTTTCCGACCGGGGCTTTCGTTTCGGCGTTTGCCGGTCTTAGTGACCAGCCACCATGGCCAGCAGCAGAATGGCCACGATGTTGATGATCTTGATCATCGGGTTGACCGCCGGACCGGCGGTATCCTTGTAGGGATCGCCAACGGTGTCGCCGGTGACCGCCGCCTTGTGGGCGTCGGACCCCTTGCCACCATGATGACCGTCCTCGATGTACTTCTTGGCGTTATCCCAGGCACCACCACCCGAGGTCATCGAGATGGCCACGAACAGGCCGGTCACGATAGTGCCCAGCAGCATCGCACCCATGGCGGTGAAGGCAGCCTTCTGATCGGCAGCCACCAGGATCACGAAGTACAGCACCACCGGCGATAGAACCGGCAGCATGGACGGGATGATCATTTCCTTGATGGCAGCCTTGGTCAGCATGTCGACGGCGCGACCGTAGTCGGGCTTGGCCGTGCCTTCCATGATGCCGGGGATTTCCTTGAACTGGCGGCGGACTTCCACCACCACGGAACCGGCGGCGCGACCGACCGCCTGCATGCCCATGGCACCGAACAGGTAGGGCAGCAGACCACCGAGGAACAGGCCGACAACCACAAAGGGATCCTCGAGGCTGAACGTGATGTTCAACTGCGGGAAGTAGTGGTGAAGGTCCTCGGTGTAAGCCGCGAACAGCACCAGCGAAGCCAGACCGGCCGAGCCGATGGCATAGCCCTTGGTCACTGCCTTGGTGGTATTGCCGACGGCATCGAGAGCGTCGGTGGTCTTGCGGACCTCCTTGGGCAGTTCCGCCATTTCCGCGATACCGCCGGCGTTGTCGGTCACCGGACCATAAGCGTCAAGTGCCACGATCATACCGGCCAGGGCCAGCATGGTGGTCGCCGCGATGGAGATGCCGAACAGGCCGGCGACCTTGAAGGCAACGATGATGGCCACCGAAATGACGATCACCGGCAGGGCAGTGGCTTCCATGGAAACCGCGAGACCCTGGATGACGTTGGTGCCGTGGCCAGTGGTCGAGGCCTGGGCCACCGACTTGACCGGACGGAAATCGGTACCGGTATAGTACTCGGTAATCCACACCAGCAGGCCGGTAACGACCAGACCGATGATCGAGCAGATATACAGGCCAGATCCGGTGATTTCCTTTCCGGCAGCCACGAACTTGGCGTCGAAGCCGCCGAGCACGACGTTGATGATGACCGCGACCAGGATGGCCGAAATCACGCCCGTGACGATCAGGCCCTTGTACAGCGCCCTCATGATGTTGTTGGACGAGTCGAGCTTCACGAAGAAGGTGCCGACGATGGAGGCGAAGATGCACACACCGCAAATCACCAGCGGCAGGTTCATCATGGCTTCCTGGGCTGCGCCCGTGAAGAAGATGGAGCCCAGCAGCATGGTGCCGACGATGGTCACCGCATAGGTCTCGAACAGGTCGGCGGCCATGCCGGCGCAGTCGCCCACATTGTCGCCCACGTTATCGGCGATCACGGCCGGGTTACGGGGGTCATCCTCGGGGATACCCGCTTCAACCTTGCCCACCAGATCGGCGCCGACATCGGCACCCTTGGTGAAAATACCACCGCCCAGACGGGCGAAGATGGAGATCAGCGAGGCGCCGAACGACAGAGCCACCAGCGCCTCGAGCAGGCCGCGGGAGTCGATGCCGGAATTCTTCAGCACGGCGTAGTAGCCGGCCACGCCGATCAGACCAAGGCCGACCACCAGCAGACCGGTGATGGCGCCCGACTTGAACGCGACGTCCAGCGCCGGCTGCATGCCACCCGAACGGGCAGCCTCGGCGGTGCGGACATTGGCACGAACGGAGACGTTCATGCCTACATAACCGGCCACGCCCGAGAGGGTGGAGCCGATGATGAAGCCCACGGCCTGGTAGATACCAAGACGCCAGGCAAGGATGACGGCGACGACGACGCCGACGGCGGCAATGGTGGTGTACTGGCGGTTCAGGTAGGCGGCAGCGCCTTCCTGAACGGCGGCGGCGATTTCCTGCATCCGGGCGGTGCCGGCCGAGGTTGCCATCACCGAACGGATGGCATAGGCCCCGTACAGCAGGGCCAGGAGGCCGCATGCAATAACGAAGAGGTTGGTCATTTGGTTCGTGTCCCCTGATGAAGCTTGTTACGCCGCTTCTCGATGAACATCCGCACGTATAGCCGAAGCGTAAGGAGGGCGACGGAAGCGTGCTGAAACTGCCAGAGATGACAGATCGATGCAATAAAATGCTCGCGATGGATACTGAAACTCGAATTATTTGAATAAAGTGACATATTGCACCGCAACAACCCGGCGGCCACGACTGTCCGCCGCCCCGCCCCCATCCCAAAGGGCAGGCGCCGGTTTCCATGCGGCCAACCCCATGGAGTGGCTATTTGAGCGTCGGATTTTCGATGACAGCGCCCTTGATGTAGCCGGGACCGATGGTCTTGTCGGCCACGCTCACCAGACGCCTGGCGATGGCGTTGCTGTCGAGCTGCTGTCCCTCGTGGAGCGTCACACTGAGATAGCCGATCATGTCCTCGAGATAGGCATTCTGCAGCCGGGGCAGATTCTTGGCCACCAGCTCCTTGTTCTTGGGATCGACTTCCAACCGAACGATCATCTCCGCCTGCTTCTTGACCTCGCGGTCCTGGATGACCGGAACGATCAGGATACCGAAATCCACATAGGTGGGCGGCGGCGGCGGCGGCGGCTCGTCCTTGTGGATCATAGGCTGGGTGATCCCCAGCTTGGCCAGGGGGTCCACGCCCATGAAATAGAGTCCGCCGAGCACGGCGCCGATGATCATCAGCAGGGCGACAACGATGAAAATCAGCCGGACCAAACGGTGTCTCCCTTTTCTTCCGCTCCGGCGAAGTGCCGCCAGCCGCCGGCGGCCAGGGATATCACCTGCCCGTCACCACCAAGAACCACCACACCATCGCCCGCCGCCCCGGTGATTCGGCCGATCCGCCGCAGCGAAAGGCTCAACTCCTCCGAAAGCATCTGGATGGAAGCGACAGCTTCCGGCGCGGCAGTGAACAGAAGCTCGTAATCATCGCCTCCCGTCAGGATCGACGCAAGCAGCGACTGATCAATGGCCAGGGCCAGGGCCGCCGCCGGTGACAGCGGCACCAATTCCGCCTCGATCTCGGCCCCGACACCCGAGGCGCGGCAGATATGCGCCAAGTCCTGGAGCAGCCCATCGGAAATGTCCATGGCTGCGGCGGCCAGGCCGATCAGACGCGGCCCCAGGAGGACACGCGGACGCGGCAGGCGGTAGCGATCGGCAAGCTCGGCCAGATCGGAGGTATCCAGCCCCGCTAATTCCCTCCGGATAGCCTTGAGCCCGAGGGCGCCGTCGCCGATGCTACCCGACACCCATATGCCATGGCCGGGGCGCGCGCCGGAACGCAGCAACCCCCTGCCCGCCTCGACCCGGCCAAGGGCGGTAAGGGTCAGGGTCAGCGGCCCCGGCGTAGCCACGGTGTCGCCACCAGCCAGCGCCACCTCCCAGCGGTCAAGATCGCATTTGAGGCCCGCGGCAAAGGCCGTCAACCAGGAGCTGGAAACCTCGCGGGGAAAAGCCGCCGCCAGGAAGACCGTCTGCGGCACCGCGCCCTTGGCCGCCAGATCAGAGAGGTTGACTCCGATCAACTTGCGCGCGATCAACTCGGGAGGGTCGTCGGGAAGGAAGTGGACCCCTGCCACCATTGTATCCACGGTGACCACCGTGTCGGTTCCCGGCTGGGCGGGCAGAAAGGCGGCGTCGTCGGTGAGCCCGTGCGCACCGGGGCAACGCACCGACAGGGGGGCGAACAATTCGGCGATCAGCCGGAACTCGTCGGGCGCGCCGTCAGCCATTACCCCCCCTTGCCGATCTCCTCCGGCCTCAGAATCTGGGCCAGTCGGTCGAGCACGGCGTTGATCAGCCCCGGTTCTGGCCCGGAATAGAAGGCATGTGCCACATCAACCCATTCGGAAATGCAGACCCGCGCCGGCGTCTGGACCCGCGCGCCCAGTTCCCAGGCCCCGGCCCGCAGAATGGCGCGCAGTACCGCTTCCAGGCGTTCAACAGTCCATTCGTTGCTGAGCGCGCTGCCTATCAACTGGTCGATGGCCACCAGATCCGCACCGGCACCGCGTACGATCTGGCCCAAAAGGGACGAATCTGGCTCGGCCATTCGGCCACGCGGCTCGTTGGCTCGTCGATCCTTGGCATCCCGTAAGGCATCGTCGATGGAGACGCCGGTCATCTCCATCTGATACAGCGCCTGTACCGCCGCCAGACGGGCGGCACTACGGCGAGCGACCGAGGGATTAATGCTCATTTGGCCAATCCGAGTTCGCGTTTGACCGCCATCATGCGCAGGCAGGCCCGCGCAGCCTGACCGCCGAGGTTCTTACGGGCCGGGTCCGAGCGGTTGAGCGCTTGGGATTCGTTATGAACGGTCAGCACGCCGTTGCCGAGGGCCAGATCATAGGCCATGGACAGGTCAGCGATGCCGCGCATGCACTCGCTGCCCACATGGTGATAGTGGTCGCTCTCGCCGCGGATGGCACAACCCAGGGCGACGAATCCGTCGTAACAGGCCGTCTCGTTGCCCTGCTCCGCCGCCGTCAGTACCAGCTTGAGCGCCGCCGGCAGTTCGAAGATGCCGGGGACGATCAGCACGTCATGGGCCACTCCGGCCTTGTCCAGCTCGGCACGGGCGCCGGCCAGCAGGCCATCAGCGATGTGATCGTAAAACCGGGCCTCGATGATGAGTACGCGGGACATGGTTTTCTCCGTCTCAGCCGACAATGATCGGCCGCTGCTCCACCACCGACAGGCCGTAGCCGTCGAGACCGACGATGGACCGCTTGGTATTGGACAGCAAGATCATCTCATTGACGCCGAGATCGAGCAGAATCTGGGCGCCGACGCCGTAATCACGCAATTCCGGCGCGGCGGGGCGGCGCTCCAGCTGGGCGCGCACCCGGTCCGATAGGCTGGTGGGGCGCGGCTCGCGGATCAGCACGACGACACCACTGCCGTGCTCGGCGATCATTTCCATAGCGGTATGAAGCTGGCCGGCCTTGCCCGAGCCTTGATCGCCCAGCACGTCGTCAAGCACATTGACCGCATGCACGCGGACCATCACCGGTCCCTTGCCCGTAAGATCGCCCTTGACCAGGGCGATATGCTCGGCATAGGCCACGGTGTTGACGTAGACCATCATCTGCCAGTCGCCGCCCCACTTGGAATGGAACGGCGCTTCCAGGTCGCGGGCGACGATCTTGTCGTTGCGGCGACGATAGGCGATCAGATCGGCGATGGTGGCGATCTTGAGGCCGTGCAACTGAGAGAACTTCACCAGATCGGGCATCCGGGCCATGGTGCCGTCGTCGTTCATGATTTCGCAGATTACGCCCGAGGGGTTGAGCCCGGCCAACCGCGAGATGTCCACCGCCGCCTCGGTATGCCCGGCGCGCACCAGGACGCCACCCTCGCGAGCCACCAACGGGAAGACGTGACCGGGCGAGACGATGTCGTGGCGGCCCTTGGCCGGATCGATGGCCACCTGAACGGTGGTGGCGCGGTCACCAGCCGAGATACCGGTTGTGACCCCTTCCCGCGCCTCGATGGAAACGGTGAAGGCGGTCTGCATCCTGGTACCGTTATCGGTGCTCATCAGTTTGAGCCCCAATTCCTCGACCCGGCCCCGCGACAGGGTAAGACAGACCAGACCACGGCCGAAACGGGCCATGAAATTGACCGCTTCGGCATTGGCCATCTCGGCCGGAATGACCAGATCGCCTTCGTTTTCGCGATCCTCGTCGTCGACCAGAATAAACATCCGGCCCTTGCGGGCTTCCTCGATGATCTCTTCGATGGAGGACAGGTACTGGTGATATTCGGAAACCAAGGCGCTAATCCCTCTGCAACAGGCGGGCAACATAGCGCGCGAGCATGTCGATTTCCAGGTTGACGAGACTGCCTGGGCGATAGGTCCCAAACGTAGTCACCGACTGGGTATGGGGAATGATGTTGACCCCGAACCTGCGCTCGTCAACCTCGTTGACGGTCAGCGACACCCCATCCAGCGCCACCGATCCCTTGGGCGCGACGAAACAGGCCAGCTCTTCCGGCGTTTCGAAGGTGAAACGCAGTGACTGATTGTCGGGGCGGATGTCCACCACCGTGGCGATGCCATCCACATGACCGGACACGATATGCCCGCCCAGTTCGTCACCCACCTTCAGCGCCCGCTCCAGATTGATGCGGGTGCCCTCGCCCCAGCCGCCCATATTGGTCTTGGATAGCGTTTCCGCCGAGGCCTCGATGGCGTGCCAGTCGGCACCGGTCTCGATCACTGTCAGACAGACGCCATTATGGGCGATGGAGGCGCCGATGGCGATTGTTGCGGGATCATAATGGCTGGCGATCTCGAAACGGGTCTCGCGGCCGGCGCCGCGAATGACCTTCCGAACCTCGCCGAGGTCGGTGACGATGCCGGTAAACATGATGCGATCCTCTCAGAGGCGGATATAAGTTTCCATCACGTCGTCGCCCACCGGGCGAAGATCGACGCGCTCGAAGCGGGGAGTCTGGGCCAGATGATCGACTCCGAAAGCGACCGCCGCCGCCAAACCGTCGCCGCCCATCAGGCGCGGCGCCCGGAACCACACCAGCCGATCAACGAGATCGGCCCGCAACAGCGCCGCGGCGAGATGAGCTCCGCCCTCGACCAGAACCCGGGTCACGCCGCTGTCACCCAGAGTCCCGAGCGCGAGATCGAGATCGATCGCGCCATCGGTCCCTTCGGCGACCTCGACCACGTCGACTCCGGCCTCCTCATAGGCGACGCGCCGGTTGACGTCACTCCCCTCCAAGGTAATCAGCCAAGTCGGCACCTCGTTGGCGGTGGCCACAAGCCGGCTGGTCAACGGCAGCCGCAGCCTTCCGTCCACCACCACCCGCACCGGCGAGCGCTCGGCCAATCCAGGCAGGCGGCAGGTGAGATCGGGATCGTCGTGCAGGGCGGTGCCGCTGCCGACCATGATGGCGTCGGCCTCAGCCCGCAGAAGATGGGACGAGGCCCTGGCCGCCTCGCCGGTGATCCAGCGGCTTTCGCCGGAATGAGTAGCGATGCGGCCGTCCAGGGTGCTGGCCAGTTTCAGGGTGACCAGCGGCCGGCCGGTTCCGATCCGCAGAAAAAATCCGGCATTGAGCATGGCGGCTTCATCGCGAAGCACGCCCTCGCTGACTGCGATACCGGCATGACGCAGGCGTTCTCCCCCCTTGCCCGCCACGCGGGGATCGGGGTCCTCCACCGCAATCACCACCCGGGCGATCCCGGCATTGATCAGGGCATCGGCGCAAGGCGGAGTCTTGCCGTGGTGGGCGCAGGGCTCCAGCGTCACATAACAGGTCGCGCCATTGGCCGCCTTACCGGCCATGGCCAGGGCCTCGGTCTCGGCATGGGGTCTCCCGCCCGGCTGGGTCCAGCCCCGGCCGACCACGCGGCCGCCCTGAACAATGACACAGCCTACCGCCGGATTGGGCCACACGGTCCCCAACCCTCGCCGGGCAAGGCCCAGCGCGGCGCGCATATGGCCCCGGTCCTGATCCCTCTGGGCGGCGTCAATCGCGGCGTGGGACAACCATCTTCCCCAAGAAATCCTCGAAGTCCTTGGCTTCGCGGAAGTTTCGATAAACCGAGGCGTAACGGACATAGGCGACCTTGTCGAGGTCCATCAGCACCTCCATGACCAGTTCGCCGATGAACTTCGACGGCACCTCGTTCTCGCCCATGCTTTCCAGGCGGCGATGGATACCGTTAACGATGCGTTCCATCTGCTCCTCGTCCACCGGACGCTTGCGGAGAGCGATCTTCAGGGACTTCAGCACCTTTTCGCGGTCGAACGGCGAACGGGCGCCGTCCTTCTTGATCACCACCAGATCGCGAATCTGCACCCGCTCGAACGTGGTGAAACGCGAGCCGCAGGCCGGGCAGGACCGGCGACGGCGGATGGCCGAATTATCCTCGGTCGGACGCGAATCCTTGACCTGGGTATCGTCGTGACCGCAGAACGGACACCGCATGATCTCTCCCCCCGTAAAGCCGGCGGGGCCATCCCTGCCCCGCCTGTTCGTATTGGAACGACGCTCTTATTGGTAAATCGGAAAGCGCCGGCAAAGTTCGGCGACCTCCGCCCGGGCGCGGGCCTCCGCAGCCAGATTGTTGTCCGGATTGACGGCGAGACCGTCAAGCACGTCACCGATCAGTTCACCTACCTGCTTGAACTCCGCCACGCCGAAGCCGCGAGTCGTGCCGGCGGGGGTCCCGAGGCGGACCCCCGAGGTGATGGTGGGCTTTTCCGGATCGAAGGGAATGCCGTTTTTGTTGCAGGTCATCCCTGCAGCTTCGAGGCTGGCCTCGGCGGCCTTGCCGGTCAGTTTCTTGGGCCGCAGATCCACCAGCATCAGATGAGAATCAGTCCCCCCAGACACGATGTCCAGGCCGCGCTTGAGCAGGGTGTCGGCCAAGGCACGGGCATTATCGACCACCTGACGGGCGTAGAGCTTGAATTCGGGGCGCAGCGCCTCGCCGAAGGCCACGGCCTTGCCGGCGATGACATGCATAAGCGGACCGCCCTGGATGCCCGGGAAGATAGCCGAGTTGAACTTCTTGCCGAGATCGGCGTCGTTGGACAGGATCATGCCGCCGCGCGGACCGCGCAGGGTCTTGTGGGTAGTGGTGGTGACCACATGGGCGTGGGGTAGCGGATTGGGATAGGCCCCCCCGGCAACCAGACCGGCGAAGTGGGCCATGTCCACCATAAAGAAGGCCCCGACTTCGTCGGCGATCTTGCGGAAGCGGGCGAAGTCGATTTCGCGCGGATAGGCGGAACCGCCAGCGATGATCAGCTTGGGCTTATGGGTACGGGCCAGCTCCTCGACCTCGGCGAAGTCGATCTGAGAATCCTGCTTTCGCACGCCATACTGCACCGCCTTGAACCATTTGCCCGACTGGTTGACGGAGGCACCATGGGTCAGGTGGCCGCCGGCGGCCAGAGACATGCCCATGACGGTATCGCCAGGCTGCAGCAGCGCCATGTAGACGCCCTGGTTGGCCTGGGAGCCCGAGCTGGGCTGGACATTGGCGTAGGTGCAGCCGAAAATCCTGCAGGCCCGTTCGATGGCCAGTTGCTCGACCACATCGACGAACTCGCAACCGCCGTAATAACGCTTGCCGGGATAGCCCTCGGCGTACTTGTTGGTCAGGACCGTGCCTTGGGCCTCCAGCACCGCCCGCGAGACGATATTCTCGGACGCGATCAGCTCGATCTGATCCTGCTGGCGCTTCAGCTCCTTGGCGACGGCCCCGAACACGTCGGGATCGCTCTCGGCGAGCGTGGTGCGGAAAAAGGCTTCAGTGGGTGCGCTGGACATCGGATCTCTTTCGAACTGACGGGTCGTGACGGAGTGCTACTTCTGGCCGATTTCGGCCATCTTATCGACGCGGCGCCCATGGCGGCCGCCTTCGAATTCGGTATCGAGGAATATCTTGAGGCAGTCCCGCGCCACCTCCGGTCCGATGGTTCGCCCCCCCAGGACCAGGACATTGGCATCGTTATGCTGCCGGCACATGCGCGCCCCGAAGGCGTCGTGCACCAGGGCGGCCCGGATATGGGCGTGGCGATTGGCGGCGATGGAGATGCCAATGCCGGTGCCGCAGATGAGAACGGCGCGGTCGGCCTGCCCCGCCTTGAGCGTCTCCGCCACCTTCATGGCAAAGTCGGGATAATCCACGGAGGCCGGGCCATCGGTTCCAAGATCCAGCACCGTCCAGCCCAGTCCGTCCAGGTCGGCGACCAGCAGCGTCTTCAATTCGACGCCGCCATGATCAGAAGCGATAGCGATGGTCCGAGAGGTCATTTCCAGCCGGTTCCGATATTCACAGGGCGAGAGGGCTAGATACCATATGTCGGATCGTCTTGCCAATGCGCCACAAGCTTATGGGCCTTTGTGCGACGCCCCGGGGACAGCCGTCAGCAAAAGCACCACATCGCCGGGATTTCCATGGAAATTTAATAGAACCACCGGTCATGCGACAGACCTTTGCCGTATTGCCCCCAACCAAAGGCTTGCGATTATTGCCTAGACGACCGTGAGCAAGAATTCATTATTCATGTCCGTCAGTTTCGAATTGACACAACAGTTCAATCATGCATTCATTGATACAAGGGCTTCAACAAACCTTGGTCGGACAACAAGATGAGCGACACCAACTCCGAAAAGATCAGCCGCGACGACCTGTTGCGCATGGCCGTTAACGTGGTCGCAGCTTATGTAGGCAAGAACCCGGTGCCGGCCGGCCAGCTTCCCGAGCTGATCAATACGGTCTATGGCTCACTTTCCTCCTTGGAAGGTGGCGCGCCCGAGGCCAAGTCCGAGGCGCCCAAGCCGGCGATCGCGGTGAAGAAGTCGGTGACGCCCGACTACATCATCTGCCTTGAGGACGGGAAGAAGCTGAAGATGCTCAAGCGGCATCTGCGGACCACCTACAATATGACTCCCGACGAGTACCGGGTAAAGTGGGGCCTGCCTCCCGATTATCCCATGGTGGCGCCCAATTACGCCGCGCAGCGCTCCGACTTCGCCAAGAAAATCGGCCTGGGCCGCAAGCCGGACGAGACAGCAGAAAAGCCGCCGGTGCGTCGCGGCCGCAAGTAGCCCACCCCCTGGAATTAAGACAGAAAGGCCGGCGGAACTTCCGCCGGCCTTTTTCACGCCTCCCCTTATTCCCCTCACGCCTTCTTCGCCAGCACATATTCCAGTCGCCGCAGGGCCATCAGCTTGAGATGCGCCTCTCCGGCATTGACCGGCCCGACAATGGAAACCTCCACCAGGGTGGCTGTATGAAAGGCGGTAGCCTTCACCGAATTTCCGATCCGGCGGAACTCGAACAGAACCTCACCCTCGACACCCATGCTCTCTTTCCCTCATTTCGGCGCCCAAGGGCGGCGGCAGTGACTATCCCGGCCTTGATCACACGACATTCTACATAAAATCTATAGATTGATTGCTTGACTGCGCCGCATAATGGTGTGAAATTTTTTCCCTTGCCGCAGGCGGCGCCCCGTCCGACCCTGCCCGGCCAGCCATATCACAGGAGCCCGAGCCCAATGACCGTGACGAGCGCCAATCCAGAGACCATCGTCCTTCACGCCGGCTATCGTGCCGACCCGACCACCGGCGCGGTTGCCGTGCCCATCTACCAGACCACTTCCTATCAGTTTCGCGACACCGAACAGGCGGGCAATCTGTTCGCGCTCAAGGAACTGGGCAATATTTACACCCGCATCGGGAATCCGACCACCGATGTGCTGGAGCAGCGGTTGGCGACGTTGGAGGGCGGCGTCGCCGCGCTGGCCGTCGCCTCGGGTCAGGCGGCC
>Ga0265313_10002474_pt1 | contig 15922 bp, 18 predicted proteins | sample 4123metaG_FD_203122 | JGI IMG/M metagenome (GOLD analysis project Ga0265313, IMG submission 203122) | Rhizosphere microbial communities from Carex aquatilis grown in University of Washington, Seatle, WA, United States - 4-1-23 metaG | ecosystem: Host-associated > Plants > Roots > Rhizosphere >...
GTAGCGCGGCTTTAGGCTTTAAGCTGAATGCCGAAAGCTTTGAGCTAGGGCATGGCTGATCCGAAGCTTCTCGTTACTTTTCCGAATCCCGCGCCGGAGCGTGACTACGTGATCGAGCACACGCATCACGAATTCACGTCGGTATGCCCGATGACGGGGCACCCGGATTTTGGCGACGTCACGCTGCGCTACGTGGCCGACAAGAAGTGCGTCGAGCTGAAATCGCTGAAGCTGTATTTCCACGCGTTCCGCAACGAGGGGATTTTTTTCGAGGCGGTGACCAACAAGATTTGCGACGACCTCGGCGCGGCGCTGCAGCCGCGGAGCCTGACGATCGTGAGCGACTGGAAGGCGCGGGGCGGTTTCACGTCGCGCGTGACGGCGGAGTGGTCGCCGAAGCGGAAGAAGAAGTAGCGCGGGTTGGAACGGCGCTAAGGGTTCAGCGTGGCGATGACTTCGGCGTGCAGTTCGGGCGTCGCGCACGCGACGGTGGCTTCGGCGGGATAAGCGGCGCCGCCGCGCCAGTCGGTGATCACGCCGCCGGCGCCGCGGATCACGGGCACGAGCGCGGCGATGTCCCACGGGTTCATGATCGGATCGAGCATCGCGTCGGCCCAGCCGGCGGCGACGAGCGCGTAACCATAGCAATCGCCCCAGGTGCGGAAGAGTTTCGCCTGCGCGGCGAGGCGGTCGAAGGCGGCGGCGTTTTGAAATTTGGCGACGTTGCGCGTGTCGCTTGTGAGCAGCGTCGCGTCGGCGAGGCGGGTTGTCGCGCGCGTGCGGACGGGGCGGCCGTTGAGCGTGGTCGCGGCGTTGTCGCCGATGAAAAGCTGGTTCAACGCGACGAGGTGGATCGCGCCGAGCACGGGCCGGCCTTCGTGGAGCAGCGCGATCAGCGTGCCCCAGAGCGGCGCGCCGCTGATGAAACTTTTCGTGCCGTCGATCGGATCGAGGACCCAGACAAAATCAGCGCCGGGATTTTCCGAACCCAGCTCCTCGCCGACGAGGCCGTGCGCCGGAAATTTTGCGCGGATGAGTTCGCGCATGAGCTGCTCGGCGCCGCGATCGGCGGCGGTGACGGGCGTTTGGTCGGATTTGTTTTCGACGGCGAGCGAGCGGTCGCCGAAAAACGGGCGGATGAAATCGCCGCTTTTCGCGGCGAGTTCGGCGAGGAAGGGGCGATAGGGCGAGAGGTCCACGGCAAAAGAGTTGCCGATAGAAAGCGCGAAAGACACGGAAAAAGATTCGTTTTGTGCAAGCGCTGTGTTCCGTCTGGGGCTGTGGGAAATTCGTGGATCGAGCAGTCGATTTATTTCGTCGATTTCGAGGGCAGCCAGGCGTCGGGCGTGCTCGAATATGGCGTGGCGGAAGTGCGCGCCGGGCGTATCGGCGCGACTTACACGCGGCTGTGTCAGGCGACGGGGCGCGTGCGCGAGGAGGACACGGCGGTGCACGGCTTGAGTGAGCGGGCGCTGGCGCTGTGGGCGCCGTTCGCGGACGAGTGGGAATTTTTCGCGGGGTTGCGCGAGCGCGGGCCGCTGGCGGCGCACTATGCAGGCGTGGAGAACGCGCTGCTGAAATCGGTGTGGCCGTATCCGCGCAACTCGCCGGACTTCGCGCGGCCCGGCGAGCGGGTGATCGAGTGGGGGCCGTGGATCGACTCGGCGCGGCTCTACGCGCAATTTTACCCGGAGCTCGGCACGGGGCGGCTCGAGTCGCTGGTGGCGGCGTGCGGATTGCAGGCGGAACTGGACGCGCTGGCGGCGCGGAACTGCCCGGCGGACCGGCGGCGGTATCACGCGGCGCTTTACGACGCTCTGGCGGGCGCGCTGCTGCTGGCGTCGCTCGCGCGCGAGCCGCGGCTGGCGGAGTTGAGCGTCATGCAACTGCTGGCGTTGAGCACGCTCGATCCGGACAAGCGCGACGGGCTGCGGCAGGGCGAGTTGTTTTGAACGCGGTGCGCGCTCACTCGATCGGATATTTTTTCAGGCCGGTGAGCTGGGCGGCGACGCGCAGCGCGAAGAGCGGATTGGTTTTCAGGTAGCGCGGTGCTAGACGGCGTGGCTCGGTGCAGAGGCGGAACAGCCATTCGCAGCCGCTGCGCTGAATCCAGCGCGGCGCCTGGCGCACGCGGCCCGAGTGAAAATCGAACGCGGCGCCGATGCCGATGAGCAGCGCGGCGTCGAGCGTGCGCCAGTGGGCAGCCATGAAATGTTCCTGCTTCGGCGTGCCGAGTCCGACCCACACGATGTCGGGGCGCGTGCGCGCGATGTCGGCGCGCAGCGCGGCGAGTTCATCGGTGGTCAGCGGCCGAAACGGCGGCGTGAACGTGCCGGCGACGACGAGGCCGGGAAAACACGCGGCGAGTTTTTCGGCGAGTTCGGCGGCGACGCCGGGCGTGCCGCCGTAGAAATAATGGCGCAGGCAGACAGCACGGCCGGCGGCGCAGACGGCGAGCAGGAGATCGGGGCCGTAAACGCGTTCGGTGCCGCGCGGGCCGAGCCAGACGAGCGGCATGCCGTCGGGCGTGGTGAGAAAGGATTCGTTGAAAATCTTGCGGAGCGACGGATCGGTGCGGGCCTCGGTCAGACCGTGGGCGGTGCCGAGGCAGATGTAGCCGCAGTGCAGTGTGCCGCGCGTGGCGAGCACGAGATCGCGCGCCTGCGCGAGGGTGAGCGCGGAGACGCCGACGCCGAGGACGTTGTAGCGCGGGGGAGCGGGCGGCATTTTTTCAGGGGAACCTTGCGCCGGGCGGTGGGAGTTGTCCACGCTGACCGTTTCGCATGGCCATTGTCAGTCTTCTCGATGTCAGCTTAAGCTTCGGCGGCGCGCCGTTGCTGGACCGGGTCAATCTCCAGATCGACCGCGGCGAACGCGTGTGCCTGGTCGGGCGCAACGGCGCTGGGAAATCGACGTTGATGAAGGTGATCGCGGGCGAGTTGCAGCCGGACGACGGCCAGGTGTTTCGGCAGGCCGGCGCGGTGTTTTCGGCGCTGCGCCAGGAGGTGCCGGCGGGGCTGACGGGAACGGTGCGCACGGTGGTCGAGGGCGAAGGCGGAAGTTACGAGGAGCACAACGACTGGGAACGGCACGATCGCGTCGAGCGGCTGCTCGAACAGATGGGGCTGCCGGCGGAGAGCGAGTTTGCGAGTTTGTCGGCGGGACAAAAACGGCGCGTGCTGCTCGCGCGGGGGCTGGTCGAGGCGCCGCAGTTGTTGCTGCTCGACGAGCCGACAAACCATCTCGATCTCGAATCGATCGCGTGGCTGGAGGAATTTTTGCTGGAGTGGGGCGGGGCGCTGCTGTTCGTCACGCACGACCGGACGTTTTTGAAAAAACTGGCGACGCGGATCGTGGAGATCGACCGCGGCAAGCTCGTGGGCTGGGCGTGCGACTACGACACGTTTCTCGTGCGCAAGCAGGCGGTGCTCGAGGCGGAGGAGGTGCAGCGCGCGCTGTTCGACAAGAAGCTCGCGCAGGAGGAGGAGTGGATCCGGCGCGGGGTGAAGGCGCAGCGCTCGCGGGCGAACAATCGCATTCACGCGCTGGAAAAAATGCGCGCCGAGCGCGCGGCGCGGCGGGATCGCACGGGCGCGGCGAAGATGACGGCGCAGGAGGCCGAGCGCAGCGGGTTCAAGGTGATCGCGTGCGAGGGCGCGGGGTTTCGCTACGGCGACGGGCGGTGGATCGTGCGCGGGTTGACGACGCGGATCGAGCGCGGCGACAAGATCGGCATCGTCGGGCCGAACGGCGCGGGGAAGACGACGCTGTTGCGCCTGCTGCTCGGCGAACTCGCGCCGGTCGAGGGAACGATCGAGCAGGGGACGCGGCTGGAGGTGGTGTATTTCGACCAGTTGCGCACGCAACTCGACGAGACGATGCGCGTGCAGGACGCGGTCGCCGACGGCAATGCGACGGTGACGATCGATGGGCGGACGCGGCACGTGATTTCGTATCTGGAGGATTTTCTGTTCGAGCCGGCGCGGGCGCGCACGCCGGTGAAGGCGCTGTCGGGCGGCGAGCGCAACCGGCTGCTGCTCGCGCGGCTGTTCACGAAGCCGTGCAACGTGCTCGTGCTCGACGAGCCGACGAACGACCTCGACGCGGAGACGCTGGAGTTGCTGGAGGATTTGCTCGTGGAGTTCGGCGGCACGCTGTTGCTGGTGAGCCACGACCGGGCGTTTTTGAACGAGGTGTGCACGAGCCTGCTGGTGTTCGAAGGCGGCGGCAACGTGAGCGAGTATATTGGCGGCTACGACGACTGGCAGCGGGAGCGAGCGGCAAAGGCGGCCGCGGTGGCTGCGGCGGACGAAAAGGTGAAGCGCGCGGCGCGGGCGGAGTCGGCGGGAACGGTGGTGGCGGAGAAAAAGGCGCGGACGCTGACGAACAAGGAGCGGGCGGAACTGGAGGCGCTGCCGAAGAAGATCGAGGCGCTGGAAGCCGAGCAGGCGGCGTTGACGGCGAAGCTGGCGGACGGGGATTTTTTCCGAAAGGGCGGCGCGGAGGTCGCAAAGGCGACGAAGCGGTTGCACGAAATCGAGACAGATCTCGCGACGGCTTACGGGCGGTGGGCGGAGCTGGAGTAGCACCGCGCTATTTTTCGAAGCGGGCGAGCAGGGCGTCGAGCGTGGTGTCGGCGAGGGACGCGAGGAGCAGGTCGGCGGCGGAAAAATCGTGGTGGGCGGTGGAGGCGTTGGGCACGGCGACAGTCCAGAGATGGGCACGTTTCGCCGCGAGCGTGCCGGTGGCGGAGTCTTCGAAAGCGATCGCGTCGGGTCCGCGCAGGCCGAACCGGTTTAGGACGAGTTTGTAGAGGTCGGGCTCGGGTTTGGGCGAGGGCGCATCTTCACGGCAGGCGAGGAACGTGAAGCGGTCGAGCAGGCCGAGGCGCGCGAGGTGCGGCTCGACCCAGGCATGGCTCGAGTTCGAGGCGAGACCGACGCGAAGGTCGCGCATCCGGGCGGCGTCGAGGAGCGCGACGATGCCGGGCCGGATGGGTTGGCCGAGAAGGCGTGCGTCTTTGCGGGCGCGGCGTTCGAGTTCGAGGGCGGCGCGGTCGGCGTGCGGGCTGAATCCGTGCCACGGATCGAAGGTGTAGTCGGCGTGGCCGACGCTGCGGATGAAGAGCTCGCGGTCGAACGCGACGCCGTGAGCGGCGTGCACGTCGGCGTAGGCGTCGATCAGCGGCGTCTCGGTGTCGAGAATCAGGCCGTCGAAGTCGAAGACGAGGGCGCGAATCCGGCGACCGATGCGCAGAGGTTCGCCGTTACCGGCCGAACGCGTCACGCGGCGTTGTGGAGCAGGCGGCGGACTTCGTCGCGGGCCTGTTCGGGCTCGCAGCCGACTTCGACCAGCATGGCGACGAGCGTTTCGTAGCGCTGGCGGCGGAGGGAGCCGACTTCGGAGCGGTCGCGGCGGTCCGCGCAGCGGAGGGCGAGCGAGGTGCCGCAGAGGCAGTTGCGCAGGAGCAGCACGAAGATGCCGTTCGCCGGATCCTCGCGCTCCATGAGGCCGGAGGACTTAAAAACCGGAGTGGTGCGCGCGACGAAATCGTGGATGTCGGTGAAGCGGCGCTGGCAGCGCGGGCACACGAGCGGAAACAAGGCCGAGGACTGAACTTGCAGTCCCTCGTAGGGCGCCGGAATCGATGCAAGCGTGTCGTCCATGTGCGGCGGTGGCGGAGACGAGGGAAAAAGAGCGGCGGTTTTTGGCAAGAACGAAACGGGATGGTGGAGCGTCTTGCGCGGCGGGCTGCCAGTTTTTGTCGATTCGGCGATCTTCGTCGGTGTTACGTGGCGGGCGCGGGGACGATGGCGGTTTTGGCCGTGATGTCGCGGGAGGCGAGCGTGCCCGCGAAGGCGGCGAGGAGAACGAGGAGCAGCACGGCGAAGCCCGCGGTGGCGCTGGCGCGGGGGACGATCAGTGTCATCGCGAAGGTGAGGAGCGTGCGCAGGACGCGGTCATAGACGTTGAAGAACATGCCGACACGGCCCATGACGGCGTTGGGCACGGCGAGAAACAGGAGCGTGCTGCGGGCGACGCGCGTGCCGGCGTTGCCGAAGCCGAAGAGCAGCACGGCCGCGTAGTAGGCGGGCCGGACGGGTGCGACGACGATCGCGGCCACACTCGCGAGGCAGAGGAGGTTGGCGACGACGATCGCGTGGCCCGCGCCGCGATGCGTGACGAGCAGAGGGACGAGCGCGCCGGCGAGCATCGCGCCGATCGCGAAGGCGATTTCGCCGACGCCGAAGACCGCGGCGGAGGCGTGCAGCACTTCGGACACGTAGATCGGGAAAAGATAATTACCCACCATCACGACGATGAACGGGACGAGCGTGCAGGCGAAATAGACGCTCAGCCGCGGGCGTTCGCGAAGCCAGCGCCAGCCCTCGGCCATCGAGTGCCAGACGTTGGCCGGCGGGATCGTGGCGGCATCGCGGAGATGCGTGGATTCATAGGATAGCGTGGATTGAACGAAAAAACTGAAGAGGTAGGTGAACGCGTCGAACAGCAGGATGACGGCGAGCGGCACGCGATCGACGAGCACGCTGCCGAGGCCACCGGCGATCATCATCGCGGCCTGGCCCTGGATTTCGAGCAGGCCCATGAGCGACTGGTATTGGCTGCGCGCGAAAATCTGCTGGAGGAACGCGTATTTCGCCGGGTAGTGCAGCGTGTAGTAGAGCATGCCGGAGAAGTAGCTCACGACGAGCTGCCAGGTTTCCACGCGGCCGGTGGCGAGCGCCCACACGGCCATGCTGATCGTGGCGAAAAAACCGAACAGTTCGCCGGCGAGCAGCATCGTCTTGCGCGAGTGGCGGTCGAGCCACGCGCCATAGTAGGGCATGAAGAGAAACAGCGCGATCGTCGTGCCGAGCGTCGCCCAGCCATAGAGCTGGTCGCCGTTGGCGCGGTGGACGAGCAGCCACGGGACGGCGATGATCGTGACGCCGGAGCCGACCGAGCCGGTGACGTTGGCCAGCAGGAGGCGCTGGACGCGTGTGTCGCGAAGGAGGGTCTTCATGCCGGGCTCACAGGCCTTGCGTATCCACGAGCCAGATGAGCGCGGCGAGGGCGGCGGCGCCGAGGTGGAGTTCGCGCGGGTTCACCTTGTCGATGCTGTCGGTCGCGGTGTGGTGGTAGTCGAAGTAGCGCTGCGAGTCAGGCGTGATTTCGCCGACGGTCACGCCTTGGAGGAGGAGCGGCGAAACGTCGGTGCCGGCGGGGCCTTTCTTGAAATTCCACACGCCCCACGGCTCGAAAAGCGGCCGCCAGCGCGCGGCGCGAAGGTGCGCGTCGCCCTGCGTGCTGCCGAGATTGAAACCGGTCGGGGCGAAACCGCCGGCGTCGGATTCGACGGCGAAGAGGTGGCGTTCGGCGGAGGTTTTCGCGGCGGAGGCGTAGGCGGTGGCGCCGGCGGAGCCGTTCTCCTCGTTGACGAAGAGCACGCAGCGGAGGGTGTGGCGCGGCTTCAGGCCGAGGGCGCGGAAGAGGCGGAGAACTTCGATCGACTGGACGACGCCCGCGCCGTCGTCGTGCGCGCCGGGCGCGATGTCCCACGAATCGAGATGGCCGCCGACGAGGATGACCTGGTCGGGGAATTCGGCGCCGCGGATTTCGCCGATGACGTTGTGCGAAGGCGCGTCGGGGAGCCAGCGCGAGTGAATTTTGATTTCGACACGGACGTGCGGATCGCTCGCGAGCGCGGCGGCGAGGCGGTCGGCGGCGAGGGTCGAGAGCGCGGCGGCGGGAATTTTTTGCGTGTCGGGCGGGAAGGCGGTGGTGCCGGTGTGCGGCACGTCGTCGTGCGCGAGCGTGAGCGAGCGGGTGAGCGCGGCGACGGCGCCGAGGGCCGCGGCGGCGGCGGGGCCGCGGTTGCGCTGGTCGCCGGCGCGGCCGTAGGCGAGGCCGGTGACAAAGAGCGCCGGGTCCATCGGGCGGTTGAAGAAAACGATTTTGCCGGAGATTTTTTCGCGACCGAGGGTGGCGAGTTCCTCGAGCGAATGGACTTCGACCACCTCGGCGACGAGGCCGGTGACGAGCGTGGGTGCGGAGCCGCCGAGGGCGGTGGCGGTGAGCGTGACGGCGTCGCCGCGGGCGGGGAGAATGCGGACGGATTCGCGCGGGCCGCGCTCCCAGTGTGGGACCATGACGTCCTGTTTATAGACGCGGTCGAGGTTCAGCGAGGCGAGCGTGCGCTCGGCCCAGACGACGGCGCGCTCGAGGGAGGCGGAGCCGCTGAGGCGGCCGGGGCTTTGGGAAGTGAGTGTGCGGAGATTGTCATAGGCGCGGCCGTGGGTGAGCGCTTCGACGAAGAGGCGGTTGACGGTGTCGGCGTCGGGCGGCGGGGCGGGGGGCGTTTGCGCGCGCAGGGCGGGGGCGAGCGAACTGAGCAGGATCGCAAGGAGGGGAAGTGTGCGCATGGCGGCGAGTTTTTCGTTGCGCGCGGCGCGGCTCAAGCGGCGAATCACTGGATATGCCGATGCACGTGACTGCTGTAACGCTCGCGGGGCGACGGGTGCGGCTGGAGCCGTTGTCGCTCGCGCATGCGGACGATCTCGCGGTGTTTTGCGACGAGCCGGAGACGTGGCGCTATTTTGCGATCGAGCCGCTGGCGTCGCCGGAAAAGGTGCGGGCGTATATCGCGGAGAAGCAGGTGCAGGCGGCGCGGGGGATGTGGTTCGCGTTTGCGATCGTCGATCGGGCGGGCGGGCGCGCGGTGGGGAGCACGAGTTATCTCGACATCTCGGCGGCGGACCGGCGGCTGGAGATCGGCAGCACGTGGCTGGGCGCGCCGGCGCGGCGGACGGGGATCAACACCGAGTGCAAATTCCTGCTGCTGCGGCACGCGTTCGAGACGCTGGGGGCGAATCGCGTGCAGTTGAAAACGGATGCGCGCAACGCGCGCTCGCAGGCGGCGATCGAGCGGATCGGCGCGACGAGGGAGGGCGTGCTGCGCGCGCACATGGTGATGACGGACGGGTTTCTGCGCGACTCGGTGATGTATTCGGTAATCGCGAGCGAGTGGCCGGCGGTGAAAGCGCGGCTTGAGGGGTTGATGGCGCGGTAAATGATGAGGAGCGGGAAAGGGAGGCACTTCGGGGGATTAGCCGGGTGACTCGACGCAGAGCGAGGGCTTATACCGAAACCCCTATTTATTTGCATCTTGATTTTACAAACCCTCTAGCGACGCTCAGAGCGTTATGCTTTCCGATTACCCCGTTCGGCTTTTGAATCGGAGGACGGTGGTCCTCCTCGCCTTGGCGATATCATCAGTTGCGCTGAGTGGATGTGCGACGATTACCCGCGGCACGCATGAAGCGCTCGTCATCGAATCCGAGCCAAGCGGCGCGCAGGTGCGGCTCTCGAATGGCTTCACCGGAACAACTCCCACGAGCTTTAAGATCAGTCGCAAGGGTGACCTAACGGCTACGATTTCCCGAGAGGGATACGAGACCGTTTACGTCAACGTCACTACGCAGGTCGCTGGCGCTGGCGCGGCGGGGATGGCGGGCAATGTCTTGGTTGGTGGTATCATTGGCGTCGGTGTGGACGCGTTTTCTGGCGGCATGCTTGAACACAAACCGAATCCCGTGAAGGTAACGATGGTGGTGGCGAAAGCGGTGCCGCCAGTCCCCGTGACTCCAGCAGCGGTGCCGGTTCCTGTAGCGACAACGCCGTCGTCACCGCCCGCGGCAACGGCGGTAGCTCAATCGGGGCCGGCTGAAGAACCGAAGCCGAAGGTCGCGGATAAAATCGATGAGGCTCCGAAGCCCGTTCCGGCGGCCGTTGTTGATCCAGCCAAAGAGAAGAAGGCCGGGGTATAATTTAATCTATTTGATTTATATTATGAAAACGCGTCTATATTACCATCTATTCATTGCGACTAGTCTGCTGCTGGCGGGCTGCTCATTTAACGCCGGTTATAACCCGAGTTATCTGCCGGCGCAACCGATGGCGCTTGGCATCAGCGGTAGGAGTCTCGTCGTGATCGACACGCCGGACGCAAACTGGGTTTACACTGGGAATCCGACGAGTTTTACGGGGGGTGGGTCGACGCTCACGCTTCCGCTCGGCGAAATTACGCGCCAGGTGGCCCTAAAGGTATTTGGCGGTGCGTTCAAAGACGGCGTGGATTTTCGCAACGTGGTGGGCGATGCGTCGGGTTACCGCATCGTCGTGAAGCCAAAAATAAATCGATTCACCTATGCCTACAACCAACTCAAGAATCTTGGTTTCGCGATTACACCGCAAGTCGATCTGGAATTGCACGTGGTCCTTGTTTCACCTGACGGCCGGACGCTGCTCGACAGGAATTACCCGTCGGGCCTTACTTCGGGTGACACCTACGTTGTCAGCGGGCAACCGGCGGAAAAGGTAAATCAGATTCTTCACCAAACCCTGTTCAAACTGATGACGGACGCGGCGCAGGACGCCAAATTAGCTCTTGAAAAATAGCTCAAGGCAGTCGGGCCTTTAGGCGAGGCGGCTTTTCGGAGAGGCGGCGCGAGGCTACGCGGGCGCGAGCAGTTTTGCTTCGGCGGCGGCGATGGCGCGGATGAAATCCTCGGGCGTGGGCGCGGCGAGGAAGGCTTCGCGGTTGGCCGCGTCCTTCAGCAGGCGGCACAGGGTGCTGAGAACCTGGAGGTAATCGCCGGGGCGGGTTTTCGGCGTGCCGAGCATGAAGATCATCCGCACGGGTTCGCCGCCGTCGAAGGGAATGCCGCCGTTGCTCCGGCCGACGGCGAGGACGATTTGTTTGACGTGCGCGGTCCGGGCGTGCGGGACCGCGAAACCGTGGCCGAGGTTGGTGGTGTCGAGGCGGTCGCGCTCGAGCAATTCCGCGTAGAAGCCGTCGAAGTTTCGCACGCCCGGGTGCGTGACGAGCAGTTGAGCGACTTCACCGAGCGCGGCATTGCGTTCGGTGCTTTTCAACTGCAGCGAAATCCAGGCGGGGTCGAGTAATTGGGAGAAGCGGCCAAGCATGCGGGCGGCGCACGATGCGTGGACGAAGTGACGCGCGGCGCAAAAACGTTGGCAAGCGCGGAGTCGGAGTTGGGCGGGAAAAGAAATTGCGCGCGGCGAACGGGTTGAGTTGGCTCGATGCCATGAAAAACCTGCTTCGCTGGGGATGGTGCGTGGTCCTGCTGGCCGGGTCGGTGGCGTGCGGGGCGGAGGAATTTTCGAAAAATCTGACGCCGGAGGAATTCGCGGCGGCAGGGCTGGGCAAGCTGACGCCGGAGGAACTGGCGCGGCTCGATGCGCTGGTGCACGCCCAGCAGAGCGGCGAACTGGCGAAGGCGCGCGAGGAGGCGGCGGTGCAAATGCGGGAGACGGCGGAGAAGGTGCGCGCGGAAACGGCGGCCAAGGTGCAGAAGGAGACAGAGGCGAAAGTGCGGGCGGAGGTCGCGGCGCAAAAAGCGGCGGAGCCGAAGAAGACCGAGCGGGTGAGCTTGCTCGGGCGCATGCGGGTGCTCCTCACGCCGGGCGCGGACATCGAGTATGCGAAGACGGAGTCGCAGCTCGTGGGAAGTTTTCGCGGTTACGAGCCGGGGACGGTGCTGACGTTATCGAACGGCCAGAAGTGGCGGGTGGTCGATGGCTCCTTCTGGTCGCCGGCGCGCGACGCGGACAAGCTGCGCCATGTCGTGATCGAGCCGGGCGTGCTCGGGGCGTTTTTCCTGAACATCGAGGACGGTGGGCGGCCGAAGGTGAAGCTGGTGAGCAACGGGCTGTAGCCCGCGGCCCGGCGGGCGCGCTATCTGGCGGCGAAGCGGGGTTGCGCGGCGGCGTGGCGGCGGTGGACGTCGAGGTAGGTGTCATCGACGAGCGCATCGACGGCGGAGCCGGCGGGAAAATTTTCGCTGAAGCCGGGGAGCGCCGGGTCGAGCGCGAGGCGGACGGCCTCGAGAAAATCGCAGATCAATTCGCGCGGCGATTCGTCGCCGACGGCGAGGCGGATCGTGGTCGGAGCGATGCCGGCCTCGCGGAGCGCGGCGGGCGAAAGTTCGCTGTGCGAGGTCAGCGCGGGGCAGAGGACGAGCGTGTCGCTCTGGCCGAGCGAAACCAAGTGGCCGAACATCGGCGTGAGGGAATCGAAGAAGCGCTTGAACGCGAGCGGCGGGACGTGCGCCGATTCGAAGTCGATCGTGAAGAGCGGCGCGGGCAGGCCGAGGTAGGAAAGTTTTTGGGCGAGGGCGTGATTCGGGTCGGCGGGGTTCGCGGGGCCGTTGACGTTGATGAGCGGATGCGAGGCGAGCCAGCGCGCAAGGATGAGCGTGTTGATGCATTTTTTCAGCATGCGCTCCTCGAGCGATTTCATGCCGGTGAGGACTTCGAAGGCTTTGTCGGCGTCGAGGAACGCGCCTTTGATATAGTAAACGTTCCAGAAAAGGGTGTCGTCCCAGCGGTGGCCGGACGGCGCGGTGTCTCCTTTCGGGAGGAACATGTCCTCGTTGCGCCCGATGACGACGCCGGCGGTGGTCGTGCCGTGGCCGGTGAGATCCTTCGTGTAACTGTGCAGCACGAAGTCGGGGCGCTCGGCGGGATTCTCTTGCTGGAACGGGCGGACGAGGAAGGGCGTGCCGACGGTGGCGTCGCAAATCACGGTTAGGTTTTCGGCGTGCGCGGCGGCGCAGATCGCGGGGAGGTCGAGGAACGTGCCGTGGGGGTTGCACGGGCTTTCGAGATAGACGTAGATGTGGCGGCCGGCGGCGAGGCGGGCGGCGTATTCGGTTTTCGCTTGCGCGAGGGCGCGGGTGAAATCGGCGGCGGTGGTGCCGTCGAAGAAGACGATCGCGGCGTCGAGGTTCGAGCGTTTGCCGAACCAATCGTGCAGAAGCTGGTAGGCGCCGCCGTAGATGTTGCGCGAGGAGAGGACGATGTCCTGGTAGCCGACGACGTGCGAAAGGATGCTGTCGATCGCGGCCATGCCGCTGTTGAAATTCCACGCGAGGTAGTCGCCGGCGAGCGGACCGCACTCGATATCGACGATGTGATTCGCGAGCGAGATTGAGGTCGGGTTCATCAGCCGCGAGTAAATTTCGTGGAGGAATTCGCGACCCTGAAAGGCGTCGTCGATCCATTCGCTGCACGCGTAGAGGTAGGTCGCGGTGCGCGTGATGACGGGCGTGGCGGAGAAAATCGCGGTGACGTTGTCGAAGACGGGCCACGGGCCCTTCGCGAGCGTGGTGGTGTTCGAGTAGGCGAGCGACTGGTGGGTTTTGCGCGCGGGGTTTTGGAGCGTGTCGAGGAGCTTCGCGAGTTGGAAGGAGACGAATTTTTTCGCGTTGAAAAGCGCGAGCCGGTCGCCGCGCGGGAGGCGGGCGAGTTCGCGCAGCGTGGCTTCCCAGAGGTCCATCACGTCGCCGTGGGCGCCGTAGAGTTTTTCGGCGAGGGCGAGGAGCGGCGCGCCGGTCGGCGAGGCGGGATCGATGTGAAAATGCCCGAGCTGCTCGAGCGCGAGCTCGTGCAGCGTGGTGGCCTGAGTGGATTTGCGACGAGGCGAAAGCAGGCGCGCGGCGGGCGCGTCGTGCTCGGGCGGGGCGGTTTGGTCGCGGGCAGGCGCGGCCGAGGTCGGGGTCGTTTGCATGCGGCGAGATTGCGGCGCCGGAGGCGCGGGTGCAAACTTTGCGGGGCGCGCGGACGGAAAGTGAAAACGGCGGCCGGTGACTGCGCGAAGAGCGGGCGGGACCGCGGCGCCACTTACTCCTTTGGCAGCTCGATTTCGGTGACCTTGCCGTCGCGGAACGTGACGCGGATATTTTCCTCGGCGTGCTCGCTATAGATGTCGGAGTAGATCGGATCGAGAAAGACCGTGGAGCGTTTGCTGGACGCGTCATAGACGAGGACGCGGTGAACGCCGGTGCGCACCGTGCCCTCATATTCCGGGCGATAGCTGTAATAGATCCACGCGATGTCGCGGCCCTTGGCGGTGGTCGTCTCGTGTTTTTCGTCGGGTTCGCCGAGCGCGATGTAAACCATGTCGGGCGTCTGCCCGAGTTCGATCGTGCCGTGCTTCAATTTCTCGCGCTGGTCCGGCGTGAGCGAGGCGAAGGCGGCGGCTTTTTGCTGCGAGCGGCGTTCGAACGTGTCGCACCCGGCGAGCGCGACAACGAGCGCGGCAGCGAGCAAAAAAATGAACGGGCGCGATGGCATTGGTTTATTGCTGGTCCAAAGTGCGCGCGGTTGCGCACGGCGGCAAGCTTCCGAAGCGCGGAGGCGCCGGCGGGCAAAGTCCAAACAACAAAATCTCCGGTCAAAGCCCGAACGCGATTCAGGCGACCGCTTGGACGAAGGCGCGGACGAGGGGTGGAGTCTCGTCACGGAGGGCGGCGCGCTCGGGTTGAAAAAGGGTGCCGAGAAAAAACGGGTGCATGGCCTCGGGCAGTTCGCCGGCGCGAATTTCGCCGGCGTCGTCGAACGCCGTGAAGCGAAGGCCGGCGCGTTCGAGCGCGCCGCGGTGCGCGGGATTCGGGCCGTAGTTGCAATGATAACCTTCGCTGGCGGTGTCGGTGCCGTAGATCGCGCGCAGCCGGCTGCCGGGTGCGAAGCGGAGGTGCGCGCTTTTTTCGACGAGCGAACACGCGAGCGGGGTGACGACGAGCTGCGCGGCGGCGGGATTTGTCTCGGCGTGAGCGGCTCCGGCGAGTCCGGCGACATGGCGGGCGAATTCGATGAGCGCGTGCTGGAATCCACCGCAGGTGCCGAGAAACGGGCGCTGCGTTTCGCGCGCCCAGCGGATCGCGTCGAGTGCGCCGTGGGTGTTTTCGTAGGGGCTGGCGGGCACGAGCCAGACGGCGGAGAACGCGGCGAGATCGCGGGCGGCGTTTTCGATGGCGCGGGTGCGAATCCAGTGCCACGTGACGTCGGCATTCAATTCATCGCGCGCGCGGGCGAGCGCGACGGGAATGGCCTGGTGGGCGATGACGGAGGGCGAGTAATCGCCGACAAGCGCGATTTGCGGCATAAGAGGAGGCAACACTTGCGGTGCGGCGGATCAAGTCTGCGGGGCGGCACGGGCACCACACGTCGTTGTGGCGATGCGCCGAAACTGTGCTGGCGCCGAAAACTGGGCGCAAAAAAACCTGCGACGCGGGTCGCAGGTTTTTGGGAGGTATGAAAACGAAACGCGGCGGATTTCGCGCAATTAAGCGGCGATCGGCGCGAGAGCAAGCTGGCGGCGCTGGCGGAGGCGGAAGCCGACGAGCCCGGCGACGAGCACTCCGGCGAGGATCGACGCGACGGTACTGGGTTCGGGGATGGTTGGATTGGGCGTGACAACAATCTGTGCAAATGTGAAGTCCGCTCCAGCGGGAACACCCGTGCCGAAGGAGCCGAATCCATAAGCAAAATCGCTTTCAGCATTTGTGAGGCCGACGCCGAAATTTAGATTGCCCGGAGTTATCTGGGTTAGCATCAGAGCGTAATCCAAACTTGGGTTTGTGGTGTAGAGCCCAGAATTGGCAGTCGTGATGTCGAAACTGGCGGTGAAAGTGTTGTATGTATTAATGCCGATGACTAAAGGTGCCCAACTCGTGCTCGCCGGAACGTTGATGGTGCCCAAATTGAGGGTTGTGCCGACAAAAGTATGAGTGATCGGATTCCACTGACCGAACGTGGCCGACAGTTGAGCGGCGCTCGAGGTTCCTGTTGTGAAGAAATTATACGTCATGCTATCGATAGCCAAGACATTGGTAAAAACTTCGCCTTGAGTGGCACGGGAACCCCCGTTGAAAGCGAGAACACTACCGCTGTAACCGCTACTTGGATCAACCGGTTGAACGGTCTGATAAGTCTGCAGTTGAGCTTTTGAAAGGCTGACGAACGCGAAGCAAGTCGCGGCGAGAAGAGAAATGATTTTCGCTGGTGTTTTCATACCGGGGTGAATTCCCTAGGCGAGCTAGGGTGATTTGCAAGCACT
>Ga0265313_10002476_pt1 | contig 15917 bp, 9 predicted proteins | sample 4123metaG_FD_203122 | JGI IMG/M metagenome (GOLD analysis project Ga0265313, IMG submission 203122) | Rhizosphere microbial communities from Carex aquatilis grown in University of Washington, Seatle, WA, United States - 4-1-23 metaG | ecosystem: Host-associated > Plants > Roots > Rhizosphere >...
CAAAAGAGGCTGGACTTTTGCTATATGCTTATTGAATTCTAGACAGGCATTTCTCTTGACGAGAACCTTCCAGACTAGCTGAGGACTATGACGACAAGATCTCAAAGCGCGACGAAAAAACAGAACCTGCGGACAACAGGGGCGATTTTCGCCTTGGACGGCTATGCCTTGATCGAAGTCACAGGCCAAGACGCCGAGCGCTTTCTCAATTCGCAAACGACAAACGACGTCAGAGGTCTTGCACCTTCATCCGGACAGATGAGCGCTCTTCTTGATCGAAAAGCACATGTCGTTGCCCTCTTTGATGCTTACAGACAGGACTCCAGGTACCTGCTGCTCAGTGCCAACAATCAAGCCGATGCAATTATCAATCATCTCGATACATTTCGTTTTGCAGACAAAGTAAATTTCGAAGAGCAAGCAGGGAATTTCTATGCGATTCAAGGGCCAAGAGTCAGGCGCTTGCTCCTTTCCTGCGGAGCAAAAACCGCTCAAGAACTGGATCTTCAGGCGACAGAAATGACCCTTTGCGGCGAGCATGTTACAGTATTTTCCAAGTCTCTCACAGGCGAAGACGGCTATATTATTTTCTCGAAAATAGAAAATGCCGAAAGCTTTTTTGAAAAACTGAAGCAAGCAGCCAAGGCGCTGGACATGGTCAGTCTCGATGAAAGGGCTCTGGAAGCGGCACGAATAGAGGCGGGAATCGCTGCCTTTGGCAGCGATCTGACCAGTGAAAATCTGATGCCAGAGACCGGGCTCGACCACAGCCATGTCAGTTATACAAAAGGATGTTTTCTCGGGCAGGAAGTATTAGCCAGAGTGAAATCTCATGGCGCACCCTCAAGAGGACTGGTCGGACTGGTTTTCGCCGACAAAAAAGAAAATGAATTCGGGGCACCATTTCCTGGCGGGACTGAAGTGCTCCTCAATTCTGAACCGATTGCCTGGATTCAATCGAATTGTTTTTCCAGGGTTTTCAATCAATACGTGGCGCTCGCTTATGTCAAACGTGAGTTTAGAGTGGTCGGCAAAAGACTCGAGGTGTTGATTAAAGGCCAGCCGTTCACGGTGGAGATTGCCCTTTTGCCTCTTCTTTCCCCTCCCACGGCAAGCCAGCGCGCTCAGCAATTGTATGAACAAGCGCTAGAGTGTTTTGCCGCAGAAAAGGACGACGATGAAACCTCAAATGCCGAGGAATTGCTGCGCGAGGCGCTCATGCTGGCACCCACTATGGAAGACGCCTACGAGGCTCTGGGTGTGATTCTATCCAGAAGAAACAGACTGCCCGAGGCGGTCTCACTGATGAAGACGCTGGTGGAATTGAATGCCGATTCAGTAATGGCTCATGCCAACCTTTCGGTATTTTACATGCAGCAGGGATTGATAGAAGAAGCTGAAGAAGAAAAGGCGATTTCCATGAGCATTCGCATGCGCATGGCCGCTAAAGAAGCGACCAGAGAACGAATTGAAGGAGAGATGCTCGAGCGCCAGAAAGAAGAAGCTGTCGAGCGCATGGACATGTTCAAACAGGTTCTGGAAATTGACCCGGAAGATTTGCTGGCCAATAGCGGCATGGGCAATTGCCTTGTCACTCTGGCAGAGTTTGAAAAAGCATTGCCCTATCTCAAAAAAGCAATTGAAGTAAAACCCACTCACACTGTAGCTTACGCTGATCTGGCCAGAGCTTTTTCCGGATTGAACGAAAAAACCGAAGCAGCCGAGACACTGCAAAAAGGAATTGAGGTAGCTTCCAAACGCGGAGACATGATGCCTCTCAAGCAAATGCAAACGCAATTGAAGGAGTTGAACTGAAGGATGCTCGCCAAGCCATTCTGGCTACACTTATATGCACTGGGCATATACGCTTTCATGTATATTCCGATTTTGGTTTTGGTCTCTTTCAGCTTCGAAAAGTCTAGACTGGCCGTTAAATTTACCGGTTTTACATTGGACTGGTATCAAAAACTTTTCCACAATGAGGACATCGGTCTGGCCCTGGCCAACAGCCTGATCGTGGCTGTTCTGGCGGTGCTCGTATCGTCTGTTATGGGCACCATGGCAGCAGTCGGTTTGACTCGTCTTCATTTTAAAGGCAAAGGAGCCTACCGCGGTCTTTTGCTCTTGCCGATCATAATTCCGGAAATTGCCATGGCCGTCGCCGCCCTGATATTGTTCATCGCCGTCGGCATGCCTTTGGGACTGGCAACCATCATTGTTTCCCACATTGTCTTCTGCGTTGCCTATGTGACTCTCACGGTCATGGGGCGCATGGAGGGGCTGGATCCGCGCCTGGAGGAAGCTGCACAAGACCTGGGTGCTTCACCGCTCATGGCATTTTTCCGGGTTACTCTTCCGCTGCTTGCACCCGGAATCATAGCCGGTGCGCTACTGGCCTTCGTTCTTTCCCTGGACGATTTCGTCATCACTCAATTCACGGCCGGCGTCGGCAGCACGACCTTGCCTCTGAGAATCTTCAGTATGGTCAAATTCGGCGTCAGTCCTGAAATTAACGCTCTGAGCACGCTGATGATTCTGGTCACCGGCTCAATTACGCTAATAGCCGAAACAGTCCGCCAGAGAAAGGCATAAAAGGGCTCAGGATCTGCGTCTCTGCCTATCGAGAATGTCGGTTACTTCCTTTAACGGCGATGTAACTCGCCCCAGATCCTGGTCTATCTCGATTTTCAAACACTCCGTCAATTTGGCGTCGTCAAACTTGAGAAAGGCGGACAGGGCCCCATAGATCGTCCCCACCAGATCGGATGTGAGCGGGCTGCTGGCCAGCATTGTATTGATGAAGCCAGCCAGCAAGATTATCACCTTGGTGGAGCGCGTGCGCAGCATGTACTCACCGATCAATGCGGAAAGACTTTCTACCTGGTCGCGCCTTAGCTTTACCGCCTTAGGTTCTTCGACCTGAAGCATGGCCGGCAAAATCATGGCAATCTCTTCAGAAGCATCCAGAAGACGCTCGGATAATGGCTCAATTGCATGCAGAGCGCGGCAAAGCGAAATCAATCCGCTGGCGTCCATGCCGCTATCGAGAAGAGCTAAGCCAAGCTCTTGTTTGATTTTGAAAACCGGAGCAGCGTCGCACTCGCGCACATATGCGACCGCCAGATCCAGGCCTTCCTCATACTCCAGAATGCGCGTCACCATCCGGGGTTGAGGCGGCAAGCCGTATTTGAGACCGAAATAATAGGCGCGGCGCAGCCAATCTTCTTTCTCCTTAATCAGTGGTTGCCGGCAATCTGTGTTCTTGCCGGCCACCCGGACTCCGTAAATGAGAAACATCGATGCCCTGGTCTCAAGAGGCAAACCGGCATCATGAGCGGCTACATAGACCTGCTCGTTAACTTCCGAACCACCCCAGGTGGGGTCGGCAAACAGTCGATCAAGATTGAGAACATCACTTTGATCCGCATTTTCTGTCTTATTTCGCTCATTTTTTGCCATGGAAGCGCGAGCCCGCCGTCACTATGGCATGACGCCGCCAATCACGAATTCACCCAGAACCAGGAGGTTATAGGCAATGTACAGCATGATAAACGGGAAGAAAATCCATCTGGCACCTTTGATTTTCTTGGTCTTCTGACTCATCGTGCCGTAGCCGATCATTGTATTGTCGGTAAAATGCTGCAAAACTATCCAGCCGATGATAATTGGAATGATCAGCACCACATCGGCAATCACCATACCGAGCAATGTGGCAAAGCGCTTGCTGGAGCGAATCGACACGATCATTGAATCTTCTTTCGGCAAATCCTTCTTTTGAGCAAGCGGGCAAACAAAGCTGGAACTGCCGTCCGGCGTACCGCGCAGAACAAGGGCTCCGGAATTATTGCAATTACGGAATAGCTGACCGCTTTTGTCCGCACCGACAATGAAAAATGACGAAGGCCTCTTTTCGTCACCCTGCAAGCAAATAGCTAGCACCGCCCCTGGTGACACTACTTTGGGCAAAGAGAGAGAAAGAAGCTTGGTGTCCAGCTTTCTTGTATCGAGCAACTTTGTCTCCACAAGCGCAGCCTGAACTTTCTCAGCGTTTCCGTCCGGTCCGTAGGTTCCTGACGACACGGCCGGCAAATTGCGCATACCGGAGAAAGGATTGGGGAATTCCAATTTGGTTTCAAATTCGATCAACTCTTCTAAGCGATCGGGCATCTTGCCGTTTTTCTTCACATAGAGCTTGATCGTCGCAGCCACTCGTTTCATGGCCTGAACTGTCTGCCATTCCGGGGCTTCAGCCGCGTAAAGAAAAATTCCGTTTGGATCGGTAATGATATTGCCGCTGCGCACATAAAGAGGCTGCTTGCCGGCAAAATCGGTAACGGCGAACATCAAGCCTGAGGCTGGATTGCTGAGCGTTCGGCAACTGACTTTGTGAGTCTGCCCATTCAATGTCATATCAACACTGTGATTAGCCTGGATGGAAATTTCTTTGTCGGCATCGATAGTGGAAAATTTCTGACCGACTTTTACACAGGCATACTCCGGTGCTTCACCCAGAGAGGAGCCGAAATAAATGCCTGCACCGGAAAGACCAAACACGATTACTGCCGTTGCCACCATCCAGATCAAGCCCATCCACTTATTCTGAGGGGCCTTACCCTCGTAAAGTGGGTGGTCAGTGGGCACTGCTTCTTCCGCTTCATCCTCGATCTCATTGATGACGCTAGCACCACCGCGACTGACCGCTTGCGATTGCTTGTCGGCGCTGCCCATGATCTTGGAAAGCTCTTCTTCGGTGTAGCGCTCCCGGCACATTTTCAGCTTTTTCTCGATATCGACAGCCATGCCACTGTCTCCCTGGGAGCGCTTCAGAAAGGCCAGGTAAGACTCCAGCAAGCTGGTCAAAATAGGGTGTCCGATAAAGAGTGATACTTGAGCCACTTCAAGAGCTCGCCTGTAATGACGCAGGGCCTCTTCCACCTCGTTCAATTTCTCAGAGGTTTTCGCCACTTTGATAAGGGCGGTGACCAGACCCTGCGGATCATGGGAAGCCAGTCTCTCACGCATCGAAAGCAGGCGCTTGTAATGATCCATTGCCGCTAGATAGCGGCTTTGGAAATAGTAAGTATCGCCCAATCCCTGCAAACAGGTGGCGGTTTCCGGACTGTAGCCAGGAAAAATATGGTCCAGTTGTGCAAGACACTCTTTGTAGAGAGCTTCAGACTCTTGAAAGCGGGATTGCCAATAATAATCTTGAGCATCTTTTAGTTGCTCTCTGCACTTTTTGACTTGGCTTTCAATATCGTCTTTTGACAAGACAGTTCTGCTTCAAGGAAAGGAAAAAAGACTTAGGTCTCTCCACTTATTTATACCCTTAATTCTGTACTAACTAGGCTAGAAGAGAGAGGTTTTCTTCCCGCCTGAAAACGCATCCGCAAAGGACGGTGGCCATAGCCTGACGAAAGCCGCCGCCCAAGCGGATCTACGTATTGTCAGTATTGACGCCGGCTATCAGCCTTGATTGAGTGCTTCGATACAAGGCGAGCAAAGGTCCGGATACTCCTTGAAAGTTCCGACATCGGTGGTGAATTTCCAGCAGCGAGCGCATTTTGTGCCCTCGGCGCTGAATACAAGTACGGTCAGACCGTTCTCTTTTACTTCCGATAATCTGTTTGCCGGACCCTTGCCATTTACTTCCGCCTGCACGGTCGCTTGCGAGGTAATGAAAAAGCCGGGCAGATCGGCGCCAAGCGATTCCACTTTGGTTCTCAAGTCTTCGTTCTCGATAGCGATCAAAACTTGCGCTTCGGTAGATTTGCCGATTTTCTTCTCGGCACGGGCTTGTTCCAGCGCTTTGTTGACGCTCTCACGAACACCTATCAAAGACTCGAATAATTGCGAAAGGTTTTCATCCAGGTAGCGAGCCTGAGCCTCAGGGAAATCCGTCAAAAGAACGCTTATTTCCTTAGCGTCTGCCGCCTTCAACTTTTCCGGCAAATGATTCCAGATGTCTTCAGCCAGGTGCGGAGCAACAGGAGCTATGACTTTTACAAGAGCCATGAGCACTTCTTCCAAAACCGTTTGCACGGCCCGTCTGGACTCCGAGTTCTTGGCGCCCGTATAAAGCCGATCTTTGGCGATATCGAAATAGAAGCTGGAGAGATCTACCCCGCAGAAATTCTGCAACAGTTGATAGTACTTGAAGAACTCAAAGCGATCGAAGTCTTTGGTTACTTCATTAACCACCGTGCTCAAGCGGTGCAGGATGAACTGATCAAGCGGCGATAATTTTTCATAGGCCACTCTGTCCTTTTTCGGATCGAAATCATAAAGATTGCCCAGCAAAAAACGAGCGGTATTGCGCAGTTTGCGGTACACCTCGGCCAGCTGAGCCAGCATGTTTTTGCCGATCGGTATGTCGTCTGTGTAATTGACAGACGCTACCCAGAGTCTAAGAACATCGGCACCATATTGTTTGATTACTTCATCCGGCTCTACGACATTGCCCATTGACTTGGACATTTTTCTGCCGTTCTCGTCGACAACAAACCCGTGTGTCAGAACGGTTTTATATGGCGCATGCCCGGTCACCGCCACAGACGTAAGCAATGACGATTGAAACCATCCGCGGTGCTGATCGGAGCCCTCGAGATAAAGTTCGCAGGGCGATCCTCTCAGTTCGTCTTTTCTCATATCAAGGACGCCGTGCCAGGTCGTGCCCGAATCGAACCAGACATCCATGATGTCAGTTTCCTTGCGGAACTCAGCATGACCACAGGCGCACTTCAGATCGCCTAGCAGTTCGCCGGCTGATTTTTCCCACCAGGAATCGGAACCATATTTCTCAAAGGCGGCAGCAACTTTGGCAATACTCTCTGCGGTCATCAACGGCTTGCTGCATTTTTCGCAGTAGAAAACCGGGATCGGAACACCCCAGGATCTCTGCCGGCTTATGCACCAGTCCGAGCGGTTTTCCACCATATTGAAAATACGGTTTCGCCCTGATTCCGGGATCCATTTGACGCTGTCTATAGCCTTCAATGCTTCCTTTCTAAAGCCATCGACTGAGGCAAACCACTGCTCTGTAGCGCGGAATATAAGCGGCTTTTTGCACCGCCAGCAGTGCGGGTAACTGTGACTGTAAGTGCTGTGATGCAGTAATTTGCCCAGTTCCGTCAAATGATCGAGGATGGGCTGATTAGCCTTCTCGTAGAACTGACCTTTAAACTGGCCGGCCTCTTCGGTGAAAATTCCGCGCTCATCAACCGGAGAAACCACACCAAGTTTGTATTTTGCCCCCAATTCAAAGTCCTCAGGACCGTGGCCGGGAGCGGTATGAACCACACCAGTACCGGTTTCATTGGTGACGTGTCCGCCCAGAACCACCAGACTGGTGCGGTCGATAAACGGATGTTTGGTTTCTATATATTCCAGTTCTTTGCCGAGCGCCTCGCCGAGCAGCTCAACATCACCCACTCCGGTCGTCGTCAAAAAGGTTTCTTTCAAACCTTCCGATACAACCAGAACGCCGTGATCTTTGGTTTTCAAAAAGTGATAGTTGAAATCAGGATGCAAAGCCACACCAAGGTTGGCAGGCAGAGTCCAGGGAGTAGTCGTCCAGATAACGAAGTTGACCTGGTCTTCGGGTTTGATGAATTTCGGCAGCTTCTGACGCGATTGAGGCGCCACTTCGAATTTGACATAGATGGAATGCGACTTGTGATCGGCATATTCAACTTCCGCCTCGGCAAGCGCCGTCTCGCAAGTCGGGCACCAGGACACGGATTTAAGGCCCTTATAGAGGAAACCTTTGGTTGCCATCTGTCCGAAGACGCGGATTTGCGCTGCTTCAAACTTTTGATCGAGGGTTATATAAGGATGAGCCCAATCACCCCAGACACCCAGTCTGCGGAAATTGTCTTCCTGTCCTTTCAGGTTGGACAAAGCAAATTCACGGCACCTTTTGCGCAACTCGACCGGCGTTATTGAATGCCTGCCGCCTTTTACGTCCTTAAGTGCGGCATTTTCAATTGGCAAACCGTGACTGTCATAGCCAGGCACATAGGGAGAATAAAAACCTTTCTGGTTTTTGTATTTGCAGACAATGTCTTTGAGCACTTTATTTAGGGCAGTGCCAATGTGAATTTTGCTGCTGCTCAAATAGGGCGGTCCATCGTGCAAAACGAATTTCTCGCTGCCCTGACGTTTTTTCATAGCCTGCCCATAAACATCCTCGGCATCCCAGCGCTTTTGAATCTCGATTTCCCGAAGGGCACTATTAGCCTTCATCGGAAATTCCGTCTGTGGCAGATTCAAGCTGTAAGTCTTCTCGCTCATGTTTATGCTCCGGAGTCTCTGGAATATCTATCGCGCTCTTTTTGTCGGTCTGTAGTCCAAATAAGCAAACCGCCAGTTTCTACAACTGGCGGCAGTCAATCTTTGAACCTGCAGCCAGCCTCAATCAAGGATAATAATTGCCGAAATTGCGTGCTGGATGTGCATTTGAGCAAAACTCATACTGACAAGTAAATCTCGCCGCCTTATTGGTGGCGAGATTTACCAGCATAGTTACCGCCTGCAATAATCGTCAAGCGGCTGGGCATGCCGGTTAATGTTTCTTATATCGCCACATTCACCCTTTTAGTAAACTAAGCCTGGTGAAAACCGACAAAGTGAACGCAGATGAGCCAAATTAGCGGACTTCAGGAATCAACAAATGAAAAATGCCAGACAAATCGCCACCAGAGCCGCCCTGGAAGCCGGTAAAATCCTCAAAGAACGGCTTGGCGACGTCAGAACAATCGACTACAAGGCTGCCTACAACATAGTTACAGATGTGGATAAGGCTTCCGAGGCGAAAATTTTTTCCATCATCCTCGATGAATTTCCTGAAGATGACGTGCTCGCCGAAGAAAGCGGTTTTACCAAAGGGCAAACCTCCAAGCGACGCTGGCTCATCGATCCCCTTGACGGCACCACCAACTATGCTCATACCTATCCGTTTTTCTCGGTATCGATCGGACTGGAAGAAGATGGAAAGCGGATTTTAGGCGTTGTCTATAATCCAATTACCGATGAATTATTCTGGGCCGAACCTGGTCAGGGAGCCTGGCTCAATGACGAGCGCCTGTTTGTGTCGGATGCCAAAGAGTTGAAGACAAGCCTTCTAGCCACAGGCTTCCCACCTGACACCTCAAGAGCAGTAAGAACCAATATCTTGCAGTTCAAAACCCTGACAGATCAAACCCACGGAGTCAGACGCGACGGTTCAGCCGCCCTTGACCTGTGCTTTGTCGCTTGTGGCCGCCTGGACGGTTTCTGGGAGATGAAGCTGGCGCCCTGGGACATAGGCGCCGGCAGCCTGATTGTCGAGGAAGCCGGAGGGCAGGTAACAGACCTTTCAGGCGGTCCGCTCGATATTGCTTCCGGTCATATCCTTGCGACCAACGGCAAGATCCACAAAGAAATCATTGAAGTCTTAAGCCGCCTTGAAAAAGAAGACTCCAGCAAGGTCTCGCCTTGACCAGGAAGTTAAGCCGTTAACGATCTAACTTCTGAAACTAAACCGATATCGGTTTAGTTCTAAAAGCAGAGCCATTGCGCTGAAAAAACCGCTAGGCCTCGTAGGGTATGGTTTTCCAGCGTCCTGACAGATGATCCTGAGCGAAATTGAGCAGCTCTTGCGCCTCTTCATCACGATTCATCATCTGCAGCATGGTAGCAAAGTCTTTTAAAACGCCCAATACGTCTTGATGATAGTCGCCGCGCTCGAGTTTCAGAACACGAAGAGCCTCATTATATAAGGGTTCTGCCTTATCATACTGTTCCAGCGCGTGATACAACAATGCCAATTTGTGGGTAGCCATCGCTGTTTCGATTGTATCGGCGCCATAAATTTGCGTGTGCTTTTCCAGGACAGTCAGGTAAAAGGGCTTGCACTTGAGATATTGAGCGCGCTCGTAATAAAAGTCACCCAGGCGCATTTTGGCCAAAACAGTGTGGGGGTGATCTTCTCCAACCATCTCGGTGAGAGTGTCTAAGGCTCTTTGCAGCCTTTCTTCAGTGGTCGGATTATCAGAGCCGTTCATAGTAAAAGGTTCACTCACTTGGAGCAGAGCCCGATGCAAAACTAAAAGGGATACCTAGATACCTATATTTATTCTAGCGGCATAATCCCAAGAGGGAAACTACCTGAAAAGGGAGTTTAGCGCCACATGCTGAGTCTTCTACTGCATTGTTTACAGAATTAGGCAGCTTGTTGTTCGGTTTTTTCCGGATTTGCCCGCCGGCTGCTGCATAAGAGAAAAACACTTGCCGCTAATCCCAAAGCAAAAAGCAGAAAACCAATCTTCAGTCCGGGCGGTTCATACGTAAAACTGACAGTGTGGTGACCGGGCTCTACCTTTACTGCTCGAAATACTCCGTTGGCTCTGTAAATTTCGGACACTTTGCCGTCTACAGTCGCTTTCCAACCTGGAAAAAAAACGTCAGTCATAACTAATAGCGCTGTTTTTTTTGCCTGAGCATCCACATCTACTTGGTTCACGTTGGGACGACTGACTTTGCCTGCGACAATTTCTTCATCCAGAACTTGTTCTGCACCGGCAAGAACCTGTCTTCCCTCCGTCAGTGCCACTTTGCCTGGATCAAAATCAGGTCTGAGCATTTCTTTTATGGCTTCATCGATACCACTTACCTGGTGCGTTTTGAAAACCAGATATGCTTCGGGCACACAGCCTGTATTCTCGTAGATGCGCACCATCTCCGGTGCTGTCTCCCTGACCAGTCTAAAATGACGATGCTTCAATTGCGAAGTACTGATTATGCTTCCCGGTACCAAAAAGCGCTTCAACAACAGAGACTTTGGCACCGTGCTCAATTTCAATTCGTCATGAGCAGCAATCGGCTCTACCAATAGCCCGGTAGCGGGATCGATCACCTGCAAGACAAGACAAACAGGAACACCTTTTTTGAGCGACCGGGGAATCACTGCAGTCAGTTGAGAGGAAATCTCTGCTGATTGATCGCCCTTTGCGACTGCCAGAGAATGCCTGTCACCAATCCACAGAAGGCCACCGTCCTCTTTTACAAGCATGAGCACATAGAGCAAAGGAGACGCCCGCTTATCGCTTTGAGAAGCAACGGCAGGCTTCCATTTGAGGGTGCCCATGATGTCGAGATTGTCGGCGTCGACAGAAACAGAATAGGCCTTCAATTTGACCCGAGAGCCGAAACTGATGCCATCATTTGCCATCAATTCGTCTGCTTCTGGAATATTGTCTTCTAAAGACAATACCGGCTCACTGCCAACCATGTATTTTACCGATGCCGCATCGGCCAGCTTTGTAAGCGGCTTTTCGGCATATTGTCCGACCCCCTCGATTGTCATTCCCATCGCTTCCAGATATTTTAAAACTCCATGCGGATGGGTAGGCATGAAGGAAGCAAGATTGGCAACAGCAAAAATCTGACTTGTATTCGGTACCAGTACATGCCTTCCCATGCTCAGAACCCGCGCTTTCTGTTCTTTGAGAAAGCCTATAGGCTCGACCTCTTGATACGTAAATGCCGGTCTGTCCAAAAGCGATTTTCGAAAAACAAACGACAGACTGATTACATTCAAAACGATCAGGCATAAAGCCAGTTTGGCTCTCAATCCGGCGGGCACTTTTGTAATTGCCAGGGCGACAAGCACGGCAAGCAACAGCAAAACCAACTCTCTGATTCTTATAGACGAGCTTACAGTCATGGTTTTCAACCAATCATTCAATTCAGTCTGCCGCCCACTCAAATGCATGCTCTCAAAAATAGAGGGCATGCTGATGGCAATAAGAGCCACGACAAATATGACAATCAAAGTGCGCATCCCTGTCTCTTCTTCCAATAAAGAGTCATAGGCGGTTCCGGCTAAGACGCCGGTCAAAAGAAACAGGGCCGGCATCGCATAGACAACCATAAACCAGTTCAAATAGGGCAGTTGAAACAGGAGATCAAATGGACCTATGCGAGTCAGGATGCAAATTGTCAGCAAAGCAACAACAGATATTATTGCCACAAGCGTGCGATTTTTCTTGGCAATAAACAATGCAGATACGGCCAAAAGAATTGAAACCGCCCCCGAATATGGGCTGCCTTGCCCATGAAAGGGATAGAAAAGAGAGGGAAGCAGAGCGCTTTCTCTAACAACATACCTGACATTATTTTGACTGGACTTGAAACAATCAGAAGCGCGCACCGCCTCCAGAAATGGCACCACAAATGGTGCTGAGAAGAGAAAAGTCAACACTCCCGCCCAAAGAAAGTGTTTAATCGGCAATACTGAAAACCTGGAACCGGCCTTTCCAGAATGGTCCTGGGGCATGAAATAGGCAAGCCCAAAATACATGCAAGAAGCCAAAGCGATTGAAAAAAATGTCGGTACTGCATGTCCTGATACGACCAGGCTGGTGCATAAAATTGCGCAGATAATAATCGAAAGCGAATTTCCGCGCCGCCACAAATATGCAAATCCCAGAAAGGGCATGGGGAAAAATGCATTCTGACAGCGATTCCATTCGAACATATAAAGCAGGTATGGTGTAAATGAATAGGAAAGCGCACTCAAAACTGAAGCGGCCGGAGAAATTCTCAGCGTCCTGGCAAAAAGGTAGGCAGCCACACATCCGATCCAAACATGAAAAACCATCAACAAGTTATATAACCTCAGGCAAGCAAAAGGCGCTTGCAGCCAGGTAATTGGCGAAAAAGCCAGAATCTGCGAATCGGCCCAGAGCGGACAACCCAGACCCAGGTATGGATTCCAGAGCGGCAGTTGGCCGCCGGCAATCACTTTCTCAGTGAGAAAATAGTTGGGGGCGTGCTCCTGATATATGCAGGTATCCATGGCATCAGGAGAACCTTTGGCCAGCCGCCCAAAGAGCGTATCTCGATGTGCCACCGTGCCAATTCGTGATATATCTTTGCCGGAAAAAATGGTGCCGGAAAAGACGATGACAACAAATACAGTCAGGCAAAAAAAACTGATCAAATCGTTTCTAAAATCGGGCCTTTCGACGCTGCCTTCTTTTGTGCTTCCGTTCTGCATTCACTGCTGCCCGATTGAAAAGGAACTGAACAAGCCAGTTTCAAGAAGTTTATTTTGTAGCCGACACTTTTCCGTATCGACCACACGCTTTGTTCAACAAAATTTTGCCGATTTCCCAGAGCATGCTCATTGGATCAGTGACCAGGTTGATTTTTGAACCCTCGACATTGGTCCAGTTGATGGGCACTTCGGCAATCTTGTAGCCTTTCAGTCGAGCCAGAAAAAGGATCTCCACGTCAAAAGCATAACGGTTGAGAGTCGCTAAGGAAAACAGTTGGCCGGCAACATCTCGCTTAAAAAGTTTAAAACCACACTGAGTATCGTAAATTCCCGACAAAACCAACTTTTGCACAACCAGATTGAATGTATTTCCCATATGCTTTCGATGAGACAAAGCTCTGACAACAGTTTCATTGCCAGGTTTAGCCCGCGACCCGATTGCTACGTCGGCTCCGCCCTGGATAGCCTCCTCCAGACGAATCAATTCCTCAATTGGCGACGCGCCGTCGGCGTCATCGAGTAAAAGCAGGTCACCTTCAGCCTTGAGCATACCGGCGCGGACGGAATAGCCCTTGCCCTGGTTTGGGCGGTGAGTTATCAACCGGATTCCACAGTGCTCCCCGGCAAATGCATTGACAACGTCCTTGGTGCCATCCGAGCTGCCGTCATCGACAACAATAATTTCAAAACTGCGTTCGCTATCCGTCAGGAATTTGTGTACCGACTCAAGTGTGGTCGGCAACCTCTTTTCTTCATTGTAAGCTGGAATAATTACCGAGAGCTGCGGCATGCAGCTCAGTATAAATCATGCGCCGCAGAAGAGCCTATGTCTGCGAAAACTCATTGCTCCGGTGTTGCGACCACAGGTTTGACGATGCGTTTGCCCTGGGTCAGCTGCTGAGCCATTAAAGCACGGCGCATATCGTCACGCTTATCATCAGTTACCCATGGCTTTGGCGTACGGCTCTGGTTGTAAGCGTCGTTTTCGGAATAAAGGTTGTAACCTACATAGGCTGTTGCTGCTGCAGGAATGAAATATCTGCTCATGCCCTTACCAGCCAGACTCATGCCCATGCCATCGCCCAAAATGAACTTTCCTTGTGCTCCGACCTGACGAAGGGCGGCTCCTGGTACAGCGCCCCAGCTGTTAGCGGTGACAACGCCGTATTTCCCCAAGGCTGCCGCTGCTTCCATATTGGCAAGAGTACCAGCGCCAAATGCATACATCGAGTAATCGATACCATTTTTCAGGAAGTCCGCTGAAGCGTCACTGAAACTTTTTCCATGTCTCATGGCAATCAATTGTTGCTCGCCTGAAACACCTGCACCGAATGCCGCCGATCCAGTGAAGGTGCCCATGCCCAGCCTGCCGCCACCGTAGAGACCGCCAAAGATACCGGCTGTTTCTATGCCGCCGTCAACGACGGCATCACCGAAGCTCTTGCCTTTGAAAGCCATTTCATAGCCCTGGTGACCGGTAGCGAAAGCGCCTGCCGTTATGGCTGCACCTTTGGCAGTGGTCACGAAGGTGCCTGCACTGGCCGTCACTCTAAGCGCGTTGCCGCCGGCATTCCAGGCAAAAGATGCCAACGGGCTCTCTGCAGCTTCGCCCAGTGCGAGCATTCTTCCACCGGCCGCGGCCAGTCCGCCTCCGGCAAAGAGAGCATGTCCAGCGCCCATACTGGCACCGATTGCCGCACCAGTAAGCAGATCTTGTCCCGGTCTCCAGTTGTTGTAATTATCTGTGCTCTTGTATCCCAGACCTTTGGCACCGAAGTGTCCTGCCGCTCCGCCTGCGAAATAGCCGGCTGCTCCTGCACCGGCGGCAGCAGCGATAACCAGAGGAGTGGCGGCACCAGCGGTAAGCACAATCGCTGCACCGGCTGCCAGAGTAGCCAGTCCGATCTTGCCCCAGGTGACGATCGAATCATAGTGACGCTCGAGCCAGTTCTTGTGACGCGTGGCTTCCAACAAATCATCCAGGTGATAATCTTTATTGTTGGCGATTTCAGGCGCTTCTCTCTTGAGGCGATCAAAGATATCGTGGGCGTCTTTCTCGTCGCCTTTGGAAGTCAAAATGACGGCCTTCATGTAGTCCATCGAGTGCATCTGAACATTTGATGCGTCTTCCATCTTCGGCAGTGATTCCGAAAGGCTCTTGCCCAGGGTTTCATAGCCTTTGAGTTCATTGTTGATTTGTGTGGCTCGGGTTTCTTTGGCAGCCTCATCCATAGTCTGATTTTTCTGCAGATCGGCAAGCTCGGTAGTGAGAGCTTGTTTTCTCTTTTCGAATTCAGCCAGACGATCTTTGGTGCCGTTTATTGCATTATCATTTGCCGTTTGCGCCGCGCCTTTCAAAATGCCCAATTCTTTCTCAGCTGTAGTCCAATCACCGGCAGCCTTTGCATTTTCAAAGAGAGTGCGGTGCTTTTCGGTATCTTCAGTATTGAGAGAAGCTCCATTCATCGCTTTCTCGTACTGTTGCTGGAAAGTAGGATCTTTGTCAGGCGTGCAGAACTCAGGAGTTTCGGCAATGACGCTGGCCAGAAGTGGAACGGCTTGGGCGTTCTTTCCTTGTTCGTTCAGATAAGTGGCATATTGTGTCTTCACTTCTTTGCCGACTTGCATAATTTGTGCCAGCTGCAAGGCGATGTCCTGGCGGGATTGCAGCTCTTGAGCCATACGCATGCGGATTTGTTGATTTTCCGGCGTATCGGCGGTTTGGTCGAACTTTTGTTTGGTGGCAATAAATTCTTTTTCTTGTGATTGCAGATTGGTGCGAATTGTCGCCATATCCACTTCTTTGACTTTGGCCAGAGCGGCTTCGTAAGCGGCTGTAACTTCCGCTTCCGGTTTGCCGTCCACTCTCAGCTTGTCG
>Ga0265313_10002477_pt1 | contig 15914 bp, 13 predicted proteins | sample 4123metaG_FD_203122 | JGI IMG/M metagenome (GOLD analysis project Ga0265313, IMG submission 203122) | Rhizosphere microbial communities from Carex aquatilis grown in University of Washington, Seatle, WA, United States - 4-1-23 metaG | ecosystem: Host-associated > Plants > Roots > Rhizosphere >...
GTTCGAATCGGTGACGGTGTTGGTCATGGCCTTGCTCCACCCCCCACCCCAGCCGAAGTTGTGTTTGCCATGCCGGTAAGTGAAGGAGTCCGAGACGGTCAAGGTGTTCACCGCCCTGGTGGAGGGACTCCCGTCATTCAGCCCGCTGTAGTTGGTAAAGCTCAGCGCGGGCGGGCCATAATTGCGGGGATCCGGAGAGGCACCGACGATTCCCAGCTGCGAAGCCGCGTCCAGGCCCAGCGTTTCGAAATAGGGGACCGCCAGGTTGTAGTTCCGGTTGAACCCCAAGGTGAAATTGCTAAACAGGCGCGGGCTGAAATTCTTGGTCCAGCCGATGCTCGAATTGGAGCCGTCTCCTTGCGCTTGATCCCGGAATCCGAACGGATTGCCCGTCTGCGAGTTGCTGGTTTGATAGTTGGACGTGAACGAGATACGGTCGGTTTGATCCACGCTCCACTGGAGCCGCGTGTTGACGTTTTGCTGATTGTTAGGCACGGCGAAGTTGGCCAGGTAGTTCTGAGTGGTGTTGTTGTAAATCGGTAGCGGAACGTACTGCAACAATCCTTGCGCGATGGGATTAATTCGGGTCAGGGGAATCTGATTGTTCAGAAAAGGCTGGCAGCCTAAACCCGCGACACATGTCGTGGGATCGTAAATTGTGTTTTGTCCGGCAAAGTTACCGCTGCGCTCGGCTGCGTTCGGCAAAGTAGTCGTGGAGTTGTACGCGCTGCGGGACAAGGTTCCCTGGTAGGTCACCGTGAAATTCAGAATCTTGCTGGCGTCGAATAGCTTGGGTATGATGAGCGGTCCGCCCATGTTCACACCGAAGCGGTTGTTGCCGTAGGAGCTCTTTGCTTGGTCTTGACCATTGAGCGAGAAGGGCCGCGCATTGAACACTGAGTTTTGTGCCGTGTAAAACACCTGGGTTCGGATCTGGTTATTGGAACGCCGGGCGCGATTCCCGATAAAGTTCGCGTTCTGCTGTCCGCGGCCTCCGCGACCACCGCCGCCTCGCCCGCCGCCGCCACCACCGCGGCCGCCGCCTCCAGCGAAGCCTCCTCCGCCGCCTGGAAAGCCGCCAGGGCCGCCTCCGCCAGCATTGAAGTTGCCACCGCCGTTGCCACCGCCGTTGCCACCGCCGCCGCGGCCACCACGGCCGCCGCCAGCCGGCTGGTCGCCAACCGGGCCACCGACACCGCCAGGCCCGCCCTGATCGCCACCCGGGAAGCCGCCATTTTGGCCAAAGCCACCGGGGTTAAATCCCGCGAAATCCGCCTGATTCGTGCGCAGAGCATCGCTCACCGTGCCATTCACCACGAAGGATTCGTTGGAGCTGTCCGCAGACACCTGCGGCGTGAATGCGCCCGCATCGGGCTGGGCGGGAAAATTTGGAGCTGCGTTGGCTGGTTGGTTACTTGGGGCAGCTTGGCGCGCGGAAGGGGGCGCAGCGGCTTGGGTAGCCACAACGGCGCGCGCAGCCAACTGGAGCGTCAGATCGAGGTTGGTGGGTGTGGCCTCGACTTGGACTTCGCGGCGCAAATGGTCGAACCCGAACATATCGGCTTCGATGACCCAGGCGCCGGGCGTCATTCCGTCGAAGCGGAATGCACCATTATCGTCCGTGAGCGTGACCAGGCTCCGTTCGCCCTGGGTCGCGCGCACAGTTGCGCCAGGAATCGGCTGGCCACCTACCTTGACCGTTCCGGACTGTGCAAACACTAATGGCAGGCTCACTGCCAGAAGCACGAGAATCTTGAACACTAGAACTGAATCCTCCCGTTCCGCAGTGGGCCCACCAGTGTGGTAAATCTAGACTTACTTCTTCTTGAAGTTCAGTTCCTGGGGACCGCCACGGCCTTGTGTCGTGAGGGTCAGATCGCCGCCCTTCAGTACGCCTTTGTACTCTTGCTCTTGCTTGCCGTTCTTGCCTTCACGAACAACCTTGAACGACACGTTGGAGCCTTCAATCTTACCTTCGGTTATGTCCAACGGACCGCCTCGGCCACCATCTAACTTCCCGGTCAGCTCGCCACCCTTGGACACGAGTGTGAGGGTCTGGGTCTGTGGACCGTTCTTGCCCTGGGTTTCGGCAGTCCAGGTCCCGTCGACATCGGCTGCCAGCAATACCAGACCGGTGAGTGCCAGCAATGCCATCAGTGATATGAGGTACTTTTTCATAGTTCTTAAATCCTCTCTGTGAGTTGCGTTCAATAACGCTACGCTGAGTAATGATGCCCAAAGCCTGGCCGAAGGTTACAGGTCTCGCTTCTTAAGGCGCTTTAATTTACATTATTTACATCAACTTAGCAAGACGGCAAAAACCCTGGTGGGGATGACACGCGGTTCAGATTCGCTTGAATTTCAGGACAGCTGTGCTAGCGTGGGAGAGTTCCCCAGAGTTACAGTCCCGGATGAGACCGAACCTCGACACTCTGCGACACGAAATCGAGCAGCACCTGGAATCGCGGGGGCTGGCCGTCTTTCGGAGCTATCCGCGGACCGACTCGGGAAGCTCCCTGACGGGCGCGGTTTACTGGGATTCGGAGAACCATCCGGACTACCGGGAGTTCGTCGAGGCGGCCTGTGCGGCGGGGGCACGCTTGCTGACCCTGAACGCCCGGGAGCTGACGCCCGACATCGTGGAAACCGCGCTAGCGCACCTCTCCGATACGGACCTCGATAGAGACGAGCGCCGGGCACTCGATACTCGCTTGCATGAAATCCAGGCCTATGAAGGATTTACCTGCCAAATCGAGCTGTCTTTCGACCATGCTCAACGAACTTACATTTTCGAGGTTCGCACGGAGTGGTTCGACGAGCTGAACGATCTGGTGGAGCGGATCGAGTATTCCTATGAAGACGAAGGGGATGAGAATCCTCTGAGCGGCTACTATTCCAACAATTGAAGATCGGGAATTAAGTGAAGTGGACGATAGCCGAATCCGACGCCGGCGAAACTGCCGGACTGGCTCGGGCGCTGGGGATCGCGATTCCGGCGGCCCGGGTGCTGTGGGCACGCGGTTACCGATCGCTGGAGCAAGCCCGCCGTTTTCTGGAGCCTTCGATCGCCGATTTGAATGATCCAGCCCTGCTCAGGGACATTTCCACGGCGGTCGCACGCCTGCGGCGGGCTATTGAACAAAAAGAGCGAATCTTACTCTACGGAGATTATGACGTCGACGGCACCAGCGCCGTGGTCATCCTGAAAAAAGGCCTGGAGCTGCTGGGAGCGAAGGTCTCGTTTCATGTGCCGCACCGTTTGAAGGACGGCTATGGAATGCGAACCGAGGTGGTGGAAGAAGCGGCTGAGGCGGGGGTTTCGCTTATCGTCAGCGTGGACACCGGCATTCGGGCCAACCAGGTGGTCAAGCACGCCGCGGGGCTGGGTATCGATGTAATCGTGACCGATCACCATCTGCCCGAAACCGAGCTTCCGCCGGCGGTGGCGGTGCTGAATCCCAATCGCCCCGATTGCGGCTATCCCGAGAAGAATCTGTGCGGAGCCGGCGTGGCGCTCAAGCTGATGGATGCGCTGATCCGCGATTTCGGCTGGGACCAAGCCCGCCGCGAGCGCCTGATCGATTCGCTGTTGAAGCTGGTGGCGATCGCCACGGTAGCCGACGTGGTTCCTCTCACCGGCGAAAACCGTGTGATCGTAAAGCGAGGCTTGGCGGGGCTGGATAGAGTGCGGAATCCGGGACTGCGGGCGCTGCTGGACGTCTCCGGATTCCCGGAAGGCGAATCTCCCAGCGCGCGCCAGGTGGCCTTTCAGGTGGCTCCGCGGATCAATGCCGCCGGGCGCATGGCCAGCGCCGCGGATGTGATCGAAATGTTTCTGACGGAGGACAGTGAGGTTGCTCGCACCCTTGCGGCGACGTTACACGAATTGAATAGCGACCGCCGGGATACCGAGGCGGAAATCGCACGCGCCATCTTCGAGCAATGCGTCGAGCAGCCGGTGACGGACGGCGACGCTGCACTGGTGTTCGCTGGGGAAGGATGGCACCGCGGAGTGGTAGGGATCGTCGCCAGCCGCGTAGTGGAGCGCTTTCACCGGCCGGCGTTCGTGCTGGGCCTGGAGAACGGCATGGCGCAGGGCTCGGGGCGCAGCATACCCGTATTTCATCTACTCGAAGCCTTGGAAAGTATGCCTGAGTTGTTTGGCAAATTTGGCGGGCATCGGCAGGCTGCCGGGATCACCATGGACGCTGGCAGAGTGGAAGAATTTCGCCAGCGCCTGCGCGCTTACGCGGGCGAGCGGCTCACTCCCGCCGACTTCGAGCGTGAGCTCGCGATAGACGCTGAAATTGCGCTGGAAGAGATCGACGACGACGCGGTCGCAGACATCCTGCGGCTGGCGCCGTTTGGTTTCGGCAATGCAGCGCCGACGTTCGCCCTGCGCGGCGTCGAGATCGCCGCTCCGCCCGACATCATCAAAGAGAAGCACGTTTTTCTTAAGTTGAAGGTCGCCGGCCGCATTATTCGCGCGAAAGCCTGGAACTTCGCGGATCGCGCGGCGGAGTTCGTGCCGGGCGCATGCCTGGACATCGCGCTGCAATTCGAGGACGACGCGTATTCGGCTGCACGCGGCTATGCGCCGTGGCAGGCGATTGTCAGAGACGTTCGGGCGGCTAGTTCCGCAGTTCGAGGATCAGGCGCATGACCAGGCCTTCGATCTGGGTGGCAACAGCGCGGTAAACATCCTCACTCTCGCCGATCGGGTCGCGGACGTTCCAGTCGATCACACGGGCGTTCACGAATGTGGGAGGAAGACGCTCGCCGCTGAGATTGACCACGACTTCGAACGGCTCGCCGGCGACGGCTTCCAATGCCTTGGGAAACTGGCCCTCACTCGAAATGTTTTTCTCGCTGAGCGTCTGCCGGGTGAGCGGCGGCATGCTGACGGCGGGCGCCAGACCGGCGCTCTTCACGATCAGAATGTCCGACCCGTAGGCTTTCGCGAAAGCCTCCGCCATCTGGCTGCGGCACGCATTGCCGATGCACACGAACAAGACGCGCTTCTTGCCCGTCGCCGAACGCGCAACGGGGGGCTTCGGTCTGCGGTCTCCGCCCATGCGCGGACGACCGCCTCTGATCCCGCCAGTCACTTTATGCCCTTCCACATTATGCAGAACCGCTCTGGCGATACCATTCGAGCGTTCTCTTCAAACCTTCTTCGATCGTAATGCGCGGCGCGTGACCCAGATCGCGGACGGCAGCGACGGTATCCGCCTTGGAGTGCCGGACGTCGCCGGCGCGCGGCGGGGCCATAGTGGCAGGAAGGCTCACGCCTTCCATCTTTTGTAACAGTCTCCAAATCTGGTTTAGCGTGTACTGGTTCCCGTTTCCGGCGTTGTACATCTTGCCGGCGACACCGGTCGCGTGCGAGGCTTTGCAGCACAACTCCGCTACGTCCTCGACGTACGTGAAATCGCGGGATTGTTCGCCATCCCCGAAGATCGTCGGCGAGGTGCGCGCGATCAAGTGCTTCATGAACAAGCTGAGCACGCCGGAATACGGGCTGGTGGGATCCTGGCGTGGTCCGTAAACATTGAAAAACCGAAGGGCGACGGTTTCGACACCGTAGCACGAGTAAAAAACCGAAGCGTAGTACTCCCCAAGCAGCTTCTGCACGGCGTAGGGAGACTTGGGCAGAGGCGTCATCGTCTCCATCTTCGGAAGAACTTCGGTATCGCCGTAAGCCGAAGAAGAAGCCGCGTATACGACGCGCCGCACCTTGCCGAGAGCCGCCGCACGGAACACATTGAAGGTCCCGTCGATGTTTACTTCGTGCGAAGGCACGGGATCGTCGATTGACCGCGGCACGGAAGGGATCGCAGCCAAGTGAAATACCGTGTCGGCTCCGCGGATCACGGGCTCCAGCGCGGCAGCATCGCGGATGTCTACTTTATGGAACTCGATCTGATCACGGACTTCCGCGAGGTTGGCCTCGTGGCCGGTCAGAAGGTTGTCGATCACCGCCACTTTACCCCGAGGGAGCAAAGTCCGGACCAGCGTCGAGCCGATGAATCCCGCTCCGCCGGTCACTATAAATTTCAAGTTAGAAGCCATAATTTTCTAAACTCATTTAGTTTTGAGCCGCGCCACGATCACTAGCGAAAGGCCACGCCATGGCAGCAGGAAATCGACGCGCCGCCAGAACCACACGGTCTTGTCCCACAGCTTAAGGCCCGGGCGATTCATTTTCGCGCGGTGCATAATTTTTCCGAAGAACCACCAGGAGAGGGCACCGATCTTGTTGATCTGATGTTCGTGCTCAACCTGGAAACCGTGGGATTCAAGAACCGTGCGAAGCTCCGGCTCGTCGAAACGGCGCTTGTGGCCCATCCCCTGGTCAAGCGAACTGAACAGGGACTTGCCCTGCGGGACCAGCACGACCAAATCGCCGCCCGGCTTCAGGCACCCGGCCAGAGAAGCAATCACAGCCTCAGGATCGTCCACCGTCTCGAGCAAGTTCACGCACAAGGCACTGGCGAACTGTCCCGCCCACGGCTGGTAATCGGCGGGATTTTCCGGATCGAGCTCGCACACCGTGACGTTAGGCGTTCGCAGAAACCGGTTGCGCAGAGCGTGAAGGTAGAGCGCGTCTCTTTCCGCCGCGACATACAGAAGTTTCTTGCCCATCAGGCGTCCGGTCCAATCGCCGAGGCCCGCGCCGATTTCGAGAATCGTGTCGCCCAGGTGTGGGCGCAGAACTCGCGTGATCCAGCTTTGGTACTGGGGCGTGCCGGTCAGACTGTTGAGCAGTCCGCGACCGTAGTTTTCCGCGTACAGATCGTCGATCACCCAGAAATAAAGAATCACGCCCAAAGCCTTGGCGCCATCCTTCCACCCGATCTTCTTGCCTTCCTCGTAGGTGCGGCCGTGGTAGCTGATAGGAACTTCGTACACGCGCAGTTTGCGCTTGGAGACCTTCATCGTGATCTCCGGCTCGAAGCCGAAGCGGTCGCTGCGGATCGGAATACTCTTCAGCAAGTCGGTGCGGAAGACCTTGTAGCAGGTCTCCATGTCGGTCACGTTCAGATTGCTGAACATGTTCGACACCCAAGTCAGGAACTTATTGATCTTGGTGTGCCAGTAGGGCAGAACGCGACTCTGTTCCCCGGCCAGATAGCGCGAGCCGAACACGGCATCGGCGTGGCCATCGAGTAGAGGCCGCATCAGCTTGGGGTATTCGGCGGGATCGTACTCCATGTCGGCGTCCTGAACCAGACAGAAATCGCCGGCGGCTTCCTGGATCGCGCGGCGTACCGCGGCACCCTTGCCTTGGTTCACCGTTTGCCGGAAGAGGCGGATGCGCGGCTCCCGGGCGGCCAGCTGGTCCAGGATATCGGAGGTTCCGTCGGTGGAACAGTCGTCCACGATCACCAGCTCGCGGTCCATGTTTTCCGGCAAAGGCGCCGACAATACGAGCGCCAGGCTCTTCTCGACCACAGTCCGTTCATTGAAGACCGGAATCAGGATCGAAAGGAGCATCGAAGTCTGGTGTGCGCAGCCATATGGAAAGTATAATTGGGTTTGGCACCTAAACCCTACTCAAACCCCAAGAACGTGCTCTTAGAGAGCGATCTACAGACTTATCGGCTGTTTTCCCGAGGAAAAGTACGGGACGTCTACGAGGACGGCGACCGCCTGCTGATCGTGGCGACCGACCGGATCTCCGCGTTCGACTACATCCTGCCCACGGGTATCCCGGATAAGGGCCGCGTCCTGACGCAGATGACGCTGTTCTGGCTGGATTTCCTGAAGGATGTGGTCCCAAATCACCTTCTAACCGCCGATACCAGCGGCCTCCCGCCGGAGTTCGCCGGACGATCGATGTGGGTCAAGCGCGCCGAGATGTTCCAGGTGGAATGCGTGGCTCGCGGGTACCTGGTCGGGTCGGGATGGAAGGATTACCAGAAGACCGGCGCTGTATGCGGTATCGCGTTGCCGAGCGGCCTGCGCGAATCCGATGCGCTCCCCGAGCCGATCTTCACCCCCGCGACCAAAGCTGTCAGCGGGCATGACGAAAACATCTCTTTTGACGAGATGGCCAAGATTGTCGGCGCGCCGATGGCGGCGAAGCTGCGCGACCTGACGATCGGGATCTACAAGAAAGCGGCCGATTACGCCCGCACGCGCGGGATCATCATCGCCGATACCAAGTTCGAATTCGGACTTGTCGGCGGCGAGATTGTGCTGGCGGACGAAGTTCTGACGCCGGATTCCTCGCGTTTCTGGCCGGCGGCTCAGTATGCTCCGGGAAGGGCCCAGCCGTCTTATGACAAGCAGTTCGTCCGCGACTACTTGGAATCCATCAAGTGGAACAAGCAGCCGCCTGCGCCCGCGCTGCCCGAAGATATCGCACAGAAGACCAGCGATAAGTACAAGGATGCTTATCGTGAACTGACTGGCCGCGAACTGCCAGGATCTGAACAACGAAGGTGAGCTTTCTCGACCTAGTATTGATCGCGATTGTCGGCGGCTCGATCGTATCTGGTTTCCTGGCTGGGTTTGCGCGCGCCGGCGTCGGATTCCTGGCCGCCATCACGGGAGTGTTGTTCGGTTTCTGGTTCTACGGCATCCCGGCCGCGTGGGTCCACAAGTTCATAAGCTCCGTCGCGGTTTCGAACCTGGTGGGATTTCTGGTGGTATTTGTGGCGTGCGTGACCCTGGGCGGGCTGGTCGGACTGCTCCTGTCGAAGCTGTTCAAGTGGACAGGACTCTCCTGGCTCGATCGGCTGATGGGCGCAGGTTTCGGATTCGTGCGGGGAGGATTGATCGCGGTGGCGTTTGTATCCGTGCTGTTGGCCTTCACGCCGCGTCCGGTGCCGGCGTGGATGACCGGATCATTCCTGCTGCCGTACGCAATTGACACGTCCAACGTTCTCGCATCGCTTGCGCCCCGCGCTTTGAAAGATCCCGTGCGCGATTCGGTTCGGGAGATTCGCCAGGCCTGGGACGACCAGGTTCGAAAGAGCCACATAAGGGAGGAGAAGCGCGACAAGGAACCAAAATCACCGCCGCCCAGGCCGGTTAATCAGTGAGCCACGATCTCTTAGTCTTTGATCTAGACGGCACGCTGGTCGACTCGCAGCGCGATTTGACCGAGGCAGTCAACGCGACTCGCGCGTGGATGGGATTGGGGCCGCTGGCTGCCGAGGATGTCGCACGCTACGTTGGCAATGGCGCACCGGTGCTGATGCGGCGCGCGCTGCCGAATGCAGGTGAAGAAGACTGGTCGCGCGGGCTCAAGTACTTTTTGGAATATTATCGCGCGCATATGCTGGATTCGACGCGATTGTATCCCGGCGTTCGGGAAGCGCTCGACCAGTTGCACGCGGCCGGAACCCCGATGGCCGTGCTGACCAACAAACCCATTCGATTCACCTTGCAGATGCTCGAAGGGCTCGGGCTCGATTTGCATTTCTTTCGGGTATACGGCGGAAATAGCTTTCCGGAGAAAAAACCGGATCCCACGGGGCTGAACGCGCTGATTGCGGAATCGCGCGCCGACCGCGAGCGCACGGTCATGGTCGGCGACAGCGCAGTGGACGTGCAGACCGCGCGCAATGCGGGCGTCCGGGCCTGCGGCGTGCGCTGGGGGTTTCAACCGGAAACATTTGCTGCCTGGCCTCCGGATTTCCTGATCGACGATATGCGGGAACTGATTGCGAAGAGGGTTTAGGCGACACTTTACGCAGCAGCGGGTAGCACCCGGATGTCCACGATCGCCGAGGTGACGATCGGGCCCTCATAGTCCGGGTGGCGGAATTCCATGTGCATGCCGCGACCGAGATATGCGGCCTTGAGCATGGAACCACCCCAGTTCGATCCTGAAATCTGCACCAATACGGGTTCCGGGCAGAACTCGGGGTGGCCCCAGATCCAGGCCGATCCGTCCCGGCGCAGAACGACAATGTAGTGGCGGTTCCGCGTCTGGACTTCGAGTTTGGCGGCTTCCGGGAGGTCCCGCAAGTAGACACCACCCTCGATTTCACTGCGGATGATGTTGCGGTTGATCTCGTCGCTCAGGTTCTGATGCGGCCGGAACATACCCTGGCTCCATTGTAGCCGATACAATAATACTGCCCGTGACTCACCCCTCGGTTCGCGATCTCTTCCAAACTATCGGCCGGCAGGAGGCATTCCAGCACCTGGTTTCGGCCCTGCTGCGGCATGAGGCCGGACCGTTTTCGCTCGCCGGTTTAACGCCGACTGCCAAGGCGCTGTACTCAGTGTTGCTGTGGCAGGTCACGGAGCGGCCTTTGATCGTGGTGGCCGATGGGAATCAGCGGGCGGAAGTTCTCGCCGAGCTCACCGGGACGTTTTTCGATTTGTTGATCGGGCGGCCGGAGGTGGGACGGCCGGCATTGCTTCCGGCACTCGATGTTCTGCCCGGGCAGCGGCTTTCCCCACATAACGAGATCAGCGAGCAGCGAGCCATCGGGCTCTGGAGGATGGCGGCCGGAACCGCACCCATCACCATCACTCCGGCCGCATCGGCGCTGCTGCGGACACACGATGCCGAGTATTACCGAAGGCTCGCTCTGGCGATTCGCACCGGCGAGGAATTGCCCCTTGAGACTATCGAGACTCATCTCCGGTCGATTGGTTATGAGCGCCGCGATCCGGTGGAGATGGTCGGCGAGTATTCCATACGCGGCGGGATCCTGGACGTGTTCGGCGCCGAAAGCGTCAAGCCGTTGCGTATCGAATTCTTCGGCGACGAAGTCGAATCCATCCGACGGTTCGATGTGGAGAGCCAGCGGTCGGTTCTGAAAGTTCCCGAGGCGGAGATTCTGCCGCTGCTGGAGCAGCCGCGGCACGGTGACATGTTTCCAGGCTGGGAGTTCGAGGCAGCAGCGGCGGATCCGCGCAATCATTCGTTATTGGATCTGGCTCGAACGCCGATCGTGATTCTGGATGAGCCGGAAGATATCCGCTCCGCGTCCGAGCGGCTGTGGAAGCGTCTGGAGCAGTTAAAGGCCGAACATCCTGAAGCCGCCGAGCTCGCCGCGGCGAACTTTTTCGAATGGCCCGAGTTTGAGAAGACGCTCACGGGTCCGGTCTTGAGCTTGCGCGAACTCGCCATGGGCGCGGATATCCCTCACATTGCAACCCGACCCTCTCTGTCGTTTCAAGGGAACATGCAAGTGGCCGTCGCCGAGGCCAAGAATCTGGTGGAGCGAGGGACTCGCGTTGCATTCTTCGCACCGTCCAATGGCGAGTTGGAGCGGCTGGCCGACATCCTGCGCGAGTACTCGGTTCCCTTTCAATTGGGGCTCGCGCCCAACGAGGCCGCGTCCGACTATCTGGCCGAGCGTTCGTATCTCGCGGGACCCGTGGCGAGCACCTTTTTGGTGAAAGGGCTGGTCCGCCGGGGCGTGGTGTTTCCGGAATCCGCGATCGCCTTTATCGGGTCTGAGGATTTGTTCGGTTCCTCCGAGCTGGTCGCCCAGCCGGGACCAAACAAGAGCCAGATGGCCGCTTTTGCCGCCGATCTAGCCGATCTGAAGCCGGGCGACTTCGTGGTGCACACGACCCATGGAGTCGGAAAATTTCTGGGTATTCGAGAGATCGTCCAGGGCGAGCAAAAGGGCGATTTCATGCTCCTGGAATACGCGAGCGAGGCCAAGCTGTACGTGCCGCTCACGCGCATGGACCTGGTGGAGAAATACCGGGGTGGTGGAGATTCGCCACCTCCGCTCGATAAACTCGGCGGCGCGTCTTGGACCGCGCGGAAATCGCGCGTTAAGGCAAAGATGCGCGACATGGCGGATGAGCTGCTCAAGCTGTATGCTCAGCGCCGTATGGCCGAAGGTTTCGCGCTCTCGCCCGACTCCAACTGGCAGCGCGAATTTGAAGACGCATTCGAGTTCACCGAAACCAAGGACCAGCTCACTGCCACTAAGGAGATCAAGCGCGACCTGGAGTCGCCGCATCCGATGGATCGGCTGTTGTGCGGCGACGTCGGATTCGGCAAAACCGAAGTCGCCATGCGGGCGGCGTTTAAGGCGCTGGGCGACGGGAAGCAAGTGGCCGTGCTCGCGCCAACCACCGTACTGGCCTTCCAGCATTTCGAGACCTTCAAGCGCCGCTTCGCGGCATTTCCGGTGCGCATCGAAATGTTCTCGCGGCTGCGGCCCGCCAAGGAACTGAAGAAGTCGGTCGAGGAGCTGGCCGACGGAAAGATCGATATCGCGATAGGAACGCATCGCATTTTTTCGCAGGATGTCGTGTTCCGCGACCTGGGCCTGCTGGTGGTGGACGAAGAGCAGCGCTTCGGCGTCCGCCACAAAGAGCGGCTCAAACAGATGACGACGAAGGTCCACGTGCTGAGCATGAGCGCGACGCCCATTCCGCGCACGCTGCATATGTCGCTGCTGGGAATTCGCGATATGAGCGTGATTGAGACGCCGCCAAAAGATCGGCTGGCGATCCACACCGTGGTCGCGCATTTCAACCCGGAGTTGGTCAAAACGGCGATTGAGCAGGAGCTGGGCCGCGGCGGCCAGGTTTACTTCGTCCACAACCGGATCGATTCCATCTTCACGCGCGCGGCCTGGATCCAGGAGCTGGTCCCGCAGGCCCGCATCGGCGTTGGCCACGGGCAGATGGGCGAGGCGGAGTTAGAGCGCGTCCTGCTCGGTTTCATGCGCCACGAATACGACGTGTTCGTGTCGACCACCATCGTCGAAAATGGGCTAGACATTCCCTTGGCGAACACCATGATCATCGATCATGCCGAGCGGCACGGGCTTTCCGAACTGTACCAGTTGCGAGGCCGCGTGGGACGGTCGAATCGGCGGGCTTATGCGTATCTGCTGGTCCCCGCGGATACCGAGCTGTCTGAGATCGCCCGCAAACGCCTGGCTGCGCTGCGCGAGTTTTCCGATCTCGGCGCGGGGTTCAAGATCGCGGCTCTTGATCTGGAATTGCGCGGAGCCGGCAACCTTCTAGGAGGCGAGCAACACGGCCACATCGCGGCGGTGGGATTCGATACTTATGTGCGCCTGCTGGAGGAGACGGTGCGGGAGCTCAAAGGGGAAGAAGCACCGCTCGAAGTGCACTCGTCGCTCAATCTGGGCCTGGACATCCGCATTCCGCCCGAATATATCGCCGACGAGCACCAGCGGCTGCGCGCCTACAAGCGCATCGCCGACGTGAAGGATGCCGCCCAGGCCGAGGCCATGCGCGCGGATCTGAGCGATCGCTACGGTCCTCTGCCGGCGGATGTAGAGACGCTGCTGCGGTTTTCGGTGCTGAAGAGCGCCGCTCAGGCGATTGGCATTGAAGCCATCGATCGGCGAGGCGGAGGGCTGAACATAAAGTTCCACCCGGGCTCGAAGATCGAGCCTGCGCGGCTGATGAATCTACTTACGTCGCGAGAGGGCGCACAGTTCACACCGGCCGGTGTGCTGCGGTTGCCGCTGCCGCAGTCCAGCGACAATGCCGGGCTTCTAGATTATCTCGATGGATCTCTGCGAGATCTGATTAAAACTTGAGGCTCTTTTAGAATTTGATCCGGCTCTTGATGGGATCGAGCTTTTTGATATCGAGACCTTGCACCTTCGAGAGCTCGTCGTAATCCTTGATCTTGCTGGCGGTGCGAGCCTTAACGATCGCGTCGGCTTCGGCGCTAGTGAGGTTCAGATTGTCCACAAGTTCCTTGGCCGGAGCTGAATTCACGTTGACGGGCACGCCGAAATACATCGTGAGGTAGTTGACGATGACCTTGAAATCGTCTTCGGTCCCCAGAGCGCCGCGGCTGCGCATGGAATCGACGGTGTCCTGCCAGACATCGCGCGTGCCGGTTTGGCCGATCACGATATCGGCGCCATGGCAGCCTCCGCAAGTGTTCTCAAACGTGTTCTTTCCAGTGCCTTCCGGGAGGCTCTGGGCATGCATGGGGACGAGGGAAAGAAAGACGGCTGGCGCCAAAACAAGCAAACTCTTCATGTCCCTATAATAAACCGGAATCCGCACCCGGCTCAATAACCTCACCGCCGATACAGTTCGATGCGCGGATTGGCGATCCGTACGTCGGCCACCTTCCGAAATCCAGCCTGATTCAACTTCCGTCGGGCTCCGGAATATACGGATTCGTACTGATCGGGACTGAGAGCGAGTCCGACGGTGCCGGCAGTCGTTAAAGTATTTCCATCGCACTCGTGAAGCTGCGGCTCGAAGAAGACGTACATGGTCCGCGCGCCAGTCGGGACAAACATCGTGCAACTCGCGTCCTTCGATTGATTAAGAGCCAGTTGGGACGCAGCGGCCTGCCAGCCTTCTCCCGGCCGCCGAATCCAGCGGACGTCTTCATAGACCATCGCGACACACAGCGCGACGGGAACCAGCCAAGCCCAACGTACTTCCGCACACGCGATCAGCAGCACGCTGATCGGAACCAGCACGAAGATCATTTGCCGCGCGGCCAGAAAGTAGCCGAAGTAGGCATCCGCGGCCGGCACCAGGAGCAGAGGAATCGCCGCGTAGTGCGCCCAGAAGATCTTTTCGTCCTTATACCAGGAGGACCACCCAAGCGCGACCAGGATCGCGATGCCGGTGAACGCGGCGCCGACGAAGCCGGTGCCCATCAGTTCATGGGGAATCACCAGGAGATCTCTACCTGAGACCAGAAACCGCATGCCGGAGTTTAGCGCGCCCTGCCAGGCCGCGTGGGCCTTGAAGTACCACGGAAGAAACGCGAGCGAGGCCAGCGCCACGGCCGTTCCAGCGAACAAAATCGCGCGAGACTTTTCTTGCACCGAAGGGGTGAACAGAAGCCAGATCAGATGCGCCACCGGAACAAAGATGCTGTACGGCTGGGCGAATAATCCGGCCGCAACCAGCGCACCGTATCCAGCCGCTTTCCATAACGCAGGCCGGCGAATTAGCGCGAGAAATACTACCGTCGAAAACACGCTCCAGCATGCGGCCTGCGCGTACGGTCTCGCCTCCAGCGCGTACCGGAGAGTCAGTGGAGAAACTGCGTAGAGGATCACGGCTAACAAGGGCATCCGCAACCTGGTCTGGCGCGCGAGGATGTAGACACCCGCACATGTCAACACCGTGAACAGAACCGACGGCAGCCGGACGACGAAGACCGAGTAGCCGAATAACTGGATCATCCAGAAATCGACCAGGTATCCGAGCGGGACCCCGCCGGCATTGCCTGGGACGAAAGCAAGCACGCCACGTAAATCTGTACCGCGAACTCCGCTGAGATCGATGATCTCGTCCATCCACAGGGGCTTTCCTGGGATCAACAGGATCAGCGTAACGGCGTACAGGCCGAGGAATATATATAAAACGCGGCGGGATCGGAGCAGTCCCATGGAAACGCTACTTGGCGTCCCGCCAATTGTCGCCCACGCCGACGTCGACCACCATAGGCACGTCCAGCTTGCGCACGTTCTCCATCTCTGTTTTCACCATGGCACGGATCTCATCGACCTCGCCGGGCGGAGCTTCGAACACCAGCTCGTCGTGGACCTGCAGCAGCATTCGGGTTTCCCTGCCCTTGAGCTTCTCCGCGATCCCAATCATCGCCAGCTTAATCATATCGGCAGCCGTGCCCTGCAGGGGAGTGTTCACGGCCGTACGCTCAGCGAAATTACGGGCGGCAGGATTACGACTTCCCATATCGGGAATCGGGCGGCGGCGTCCGAAGAGGCTGACAGCCACACCCGTGCGGCGAACTTCGGCGATGGTGTTATCGATGAACCGGCGCACGCCCGCGTAGCGCTCGAAATAGGCACGGATGTAGAGTTCGGCTTCCTTCCGGTCGATCCCGAGCGACTTCGACAATCCGAATGGGGTCTGCCCGTAGACGATTCCGAAGTTCACGGCTTTCGCATTGCGGCGTTGCTCGGCGGTGATCATCAGTGGCGGGATTCCCATGACTT